>Ga0256840_1000474_pt1 | contig 41238 bp, 36 predicted proteins | sample 355202metaG_FD_185969 | JGI IMG/M metagenome (GOLD analysis project Ga0256840, IMG submission 185969) | Hydrothermal vent microbial communities from Mid Atlantic Ridge, Atlantic Ocean - 355-202 | ecosystem: Environmental > Aquatic > Marine > Hydrothermal vents | place: Atlantic Ocean: Mid...
GCATCTAAGGCTTGAAAAGTTGTGTTGAAATCTGCTCCGGCTATAAGAGGTGAAGTTGTGACATTGAGAACAAATTTTGCAGGGCGTACGGCATAGTTGTCACTTGAGTAAGAGCTGTTGATATCTAAAGAGGTATTGTTTTGATCTCTTCCTTCTATATAAACCTGGACACATTTTACAGCGCGGTTTACCGTCATGTCACTGTAGTAGGCACAGCCACTTGCATTGGTATCGTTACACGGAGTACCGGTTGTGTCATCACATTTTACAACATCTGCAAGAAGATTGCCACCACAGTCAGTAGTGTTCCCGTCATCATAGTATTTGAGTGTGACTTTTGTGATATCTGCTTCACTCGGAGCAGTCTGGGTGAGTGCATCTTTTGAGAGAATATAAAGCCCGTATGGATTGTTGACTATTTGTGTCGTCAAATTGTTATCCCAGTCATTGACTGCATTACATGTAACGCCTCCAATGGAAGTGACTGCGTTAAACAGGGTTGTTTTGTTATCATTTTGAGTGGTTCCTTCACAACTAGGACAGACTCTTGTCTCGCTAAGAAGTTGTTGCAACTCATTTGCATCCAAAATGCGATTATAAAGACGAAACTCATCAGCCAAAGCACCCAGTGACTGTCCATTTGGGACATCATCATTTGCATCGTAGTCTGAATTGTAGAGTAAACCCAAACTACCACTGTTTGGTGCTTGTGTAAAGCTTAAAATATTTGTTCCGTTGATATCAAAAAGTGTACCACTTGAAGAGATTCGAAAACTGAGAAGATTCCATCCGTTGAGGTTTTGTGGATTGTATTCTTGACACTCATATGAACTATTGACAACACAAAGATTCCAGGTGTCATTTGTTGTGTTTTGAGAAAAATATATATAGTCAGTAGTGCTTCCTGTTTTGTCTGCTATATTGTAGAAATAAGTATCCGAATTAAAAAGTGTATGATTTGAAGGGCTAAGTGGAAATTTAACCCAAGTTGTTAGTGTGTACTTGTTAGGTAAATTTATAGGGTTTTTTGCAATAATTGCTTTTTGCCCATCTATGAAATCCCCTCCGGAACAAATTTGCCCCTCAGAAATATTTGCATCATTCATTGCTGTTGCATTATAGTCATTTCCAAGTGTGCCGGAGTTTTTTATTTCATAGGTATTGCTGTCATTATCCCAGTTGCACTCATCAAAATGGTAATCAATTAGAGGATTTGTAGCTTCTACAAATTCTTCAAAAGTGAGAGGAATAACAATGAGTTCACCAAAAGAGATGTCATCAATAAAGCTTCCCGTATCACCACTCATAATAGTAACAGAACCAATACTACTGATATTGTTGTCATATAGAACATTAAAATCAAAAGTATCAGTTGATGAATTGTTCAAGTCAAATGAGGCAATTATTCCACCGGAAGTATCATACACAGTAAGTTTATTTACTCCGTTTTGGTGAATATCTCTCACACGAGAGAGGTATATCTCAAATCCCGCATATGCGTTATTGTCATTTATAGTATAAGTAATACTTTGTGCTTCAAAAGCATCAGGGTAATAGCTATACTCCGTTTCATCTATATCATAGTTGTCATCATCGTCATTATCATCTCCGGTATGTCTTCTTTGAATAAAATGGTAGGCTGATGATGTTTGATCACTAACAAGAGTAATACCACTGAATGAAAAGTCATCAATACTCTGTACCCGACGGCTTCCACAATCTGTTTCATTGCCTCGTCTATCATAACAATTCCCTTGTAATGCTATATCATGATAACCACTAGTAAGACTCAGCGTAGTGTCCAACAATATAGTGGCACTTCCGCTTGCGCCTGTTCCCACAAGGTTACCATCAATATAAACTTCAATAGGACTGTCAATATCCACAGCATTGACAAGTATAACTTCGGTAATGTTACTATCTTCACTCAAATAAAATTTTGTAGGGTTATTGAGATAATAATCATATGTAGGCTCATTGTCATTTGTAAGCGGTTCATTGGGGGTGAAAATGTTATCTGTTGTGTAGCCAGGATGCAGGTAGCCATTTAAGGAAACATCTCCCCAGCTTAAAGAACAGCTTAGTATAATAAAAAGAAAAAATCTTCCAAAATTCTGCAATTTAAATCCTTATATTCTTGATTATCTGTTAAAAAACATTATTAAAATCCACAGACAAGCTGCATTCATCCAATTCAAAAGTATAGCTGTCATTACATGTAAGCTTCTTTTGAAACTCATATTTGCCGTTTTTTAGCTCAAAAATATCGACAATTTCACTGTTTGGTTCGACTAGCATATAAAACTTTACACCGTTTTTTTCATACAGAGAAAATTTTTCATTGATATCTTTTTTTGCTGTGGATTTTGAAAGGACTTCTACAACAAGGGGAGGTGTCTTGGAAAAATACTGCTCTTTTGGTTCTTCACAAAACAGAGCCACATCAGGCTGTACAACATTGTACTCATCTATTTTCCAGTCAACCGGTGATATATAAACTTCACACTCTTTACAATCCAGCGTGTTACTAAGCTCTCTATAAATTCTACCGACTAATCTCTGATGTTTTGGATAGGGTGCCGGAGACATATCGTATGCTTCTCCGTCTATAAGCTCCCATCTGCCTTCCCAGGTGACATAATCATTCCATGTGAAAAAGTTTTTATCTACGGCTTGCATGATGTTTGCTCCATTGCTGGCTTAAATTTTATATTCTTTAACCTTGAGTATAACATATATTGTATTATTAGGTACTTTCATGTTTTCTTATGGTAAACAGAAATTAATAAAAGAAGGTATATAATGCTCACATAAGATAAGAGTTTTAGGAGAAAACAATGGTAGAATTTTTAAAAAAAGCTATGGACTGGGTTTTGGAAAAAGAGGCTGAGGCGGCAAAGAAGTGTTATGTAAATCCTGAAGATGTGCAAAAACAGATAGATATACTAGAAGCAAAAAGAGCAGAATTGCGTAAAAAATTTGAAGAAGAAGATGCAGAATTTGGGCATATTCTTACACGCTTGTCATTCATCAAAGCTAATGCAAGCAAGTGTCAAACAAAATAGCATGCAGATTATTATAGAATCTATACTTTTTGGATTTAGTGCAATACTCAATTATAAAATAATGAAACGAGCCTTGGCAATTGGTCTGATCGTCACGCTTGGTTGGTCAGTAATAGGCTACTTTTTATGGGATGAGTTAGTCTCTACTGCCGCATATTTTATTGATTTGGTTCCTTTTTCTATGCTTCGTTCAAACGGAGCCTGGATATTGTCCTCATTTTTATGGTTTTCGTTGGTACTGGTAACATTCGCTTTGATTTTGGCATTTTTCGGAAATCGGAAATATGATTTTAGAGAAAGTTTCCAAAGAAAAGTACAGTTCGTTTTCTTTGCTCGTGGTATTTGTCAGTGCTGCTTTTTGGTCACTTGTTTGGTTTTTTAAAGGTTCTTATATACATACACAGTTTTTAAAACTCTTAAACTGGCTGCCGTTTGAGACAGTAGAAGCCAGTTTGTCTTATCTGCTGGGACTTTACTTTATTTACACTGCCATTATAGTAACAATGCTGTTGACACGAAGAAAGAGGATTGTTATCTACAATGTTTGTGCTTATTTTTATAGTATCATCTCTACTGATTTTTCCATCTCCATTGGCATCACTGACACCATCCCAATAGTTTCCATCCCAATCATGGACTGCAGCATCTCGCGCATAATTTCCACCATTTTGTGCAAAAAGACAGTTGTTATTTACATGTAAATCACTGTTCCAATTATTTATATAAATTGCATAACTATTTCCTCCATTGGAATCATTGTGAAAACATGAATTTTTAAGATACATTTTTGTTACATTACTACCTATGTCAATTGCATGGTCGCCTCTTGTTGTGAGCTTGGAGCTATCTACTGTAAGGTCACTACTACCGGTAATTTTGAGTCCGTCTCCACTTGTATTTACATCAAGATTGGTAAATGTCATTTTTTGAAAATTATTATTGTCAAATACAATGCCTTTGTCATTAGCACTACTACTATCACTAAAAATTGTAACAGTATCAAATGTTACTTTATTTCCTTTTTTTATGTTTATACCACCAGAATGTGTACTAAGATTTATATTTTTAAAATCATAATCCCCAACAACGCCCCAATCTAAAAAGATAGCTCCGTTATTACCGTTTGTGCCATCTATATCTGCAGTATCGATGGAAACATTTGTTCCATTTTCGATTTGTAACGCATATCCACTAGTTGCATGTAAATTTATATTTGTAAAATTAAGATTATCGCTTACACTGCTATCAGAAAAAAAAGCTTGATTTGTACTGCCACTTATATTGACATCATCAACAGTTATATTTTTTGCTTTTCTTATAGATATACCAATGCCTCCATCAAGAGAGATACCGATATGATTAAAGGTTAAATCGTCTTGTGTTACGCCCCAATCTAATTCTATTGCCTTGGTGTTAGAACCATATCCATCCGTCGATATAGATATAGTATCAAATGTCATTTTTGAACCATGTTTGAGTAAAATTGCTGGTTGTGATTTTAGAGTAAAATGTAAATTTTTAAAAGAGTGTTTTTTATCTTTGATACTATTTCCAAGATAGATACCATAATTTGAAGCAGCGTTACCCAAGAGTGTAAAATTACAATTATCAAAAGTTTGCAATGCTCCTTTATTGAGATAAATACCATTTGCTTTAGTAGTGATTTTTAAATCTTTAAATACTCCTTTAAGATTTGCATTCACTCCCCATTCTCCATAAATAGCAGTTGCCCCATTGGGTGTATCTACTATTAAGTTTTGAAGTGTCAAGGTACCTCTTGCACTTTTGATATGAATATCTTTATAGTTTTCATTTGTTTGTGTTGATTTTATAGAAACATTTTTAACTGTTAAATTTTTTGTATTCCCATCTATGTTGAGTGTCCCATCGCCATTGTTGTACCAATTAACATCAGAAGGAGAAGAAGCATCAGCACCATTTGTGATAGTTAGAGTATCTTTATTGTTTACAGTAACACTCTCATCATAATCCCCTTTACAGATTTTGATGGTGTCGTTATTACTAGCATCATTGACTGCCGCCTGGATAGTAGAATATGGGTTGTCTGGCCAAAAACTTGCTTCACAACTATAACTTCCAAACCATCCGGAAGAAGGGGTATTATCAACAACTAAAGTTGAGCCACTAATAAGTGATAAATAGCCGAACATAAATAAAACTAAAATAATTTTCATCTTATACCCCTCTAAAAATTACACTTTCACAATTATATCATATATCACTGCCCACCTCTTCATAAACACTTTGTAAAAACGAATTTGAAGGTTTTATATCAAGTTCATACCCTTTTTGAGAGTGTTGCACGGCTTATTTTAGCTTGTTTTGCAAGCTCTTCTTGTGTTATGCTTTTTTCTTTTCTAAGCTGTTTTACTTTACTTTCAAGTTCGAGTAAGCTCAAGTGGTAACTCCTTTTGTGTTGTCTCATGTAGAGATATTTTAAAACTATCACACATTCTATAGCCAATAGTTTTAATTAAGTCACAATTACACCTTTTGGTGCAAAAAACTCCGGTTGATACCCTTGTAATTTAAGCCAGTCAGCCGCCTCTATTTGTGAAGCACAAACGATAGCCGCTAAGCCAAGAAGCTTTATTTTTAAAGCTGTTTTCATATTTTCCTCCTATGAAAGATATCGGTAGTGTAAAATAAGAGTGAAAAGAAAGTGTAAAGGGAAGATGTATTGAGTCTTTTATTTTATACTTTAGTGTATAATGTTGGTATGAAAAAAATATTTTTACTTATGTGTACACAAATCTTACTTTTAGCGAATAATCCGCTAAAAATGTTGGATGAACCGATTACTCCAATTCCTACATCAGTAGCTGTGAATGCACAAAAAGTCGTATTGGGAAAAAAACTTTTTTTTGATACAGCACTTTCAAAAAATGACACAATAAGTTGTGGGAGCTGTCATATACTTGAAGATGGTGGAGATGATAATCTTCAGTTTTCTTTTGGTATCAATGGACAAAAAGGTTCAAGGAATGCGCCTACAGTATATAACGCCGTATTTAATTTTAGACAGTTTTGGGATGGAAGAGCAAAAAACTTGCAAGACCAAGCAATAGGGCCAATTGAAAATCCAAAAGAGATGGGCTTTACTTTTCAAGCGCTTATTCCTAAACTACAACAAACCCACTACAAAAAAGAGTTTCAAGAAATTTACCAAGATGGTATCACAAAAGAAAACATCACAGATGCTATAGCTGAATATGAAAAAACACTCATCACGCCAAATGCTCCTTTTGATAAATATTTAAAAGGCAATAAAAAAGCACTCTCACAAGATGCTATACAAGGCTATGAGTTATTTAAGAACAAAGGGTGTATAACATGTCACCAAGGCGTGAACATAGGTGGTAATATGTACAACAAATTTGGTATTTTTCATGATGTAAAGGGAAAAGATTTTGGAAGATATGATGTGACGCATAGAGAAAAAGATAAGTATTATTTTAAAGTGCCTTCTTTAAGAAATGTGGCGTTAACAGCTCCATATTTTCATGATGGACGAACACAAAGCTTACATGAAGCTGTTTTGTTGATGTCAGAGTATCAATTGGGTCGGCATATCACATCTGAGGAGATAAATAAAATAGTTGTTTTCTTGAACTCTTTAACGGGTGATTTGCGTGGTAGCAAAAAACAATGAAAAAATTGAAGAAGGTAGATATTGTAAGTGTTCTTTTAGCACTTTTTATGTTATTGCTCGTATCTGTTTTTATCTATTTGTATAGTGTGAGTAAATATATTGACCAATACACACAAAACAGTGACAATCTTGCAACGATGCAATTAATTGACAAAGATTTTAACAATTTTGCCCTCACTACAAATCAATTTAATAATTATGATGTTGTCAATGCAGACTTAAAAACATTTAAAATTGTTTTTTTTAGACTGCAAAAAGATTTATTGGTGATGTATCCAAACAATCAAGCAATAAAACAAAAACTCTCAAGTATAGAAAAAGAATATAATGATAAAGAAAATGAAATAGAAGACTTTAAATCATTAAATGCTTCACTTATTAATGCTTCACATTTTCTTTTTGATTTGCAAACTACTATAACTCAAAATAATTCTACTGCTCCCATGATAAAAGATTTAGTAGATGAAACACTTTTTTATCTTTTTCGATATATTTCTAGTAGTTATATAAATAAAAGCTACATAACTGTAAAACTTGATAAAATCAAAAAACGAATGCAACAAAATTATGTAAAGCACATAGACACTTTTTATATACAAGCAAAAGCAACACTTGATACGGTTGCATCATTAAAAAAATCTTCACATATTATTTTAACGAGTAAATTAGGTAAAACAATACGCTCCCTTACTCTTTTGTTAAAAAATAAGTATGAACGAAATTTATTTGTTGAAAAGTTGATTGCTATACTCTTTTTTATCTCTACGATTATAGTATTGATTGCATTGGTTTTTTTACATATAAAAGGACTAAGATACGCAAAAAAATTACTCGAGGCAAAGACTGTTTATGACAATACAATGCAAGCTATCGTTGTTGGGGATGAAGAGGGTAGAGTTACTTCTGTAAATCATACTTTTGAACAAATGTATGGGTACACGCTTGAGAATGTCAAAGGCAAAAAACTCTCTATTTTGCATTCTGGTTTGCATAATAAGAGCTTTTATGTGCAAATGTGGGAACAGATTCACAATGAGGGAGTATTTAAAGGCAAGGTTATAAATCAGGCGAAAGACGGTACACATATTCCGGTATGGGTCACTATTAAGAAAGTGATAGATAAGCAAGATGGAGGAGTCACTTATATTGGGTTAGAAACTGATCTTCGGGAGCTAGAGAGTTCCATAAAAAAGATTGACTTTTTAGCCTATCATGATTCACTTACGGGCTTGTATAATCGAAGTTATTTTGAAGATTATTTAAAACATGCCTTGCGTCTTGCAAAAAGGTCAAAAAGTCTCATAGGAATTTTGTTTATTGACCTTGACAGATTTAAAATCATTAATGATACTCTTGGGCATGATGTAGGTGATCAAGTTCTTTTAGTAGTGGCTAAGCGTATTCAAAAACAGTTACGAGAGAGTGATTTTATTGCGAGGTGGGGTGGCGATGAATTTGTTGTTGTTCTTGAGGGAATTAACGCGGCTGAAGATGCCGGATTTGTTGCAGCCAATATTATAAACGCACTACAAAAACCTATGGAAATAGGAACGAATCATCTTACAACTACAGCAAGTATTGGGATTACCTGTTATCCTGAAAATGGTCAGGATGCGCAAACACTCATTAAATATGCCGATAGTGCAATGTACCTTGCAAAAGATGGCGGAAAAAATAATTTCAGATACTTTACACAAGCTCTTTCAAAAGAGACAAAAAAACGGCTTGATATTGCACTGTATTTGCAAAATGCCATTGAAAACGATGAATTATATATGGTCTTTCAGCCACAGTATAATTTACAAACACAAGCAATTATTGCAACGGAAGCACTTGTTCGATGGGAACATAAAGAACTGGGGCTTGTGCCTCCGGATATATTTATTCCTATAGCAGAAGAGAGTGGCAATATTGTCAAAATCGGTTATTTTGTTTTTGAGGCTTCGTGTCAAGCATTGAATGCTATGAAAAAAGCCAATCTTTCTGTGCAATACATCGCCATCAATGTCTCAACACTTCAGTTTAATGAGCCTGATTTGATAGAGAAATTTCTTGCTATTTTATCTCGGTATCATCTTGGTGCCAATGAGATAGAAATAGAAATTACAGAACGATTCATTGTGCAAAATGCTCAAAATAATGTAGGTATTTTAGAACGCTTTAGAAAAAACGGTTTTAAAATTTCAGTGGATGATTTTGGAACAGGGTACTCTTCTATGTCTTATTTGAAAGAGCTTCCTGCAGATACGATTAAAATTGACAAATCTTTTATAGATGGTGTTAAAAAAGAAGATTCGGATGACAATGTAATTGTAAAAGCCATTATAGGACTTGCACATACACTGCATTATAATATAGTGGCAGAAGGTATTGAAACAAAAGAACAAGAATCTTTTCTTTTAGAAAATAGTTGTGATATAGGACAAGGATATTTGTATAGCAAACCCTTAAAATTAGAACAACTTCTGAAAAAGTTATGGTGAGGAAGTTGCAACAGCCGGCACTAAAGTACCGGTTCCGAAGAGCTGAAAAGTTTCAAAGTGTTTTGGAACGCGGACTTTAGTCCGGGCGAGAGTGGCAAAAAAGTTGCAATAGTTGGCACTACAAAAAAGCGAGAAAAAGGAAAATAAATTTGTTTGATTTTTTAGAGAGTGATTGGTTTAATATCGGCTTGCAAATTGTTTTTGTATTGCTCATATATTATGATATTAAAAAGTGGCGTGTCACGAAGAAAAAAGAGCATATGCTTAATATTGTGCTCACTATCGGTTTTGGTATTTGGGCATTGTATCCTTATTATACCTCTTATATGGGTTGGAGTGATAAAGAAAAAAAAGAGATGCTCTCAAATTGTAAGGGCGATGAAAATTCTACAAAGCTTTGTAAATGTTTGGATGATTCATGGTTTTGATGTATAATTTGGTAAAGAGAGCAAGGGGTCAGTAATGCAAACAATTCAACTACAAGTAAAAGATAATTACGCACAAAATATTTTAGAGATTTTACAAAATTTAAAAGGTGTGATGATAGAGAGTGTGGAAGTCCAAAAAGATAAAAATCTTGAGTATGACCCCTATTTTTATGAGAGAAAAACACACATAGAAAAAACTATTGAAGCTGTTGATAATGGGACTATGGAGATGTATGATTTTAATGAATCCATAGATGCTTTAATACATAAACTTGAGAAATAACTATGTTGATTATTGAAACAAAACTATTCCAAATACAAAGAGATATTGTTGTGGAATATATTGCCAAGGATAAAAAAAGTGCAGCAATTAGATTTGTTAAAGAGTTAAAAAAACAGGTTAATAATTTAACAAATTTTCCCTACAAATATCGTGTCTCTTATTATCACAATGATAAAAATACCAGAGATATGATATTTAAAGGTTACACTATCATTTACAGAATTTCCCAAGAAAAACAACTCATAGAAATATTAGAGATTTTTAATAAAAATACGCCAGTAAATCATGAAGCATAAAGAACTTGATTTAGAAAACCCTCTTGTCTGTGAGGGTATCATTGGTGATGGCTGTGGGGGTGGTCGTATTTTTTATGTAGAAGATGCAATACTTTTTGCCTATGACCCGCTCACACAGGAGAGTATGACACTGTTGCGTGAGATAGGGGAGGTAAAAAAAATTAGTAAAAAAGGGTGTATTATTACACTCTTCTACAAAAAAGAAGAACGATTTTTTGACCTTTCAACCTTGTGCTAAGCTTTTCAACTTATATTAAGCGGGGGGGGTAAACTTCTATTTACTTTTTAAACATTTTTTGTTTGAAAAAATTAAGTTTAGCTTTTTAGAGCATTCTTACTGACAGTTTTATTTATTTCTCCTACTTTGGTACTAGATATATGTAAAGGCGTCATGACAAATTCTTTAGTAGGTAAAAGAGATGAATAACATGAGTATGAGAGCAATTTTGCTAAGTTCTTTTGGTGTGATGATTGTTGCACTGATGGTGGTAGGTGGTATTGGTTATAGTGGTATGCACACAGCTACTTCTTGCGTGAATGACATAGTAAAAATAGACATAACCGTAAAAAAAGTGACGACTGTAGAAAAGTCGATAATGAAAGATGTTACGCTTGCTGCTGATTATGGGCATACAAAGAGTATTGCGGAGTTGAGTAAATTTGAGAGTCATGATGAAAAAACGCTCCAACATATTAAAACTTTACAATCTCACATTCAAGATAGAGAACTGTTTGGACTTGTGGGAAGATTGGATGAAGATTTACTTAAAGTTGCGAATGAAGTAAAGAGAGGCGATGCTAATATTAGCATTAGAGCTGATCAAGAAAAGTTATTAGCAACACTCGATAAAGTTCATGCTTACATTGAAAACAAACAAGAAAAACTTGTAGAAAAAAATGAAAGTAAAATAGCCGCTTTTTCAACTACTATGAATTTTGTTGCAATTATAGCCATCATTATAGCCATTCTTATAGCATTCTTTGTTGCCAACTTCATAGTAAAAAATCTTCTTACTATTCAAGAAGCTGCAAGAGACTTATCAAGCAGTGATGGCGATTTGACGAAACGCTTGCCAATCATCGGAAAAAATGAGATAGGAGATGTAGCAGTTGCTGTCAATACTTTTATCCAAAAAGTTCAAAACACAATTGCACAGGCAAAAGAGAATGGCAGCGAAAATGCTTCAGTCTCTGCTGAACTCTCCGCAACATCCCTTGAAATTGGTGGACGAGCAGAACAAGAGGCATCTCTCATAGCAAATACAACAGCCCGTGCACAAGATGCTTTTGGCAAACTTGAAATGACCGTTGCGACAGTTAATGAGAGTGAAAAAGATATAATAGTAGCTGTACAAACACTTGAAAAGGCAAATGGAAGTATTGCTTCTTTACTTACAAATATGAATGCAGCAAACGAAAAAGAGCTAGAACTCTCATCAAATATGGGAACACTCCAAGAAGAGGCATCTTCTGTTAAAGAGGTGCTCTCTATCATTGGAGATATTGCAGACCAGACAAATCTCTTAGCCTTAAACGCAGCCATAGAAGCAGCACGAGCAGGAGAACATGGACGAGGTTTTGCAGTAGTTGCTGATGAAGTGCGAAAACTAGCAGAGCGAACACAAAAAAGTTTAACGGAGATTACAGGGACTATCAACCTTGTTATTCAATCTATTAGTGATGCAAGTGCTCAAATGGAAGCAAACACACAAGAATTTGGCAAAGCAATGAATGAAGCTGATAGTGTTAGCGAACAGATTCAAAGTGTAAATAGTGCATTAGAGAGTGCATCCAATGCTAGTGAAATTTCAGCTAAAACATCGAATGAAATTGCAGAGGAAATGAAAGAAGTTATAGAAAATATGACAAATATTACCGCAAACTCTACTGAAAATGCACGAAGTGTTGAAGAGATAGCAGGAGCAGCAGAGCACCTCAGTCATTTGACTGAAGAGCTAAGAAATACACTTGAACTTTTCAAATCCTAAAAAGCTCATCCTCATAGGGGCTTCTACAGGAGGTCCTGGACTTTTAGAGTCCATAGTCACAGCACTTCCTCAAACAATTCTCACTCCCATTATCATAGCACAACACATGGATAGACTTTCTTTAGAGTCTTTTGCAAAACGACTTCATCGAATAAATAACATTAGAGTAGAATTTGTTACACAAAAAACTGAACTTAAAAATGGTGTAATTTATTTACTTGAAGATACCTCTGTTATGAAGAAAGAGTACAATTTTTACTTCCTTGAACCATGCTCTCACACAACAGGGTTTTATCATCCAACCATAGATGAACTTTTTTTCTCTGTTGGAAAGCTTGAAGATATAGAAGTACACGCATATCTTTTAAGTGGCATTGGAGCTGATGGGGCAAAGGGTCTGTTGGCTTTAAAAGAAGCAGGTGCAAAAACAGTGGCACAAGATGAGGCAACTTCCATAGTCTATGGAATGCCAAAAAGTGCCGTGGAGATAGATGCAGCTTATGCTGTGATGTCCATAAATGAAATAAAAGAAGATATAAATGTTTTGGTTGTTTAAAAAAAAGAAAAAAGATGTTGCTTGTTCTGTGATAAATAAAGAAGAAGCTTGTTTTAATGATGCAGTAGCAAAAAAGATATTAGAGAGTATTCGTGATGAATTTGGGCTAGATTATTCAAAGCAAGAGCAGATAACCATGCGAAAAATAGAACGATTTGCCCGTAAAAATGAGATGATGAATTTTGAAACACTACAGCGAGTTTTAAGAGAATCGCCTATGATGAAAGAACAACTTGTGAATATGCTCACTGTTGGTGAAACCTACTTTTATCGAGAAACTGGACATTTTAATATATTGGCTGATTTAATGCAGACAAAAAGTATGAAAAAAATACTCTGTGCACCTAGCTCTAGCGGAGAAGAGGCATACTCCATTATAATGTATCTTTTAGAAAATCAAAAAGAGTCTCTACCTGTGAGTGTCGTAGGCATCGATGTAAACAGTGATAGCATAGCAGCTGCACAAGAAGCTATCTACTCTGAGCGTTCTACATCACTTTTAGTGCAAAATATGCGGCAAAACTATTTTACTCAAGAGAGTAAACACTACAAACTCAACGAAAATGTAAAGCAATATGCAACTTTTTTAAGACAAAATATTTTTGATGACTCTCTTTTTAAACTTGGAAAGTTTGATGCTATTTTTTGCAGAAATATGCTCATCTATTTTGATAATAAAGAAAAAAAAGAGGTACTCAAACGACTCCATAAAATACTAAATCCTAATGGCACTTTGTTTTTAGGACATGCAGATATTGCATTTATTCCAGAGGGATTTGAGAAAATACTAACGGCACAAGGACATTATTTTAAACTTATGTAAGCTTTAAAGTAGTAATATGCACGATTACTTCAAAAACATATAAGGATTGTTATGGCTGGTCGTGAAATAGTGTTAGATACTAAAGCATTTTTGGTTTCAGAAACAGATGCAAAAGGGATTATTCGCTTTGCAAATGATGAGTTTTGTCACTATGCAGGGTATAGTGTTGATGAACTTATAGGCAAACCTCATAATGTCGTTCGTCATCCCGACATGCCGCGTGCTGCGTTTAAAGATTTATGGGCAACTATAAAAAGTGGTAAAAAATGGCGAGGTTTTGTGAAAAATGAGACGCAAAATGGGGATTATTATTGGGTCTTTGCAACGGTGTACCCTTTTACCTCATGTGATGGAAAGGATGGATATATCTCTTGTAGAAGAACCATTTCTGATATGGAAAAAGAAAAATATGAAGCACTCTATAAAGAGATGCGAGCGCAGGAGAAATAGGGATGCAATTTTTAACAAATATTTCAGTAAGAAACAAAATGTTGCTCAATGTGGCTATGCCACTTATCGTTATTTGTATTATCGCTATTAGTGCGATTAGTAGCCATTTAGATCAAAGTAGCAAGTATGAAAAATATAACAAAATTGTAAAACTCGATCAAAAAATTTCTGCTTTAGTGCATGAAACGCAAAAAGAGAGAGGGGCGACTGCCGGATATTTAGGTTCTAAAGGGAAAAAATTTGCTCAAAAACTGCCAAATCAGAGAAAGCTTACTAACGCTAAATTGAGTGAACTGAAGAGTTATATAGCACAAGAAGATATAAAAGAGTATTTGTACCCTGAAGTGCAAGCATATCTTAATAGGGCAATGAATGATGTTGCACAATTACAATCTATTCGCCAAAGTGTTTCATCGCAAACAATCATCGCTAAAAAAGCCATTGGTTTTTATACGCAAATGAATAAAAAGTTTTTAGATTTTATAGCAAAAGCCTCTTTGCAGGCTGCAGATGCACAGCTTAGTGCCGAAACATTAGCATACTATAACTTTTTACAATCAAAAGAGAGAGCGGGGATAGAGCGAGCCGTAGGCAGTGCTACCTTTGCAAAAGATAAGTTTATAAAAGGTGCGAGAACAAAACTTGCGGGTTTAATCTCTGAACAAAAATCTTTTATGGGGAGTTTTGAAACACTTGCATCAAAAAGTGATGTAGCGTATGAGAGAAATACGATGCAAGGAAAAGCGGTTGATGAAGTGAATCGCATGCGAAAAATTCTTTTGAATGCCAAAGAGATAGGTGGTTTTGGGGTTGATGCATCCTATTGGTTTGATACGATTACAAAAAAGATTAACAAGCTAAAAAAAGTTGAAAATTATGTAGGCGCACAGTTAAAAAGTTCAAATAAAAGTGTGAATAATGCTTTTATTCTTGCGAAAGACTTTTCAAATCTTTTGCATGAAACACAAAAAGAGCGTGGAGCGACAGCCGGATATTTAGGTTCTAAAGGGAAAAAATTTGCAAAAAAACTTCCTGCACAAAGAAAGTTAACAAATGCTAAATTGGCGCTGTTACAAGCAAAAATAAGAAAATTTTCTTATGGTGTATATCCAAAAGAGTTGCAGCAAAGAGTTAAGAAAGCCTATGCTTATATTAATCGTTTAGAATCCATGAGAAGTCAAGTAAGTGATTTTAAAGCAGGGACAAAAGAAGCGATTGGGTACTATACAAATATGAATGCAAAAATACTAGATGTTATCGCTTTTATAACACATTTACCAAAGAAAGTTTCAAATGAGAGAGTAGCAGTTGCATTTTATAACTTTTTAATGTCAAAAGAGCGAGCAGGAATTGAACGAGCAGTCCTTTCTAATGCTTTTGCAAGAAATAAATTTTTGCCAGGTATGAAAGATAAATTTGTAAAACTTATAACAGAACAAAGTAGTTTTATGCAATCATTTGTAGCAGTAGCAGATAAAAAAACAATCTCTTTTTATCAGAGAACAATGCAAGGTAAGGCTATTGAAGAGGTTAATAAAATGAGGAAGATTGCTCTCCATGCCAATACTATCGGTGGTTTTGGTGTTGATGCAACATATTGGTTTAATACTATTACACAAAAGATTAACCTACTAAAAAAAGTGGATGATCATTTAAGTGAAGAACTTGGTGCCTTAGCTGAAAATAAATATAACAGTGAGCATCAGAGCTTAATTATTTATATGATTGTAATGATATTTATTATTTTGTTCTCGGCAATATCGTCTTATTTTATATCGAAAAATGTAACGGATTCTGTTATAAAAATTAGTAATGGCATGAAACAATTTTTGGAATTTTTAAACAGAAAACATAATGTGATAGAAAAAATTGACCTGCATGGAAAAGATGAACTCGCAACTGTGGCAGAAATGGTAAATGAGCAGACAGATGCCATTAATGAAGGTATAGAAAATGATATGCTTTGTGTTGGTGAGTCTATCTTAACACTTAATAAAGTACAGCAAGGCTCGTATAGATGTCGCGTACAGACACAAGCATCAAACTCACAAATTCAAACACTTGCAAATACTATCAATAAAATGTTAGATACACAAGAAAAAGTCATGGATGACATTTTAGATGGTTTGACAAAATATACAAATTATAACTATTTAGACACTATTACACTCGATAGTAAAATAGGCGGAGAGACAAAAGCTGTTGTGGATGGTATAAATGATTTGGGCGAAGCAATTACAAAACTCTTGAATGATTCTTATAGTAATTCAAATGAATTACTCGAACAAGCTGATATGCTTCAAGTAAAAATGAAAGAGTTAAGTGATTCTGCCATAGTTCAGGCAAAAGAGCTTGAAACAACAGCATATTCTGTGAATCAAATTACGCAAGTAATTGAAGAGACTTCACTCAAGGCGAATGAAGTTGTGAGCCAATCAGAAGATATTAAAAATGTCGTGCAGGTTATTGCAGATATTGCAGATCAAACAAATCTACTTGCTCTTAATGCGGCTATTGAAGCAGCAAGGGCAGGAGAACACGGAAGAGGGTTTGCCGTCGTTGCCGATGAAGTAAGAAAACTTGCAGAGAGAACACAAAAATCACTGAGTGAAATTCATACAAACATCAGTATCTTGTCACAATCTATTACTGATATTGAATCAAGTATTGCCGAGCAGTCAAAAAGTGCAGTTGCTATCAATGAAGCAGTAGAAGAAGTGGATAATATGACAAAAACAAATGCACAAACTGCTGCGGAGGTCAATGAAGTAGCAAATGGTGTGAAAGAGATGTCATCGAGTGCATTGAACAAGATAGAAAAAAATCAGTTTCATAAAAACTAATTGGTTATAATTTTGTTATAATCATGTAAAAATTAGCAAAAGAGAATAGATTATGCAAAAAATTGAACCAATGACACTGTTTGGGTATGAAAAATTACAGGCTGAAGTGAAAGACTTAAAAGGAGTACAGCGTCCTGCTGTTGTGAAGGCGATTGAAGAGGCGTTAGAACATGGCGATTTAAAAGAAAATGCCGAATATCATGCTGCAAAAGAACAGCAAAAGAGCATAGATGATCGTTTGGCAGAACTCCAAAATATTCTAGGAAACTCTCAAATTGTCGATCCAAGTGAACTAGAACATGCAAAAGTAAGCTTTGGCTCAACCGTTGTTATGACAAACATGGATACAGATCAGGAAGTTACTTATACAATAGTCGGTGGATGTGAAAGCAACCCTGACATTGGGCTTATCTCCTTTAACTCGCCTTTGGCAAAACAGCTCTTAGGGCGACAAGAGGGGGATGAGGTAAAATTTCGTCTTCCTGGTGGTGAAAAAGAGTTTGAGATAGATGAAGTAAAATACCAAGAGATAGTGTTTGAGTGTAAATAAAAATGCAAACAAATACTAAAATCAATGTCGGTGTCGTCGGTGCAACTGGATACACAGGCTTAGAACTTGTGAAAATACTTATAAAGCATCCTTTTTTTCATCTTGCATACATCGCAAATTCTGAGGGTGGTACGACTATAAACAAACTGCACCCTTGCTTAAACGGCGTGTGTGAAGATGAAGTACAAAAAGCAAATGTTGATGTAATGGCGGTTACATGTAAGCTAGTGTTCTTGGCATTACCACATAAAACGGCTATGGCTTATGTGAAACCTTTACTCGCAAAAGGGGTGAAAGTGGTTGACCTCTCGGCTGATTACAGATTGCCACAAAAAATATATGAAGAATTTTATTGTCCACATACTGACAGTGAAAATTTAGAGCATGTTGTGTATGGACTGCCTGAGCTTCATCGTGAGGCTATAAAGTCTGCAAAACTTGTTGCAAATCCGGGATGTTTTCCGACTTCTGCTATTTTAGGGTTACTGCCCTTTATGGATAAACGCATTGCACATACACCTATTATCATTGATGCAAAAACAGGCGTGAGCGGAGCAGGGAAAAAGCTGAGTGCGGTGACACATTTTGTCAATATTAATGATAATCTTTTTGCCTATAACCCACTACTGCACCGACATGCACCTGAAATTGCAAATAAATTAGAGGTCTCTTTTGATGAAGTAAATTTTGTACCTCACTTGGTGAGTGTAACTCGTGGCATGATAAGCTCAATTTACATACAAGTAGAAGGAGATTTTGATCCAATAGAAATTTTGCAGAAATTTTACAAAAATGAGTTACATGTAAGAGTAAGTCCAAATCCTGTTGATATGAAAAGTGTTGCAGGAACAAATTTTTGTGATATATATGCACAGAAAAAAGGCAATATGCTTTTCATTACTTCAAGTATAGACAACCTTATGAGAGGGGCATCATCACAAGCTGTCGTAAATGCTAACTTAATGATGGGTTTTGATGAAGCAACAGCAATTCCAGATATAGCCTATGTCCCATAATCCTATTGTCATCAAAGAGGGTGCCTTTATTATTTCTGATGCGCACTACTCACATTTGCGTCCTGAACTTTTTGACCTTATTTTGGATATTCATACACAAAAAATAATGCCGACACAGCTTATATTTATGGGTGATATTTTTGATGCTTTGTTTGGTTCTATTGACTTTACATGTAAGCAAAATAGCAAACTCATTTCACTCATTAATGAAATATCTCAAAAAATAGAAGTTATATATTTAGAAGGAAATCATGATTTTAATTTGAAAAATATTTTTCCTCAAGTAAAAATTTTTCCAATTCAAATGCAACCTGTTGAAGTGTTGTGTCGAGGGAAAAAAAGTTATCTGGCGCATGGTGATTTTCATGGAGCTTTTTTCTATAAACTTTATACTTCATTGATTCGTAATTCTTTTATACTTTTTTTGCTAAAGTATATAGATATATTTTCAAAACATGCTATTTTAAAACAATTAGATTCACATTTAAATCAAAAAAACGATTGTCAAGAGTTTAAAAATTTTAAAGAGTTTATAGAAAAACGCTTAGGCAAAAAGTACGATTGTGATTACTTTATAGAAGGGCATTTTCATCAAAATACATCTTTTGATACCGTGCATTTTCATTACATAAACTTAGGTGCTTTTGCTTGCAATCAAAGATACTTTATTGTAAAATCAAATAAAGATATAGAATTATTGGAAGAAAGAAAATTCTCCAAGGAGATATAAAGATGGATAACAAATCGCTAAAAGTTGGTTCCAATGAAATGGAACTTGTTGATTTTCGTATATTTAAACAAGAAAAAGATAGTGTATATGAAGGTATATATGGTATTAATGTTTCAAAAGTACGTGAAATTATCCGTGTTCCACATTTAACAGAGCTCCCTAGCACCCCAGAGTTTATAGAGGGGATTTTTGATTTAAGAGACGTTGTTATTCCTGTTGTGAACTTGGCAAAATGGATGGGCGTTACCGAACCTGAAGATGCAATTAAAAATGCCCGTGTAATCATTACCGAGTTTAATAATGTCCTGATAGGTTTTATCGTACATGAAGCAAAGCGTATAAGAAGAATTAGTTGGAGCGATATAGAACCGGCATCTTTTATGAGCAGTTCATCAGGATTAGAAAGCAGTAAAATTACTGGTGTGACGAAGATAGAGGGTGATAATGTTCTTTTGATACTGGACTTAGAAAGTGTTGTGCAAGATTTAGGATTGTACGAACCTGAAACAGATACTGCTCCAGAAAAAATAGAAACATTTTCAGGTTTAGCACTGGTTTTAGATGATAGTGCTACGGCTAGAAAAATTGTAAAAGAAGCGCTTGTAAAAATGGGCTTTCATGTGGTTGAAGCAATGGATGGAGAAGAAGGACTTTCTAAGCTGAATGATTTGTACACAACATATGGTGATAATTTAACGGATAATTTGAAAATAATTATTTCAGATGTTGAAATGCCAAAAATGGATGGATTTCATTTTGCAGCAAAAGTCAAAGAAGATGAAAGATTTAATACTATTCCTATTGTTTTTAACTCTTCAATCAGTGACCATTTTAGTGAAGAAAGAGGTGAAGAGGCTGGTGGAGAAGCTTATTTGGTTAAGTTTCAAGCGAGTTCATTTTTTGATGAAGTGTCACGCATAGTTCGTGCGCATATGAAGAAATAAGGAGTGTAAATATGGATGAATTTCAAGAAATACTACAAGATTTTTTAGTTGAATCGTTCGAACTTGTTGAAAAATTAGATGAAGATTTGGTTGAGCTAGAGTCTCATCCGGATGATTTGGAACTGCTAAACGGCATATTCCGTGTTGCCCATACCGTCAAAGGAGCTTCGTCATTCTTAAATTTTGATACGCTGACGCACTTAACACATCATATGGAAGATGTTCTCAACAAAGCGAGACATGGAGATCTTATTATTTCTCCTGATATTATGGATGTTATTTTAGAATCAATAGATTTAATGAAAGCATTGTTGGAAAAAATTCGTGATACAAGTAGTGATGATGGTATAGATGTGGCAGCCTGTGTGGCAAGACTTGATAAAATAAGTAATGGTGATCTTTCAGGACTTGCAGATGCAGTAGCTAATGAGGAAGCAAATAAAGAAGCTGCCGCAGAAGAAGCACAAGAAGTCGTAGAAGAGCCAGAAGAAGAGCCTGATTATGACAATATGGATCCTGATGATGTAGAAGCAGAGATAGAAAGACTTCTAGCACAGCGTCAGGCTGAAGACAAAGCAAAAAGAGAAGCAAAAATAGCTGCCGGTGAGGAAGTTCCTTCAATGCCACCTGAACCAAGCGATGAAGAGCCAAAAGAAGAAAAAAAAGAAGAAAAAGTGCAAGCAAAAAAAGCACCGACTCCAGCACCGGTTTCCGCTCCTAAAGCGTCATCAAAAAAAGCTTCATCAGATGACGCAAAAGCAGCAGCTCCTGCAAAACGGGCTCCTGCTACGGTTGAACAGACAATTCGTGTGGATGTAAAACGACTTGACCATTTGATGAATCTCATCGGTGAACTTGTACTTGCGAAAAATAGACTTATTAAGATTAATGATGATGTTGAAGAACGCTATGAGGGTGAAGAGTTCTTAGAAGAGTTAAATCAAGTCGTTTCTATTGTTTCTCTTGTAACAACAGACTTACAAATTGCCGTTATGAAAACGCGTATGCTTCCTATTGGAAAAGTGTTTAACAAATTTCCTAGAATGATTCGAGATTTGTCTCGTGAACTCAATAAAAAAATTGAGCTTGTTATATCAGGTGAAGATACAGAGCTTGATAAATCAATTGTAGAAGAAATAGGGGATCCTTTAGTCCACATTATTCGTAATTCTTGTGATCATGGTGTAGAAACTCCTGAGGAGCGTTTAGCAAAAGGAAAACCTGAAGAAGGTACAATTACACTCAAAGCTTATAATGAGGGAAATCAGATTGTCATACAAATAGACGATGACGGAAAGGGGCTTGACCCGCAAATGCTCAAAGAAAAATCGCTTGAAAAAGGTGTGATAACTGAAAAAGAAGCGGAAAATATGAGCGATAAAGAAGCATTTACGCTTATCTTTAGACCTGGTTTTTCAACTGCAGCTGCCGTCACGAGTGTGTCAGGGCGTGGGGTAGGCATGGATGTTGTTAAAACAAACATCGAAAAACTCAATGGTATGATAGATATTGACAGTGAAATTGATAAAGGAACATCAATTAAACTGAAAATTCCATTGACTTTAGCAATAATTCAAGCCTTATTAGTAGGTGTTCAAGAAGAACATTATGCAATTCCTTTAGCATCTGTGCTTGAAACGGTAAGAATTTCAAAAGATGAGATTTACACTGTAGAGGGGCGTTCTGTTATGAGACTTCGTGATGATGTTCTCTCCTTGGTGCATATTGGTGACATTTTTGAAGTTGAGAGAATTTTAGATGCGAGTGAACATGCTTATGTCGTCGTTTTAGGCTTAGGAACGAGTAAACTAGGTCTTATTGTCGATATTTTGGTTGGGCAAGAAGAGATAGTTATAAAATCTTTAGGTGACTATCTTAAAGGCATAGAAGGCATTGCCGGAGCTACTATACGGGGTGATGGTGGTGTAACATTGATTGTGGATGTTGTTGCACTGATGAGTATGGCGAGAGATGTGAAGGCAAGCACTATGGCAAATAACAATGAAAGCGAAGCAGCAAGTAGTGAAAAGACGAAGCCAAGTGATTACACTATCATGGTAGTGGATGATTCTAAAACAGATAGAACTATTATGCGAAAATCATTAGAGCCTATGGGTGTGACTATCGTAGAAGCAAATGATGGACAAGAAGCACTCAATATTTTAAAAGCAGGCGATTATAATTTTGATGCGATGTTGATTGATATTGAGATGCCAAGGATGGACGGCTATACACTTGCAACTGAGATTAAAAAATATAACAGATATAAAAATTTACCATTGATTGCTGTCACTTCTCGTACAAGTAAGTCCGATCGTATGCGTGGTGTTGAATCAGGTATGGTTGAATATATTACGAAACCTTATTCGGCAGATTATTTAGCAAGTGTAGTCCAAAGAAATGTTAATTTTAAATCGGAGTTTTTATAATGAGTGATAAATTAAAAGATATTATTAATAAACAAGGGCAACAACAAGAGAGTGTGGTGGGTCAGTTAGATGATGTAGTACAACTTGTTGGATTTATAATAGGTGATGAAGAGTATGCGATACCTATTTTATCAATTCAAGAGATTATAAAGCCTATTAGTTGGACAAGAGTTCCTCAAGTTCCAAAGTATGTGTTGGGTGTGTTTAATCTTCGTGGGTCGGTGATTCCGCTTATAGACCTACGCACAAAATTTGGATTACCAATAAAAAAACAAAATGATGAAACTCGTTTTATTGTGATGCGTCATGGAGATGATGTTGCCGGTTTTGTGATAGACAGATTGACAATGGCGATACGCATTAAAAAAGAAAATGTGGGACCACCACCTGATACTGTCAATGGGGATAATACAATCATCGACGGTGTTGGAAAGCAAGAAGACAAAATCATTACTATTTTAAAAGTAAATAAACTTTTAGAAAGAGATTTTTAACCCCGCAACACTATGAACATAAAGCCACTTCACATAGATATTCAAAAAGATGGTATTTCCCTTGATTTTTCAGGGGAATTGACACTATATAATCTTACCCAAGCCCAAAACTATCTTAAAAACCACACACTTGATACTTCACAAAAAATTACCATTAACTTAGAAAATGCTCATTATCTTGACACTGCATTTGCTTTGTTTTTAACAGATGTGCAACAAAAATATAATGCTGATTTATGTTGTTTAAATAAAATATTTTTACATACGCTCAAACTTGTAAATGAGCATAAAAAAAGGCTTGATAAAAAAGATGATATTCATAAAAAAAGTATATTTGAGTATGTTGGAAAAGCTTTTTATGAAAACTACATTTCTTTTATCTCTTTTATAGGCTTTTTGGGGAAAATCTTCACCTCTTTTTTACTGTACTTTAAAAATATAAAAAATATTCGTATAAAAGAGATAGTATTTGAAATGAACGAAAGTGCCGTGCGTGCTTTTGGCATTGTAGCACTTACAAGTTTTTTGATAGGTTTGGTAACGGCATATCAGGCCGCTTATCAGTTGAGGCTTTATGGGGGAAATATTTTTATTGTGGACATGATGGGCATTTCTGTTTTTAGGGAATTGGCACCGCTTATAACAGCAATAGTTATAGCAGGTAGAAGCGGTTCCGCTTATACGGCACAAATCGGGGCTATGAAAATAACGCAAGAAATTGACGCTATGCGGACTATGGGTTTTGACCCCTATACTTTTTTGGTATTGCCTAGAATTATTGCGCTTATTATTATGCTACCGATATTAATTTTTGTATCAGATATGATGGCAATGCTTGGTGCTATTATAGTGGCAGATTTGAGTTTGGACTTAACACCTTCATTGTTTATAGACAGATTGAACGAGGTGGTGGCGATTAAACATTTTTATGTTGGACTGGTAAAGGGTCCTTTTTTTGCATTTTTGATTGCATCTATTGGGATTTACAGAGGCTTGATGGTCAAAGACGACACGCAAAGTATAGGGTTTAACACAACAAAAAGTGTGGTAGAATCCCTTTTTGCAGTCATAGTCTGTGATGCTATTTTTTCCATAGCCTTTACAAATCTGGGGATATAATGGAAGTCATAAAAGTGAAAAATATTAGAACTGTTTTTGGCAATAAGGTTGTACATGACGGATTGAGTTTACATGTAAACGAGGGTGAAATTTATGGGCTTTTGGGCCCTAGTGGTTGTGGCAAAACAACACTATTGCGTGAAATGGTCATGCTACAGGAATTTGATGCAGGTTCTATAGAAATTTTAGGCAAAAAGATTGAAAATATAAATGAAATGGATGCACAGAAACTCAGACGCAAATGGGGTGTTTTATTTCAATTTGGTGCGCTCTTTTCTTCTTTGACCTTAGCAGAAAATATTGCTCTGGCGTTAAAAGAGTATTCTACTTTATCAGATAAAATGATAGAAGAAATCGTTGCATTTAAATTAGACCTTGTTGGATTGCAACCAAGTGATGCTTATCTGTACCCCTCTGAAATCAGTGGCGGAATGCGTAAAAAAGCAGGCATTGCAAGGGCATTAGCAATGGATCCAAAGTTGTTGTTTTTGGATGAGCCAACGAGTGGGCTTGACCCTATTTCGGCAAGAGAATTTAATGAACTTATACTGCAGTTACGCTCAATGCTTGGATTAACAATGGTAATAGTAACTCACGATTTACATTCAATATATCATACTTTAGATAGAATGGCTGTAATTGATAATAAAAAAATTGCCTATGAAGGCAGTTTAGCTGAGGTTACTTCCGTGAAAAATGATTTTATACAAACTTTTTTTAGTGGGGATTGATATAATATGAATAATAAAGTAAATTATACATTTGTTGGATTTGTAGTTTTGTTTGGCATTATAAGTATGCTTGGCTTTACATACTGGATGCTCAAACCCACAAAAGCAGAAGACACACAAAAATATATTATATATTTTAAAGAATCTGTTCTTGGGCTTAATCTTGATGCCCCGGTTAAATACAAGGGGATTAAAGTAGGTAAAGTAACACGCTTGCGGATTAACCCAAAAAATAGTGAGCAGGTTGAAGTGATGGTAGATGTTTTAAAAACAACGCCCATTAAAGAAGATACTGTTGCAAAACTGACGGCACAAGGAATTACAGGACTGAGCTATATTAATTTAAGCGAAGGCAGTAATCATACAAAAGCACTTGTCTTAAAAGATGGACAAAATTATCCTGTTATCAAATCAGCTCCATCATTTTTTGCAAATGTTGAACAGTCTTTAGGTTCTGTTTCTGAATTGCTGATTTTAACGCTTGATCGAACAAATGAGCTGCTTAACGATAAGAATCAAAAGCAATTTAGTAAACTGCTTAAAAACAGTGCCGAGGTCATGGCAAAAATCAATACTACGCTGGATGAGAAAACAATTACTCATATACAAAACAGTGCAAAAAATTTAGATAATTTTAGTGCAAAATTAGATAAAAGTATGCCTAAAATTAATTTATTTATAAAAAACAGTATGCTTTGGGAAACTAAAATCAATGACTCATTCTTGAGCATTAAAAATACCTATACACAAATGGGATTGATTATGAAAAATATGGCAAAATCATTCTTACATGTAGAAAATAATGTACAAGACATAACGGTGCAGACGCTTCCTGTACTTAACAGTACCATGATGCAAATGCAAAATACGCTTATAAATGTAGATGAACTGCTTCAACATTACAATCGCAGTCCAAGCGATATTCTCTTTGAAAAAGAAAAACAAAAAAGGGGACCGGGTGAAAAATAGTTTAAAAGTTTTGTATGTTACATGTATTGGTTTGTTCAATGCCATTAAGTTAAGCAGTTCTTTGGAACCGGTACTTCAGTGTCGGCTATTGCAACTTTCTTGTCACTCTCAGCCCGGACTAAAGTCTGGGTTCCAGAAAAATAATATACTTTTTCTTAACTTAATGGCATTGACGGGATTGTTGTTTTTGTTGGCAGGATGTTCTTCTCCAAAACCTGCAATGAATGAATACACATTAGGCTTACATGTAAAGGCAAAAAAAGCACAAAAGACGCCATATAGTGAAAAAACACTCAAAGTAGATCAAGCGTATGGCAATACTCTTTTTCAATCTCTAAAAATGTATTATGTTGAAGGAGCGTATCAACAGTATGCTTATGCACAGTCGCAGTGGACACAGAGTCCAAGTGCAAAAATCACACAGAGTATGACAGAATATTTGCGTCAAATGCAACTTTTTAAAAGTGTACAAAGTTTTCATTCAAAAAGTGAAACTGATATGCGATTAGAAATAAATATAGAAGATTTTATGCAGTATTTTGATGCTAATGAAGAAAATTCTCATGTTCATGTACGCATTACATGTAACCTTATAGATGAAGCAACACACAAAGCAGTTGCTACAAAAACATTTGATGTCAATGTTCAAGCAAAATCAAATGATGCCTTTGGCGGTGTAGCGGCACTCAATGACGCTATGAGCGAAATTTTAAAAGAGTGTGGCTTATGGTTGCAGGAAATGAATGCCATTAAGTTAAGCAGTTCTTTGGAACCGGTACTTCAGTGCCGGCTATTGCAACACTCTTACCACTTTATGACATTGAGAAGGAGCATGTCTTGATTAGTGAAAAAGAGTATAGAAAAAGAAAAACACGCTTGGGGCGTAAGCTCAAACCCTTCAGTGTCGCTGTTTTGTTTAGTGCTGTGCAAAAAACACGTTCAAATGATACAGAATACCCATATAGACAAAATAGTAATTTTTACTATATGAGTGGGTTTAAAGAAGATAGTGCTGTTCTAATATTTGTTAAAGAGGCTAAAAATTTTAAAACTTATTTGTTTGTCGCAAAAAAAGATAAAACACAAGAATTATGGCATGGAAAACGACTTGGAGTGGACAAAGCAAAAGAACTTTTTGATGTAGATGATATTTTTGAGTTTGATGCTTTCAATGAAAAGTTCAAAAAAAATGTGGTTGGCAAACATCATATTTATTATGATTTTGGTTTGGACTATGCAAAAGTAAAACTCTTAAAACGCTCTACTAAAAATGTACTGAGCTATGAAAATATAGCGAGTTACATAGAAACTATGCGACTCATTAAGTCAAAATCTGAAATTAAACTCATAAAAAAAGCCATAAGCATAACAAAAAAAGCACATCATAAGGCGATGAAAAGAGCGAAAAAATCAGAGTATGAGTACCAACTTCAAGCAGACATTGAGTATGTTTTTAGAAAAAATGGAGCTTACAGCGATGCCTATACATCCATAGTGGCTTGTGGCAATGCAGCAAATACACTGCACTATATTAACAATAACAAAAAACTTGTTCAAGGGGAGTTGATACTTATAGATGCAGGGTGTGAGTATGAATATTATGCGAGTGATATAACAAGGACGATACCGGTCAATGGAGGCTATACAAAAGCACAGACAGAAGTTTATGAGATGGTCTTACATGTACAAAAAGAGATTATTGCAATGATAAAACCCAATGTATTTAGAAGTGCATTACAAAAAAAATCTGAAGAACTGCTGTGTCAGGGGATGGTTAGTTTGGGAATTTTAAACGGAGATGTAAAAACGCTTATAAAAGAAAAAGCACATAAAAAATACTATCCGCATGGCATTGGGCATTGGATGGGACTGGATGTGCATGATGAATGCCCCTATAAAAAGCTAAACGGCAATGAAATTCCATTAAAACCAGGTATGGTTATGACTATAGAACCCGGCATTTATCTTGATGAAGAAGATGAAAATATTCCTAATAAATATAGAGGCATAGGCATACGAATAGAAGATGACATTTTAGTAACCAAAGAGGGGTGTGAAAATCTCTCCTCTTGTATTGCAAAAGAGATAAAAGAGATTACTCGTAAGAGTAGCTCCAACCTGTAAGGTTGTCTTTTTTTGCTTCATCAAAGGCATCAGAATTGGCTAAAAAGTCCATTACATGTAACACTGCATGAGGAATGATTCTTTGGTCTTGAGGTTTTATTAAAAGCATAGGCATAGGTGTGTCTTGGGCTTGACTGAGGGCAAAACCTACCGGCATTAACTGACTCATCAACTCTTTTGGTTTGTCTATTTTTTGTTCTTGTAAAAACTTTTCAAGTATGGCTTCTTGAATCTCCTTTGACAATGCTTCATCCGTGTTTAAAAAGAGTGTAAAGTGTAGAGGAGTCTCTTTAAAATGCTCGGGAGCAGGTGCTGCCATAATGATGTACTCTACATTTTTCAAATGCTCTTGTATCTGTTGTTGGTCTAAATATTTATCTGTTTTTATTGCTTTGGCTTGCATATTTTTCTCTTTTTTCTAATTTTAGCATAAAATACACTCATTTTTTCGGAACCCAGACTTTAGTCTGGGCTGAGAGTTGCAAGAAAGTTCCAACAGTCGGCACTAAAGTACCGATTCCGAAGAGTTTCGGAACCCAGACTTCAGTCTGGGCTGAGAGTGGCAGAAAAGTTACAACAGTCGGCACTAAAGTACCGATTCCGGAGAGTTTCGGAACCCAGACTTTAGTCTGGGCTGAGTATGGCAGAAAAGTTCCAACAGTCGGCACTAAAGTACCGATTCCAATAATCTTTTGGAACCCAGACTTTAGTCTGGGCTGAGAGTGGTAGAAAAGTAATAAGATGGTACAAAATATGCTTAATATTTTATATAAAGCAAGGATATTTATGCAGTTTATTGAAGCACTTAGACTTAGAAGTAAGCTTTTTTTTCTTTTTCTTTTGATAACTATAGGCTTGGTTGCTCTTGGAATCATAGGCGCTACCTATGTTAATACAATGAAAAAAAATATGGATTCTTTGTATTTTGGCTCTTTGATTCCCGTGACGGAATTAAATGAAATAGTTCAGACATATAACTATGGCTTAGCCGATACTGTTTATAAGGTTAGCCGAACGGAATTAAGTCCAAGTGAAGCGATATCCAATCTGGAAACATCTTTACACTATATAAACAAAAAATGGAAAAGTTATAATTCTCATTTTAAAAGAGATGATGAATTAGCATATTTGGACTATGCAGATTTAGAAGTTAGCAATACAAATGATTACTTTTACAAGGTACTCAATGCAATAAAATCCAAAAAAGATGTAAGAAAATTATCAATTAATACATTGGAAAAAAAGGTATCTTCGATTCATAATGTTTTACAAAAATTGATTAATTATGAAGTAAATATGGCAAATTATGAAAGAAAAAAGTTTTTGTATGCTTATGATTCTATACTTTTAAAAATTGGGACTTCCTTAGGTGTTATTATATTAGGTGTATTGGTAATTCTTTTTTATGTATTTGAGAGTATTCAAAAAGACCAGACACGACTTGAAATTGCAGCGAAAAAACTAAAAATTGCAAATAAAAAGCTTGAAAATGCTTCTTACACTGATTCTCTCACAAACTTGCATAATCGTAGGTATTTTAACTTTATATACGATAGAGAAGTCAAACGCGCCAAGCGTAACAAAACATACATAAGCTTTATGATGCTCGATATAGACTACTTTAAGCAGTATAATGATACTTATGGACATGTAGAGGGTGATTATGCGCTTAAAAGTGTTGCGAAAGTATTAAAAGATAGACTCAAACGACCGGGAGATTATGTATTTAGACTCGGGGGTGAAGAGTTTGGTGTACTTTTAAGTGATACAGATGAGACAAACAGTGCAAATATTGCTAGAGAAATTTGTGATGCAATTCGGGCAAGAGAGATTAAACATGAAAATTCAAAAGTACATGAATTTTTAACGATTTCTATCGGTGTTGTCTGTTGTGTAGCAGATGAAGCACTTGATGAAGAGGTGTTGATTTCGCGTGCAGATGAAATGCTTTATAAGGCAAAAGAGAGTGGAAGAGACAGGTATGTAATAACATCCAATGTTTCTAACGCAAAAATTGCTTAGTGTCTGTGTTTGAAACGAAAACCCTGCTCAACTAAAAGAGGACGAAGCTTTTCTTTGAGTTCGCCTTGAAATTCCATCCAGTTTTCTTTTAAACTCCCACCGCAGCCAAGCTTTTTTTTGAGTAGTTTCAGCAGAGTAGTAGCTTCATCTTTTGGAATGTGAAATGTCCCGACTAGTGTCACGGTCTTGCCACGGCGTTTCTCTTTTTGAAAGACTAAAAAATGTTTACTCGGCTCTTGAATTTCATTTGAAACCTTTGTCTTGCGAGGGCTTTGTACCTCTTTCCAACCATCATCTATGTCGGCACCGATGAAGAGGTCAAGCCTTTTGCCTCTACTCATTTAGTAAACCTTTTGTGCTAAAATACTCATATTCTCTTTTTCATACTCTTTGTTTTGCAGTGTTTGCAAGACATCGTCTAAGGTATAGTCTTTATGATTGTAAACAACAACTAATACTTCATCGCCTGTTTGTAAAAAAGTTGTTTCTCCATAGGGAGTATAGCGTGTTGCACCTATGCTAATAATGGCATTTTTTGGAGCGTTACATGTAACGATATAGCGTTGTATGTCCTCAAGTGGTCCAAAATCTTCTTGTGTATTGATTTGGTTGACAATCCATTTTGTAAGTTTGTCATAAAAATAACTGTAGCCATTAAGTGCTACATTCTCGCCGTAGGCTTGGAGTTTATCATCTCTACTAAGAAAACTGCAGATGCTAAAATTATCCATGATTCCACCTGATGCAAATTTGTCAATTGTAAGAAGTTTTGAAGCAATTCCTTTAGAATTTGCACCCCAATTTTTTTTGTCACTGATTTTTTGTGCACCCGCAACGCGGATAGAACAGTCATTGTAGGCAGCAAAATATTTTGGAGTAATGTTGCTAATTTTGTCATCTTTATAGCTAAGTTCACATATGAGTCCGACTTCAGGTTCCGCTTGAACATTGACATCTTCTTTTGGAAGTTTTATAGTTGTAGATGACAAAGGGTATGTAGAAAGTATCTCTCTTGGACGAGCATTGTTTGCACTTTTTTTACAAGGCAGATAAAAAGGAAACATTCCCTTCGGTGCTGCTTCATCTTGGGTTATGATATTTTTAAACTCTTCGAGTTCACCAGCCTGTGCTAAGTGAAGTGCAAAATTTCCCGCAATTCCTAAACCAAGATAATCTTCAAATACTTTCATAACTAAATCTTTGCATTTGCTCTTTCTTGAGCGAACTCTTCATAAGAGCCTTTAAAGTCTATGATAGAGCCATCATGTTGGATTTCAATAATACGATTTGCAAAGGCATCAAGTAACTCACGGTCATGTGATGCACAAATAACATTGCCTTTAAACTCGTGAAGTGCTTCACCTAGAGCTACAATAGCTTCAAGGTCAAGATGATTTGACGGCTCATCTAAAAGTAAAAAGTTACCATTTTCAAGCATCATTTTACTGAGCATCATTCTATGTTTTTCACCACCAGAAATGCTTACAACAGATTTTTCTTGTTGTTCGCCATTAAAAAGCATACGCCCAAGACAGTTTCTAATCTCGGCTATTTCACGCTTAGGATCAAAGGCACGCAACCAGTCATAAAGTGTTCCTTCTCCTTCTATAATGTCCGCGGTATCTTGTGGAAAATATGAAGGTTCAATCGTTGCACCCCAATGTATTTCCTCTGCTGTTGGTTTCATCTCTTCTACAAGGATTTTCATAAGAGTCGTTTTACCCACACCATTTCCACCAATCAGAGCGATTTTTTCATTTGGTACCACTTTAAAGCTAATATCATTGAGGACTTTGTTGTCACCATAGGCATGAGAAACATTTACAACATTAAGTGCTTCATCGCCCATTGTGCGTTTGGCTTTAAAAACTATGCTTGGGTCGCGTCTTGATGATGGTTTTATGTCTTCAATTTCTAATTTATCTAATTTTCTTTGACGAGAAGTTGCCTGTTTTGCTTTAGAAGCATTTGCACTAAATCGACGAACAAAAGCCTCTAATTCATCTTTTTCTTTAAGTTTTTTAGCATTATCAAGTTCCATCTGTTTTGCTAATACATTTGCAGCGATGTACCAGTCATCATATGTACCGGTAAATTCACGAATTTTTTGATAATCAACATCAAGAATGTTGGTAACTACGGCGTTTAGGAAATGCCTATCGTGAGAAATTACAACCATAGTTCCTTGATGGCGTTGCAATTCGTTTTCTAGCCAAGTAATCGTTTCAATATCTTGGTTATTGGTTGGCTCATCGAGAAATAATACATCTGGTTTAGGGTATAAAACTTGGGCGAGTAAAACTTTGAATTTATCAGCACTATCGAGTGTGCTCATTAAGTTTTGATGTTCTTCAACAGGAATACCAACATTTTCTAAAATTTTACCGATGTTTACATCATATTCGTATGTAGGGTCTTCTTCGACAGAAATTGTTTCAAGTTCAGCTAAACGGTTGTTTGTAGCATCATCTTCAAAGTCTCCACTCATATAAAGTTCTTCTTTTTCTTTGATGGCATCATATAAACGCTTGTTGCCATAAAGAACAGCATCTGCAATGGTGAAATCTTCAAAAGCAAATTGATTTTGACCTAGAACACCGACCTTATTTGCTTTTGGGATGATAACTTCCCCTTCAAATTCATTAATCTGATCTGAGAGAATTTTTAAAAAAGTTGTTTTACCTGCGCCATTCGCACCGATGAGACCGTATCGTTTGTGACGGTCAAGCTTTAAGTTTATATCTTGAAATAGCACTCTATTTCCATAACGCATTGTTAAATTTTGTACTCTTACCATAATTTTTTAGCCTATATAATATTTTTCGCGATTATATCGAAAATATGGTTAAAGAGCGCTAACTTTGTTTCTGCCACTTCCTTTTGAAATGTAGAGTGCTTCATCTACTCTTTTGAGTATTGTGGTAACTGTGTCATTTTCTTGAAACTCACTTACACCTATGCTTATAGTGATTTTTTGGACAATTTCAAATGGGTGTTCCTCTACTGATGTGCGAATTTTGTCTGCTAGAGCAAAAGCTTCGTCTTTAGATGTATTTGGTGCAAGAAGCATAAACTCTTCTCCTCCCCATCGTCCAAAACTGTCGGTATCACGGATATTTTGCATGATGATTCTACACAACTCTTGCAAAACATAGTCTCCTGCGTCATGTCCAAAAGTATCATTAACCTTTTTAAAGTGGTCAATGTCAAACATGACAAGTGAGAAAATTTCTTTGTATCTTTTGGCTCGTTTATACTCTTCTTCGAGTTTTAGATTTATTTTATATCGGTTATAAACTCCTGTTAAGGCATCTTTCGTCGCTAAGTGTTTGAGTTCATTTTCTAGGGCTATGCGCTCTGTTATGTCGCGACTTGTTGAGACAAAGTATCGTATGTCATCGTGCTCTGTTTTGAGTGGTGAGATGATTTTTTCATCATAGTAAACAGTGCCATCTTTTTTCTTGTTGATAAAAATATTTTTATAGCTATAGCCATTTAAAATGGTCTGCCAAAGTTTTTTGTAAAATTCTTTCGTGTGTTTGCCTGATTTGAGAAGTTTTATGTTATTTCCTACAAGTTCTTCTTCTGTATATTGTGTATGTTTGAGTGTTGAGGGATTTACATAGATGATGTTTCCTTCAATGTCTGTTATCATTATCATCTCATTTGTTTGTTCTACTGCCTGAGAGAGGAGTTTTAAGCGTGCTTTTGTTTCTATGATATCACTTACATCTATCATATTTCCCGTTCCGGCATAACCGTCTTTATATGGCATAGTCGTTGCAGAGACTTTGACGGTTTTTATCTCTTTGTTTTTTGTTCTGAGTTTGACATTCGCGTAGGTAGCATCAACATTTTTGCCTTGCAATCTTTTTGCTGAAATTGCTTTAATTCTTTTGGCATCTTCTTCTTCAAGAATTTCCCATGGGTGCATAGCAAGGAGCTCTTTTTCGCTATAGCCTGTCAAATCACACAGTGCTTGGTTGACATAAACAAATGTATCTTGATAGATGAAGATACCACTCAAGCTAATGTGAGCAATGGTGCGAAACTTTTCTTCACTCTCTTGAAGGGCTTTTGCTGCTTTTCGATTTTGTAATCGTTCGACTAAAGCAGTGATTTTTTCATTGACTATGTCTAAATCAATCGGTTTTAAAATATAACCCTCAACATTGAGATTAATAGCCTCAAGGACAAATTCACTGTCACTATGCGCAGTCAGAAGGAGCACAAACTGTGAAGGATTTTCCTTTTTTATAGCACTGAGCATCTCCAGTCCACTCATTTTTGGCATTTTTATGTCGGAGATGATGATGTCGGGCGTATGTTTTTTATAGAGTTCTAAACCCTCTTGACCATCTTGGGCTACATAAAGTTCTTTACAAAATCGCTGTAAAAAACGCGAGAGCATTGTTCTGACATTTTCTTCATCTTCTACATACAGTATAGTTATATTGTGTTTAGTCATTAAAATCTATCCTAAATTCTGCACCCTCTTTGGTGTTTGAGACATCAAGCTTTGCTTTGATGTTTTCTTCTATAATCATTTTTGACATGTAAAGTCCCATTCCTGTTCCTTTACCCTGTTCTTTTGTCGTAAAATAAGGTTCAAATACTCTCTTTATAACTTCTTTTGGAATGCCACCACCATTATCACGAACAATGACTGTATTGTCTTTTAAAATTATTGTAATTTTAGCGTCATTTACATTTTTTTCTAATAAAATGTCTTTGGCATTGTTGATAAGATTTAAAATGACCTGTTGAAATTCATTTTTGTAGCCATTTACTTCAAATCCATCTCCTATAACCTCTACAGAAATGTGATTGTTTACAAGTTGTGCTTTTTGAATAGAGAGTGTTTTTTCTATGGCATCTTTAACATTAAAAATCTCTTTTGTTTTGTCAACTCTATAAAAATTTCTAAAATCATCTATGGTGTCGGACATAAATTTAATGACTTTTTTGGTTGATGCGATAAAGTCATTGAGATATTCCTCGGTTATGAGCCCATCTTCATAATCATATTTGAGATTTTGAATGGCGATGCCGATTTCGTTGAGTGGCTGTCTCCATTGGTGTGCTATGGCACCTATCATCTCTCCCATTGAAGCAAGCTTACTTTGTTGTTGGAGTGCTTCAAGCTGTTTGATGTTTTCGTTTGTTTTTTTCTTGATGATGCTTTCAAGGTTTTCATTGAGTTTATTGAGTTCTTGGGTGCGTTCTTCTACCTTTTCTTCTATTTGTTTTTTTGATTCATTAAGCTTGTGCATCATTGTTTTAAGTGAACGGGCAAGTTCACCAATCTCATCCGTAGCACCTAGTGTGTCAAATTTTATAAGCTCTTTATGCTCTCCTTGTGCAATCTCCTTGGCTGTTTTTGTAATCTGTGTGATTGGACTAATGAGATGATGCACAATATAAAGAGAAATAAGTGCGACAAAAAGAGAAATGAGTAAAACATAAAATATCGAAGAGTGTATAAAATCATTGTACTGTGCTTGTGAAAAAGTATTTTGACTGCTTAAGGCGACATAGATGAATTTTGTAGAGGTATAAAAAAGTTTCGTATAAGTAAAAAGCAAATCATCTGTGTAATAACTCGTTTTAGATAAATCAAAATCATGCATAAGTGTGTAGTTTGCATAGCCAAACTCATAACCAAAAATCTTCGTTCTTTGAGGATTGTAAATATAGTAGCCTTTTTTATCGGCTATATAGATGTGTTTATGGGTGTTTTTTATTTGGTACTGTTCTAAAACAGTAAAAAGTTTGTCAACATTTGCATTGATGATTAAAATAGCAAAGAGTTTTCCTTTTATATAAATAGGCAGAGCCACCCGAACAGTAGGAGTGAGTGGATAACTGATTTGTCCATATTCTCTGTTGAGGTTAATGTCTGAAATATATACATCGCCATCTTTTTTTTCTTTGGCTTCAAGAAAATACTTCTTTTTTGATTTGTCTTGTAGTTCGTTTGGTTTACGCAGATGTATGCCTCCTGCATCTTTATATGCTGCAATGAGTTCCTGTCCGTCATTTCGTAGAAGTCGAATGTTAAAATACGCTTTGTTATAAGAGAGCAGAGAAGTGAAATTATCTTGTAAGCTATTTGTTAGTGTTTGGAGTGTGTTGTTTGTTTTTGCATCATAATTGTATTTGTTTTCATAGGCTCTGTAAAATGCACGAAGTGTATCGGTTTTTGATAAGATATAGCCATCATATACTATTTTATTTATAGATGACTTGATACTTTTACTGTCTTCTTTAAGCTCAAAACAGAGACTTGCAAGGCTGTTTTGTTTAAAATATTTCGTCATCAAATGAAATGATAAAAAAGAGACCATAGCAACAGCAATACTTGCCGTAATAAAAGTACCGATGGCAACTTTTGTAGAGAGACTAATTCTCATAGCTACTGTCTTGTAAAATTTTATCTGCGAGTATATTTGTAGTTTCTATGATACTGTAAACATCAGAGGGAGTTTCTTCTTTAAACGTTTTATTTATTATAAGAGGTGAATGTTCAATATTATAGTAAATATGAAGTTCTGAGACCGTACCGCTAATAATGCGTAAAGCGTTATAAACAGAGTTTGGAGTAATCTCTTTATCTTGAGGTATCGTGATAGAAACGGACTGTAAATCACCTCGTTTTTTAATCATTTCAAGTCTGTTCATAAGTGCTAAACTTTGGGCAAAAACATCTTTTGGTGATTTTGTAGTATGGTGCTTTTCTTTTACATGTAAGGTCTTTTGTGTAAGGGCTTTTGCTAATACATTTACATTGTATTTAATCTTGAGGGCAAGGGCATAAGTTTCATTTGGCGTGTATTGTTGGTTGAGAATTGTATCAAATTCATAGGAGAGCTTCCACAAGTTATGATATACATCCGAGGGTGTTTTATCCTGATACTCTTTTTTATCTAAGTAGTCTCTATATGCTAAAAGATGGTAGTTAAATCGTTTAGAATTATACAAGAGGTTAATCTCATCATCAAGTCGTAAAATAAGTTCATAGACTTCACTTGGTGTGATTTTTGTATTGGGTGCTGCTGGGATTTGTGAAGGATAAAAACCATTAAGTAGTTTAAGTTTTTGAATTTTTTCTAAGTCTTCAAGTCCTTTGACATAGACATAAATAGGTTGTAAACCATAAACAAAAGGTGCTTTTTTCGCTTTGAGTTTTATACCGCTTTTGTCTTTAATAATAGCAATTTTATCTAAAATAAATTCACTCAAAGCATAAACATCATTTGGTGTTTTTATAAGTGAGTTTTGCGGGTATTGATTGAGTTTTTTTGTAAAATCAAAGCTTGGCAAGAGTGCTTTTGCATACTCAAGGTTTTGGACAACATCTGAGGGTGTTTTTCTGCTCTTTGGCTGTTCTGGTGGGAATGTTGCTTCAAGCCCGATTCTTCGTGTAATTCTATTAAGCTCTGCTTTGACCGTTTGAAGGGAATCATAAACTTCTGTTGGAGAGATGACTTTTTGTTTGATTTTTGGAACAGGAATAGGTTTCATCCAAAGCTTTTTTTCATCTTGATTGATTTTCTTTAAAAGTGATATAGAGGCATATAGTGCATGATTTGGATGAAGATTTGGTTTTTTTGTAGGAAGAGGAATTTTTACATATTCTCTTTGTGATTTTCGTAAAAATTTAATCATATCTACAATTTGTTGTGATTGCATATAAACATCTGTCGGAGTAAATCCTTGCCCGATGAGGGCATCAAAGCCCAAAGAGATTTCCCATAACTCTTTATATACGTCACTCGGTGTTTTATTTACATAACGTTTATAGTGAAATTTTTTATTTCTCTTTTTTAAAAGATAATGCACTTCCTCTTTGAGACGAACGACGTTGTTGTACACATCTTGCGGAGTAATTCTACGGGCAGGAACAGGAGGGACACTGATACGACCGTAATTATTGATTTCTCGATATTTGTTTACCTTACTCAGCACTTCTAATGTTTTTTGCAAAACATGACGCGGGAGTTTGTTATGCTGTCGTGGTACTTTTGGCAATGGTGCGTTTACTCCTTCTTGCATTCGTAAGGTAACAACCATCTGTTTAAGGACTAAAGTTTGCGAGTAAACATCCGAAGGTGTTTTAACTCCGGCATAAGCAAGTATACTGAAAAGTAAAATAAGTGGTAAAAATTTCATAAGAGCCTTTCGTTTTTTTTATTATAAAATAGAAAGCTTGTACTCTTTCTTAAATGCAAAAATAGTCGGCACTAAAGTACCGATTCCATTAAGTTAAGCAACTTTTTCGGAACCCGGACTTTAGTCCTATTTCCATGAAGTTAAGTAGCTTTTTTGGAACCCGGACTTTAGTCCGGGCTGAGAGTGGCGTCAAAGTTGTAACAGCCGGCACTAAAGTACCGGTTCCATGAGGTAAATGGTTTTGGAACCCAGACTTTCAGACGCTAAAGCATGACTCTTTGGAACGCGGACTTTAGTCCGGGCTTTGTGTCTTGAAAACTTCAAACCTGTGCTTTACTTCTTTTTTGTTACAATATGCTATGCAAATAAGAGAAATGACACTAAAAGAACTCTACACTGTTTATGATGTAGTAAAACAGCTCCATCGTGATTTGAGCTATGATGAATTTGAAGACCTTATATATGATATGCGTCACATGGAGTATAAAATGTTCGGTATTTTAGAACGCGGTGAATTAGTATGTTATGCAGGTGTAGCGGTACAAACGAATTTGTACCACAAAAGACATCTCTATGTTTTTGATTTGGTCACAGATGAAAAACATCGTGAAAAAGGCTACGCCAAAATGATGCTAGAATATTTGCATGATTATGCAAAAACAGCCGCTTGTGAAAATCTTGTGCTTTCATCAGACTTACAAGAACATGGCAATAGCCGGCACTGAAGTACCGGTTCCAAAACATTTCACAACGCGGACTTTAGTCCCAATGCCATTAAGTTAAGAAAATTAATGCTTTCTCGGAAGCCTCTCTTTGTTGGAACCCATCCTTTAGGGTGGGCTGAGAGTAGCAAGAAAGTAATAGCCGGCACTGAAGTACTGGTTCCAAGAATCAATTAACTCTTTTTTATACAACACTTTTTGTATTTTTTCCCACTTCCGCAGGGACAGCTTGCATTACGCTCTATTTTCGTGTTGTAGAGTTCTCCGTCTTTATATTTCCAAATGCCATTATCTTGTATAAAAGTGCTTTTTTCATGCAATACATGTAAGGTGTCATGCTCTTTGTAATAGGCTTTAAACTCTACCGTGTCATGCGTTACATGTAACACATCAAGCTTGAGCCACTCTAATACAGGGGCTTGTTCTAATTCTGCAACAGTTTGAGAAACAGAGGTTTTGGCTAAATATACCCACTCTTTTTTTACAAATGCTTCATATCTGCTTATCATCAACTCTTTTGGTGTCATAAATGTTCCGTTTTTTAGATAGAATTATACTGTAAATCAAAATTATAAGGCTTTAAAAAAGCCGGTAAAGTGTTTCGGAACCCGTACTTTAGTGCGGGCTGAGCGTGGCAGGGAGGTTGCAACAGCCGGCACTGAAGTAGCGGTTCCAAAGAGCTGCTTAACTTAATGGAAGTAGGACTTTAGTCCGGGCTGAATTGCAGTAAAGTTAAAAAGGTCTAAAAAATGAAAATAAAGTCACTTTATATAGCAGCACAAGAAAAAAATGCAGGAACACTTTTTGTCTCTATGGGGATGATGGAAATACTCAAGCGAAAACTCCATCGGGTCGCTTTTTTTCGTCCGATTATTTTCGACAAAAGTGTGCGAGACGGTGATATAGACTTTATATTGCAGCGTTATAACTTAGATATGCGTTATGAAGAGTGTTACGGTTTTGATGTGCAAGAAGTCGAAGAGATGATTTCTAAAAAAGAGGATACTGCCCTTATATCTCAGCTTTTACAGAAGTATAAAAAGTTAGAACGAGACTATGATTTTGTACTATGTGAAGGGATTCGTCACTCTTTTTTAACTTCGACAATTAGTTATGATTTAAACATAAAAATTGCTCAAAATTTCGCGGCACCGATTATTAACATTATAAAAGCAGATACAGAGAGTGCAAAAGAGATTTATGAAAATGTTTTGATTAACAATGAGTATCTTTTATCTGAAGGTTGTACCCATTTTGCGACTTTTATCAATAGAATTGATGCCAAAAAAGAGCAACAACTACAAAAAATGTTTGAAAAAGTCTCTTATACTGTTTACCTTTTAAAAGAGGTTGGGGAGTTAAATCTGCCTACGATTGAAGATGTGATGGATGCACTTGGCGCAAAAAAAGTGATGCTTGAAGCGTATGACCATACAAGGGTGATAAAAAATGTCAAAGTTGCCGCCTTGACACTCGATAATTTTTTAGAACAAATCGAAGAAGAGGACTTAGTAATCGTTCCTGCAGACCGATCTGACATCATTTTAGGACTTTTTGGAGCCTTGCACTCTTCGAGCTATCCAAATATTAGTGCGATTATTTTTCCTTTTAGTATGAAGCTTAACCTAAATATACAAAAACTCATAGCAGGATTGAATAGTTTTAAAGTACCTATACTTTCAGTCGATACCGATACCTATGAAACTGCAAAAAATGTAATGAAAGTCCACTCAAGACTGCGTGTGAATTCTGAGCGAAAAATTGCATTAGCTTTGGGACTTTTTAACAGTAGTGTCAATATAAAAAAAATCGAGGATAAAATAGCAACTGCCTACAGCGATATGATGACACCGCAGATGTTTGAGTACAAGCTGTTTTACATGGCATCGCAAAACAAAAAAAAGATTGTTCTGCCCGAATCAAGTGATGAACGAATTTTAAGAGCGGCAGAAATAATTTTAAGAAGAGAAGTAGCAGAGATTGTCTTTATAGGGGACGAAGAAGAACTTAAAGGGCGGTACAAGCGTTTAGGACTTGATTTGTCCGGGGCAAGTATAGTCAATCATTTAACATCCCCTCTGCAAGAGGAATTTATAGAGACTTTTTATGAACTTAGAAAGCATAAAGGCATAACAAAAGAGGCGGCAAAAGATGCCTTGCTCCATGCTAATTACTTTGCGACAATGATGGTCTATTTGGGGTATGCCGACGGTATGGTAAGCGGTGCTATTCATGCGACGGCAGATACCATTCGTCCGGCTTTGCAGATTATAAAAACAAAACCTGAATTTTCTGTTGTTTCAAGTGTCTTTTTTATGTGTCTAAAAA
>Ga0256840_1000475_pt1 | contig 41196 bp, 38 predicted proteins | sample 355202metaG_FD_185969 | JGI IMG/M metagenome (GOLD analysis project Ga0256840, IMG submission 185969) | Hydrothermal vent microbial communities from Mid Atlantic Ridge, Atlantic Ocean - 355-202 | ecosystem: Environmental > Aquatic > Marine > Hydrothermal vents | place: Atlantic Ocean: Mid...
GATTCCCAAAACTTTCCAAAGAAGAGTTAAGCACAACAGATATTGAAGTTTCTATTTTAACTAAGCCTGAACTTTTAGAATATAGCGATATAGATGATTTAAAAAGAAAAATTAGACCAAATATCGACGGAGTGATTTTAAAACTAGATGAAAAACAAGCAACTTTTTTACCTCAGGTCTGGGAAGAACTGCCAGACTTCGAGAGCTTCTTTGCCCACCTTCTAAATAAAGCTGGATTATCAATGGAAAGCTTCAAAAATCATCCACAGATTCAAACCTATACAGTAAAGAAATTTTAACTTTAAGTTTAGTTTTATATTCTCTCAGATAAAATAGATATTATGAGTCATTTTAATGATTATTCGATAAAAACAAAACTTATCTTGATATTTGTTGTTTTTAAAATCTTACCATTGTTGCTACTCAGTGCTATTGGAATTTTTAGCTTTATCGAGATAAGTGATTTGCTCGAAACGAGTTCTAAGAAGATTATAACTAAGAGTCGTATGTCGATTCAAAAAACTACTGACTTATCTATACAAGACAGCATACAAGCCTTAGATAAAAAATCACAAGAGATGTTGGAACAAAAAACTGTGGATATCGCAAATAGAGTTGCAAATTTTTTACATCATAGAGATGTAGATATACTCTCTTTAGCTAAAGAAAATATAAATCAAAAACTGTTAACAAATTTTTATACTGAACAAAATAGAGAAGTTTTTGTACCACCTCCATACTATTATGACAATAAGAACAATAAATGGCTTAAAAAAAATGGGGAAACTCCAATACAACAAAAAGAATTTGCTAAACTAAAAGATAATGCAAAAGCCTTTCATAAAATTACTCCAAAAAAATTAAATAAGAAATTAATTCCAATATACAAAGAGATTTCATACTACGATATAAATGGTAATGAACTTTATAAAGTATCTTCTATAGACAATAAACTAAAAAACATATCTGACAAGAAAAACACATACAATAAGGCAGAAAATTACTATGAACAGTCACTGAAACTTAAAAATGGTGAAATATATGTATCTCAAGTCATAGGTGCCTATGTTGGTTCACCTGTTATTGGTGCATTTACTAAAGAAAAAGCAGCAAAGGCAAATATAAAATTTGAACCTGAAAAATACGGCTATGCAGGAGCAGAAAATCCTAAAGGTAAAAAGTTTGAAGGAATTGTTCGTTTTGTAACGCCTGTATATAAGAACAAAACTATCGTAGGATATCTTTCATTTGCACTTGATCATCATCATATCATGGACTTTACGGATTTTGTAAACCCGCTTGGTGCCGAGCCAATGTACATCTCTAACGCGAGTAAAGGCAACTATGCATTTATGTGGAGTAATGATTTTAAATCTATTTCTCATCCAAGAGATTACTTCATAGTGGGCTATAATCCTGATACAGGAGAAATGGTGCCTGGCTGGATTGATTCAACTTTAGAAACAAGCTTTAAAGAAAGTGGTAAAAAAGACCTAAATGCATTTTTAAAAAAACAGCCTATATTCTTAAATCAATCACTAGAAAAAAAACCAAATATATCTCAAATTAAAAAAGGGCAAGTCGCTTTGGATTGTCGTTATTTGAATTTTGCACCACAATGCCAAGGCTGGAGTCAACTCACAAACAATGGTGGCTATGGATCATTTATAATTTACTGGAGTAAAGTCTGGAAACTTAATACCGCAGCAACTATACCTTACTATACAGGTCAGTATAAAAACTCGAAAAGAGGTTTTGGTTTTGTCACCATTGGTGCAAATGTAAATGAGTTTCACAAAGCAGCGACACAAACGAAAGAAAACATTAGTGCTGTACTTATAAAAGAAAAAAATAACATAGAAAAAAATATACTACAAATCATACAGCAGATATTTCAAAAGATAAAAAGCCAAATCACTAAATTGGCTATCATAACCATAATCTTGCTAATCATCATAATCTATATAGCTATTTATGTTGCAAATAATATTTCAAGTCGAATTAAAAGCATCATAATAGGAACAAATAAGATAAAAGATAAAGACTTTAGTTACCACTTAAAAACAAAAGAAAAAGATGAAATTGGTGAGCTACAAAATTCATTTAATGACATGGCTGAGTCTATTAACACTCTAACACAAGATTTGAGGCATAAACTCCACACAGATGATTTAACAAACCTAAAAAACAGAAGAGCATTTTGGAAAGATATAAAAAAACTTGCTAAGCCCGTAATACTTCTCTTAGATATAGATTTATTTAAAAATATAAATGATTATTATGGTATAGATGCAGGCAATTTTATTTTGATTGAATTTGGAGCATTACTTCAATCCTTTGCAAAGAAAAAAGAGATGAATGTATACAGAATGGGCTCAGATGAATTTATACTTCTTTTTGATAAAGAGAAATTGGATACTCCTGCAGATATATTAGTAAAAGAGATAAGTAACCTAATAAAAAAAGGATGTTTTTACAATGAAAAATTGAATATTAACACCACCATAAGTTTTACATGTGGTGTATCATGTGGAGAAGGTAACCTTTTGGAAAAAGCAGACCTAGCACTCAATGAAGCCACCCGTAAAAAAGTATCTTTTATGACATATGATGACTCAGATCCTTATATGAACAGGCATAAGGAAAATGTAATATGGAGAAAAAAAATCACCTATGCAATTGCCAATGATATGGTTGTTCCATATTTTCAGGAAATTGTTGATGTAAAAAATCCAGATAACAAAAAGTATGAAGCCCTTATAAGAATCATCGATGCTGGAAAAACTATATCGCCTTATTATTTTTTAGATATAGCAAAAGAAACAAAACTCTATCCAGAACTTACTAAAATCATGATAGAAAAGACATTTAAAATATTTGCTAAAAGTAGTGCAAAGTTTTCTATAAATCTTTCTGTCGATGATATAACAAACAGTGAAACAGTGAAATTTATACACAAAAAACTAAAACAATATGATGTAAAAGAAAGATTGATATTTGAACTTTTAGAATCAGAAGAGATAAGTAACTTTGATGATATCATGCCATTTATCATAGATATGAAAAAATTGGGAGTTAAATTTGCTATAGATGATTTTGGCTCTGGTTACTCAAACTTCTCTTATCTACTTAAGATTAAACCAGATTACATAAAGATAGATGGCTCGCTCATAAAAAATCTCGCACCAACTTCAAATGAGTACCACATAGTCCATGCCATAGTTATATTTGCTAAATCATTAGGTATAAAAATAATTGCTGAACATGTTAGTTCTCAAGATATACTAAAAGTACTTGGTGATTTTGATATAGACTATATGCAAGGATTTCATTTTTCAGTACCAAGTCCAACATTATCTTAAACAAAATTTCGATAGAATCCTTCTCTTTAAAAAGGGATTAAATGGTAAAAAGATATTTTAAAAAAGACGAATGGTTTGGAAATATAAAAAATGATGCTTTAGCTGGTATGGTAGTTGCTCTTGCGTTAATACCTGAGGCAATAGCTTTTTCAATTATTGCAGGAGTTGATCCAAAAGTTGGATTATATGCTTCATTTTGTATTGCAGTTGTTATTTCATTTGTTGGTGGAAGACCTGGCATGATCAGTGCAGCAACTGGGGCTATGGCTCTTGTAATGGTTACACTGGTTAAAGACTACGGATTGGAATATTTATTAGCAGCAACGATATTGACTGGTCTGTTTCAGATAATAGCTGGATTTCTACAACTTGGACGATTTATGAGTTTTGTTCCAAGGGCTGTCGTTATTGGTTTTGTTAATGCACTAGCCATATTGATTTTTATGGCACAATTACCTGAACTCACTGATGTAACTTGGCATGTATATGTTTTAACTATTGTTGGACTTGGGATTATCTATCTTTTTCCTTATGTTCCAAAACTTGGGTCTATGATTCCCTCTCCTTTAGTAACTATTATAGCTTTAACAGTTTTTGTATATGTGATGGGAATAGATGTAAGAACCGTGGGAGACATGGGACAACTTCCTGATACTTTACCTATATTTTTACTTCCTGATATCCCTCTAAACCTTGAAACGCTCACTATAATTTTGCCTTATTCAGTTTCTCTTGCAGTTGTTGGTTTACTTGAATCTTTAATGACTTCAACTATTATTGATGATTTGACAGATACTACAAGTGATAACAATAGAGAGTGTAAAGGTCAAGGTATTGCAAATATTGCTTCAGGATTCATAGGTGGTATGGCTGGATGTGCGATGATTGGACAATCAGTAATCAATATAAAATCAGGTGGTAGAAAAAGACTCTCCACTCTGCTAGCAGGTGTTTATTTGCTACTTATGGTCGTGTTTCTAAGTGATATTTTAAATGTTATTCCCATGGCTGCATTGGTTTCTGTTATGATAATGGTGTCTATTGGAACATTTGATTGGGGAAGTATTAAAAAACTCCAAACATTACCACTATCAACTAACTTGGTAATGCTCACGACAGTTATAGTTACAGTATATACTCACAATTTAGCCCAAGGTGTATTTTCAGGAGTTCTTTTGGCTTCGCTGTTTTTTGCCAATAAAATATCTCACTTTATGTACAGTGAAACTTCATACAACGAAGACAATACAACCAAAACTTATCAGTTTATTGGTCAAGTATTTTTTAATAGCGCAGATAAATTTTATAAAACTTTTGACTTTAAGGAAGTAGTAGATAAAGTTATTATCGACTTGACAAGAGCTCATTTTTGGGATATTTCAGCAGTTTATTCACTTGATAAAGCTGTGATAAGACTAAGAAGAGAAGGAACAGATGTGGAAGTAATCGGTCAGAATGAAGCAAGTTCTACTGTAATTGACAGATTTGGAATTCATGATAAACCTGAAGAGATTGAAAAAGTAATGGGAGGACACTAAGATGAAGAAAATATTAGTTTGTGTTGATGGTTCAAAACTTTCACATGCAGTTTGTGACTATGGTATATGGATTGCTAAAAAATTAGACTTACCTCTTGTTTTATTAAATGTCATAGAACACTCACATACAACAAAAAAAGTTGATTTATCTGGCAATATAGGGCTAGGCTCTAAAGAAGACTTGATGGATGAACTTGTAGATGAAGAGATGAATGAAAGTAAACAACTTATCGCTAAAGGTAAAGTTGTGTTAAAAGAGATGCGAGAGTATGTAGAATCTCAAGATTTGTCTGATTGTTCTACTTTACAAAGACATGGGACTCTGGATGAAACACTAGATGACTTATCGAAAGATTTAAAAATAGCAATAATTGGGTTAAAAGGCGAAGATAGCGGCGACAAAAAAATAGGCTCTCACATAGAAGAGCTTATAAGGGCTGTTAATATTCCTATATTGCTTGTAAATAGTGAATTTAAACAAATAGATTCGATATTGATGGCTTATGATGGAAGTGATTATGCAAATAAAGCTATAAAAGAAGCGCAGCAAAATCCTATTTTTGCAAATGTAAAAAAACATATTGTTAATGCAAATAAAGACACAACAATCTCAAACAAACTTCTAAATGAAGTAAAATCGCTATTTGCGAATGCTGGTATCCAAGTCGAAACAAAGTCTTTAAGCGGAGATAGTGTTGAAGAATTAATTAGGTATCAAAAGGAAAATAACTTAGATGTTATTGCTATGGGTGCGTACAGTCACAATAGATTTCGAAGCGTAATTTTTGGAAGTTTTACAACACAAATGCTCTTAAAATCAGAAAAACCTTTATTTCTTTTTAGGTAGTTTCAATTAAGATATTTTTTATCCTATTAGGCTATAATTGCGTAACAAATTAATTCAAGGAATCAAGCATGGCAATAACTCATCTAAAAGGTGGCGTAGTAAATTTATCAGGTAACGAAGTAAATGTTGGAGACTTAGCTCCAATAGTAACTGTAGTAGCAAAAGACTTGAGCGAGATTCAAGTAGGAGGCGAACAAGGCAAGGCACAAGTTGTTGTTGTGGTTCCTTCACTAGATACTGCTGTATGTGCAAGTGAAACTAGAAGATTTAACACAGAAGCTGCAAAAATTGAAAATGCAAGTGTAACTGTTGTTTCTATGGATTTACCATTTGCAATGGGTAGATTTTGTACAACTGAAGGCATCGAAAACCTAGAAGTAGGAAGTGACTTTAGAAACAAAGACTTTGCAAATGCCTATGGTGTTCTTATAGCAGACGGTCCTTTAGCAGGCGTAACTTGCAGAGCAATCTTCGTAATCGATGCTAGCGGAAAAGTAGCATATAAAGATATCTGTAATGAAATCACAGAAGAGCCTAACTATGATGGTGCATTAGCAGCTATCAATAGTGCAACAGATACTAGCTGTTGTGGAACTTGTCAATAATCTTAGTAGGTAGTTACCTAATATTTGATAACAATCAAGACAAATTAAACTAAAAAATACTAGAATTCAGATAAAATTTATCTGAATTCTAGGAAACGCTTACATGTACAACAAATTTTCATCTCAACCTCATCAACCCTTTTTTGCAGCAGGAATTCTGTTTTTAATAACTTTCCTACTTATTTTAGCGCTTGATTACTCAAATATAATCACACTAAATCATAGTATCTCCAATTTTCACTCATATCCCATGATAAATCTTATTTTTATACAGTTTTTCTTAGGTTTTTTATTTGTGACTTTTCCAAAATTTTTAACTCAAGCAGCAGTTCCTATAAAAACATATATGAACCACTTTTTTCTTTTTTTCACAGGTGGCATTGTTTACATAGTTTCTCTATTTACTAGTACAGAACTAAATCAACTAGCTATTATTATACTCATATTAGCTGGGCTAACAAGCTTTATAACACTATTTAAAATCTATAGAAAAAGCGTAGTAACAAACAAGCACGATACAACATGGATACTTGTGGCTTTTGGTTTTGGTATTATTGCAAACATACTGTTTTTCATATCTTCATTTGGATTTCATATAGTTGAAACTTTTAGCATACACATGGGATTTTATCTTTTTCTATTTGGTCTTATCTTTAGCATCTCACAAAGGATGATACCTTTCTTTTCAAGCGTAAAGGTGCCAGGTTACAAAATAAATAAATCGAAATATCTCTTAGAGATTGTATTTTCTTTACTTACCTTTAAGGTCATCTCATTGAGCCTACAAAATGATATATTTTCATTTCTTATCGATTTATCACTTTTTAGTTTTTTTACTTATGAGATTATAAAATGGAAATTACCAGTTTTTAAAGTAACTGCCATCATGTGGGTTCTTTATCTTGCCCTTTTTTGGATACCTTTTGGATTTTTTATATCACTTTTAGAGTCTAGTTCAAACCTATTTGATTTAGGATTTGTATTTGAAAAATCTGCTCTACATACTTTGGCTATAGGCTATTTTGCGACCGTACTACTAGGTTTTGGGACTCGTGTAGTCTTAGGACACTCTGGGCGAACTCCAACAGCAGATATACTAACTATCATCATATTTGTAACGGTTCAAGCCATAGTTTTACTTCGTATCTTTACAGGACTTAGTTTAAATTGGAATTTTGACTATACATTCTGGATAATCGCCAGTGCAACCCTACTCTCTTTTGGGCTTATAGTTTGGTCTTTTAAATACTTAAAAATTTTAGTTAGTGGAGCTTAAGTAAAACTCATCTGGGCTACTTCTACACTTTTATCACAAGCACGATAAAACTTTAGTAGTCCTTTTATATTATCTTTACTCAAATCACATTTAAAGGTAAGTCCGAAAAGCTCTTTTGCTAGTATTTCATTGCTTAAAGCATTTACACCATAAGCCTTTGCTTTTTGCATTATTTTTATATCTCTTTCGCTAAAATCACCTTTTAAGCCATTTTCATACATATATACCCATCCTAAATCAAACTAACGCATCACAGCGTCTCTATTTTATCTACTATCTTCGCTATAAACGCTGTTATGCGTTGGTTTAGGACGTGCATACCACCCCACAAAATCTCTCTTTTGTAGCATCCCTACGATAAGAAAAATAGTTCTTATCACAACAAGTACATGTAGAAATAACTTCAAAGTTTTCTAGTCCTTGTGTATTAAGAGCTATTAAATCCAGATATATCTTTCCATTTTCTTTACATGTAAACTCTTCAAATCCCTCTACGACCTCAATACCAACTTCATAACAACACTTTTTTATGGAAGGTCCAAAGATTACATGTATATCTTTTTCTTTACATGTAAACTCATCAACCATTTTTCTTATTGTTTTTTTAATGATACCTTTATAAGAACCTACTCTCCCTGCATGAGCCACCCCTACTGCACCTCTAACTTTATCAACAAATATAACAGGAATACAATCAGCCGCTCTTACTCCTAAAGCTACATCTTTATCCGTAGTTATAATAGCATCAGTTTTTGAAACTATTGAGGTAGAATTTTTATCAACTACTTCTACATTTGCACTATGAATTTGATTCATAAAGATGAGTTTTCGTTTTCCAACTCTGACTTGTAGTTTCTTTTCATCAACTCCCGTAAATCTATCGGTAAAGAAGTGCATTTAATAAAGAGCCATTATGTTGTCTACGCTATCCCAACTCGTATCTTTTTTATCTTTAAACATATGATAAATATATCGAGCAAACATATCGGTTTCTATGTTTACTTTACGCCCCACTCTATACTCACTAAAAATAGTTTTTTCTAAGGTATGGGCTATGATAGTTAGCCTAAGCTCGTTATCTTTTACATCATTGATTGTAAGACTCACTCCATCTATGGCTATACTGCCTTTTGGTATGATAAATTTTGTAAACTCTTTAGGCAAGCTTATAACCATGTCAGTTGCATTTTGATTTTTACTGATTGATTTTATAGTACCCAAACAATCCACATGACCTTGAACTATGTGACCTTCAAGTCTATCTCCAATCGCCATAGCAGGCTCTACATGTACTCTTCCTTTTAGGTTTTCAACTGCCATTATGTCTCTAGTCTCAGCTGAAAGCTCAACCGTAAAAGTAGTACCAGTTAGTTTTACTACAGTCAAACAAACGCCATTGATTGCTATACTATCTCCCATCTTTGGTCTATATTTTGCTTTAAGTGTTAAAAAGTTCTTTTCATAACTGACAACTGTTGCAAATTCTCTTATAAGTCCTGTAAACATTCCCGTCCTTTATCTTGCATTATATCAATTTTGTGTAAAATACAAAATGAAAAAATATAGATTTGCGATAATCGCTGGAATATTGGTCCTATTTGCTTGTTTAGGCTTAGGTAGATTTGCCTTTGGCATGGTGCTTCCGAGTATGCAAGCTGATTTGCAGATGAGCATTACACAATCTGGTTTTATAGGAACAAGTAACTTTACGGGATACTTATGTGGTCTTCTTTTTGCAGGAACTTTTTATGCTAGATTTGGAGCAGCCACACTTATAACAAGATCACTATTGACTCAAGGGCTATTTATGCTATTTATGGCTTTTAGTTCTCATTATCTTTTAGTATCGCTATTTTACTTTTTTGCTGGTTTTTTTGGTGCTTTATCCAATATGGCTGTTCTTGCTTACCTCGCACAAATAGTTCCAAAAAGCATAAGGGGTAAAGCAGTAGGTCTTTTATCTGTCGGCAATGGTGCAGCTATCGTCTTGAGTGGTCTTGTAGTACCGCTTATGGATAGTTTTTATGACACCCAATCTTGGAGAGCTACTTGGGGTCTGTTTGCGCTCATAACTATTGGCATAGCTTTTATTATCAAGTCTGGGCTAGAACATGACAATCCACACGCAAAAAAAACTAAAAACCTCATAAAAGAGTCGTATTTTACAATATTTAAAAACAAACAATTTTTGCAAATAGGAGGCATCTATTTTTGTTTTGGAATTACTTATGTAGTTTATGTAACTTTTTTTGTTCTTGCAAGCATAGACAAATGGCATATAAGTTCAAACTTATCTGCTCCTTTTTGGATTTTGCTTGGATTTTTAAGTATGTTTTCAGGTCCGATATTTGGTGCTATTTCGGACAAAATAGGGAGACTAAAAACTATTTCATTTGTTTTTCTAATTCAAAGTATAGCCAATATTATTTTAGCCTTAAATGTGCCTGTCTCTTATCTTTGGGTTTCTGCTTCACTATTTGGCATATCTGTATGGGCTACTCCTCTCATCATGGCTGTCTATACGGCTGAGACTTTTGGAGTTGAAAAAACAGCAGGGATATTTAGTAAAATCACCATTATCTTTGCTCTAGGACAAATCATAGGACCTCTAGGTGCAGGTTATCTTACAGATTTGACTGGTGATTTTTCTTATGCTTTTGGATTGTCTTTTATCTTTACTTTTTTTGCATTTCTTTTTTCTTTATCTTTAATTATCAAAGAAAAAAATATTTCATTTAGCAAATAAAGGGTATAATAACCCTTACATGTAAACTAAGGAATTTTATGAAATATGATGTTATAGTAGTAGGTGGTGGACACGCTGGAATTGAAGCAGCGCTTGTGAGTGCTAGAAGTAACAAAAAAACCCTACTTATAACTATACTAGCAGAACAAATTGGAGCTACAAGCTGCAACCCAGCAGTCGGTGGACTTGCAAAAGGTCATCTTGTAAAAGAGCTTGATGCACTTGGTGGTCAAATGGGACTCGCAACCGATATAAATGGAATCCAATACAGAATCCTAAACCAATCAAAAGGTCCAGCAGTAAGAGGAAGTCGTGCCCAAATAGACATGGATAAGTACAGAATATATATGAGAAACTTGATTCTAAATAGCGACAACCTTAGCGTTGCTCAAGAGATAGCAGAAGAGATAATAACAAAAGATGGTCAGGTTACAGGCATCATCACTCATCTAAAAAATCACTACCGTGCTAAAAAAATCATCTTAACAACAGGAACATTTTTAAAAGGTCTTATTCATATTGGCGAAAACAAACAAGAAGCTGGTCGCGTGGGTGAGTTCCCTGCAAACAAACTATCAGATTCTATGCGTGCTTTAGGACTTGATATGGGAAGACTAAAAACCGGAACTTGCGCAAGAATAGATGCAAAAAGCATAGACTTTACTAAAATGGATATACAAGCAGGAGATGAAAATCCTGTACCATTTAGCTTTAGAACTGATAGAGCAACTTTCAAACCAAAACAACTTCCATGTTATATAACATATACCAATGAAAATACCCACCACATCATAGAAAGCAACTTTCACAGAGCACCTCTTTTTACTGGTCAGATTGAGGGAACTGGTCCAAGATATTGTCCTAGTATAGAAGATAAAGTCAATAGATTTAGAGACAAAGATAGACACCACCTTTTTGTAGAGCCTCAAACACTTGAAGCTACTGAGTATTATGTTAACGGACTCACAACTTCACTTCCTCCAGAAGCTCAACTTTCCATGTTGCACTCTATAGTGGGATTTGAAAATGCAAAAATAGTAAGATATGGATATGCAATAGAATATGATTATGTAAATCCAACTGATTTGACACATACACTTGAAACCAAAAAAGTGTCAGGGCTATACTGTGCAGGACAGATAAATGGAACTACAGGATATGAAGAAGCAGCAGCTCAAGGGCTGATGGCAGGAATCAATGCAGTTCTTAGTATCAACGATGAAGAGCCATTTATACTAAGACGAGATGAGGCATATATCGGTGTTTTGATTGATGATTTAGTAACAAAAGGGACAAAAGAGCCTTATCGCATGTTTACAAGTCGTGCAGAGTATAGACTGCTTCTTAGAGAAGATAATGCAGACTTAAGACTCACTCCGTATGGATATAAACTAGGGCTCATAGATGATGAAACACATGCTAAAGTTGTACTGAAACAAGAGCAACGAGATTTGGGTTTGGATTATCTAAATAATACTTTTTTAACTCCGTCAAAAGAGAACATAGAGTTTCTTACTGGTATTGGCGAAGATAAAATCACAGATAAAGTATCACTTCAAAAGATAGTTGCAAGAAAAGGTTTTACTATTGAAAAACTTGAAAAACTTTCAGATATGATAAACAGTTTTCTTCCAGAATCAAAAGAACAGATTTTAGTAGAAGCAAAGTATAAAAACTACATAGAAAAACAAAAAGACCAAATAGACAAAATGAAAGAGATGTTAAATGTAAAAATCCCACCTATGATGGATTTTAGCTCAATCTCTGGATTGAGCAATGAAGTAGTAGAAAAACTTCAAAAGTTTACACCTCCAACACTCTTTGCAGCTAGTGAGATAAGTGGAATGACTCCTGCGGCTATTGATATACTTCATATATATATCAAAATGAGCCATAGAAGAAAAAAGGCTTGAGAATAAAATGAAAAAAGTTATACTAAGCATAGTATTTATATTCTCCTGTTTAAACGCGGAGAACAAGATAAGCCTGACAGCAGAGGTGTTTCCGCCATTCCAATACATAAATGATGGAAAATTGATTGGGATTTCTGTTGATATTGTAAAGGCTATACAAAAAGAGGTTAACTCACATACTAAAATCAAAGCTTACCCGTGGGCAAGAGCTGTTAAGCTCACTAATGCCAAAGCAAATAGAGCTCTATTTTCAATGCTTAGAACACCTGATAGAGAGAAAAAGTATAAATGGGTTGGGCCGCTTACTTCTATGAAGCTAGTATTTTTTAAAAAAAAAGGCTCAACAATCAAACTCGAAAGTATTGAAGATGCAAAAAAAGTTGCTCGTGTTGGAGTTACTAAAGGTGTAGCAAACTATGAAATGCTTAAAAAACAAGGCTTTCAAAATCTACAAGTACTCTCTGGTGGGCGAGATGAAAAAAATATCAATAAGCTTGTAGATGGCAACATAGATTTATGGCCAACGCTACTTATGGCTGGGAAGTACAACTCAAAACGCATGGGGCTTGCTGGTGAAATTGTTCCAATAAACAATGTAGTTGCATTTGAAGGTGATATGTATATAGCTTTCAATCCACAAACTGATGACAACATTATCCAAAAGTGGCAAAAAGCTCTCGATAAATTGAAGCTTGATGGAATAGTTGATAGAATTAAGAATAAGTACTAAATGACAATCATAAAAGTATTTCTGTTTTTGCTGTTAAGTACGGCTATACAAGCCAATAATCATGTTATTATTGATCTTGCTCAACTAAGCTCAAAACCACTTTATAATCTTGATGAAGAAGAGTTAATACAAACTCTAACTCCCTTTTTAAAGAAAAATATAAATATAAAAGCATTAAAGATTATAGAAAATATAGATAATGATAATTTCTTAATATTTTTCAGAGATAAAAAAAGTTTTGTTTTCTCACAAGAAATTCCCAAAAATATAAAAAAACTTAAGAAATATGAATCTAAGATTAGTTATGATGATGAGATGATTGGCAGGGTTATAGTTTATCTCCATCATAATCTATCAACGCTTAACTTAACTACTCAAGAAATAGCTTATTTAGACAAAAAAGATTCTTTAAAAATTTGTGTAGATAATAACTGGTATCCACTAGAGGCAGTTAAAAATTCAAAATACACTGGAATTAGTAGTGCTTACATGGCTATATTTGCAAACAAAATTGGACTACCAACAGAAATTGTAAACACAGATAACTGGAGTGAGTCTTTAAAGTATGCACAACTACAAAAATGCGATATATTACCTCTTGTTATGAAAACACCAAATAGAAAAAAATATATGAATTTTACAACTCCATACTTTACTTCAAATTTGATAGTGGTTGGTTCTACGCAAGAACAATTTGTTGGAGATATTACGCAGTTACTAAAGAAGAGAATTGGTATTACCAAGGGTTATGCTTATTATGAACTACTTAAAAATAAATATAAAAATATTAATATTGTAGAAATTGATACTCTCGAAAAAGGTTTAGAACTTATAAAAGATGGTGGACTATATGGATATATAGGCTCTATACATGTTCTTGGAAAACAGTTACAAGAAAAATACTCTTCCGATATAAAAGTCATTGCTAGATTAAATGAAAACTTAGAATTAGCTGTTGCAACAAGAAATGATGAACCACTTTTAAATACCATTTTTTAAAAAGCAGTCAATAACTTGACAGAAGTTGAACGCAATAAAATCAAAAATAGATATTTGGCTTTGACTATCGAAAAAAGAGTTGATTATTCTTTGCTATTGGAAATATCTTCTGTCATTTTCATGGTTATTTTACTTCTCTTATATAGACAATTTTTGTTAAGAAAAGTAAATAAACAACTCAAAGATTTAGTCAAGAAACTAAAAGAAGACGAAAAACAGCTTAAGCTTTTAGCCTCAACAGATTCTTTAACACAACTTTACAACAGAAGATATTTTTATGAAATATCAAAACATATTTTTGATTTGATGAAGAGAAACAAAAATAACTTATCTATTTTAATGCTTGACATAGATAAATTTAAACATGTAAATGATACATACGGACATAATTTTGGTGATAATGTCCTAGTGGAATTTGCAAAAACTATGCAAGTATTAACAAGAAAGAGTGATATTATATGTAGATGGGGTGGAGAAGAGTTTATCATACTTCTACCACAAACTGATAGTAAAGGTGCCTTGTTGATGGCTGAAAAAATAAGAGAAAATGTGCAAAATAGCATCATTGCATTAGATAACGGAAAAGAGTTTCAATTTTCTGTTAGTATTGGAGTGCATACAGTAGATCAAAAGAGCAATATAAATATAGAAAAAGCAATTAATAAATCTGATTTAGCACTTTATAAAGCTAAAGAGAGTGGTAGAAATAAAGTTTGTAGCATGTAAAGACAAAATAACTCACAAAGGTAGTTTTATACTAAATAATGCTCCTTCTTGTGTGTTGCTTGCCTTGATATATCCATGCATATTTTCTTCGATTATAACTTTACTCATGTAAAGCCCTATTCCTGTTCCTTGCCTTGCATGCTTTGTTGTAAAATATGGTTCAAAAATTCGCTCAATCATTTTTTCTTTGATACCTCCACCATTATCTTCTATCTTTACAAGAGCATATTTGTTACCTTTTTTCAGAGTCAATTTGATATATGGATTTTCTATTTTTCTCTCTACTAAAACATCTTTTGCATTAGATAAAATATTTAAAATTGCTTGTGAAAACTCTCTTGGATATCCATCAACTTCACAATCTTGCTCAATATCAAGTTGAAAATCAATATTATTATATTTCAAAGACGACTCTATGATGAAACTGGCATTTTTGCACTCTATCTTTAAATCAAAAAGAGATTTTTCCTTAGAAGGCTTAAAAAAGTTTTGAAAATCACTAATAGTATTTGACATATGAGAGAGAATAATATCACATTCTTCTATGCTTTGCTCAAAATATTCATCACTTAAATCTGCATGTTCTTTTTTTACCTGCAAATTCATAAGTATTGCATTTATTTCACTCAAAGGCTGTCTCCATTGATGAGCAATATTTCCTATCATATTTCCCATAGAAGCTAGTTTACTCTGCTGTATAAGAAGTTGCTCTTGCTTTGTTCGCTCTTTGATTTCTAGTACGATTCTCTCTTCTAAGTTATCAAGCATTTCATTCATGACTTGTTTTAGCTTATTTAACTCACTAGAACTTGCATGTTCAACCAATCTAATATCTAAATTTCCTTTTTTTAAGTCACTCATAACATGAGTAGCATCTTCTATAAGTCTTATATCTTTTTTTAATTTTTCTCTTAAAATCTCTACATTTGTATTTATAATTTTAGCCATTTCTCCAAATTCATCTGTACTTTTTAATTCTATTTTAATTTGCTTATCTTTATCAATTTTACGTCCCAATAAATCAAAGAATTTTCCAAGTCCTTGCTGGACACTTTCAATAGAAAAAACTATACTCTTTGCAATCATAAAACCAAAAAGAAGAGTTAAAACAATGACAATTATCGCTCCGGTTATTATAATTTTTTGTTTTTTAGAAAAACTCTCTTTAGCTTTTTTAAATGTTTTATATGAGTTTTCAAGTTGACTTATTTGTAGTTTTTTAAGTTTAGATATCAAAATATAAAACTGCCTTCTCTCAACACTTTTGGTGGGCATAAAAGCACCTTTTTTGTTGTCTTGCTTAATATACCCATCTGTTAAATAAACAAATCTTTTATAATTTTTATATCCATTTTTGACAAAAATAAAGCTCTTATAATTCTCCCATATACTTTTCATATTGTGATTAAGTGTACTAAAAGAGTAATCCAATGCTTCAACCATAGGAGTTAAACTAATAGCTATATCTCTTCTATAATCGCCATTAGGAGCAACAACAAGTGAAAGTGTTGCTTCTCTTAATTTAAACAAAGGAATGATAAAATCATGCTGTATATTTTGTACTTTTTGTGAATCCTTGAAAACATCTTTTACTCTACTAAATCCGTCTTCAAGAATGTTTTGTGCCAATAAAGACATAAGAACAATGGCAGTAGCTCCAAGAAGAGCCATAAGAAAAAATTTGTATCTTATTTTAAGATATTTTATCATTAGAAGTGTCTTTAAGCTTATATCCTATACCAGAAAGATTTTTTATGTAATCCTTTGGAAATTTATATCTTATCTTCTTTACCACTGATTTTAGAGCATCATCACTCATATACTCATCTGTCCAGATATGATTCTGAAACTCTTCATACGTAACAACTCGATGTGAATTTTGAATTAATAATTCAAAAAACAGTACCTCTTTTTTAGTAAGTTTTATTTCTTCATCTTTACATGTAAGAATTTTATTGTCAAAATCATAACTATAGTCTAAAGGTAATTTTTTTACAATTGAATGATTTTTAGATATGACTAATAAACACTTTTCAAGTGCTATCTTTAAATCTTTTAAGTTCATTGGTTTTATTATATAATGCTCTACATGTAAATCAACTAAACTCAGAAGATAATCTTTATCAGTATATGCAGTAACCATAACTATGGGAGTTTGACTGTCTTGCTCTCTAATTGCTTTTACAAGTTCTATACCATCCATCTTAGGCATCATAATATCAGTAAAAATCATATCTGGTTTTTCATCTTCATATAATTTTAGAGCAATTTCGCCATTTTTTGCTGTTCTTACCTCTTTTGCATAATAAGAAAGGGAATTAGAAATTTTTTGCTTAATTCCCTCTTCATCTTCAGCATAAAGAATAGTTAATGTCTTTAGTTTTTCTAATAATATTTTATCCATCACTTATTTTACTGTTTTTTTTCTTTATTCTGCTTCTCTTAAAATACCATCTTTTGCAAAAGCTCTTAAAAATCTCAAGATTAAGGCATTCTGATCTTTTGTAGTTCTTGCCTTATCTTTCATACTGCCAAATAAAGCACCCCACTCTTGCATGCTATGATGTTCTATAATCTTTGCATGATGACATTTTGTACATTTATTATAAAAAAGATCCGAATTTATAGCCCATGCCTCCTCCATATCCTTTGTTAGAGATTTTTTTGGTACCATCACTTCCATGGTTCCTTTTTGACCTGATATCTTTATCAAATTTGCCTTCTTTGTAGTTGCAAACAATAGTTTTAAATTTGCTGTTGCATACAATTTATACCTACTTTTTTTACCCACAAAACCACTTAATTTTACTTTTGCCGTTACACCATCTTGAGATACAACAACTACTGGAACACCATTGTAGAGTGTCACTTTTTGATTGGGAAGAGGGAGCTTAACACCCTCTTGCACATAGATGTATGATACAGCTTGTAGATTTATTGCAAACATACAAACTATTAAAATATGTATAAGAAGTTTCATTTTAGCTCCCTTTTTGGCTATATGTTTTTAACTTTTGGCATCAAATGTGCTTGATTTGGAACAATCACACCTTCTGCTTTTCTTATAGCAACTAACACAGTATTTGCAGTTGTGGATTGTGACATTTGTGATGTTGGTCTTGAGGAAGTTAGTACATTAGGCTGACCACTATTCCCTCTACTGCCCTCGACCATAGGATCCTCAGGACTATACCATGTACCTTCTTCAATGGCAACAACACCTTCGCGTATGTCATTTGTAACAACTGCTCCTGCCAGAATTTTGCCACGACCATTGTAAACTTCCACCAACTCACCATTTGATACACCATATTTTTTGGCATCAGCTGGATTTATTCTTATTGGCTCTCGTCCTTTTATTTTGTATAATTCTGCTATCCAAGTATTGTCTAACTGCGAATGTTTTCTATATGTAGCGTGTGGAGAAAGTAGATGTAAAGGATATTTTTTTGTCATCTTACTGCCTAGATATTCAGCTGGTTCAAACCAAGTAACATGTCCTTTAAAATCATCTAAGCCAAAGTCATCAAACTTTTTAGAGAAAATTTGAATTTTTCCACTTTCAGTTTTTAGAGGATTTTTTACTGGATTTTCTCTAAAATCACCTTGCCTAACATATTTATACGCTTCTTTTGGAATCTCATATTCAACATACCCTTTTTCCCAAAATTTATCAAAACTAATTGTTTTAGCTGCATCTGATCCAGCATAAAAAGCTTTTATATGCTCCATTTTTGTTTTGCCTTCAGTAAACTTTTTATACTGTTTTGTACCAAATTCTTTTGTTAAGAGTGAATAAATTTCATAATCATCTTTTGCTTCATAAGGGTTATTTACTACTTTTCTCATAGCGTATACTTTGTCGCCAGAGTAACTACCACTAAGCAAGCTTATATCATCTCTTTCTAAAAGATTTGTAGCTGGAAGTACAATATCTGCCATCTTTGCAGTTGGAGTCCACCAAGGCTCTTGCACTATAAAAGTATCTAGTTTTTTCAAACCTTTAATTAGTTCATTTATATCTTGTTGGTGACCAACATTATTTGCACCTGCAACATACATCAATTTAATATGTGGTAACTTTAGTTTTTCTCCCATAAAATTAATCTCTCTACCTGGATATAATAATGCTTCGTTTATCCTTGAAGCTGGTATGATTGATTTAACTCTATTTCTTCCTTCAGAAAATCCACTAGGTCCACTTTTGCCTGCACTTGCTTGTCCGCCACCACCATAATGCAATGAAAAACCAAATCCTCCACCAGGAAGTCCGATTTGTCCTATCATAGAAGCAAGAGTAATTATTCCCCAATGGACTTGTTCCCCATGATGAGCCCTTTGCATTGACCAATTTCCGGCTATCAAGGTTCTATGAGATACAAATAAATCTGCTAATTCTTTTATCTTACTAGCAGGTACTTCGGTAATTTTTGCTGCCCACTCAGGAGTTTTTGGAGTGCCATCAGTTTTTCCTAAAAGATAAGGTACAAATTTATCAAATCCATCTGTATATTTATCTATAAAAGCTTTATCATATTTTTTAGTAACATATAAATAGTTCATTATCCCCAGCATCAATGCTACATCAGTATTTGGACGAATATGTATGCATTCGGCATCAAACATTTTTGCTGTTTCTGTTTTAATTGGATCAATAGAGATAAACTTCATACCTGATTTTTTATACTTTAAAAAATACTCATCATTTTTACGATTTGCTACAGCAAAGTCTATCTTATTTGTTTTAAACAAATCAGCACCCCACATAACATATACTTGAGTATTAGGTAAGATTTGCTCATGTGCAGTTTGAAGTGAATAAACTTCAATATCACCGACGATATCAGGGTTTGTGCGAAGTGCTGCACCTGCACTATAATCTCCATCTGTATTTACAGAACCACCTTTTACAGTATTGAAAAATTTACCTGCAAGTGTTGGACTATAATTTAAAAGCCCTGGATGTGACCAAGCATCTGTTGTGCCATTATAAATGCTATCTCGTGGTGTATCTTTAAGTTTTTTTGCGACCAACTTTAGCGCTTTATCCCAACTAACTCTTACAAACTCTTCCTTACCTCTAAGTTCGCCATTATTTGCCTTTCCTTCCAAAAATGACTTTCTGACATAAGGATATTTTATGCGGGAATTAGAATAATTTCTATCTACTAATGCCTTCATCATCCCAGGTCTACTATCTTTACCTTGAGGTTTGATATCAATTATCTTACCATCTTGAACATATGCATAAAATGCCCCAAAGTGACTAGCACTTGGAATTTTCTTTACAGGTGAAAATAACTCAGTTGCACCAATTGTACTTGTACTCAAAACTGCTGTAGCAGCAGCACTGCCTTGTAAAAATTTTCTTCTTGAAATACTCATTTTAGATCCTTTCTGATGTTTATTAAAGACAGTATAAGATAAAAAAGAGGCTAAAAAGAGGCTTTATTAATTTTTATAGCGACCCAAAAGAAACAATAATTACTATATAATTTAGTCAATAACACTTTTTAGGCACTTTTATACGATATTATAGAAAGTTAAAAGAAAAAATGTACTGTTTTTATGTTAAAATGGTGACCTTAGAGTTACATTTGACTAATATCAACTGTTTTTTCTATGTTATTAGGATAAAATAAGAAAAACTACACGAAAGGAATAAGAATGGCAGGTAAGCAAGGTAGAAGAGACTTTCTTGGTATGGCATTTGGTGGCTTTGCAGCTGTTGGTGGTATTATATCACTAGGGGCAATGAAAAAAACTTGGGATCCACTTCCAAGTGTAAAAAGCGCTGGATTTACTACAGTTGATCTCTCTGCGATGGTAGAAGGGCAATTAAACACAATAGTATGGAGAGGTAAGCCAATTTTTATAATGAAAAAAACGGCTGAGATGAAAAAAAATGAAAAGAGGGATGTTATCGTAGGTAATGCAGATTACGCTGTTATGATAGGTCTTTGTACACATTTGGGATGTATTCCAACTTGGAAACCTGATAAGCAGCAATATAAGTGCGCATGTCATGGTGGTGAGTTTGATGCAAGTGGAGTAAATACTTTTGGTCCTCCTCCTCGTCCTCTTGACATTCCTCCATTTAAGATAGATGGTACGAAACTTGTTCTAGGCGAAGTTGGTCCAGAATACAAAAAACTTGTAGCAAAAGTGTAGGGGTAAAATATGGCAGAAATAACAAAAGCTAATGGTATTGGTGAATGGTTTGACCAAAGATTGGCTACAAAAAAATTAGCAAAAGTGATGATGACGGAGTATTGGATTCCAAAAGATATCAACTTTTTATGGGCAATGGGCGTTGTTTTGGTAGTTTTATTTAAAATTCTTATCATAAGTGGTATTTTTCTTTTAATGTACTATAAACCAGATGTAAACTTGGCATTTGATAGTGTAAACTATACAATCATGCAAGAGGCTGATTATGGATGGTTATGGAGACATGTGCATGCTGTTGCAGCTTCTATGATATTTTTAGTTATCTACATTCATATGTTTACAGCTATATATTACGGATCTTATAAAAAAGGTCGTGAGATGATTTGGCTAACTGGTATGGCTCTTTTTGGTATGTTCTCTGCTGAAGCATTTAGCGGATATATGTTACCTTGGGGACAGATGAGTTACTGGGCAGCTCAGGTTATTACTAACCTGTTTGGTGGTATACCTGTTATTGGTGATGCTCTTGTAGTTTGGATTCGTGGTGACTTTACTGTTGCAGATTCTACTCTTACAAGATTTTTTATGCTTCATGTATTTTTACTTCCTTTAGTAATCATTATGCTAATCGTAGTTCACTTCTACTCTTTAAGAATACCTCATGTAAACAATCAAGAAGGTGAGCATTTTGATTTTGATGAAGAATCAGCAAAATACTTAGCAGGAAATAAGAAAGAGTCAAAAGTGGTTCCTTTTTGGCCTGTATTTTTATCTAAAGACTTTTTTATTGTAGGAATTGCACTAACGCTTTTCTTCTACTTGGTATTTTATAACTTTAACTTTGCAATGGATCCTATCAACTTTGACCCTGCAAACTCACTGAAAACACCAACTCATATCTATCCTGAGTGGTATTTCTTATGGAGTTATGAAGTTTTAAGAGGTTTCTTCTTCCCAGTTGGACCAATGGCTGCTATGGATATAGGGCTTGCTGCATTTGGTTTTGCAAATGTGATTTTTATGGTATTACCATTCTTAGACAGAGACCCTAGTGTTAAACCAGCACACAAAAGACCTATGTTTAGAATCTGGTTTTGGCTACTTGTAATCGACATGATAGTTCTTACTATATTTGGTAAACTACCTCCAGTTGGTATCAATACTTGGATTGGATTTTTTGCAGCTATTTCATTTATACTTCTTTTTGTAGCTCTTCCATTTGTGACTAAAAAAGATGCTGGAGGTGTAAAATGAGAGAATTAAAAATACTGGGTGTTGTGATATTTTTTACAGCATTGATATATATAGGTGTTGAGCCTTTTGCTCACTCGCAAATGCATCCGCATACAGCTGCTGCAAATTTTGACCCTCAAAAAGGAGATGTTGAATTTGCAACAGAACAAGTTAAAATAGCGGAAGAAGTTCTCGCAGATGCTACAGATGAAAAAGATCTCAATACGGCTAAAAAGCAACTAGAAATTGATAAAAAATTTCTAAGTCATATTAGTTCTTTTTGGAAAGATATAGCTAAAATTGACTTATCTAAAGGTAATGCAACTCAAGGTGCCCAAAACTTTATGAGCGCAGGCTGTGTTGGTTGTCATGGATTAAAATCACAAGGAATGAACGCACCTATGGATGATGCTTCTGCATCAGCTTCATTTGGTGTTTCTCCTCCTGACCTTAGTGCTGCAGGTGCTATTTATGATGGTACATTTCTTGCTGCACTTATAAAAAACCCTGCGGTGGCTCTAAAGCTTGAACATAAGTTTAACGAATCAAAACCACATCCTATGAGTAAATTTTATGGACTTGGTGGAGATATAAACCAAGAGATAGCTGATATAGTTGTTTACCTTCAGTCAATCGCTCCTAAAGATTTGAGTAATAAAGAGGTATTTGAAAATGCTTGTCAAAGATGTCATAGTCTTAAATATGAAGGTATAACTAGCAATAGCGATACTAAATTTTTAACTAAGTATATGGGCAGCACTCCTCCAGATCTTTCTATGATGATTAGATCTAAAGGACATGAATATCTTGAAAAATTTATTAACAATCCTCAAAAAGAGTTAAAAGGTACTGCGATGCCTAGAGTAGGACTTACTAAAGAGTCGCAAGAACAAGTTATATCTTACATCGAAAAAGCTGGCGACAGAAAGAAAGATGAAAGAGAAGCACTTGGTCCTAAAGTTTTGGGCTTTATGATTATCTTTACTATTTTAGCTTACCTTTGGAAAGTTAAAATTTGGAGAGATGTTCACTAAAATATAAGTGGCTCATATGAGCCACTTATAAACTACTGATTGATACAAATATTGTAAGAAGTTGGTAGAAAGTTAGTTTAAGGGGGAGGGAATAAATACTCCCTCTTAGATTATTCTGTAAATGCTCCTATAGAACAAATTCTTTCATATCTTTGATTCATTCTATCTTCACTACTTAGTTTGTCTAACTCTTCAAGAGATTTTATAAAATAACCACCTAAAGCTTTGGCGGCTGCTACTTTATCTCTATGTGCACCTGTTATAGGCTCTTCAATAACATCATCAATAAGATTCATACTTTTTAAATCTTCTGATGTAATTTTCATAGCCTTCGTAGCACTCTCTTGTTTAGATGGATCATTCCATAAAATGGCAGCACAGCCCTCAGGAGAAATCACAGAAAATACTGAATATCTCATCATAGCAACTCTGTCAGCCACACCGATAGCTAAAGCTCCACCACTCCCACCTTCACCAATAATAACTGAAACAGTGCTTGTATTTAGTCTGCTCATCTCATAAAGGTTTCTTGCTATTGCTTCACTTTGACCTCTCTCTTCCGCACCAATACCAGGATATGCACCTGGGGTATCTACAAGAAAAAGTATAGGGATATTGAATTTTTCTGCCATTTTTGCCATACGAAGGGCTTTTCTGTAACCCTCAGGATTTGGCATACCAAAATTTCTTTTTAGTTTGTTTTTTGTACCACGCCCTTTTTGTTCTGCTATAATCATCACTTTTCGCTCTGCAATATATCCAATATAGCAAACCATTGCTAAATCATCTTTGAAAGCACGGTCCCCATGAAGCTCATAGCTATCTTTAAGAAGAAGCCTTATGTAGTCAATAGCATACGGACGATCTGGGTGACGAGCAAGCTGAAGTTTTTGGTAATCACTTAGATTTTTATATGTTTTAGAAATCTCTTTTTCAAGTTGTTTCTCTAAAATCTCAACAGCATCAACATCTGCTTTTATACGAGCTGAGGCAATATCTTCATCAATCTGTTTTATACTATTTTCAAAATCTAAATATGTTGCCACAAAATTACCTTAATTTACTTTTTTGAATATAACTGAACCATTAGTCCCACCAAAACCAAAAGAGTTACTCATAACACAATTTAATTCTGCTTTTTTTGCACCATTAGAAGTATAGTCCAAATCACAATCGTCATCTGTATTTTCAAGATTAATAGTCGGTGGTATAATGCCATCTCTCATAGCCATCAATGAAACTACTGCTTCAATAGCTCCCGCAGCCCCTAAACAATGTCCAACTTGACCTTTTATTGAGCTAATTGCAGGAATATCCGTACCAAAAGCCTCTTTGATGGCTGCTGTTTCATTTTTGTCATTTGCTGATGTACTTGTTCCATGCGCATTGATATAATCTACTTTTACATCTCCTGCCATTTTAAGTGCAGCTTTCATAGCTCTAAGTGGACCATCTAGTGTTGGTGTAGTTATATGATGAGCGTCTCCACTCTCTCCAAAACCTATAAGTTCAGCATATATAGTTGCACCTCTTGCAACTGCATCTTCATAAATCTCAAGAACTAATGCCCCAGAACCTTCACCCATAACAAAACCATCTCTATCTCTATCAAATGGTCGTGAAGATTTTTGGGGATCATCATTCCTAGTTGATAGTGCTTTCATAGCAGCAAAACCACCTATGCCAGCTCCCGTTATAGCTGATTCTGCACCAACAACCAACATCTTATCGGCTCCACCCAAAACCATAGTTTTGTAAGCTTCACCAATAGCATGAGTTCCTGCGGCACATGCTGTAACAGAGGATAGATTTGGTCCTTTGATACCATGGCCAATTGACACCATTCCGCCCAACATATTGATAAGAGCAGATGGTATAAAAAATGGAGATATTCTTCTCGGTCCTCTTGTATTTATTATGATAGAAGTCTTCTCAATAGCAGGAAGTCCTCCTATGCCAGAAGCAGAACTAACACCAAATCTCTCTGAGTCAAATGAGTCAAATTTAGCATCAAGCATTGCTTCTTTAGCTGCCACAAGACCAAGCTGGATAAATCTATCTGCTTTTTTTACATCTTTTGGATTCATTACTGTAGTTGGATCAAAATCTGTTATTTCACCTGCAATTTTAACAGAATATAATTCTGTATCAAACAAGGAAATGCTTTTAATGCCACACTCTCCATCAACTATAGCCTTAAAAGAACTCTCTTTATCTAAGCCTAACGAATTTATCATTCCAATTCCAGTAACTACTACTCTTTTCAAACTTGCTCCTTAGCTTTTATAGCAAAGTAAAATCCCCTAAGGGGGAAAATTTTACTTATTTGTGATCTTCTACATATTTGATTGCATCGCCAACTGTAGCTATCTTCTCAGCATCTGCATCAGGAATTTCAATATCAAACTTCTCTTCTAGTGCCATTACTAACTCAACTACGTCAAGTGAATCTGCGCCTAAATCTTCAACAAACTTTGAATCTTCTTTAATCTCATCAGGATTAACATTTAGTTGTTCTACAACTACTTCTTTTACATCTTCTAATAGTGCCATTACAGCTCCTTCATTTTAAAATTTTTATTATTTTATCTAAATTATCTTTAAATCCGAATTACATATACATTCCGCCGTTTACTTTTAGCACTTCTCCTGTGATGTATGCTGAACTATCACTCAACAAAAATGCTACAGCTTCGGCTATATCTTTTGGGTCACCAAATCTCTTTAGAGGTATCTTTGAAGTATAGCTTTCCTTAACCTCATCACTCAGTTTATCTGTCATCTGGGTTGCTATAAAACCAGGTGTTACCGCATTGCACCTTATACCCCTTGCACTTCCCTCGTGAGCAAAACTTTTTGTCATAGAGATAAGTCCACCCTTGCTAGCACTATAGTTTACCTGTCCTGCATTTCCAGTTTGTGCTACAATTGAAGATATATTTACTATACTTCCAAATCTTTTTTTATTCATAGCTTTCAAAGCTTCACGACATCCAACAAATGCTGAAGTTAGATTTACATCAATCACATTTGAAAAATCTTCTTTCTTCATACGAATTGCAAGTTTATCATTTGTGATCCCAGCATTGTTTACCAAGTATGAAAGTTCTCCATCACTCGAAACAATAGTCTTAACACCTTCCACAAAAGCAGCTTCATCAACAACATCAAATCCAATAACAGCAGCTTCACCACCGCTAGCCTCTATCTCAGTTTTTATAGCATCAGCAGCTTCTGGGCGACTTCTGTAGTTTATCCATACTTTTAGTCCATACCCTGCTAAAGTTATAGCTAGTTGCTTCCCTATTCCACTCGCTGCACCTGTTATTAATACGTTTTTACCACTAAATTTCATTTTATTATCCCTTTTTTTATTTTTAATTGCTTTATTTTTTTGTCGAAATCTGATTCTATTTTTTGCATCTTATTAAACTCTTCATATTCACTAAATGCTTTTTCTTCTGCTTGAGTTCTTGAAATTGTACCATTATCTTCAAGTATTTCATATTCATTAAATTCGAGAAATTTATTGACTGAATTTGATAAACTATCCATAGTTAAAGTGGTATGATTTTTTATAATTCTTTCAATGTAATCAAAATACCCACTTATTGCACCTTCTAAATCTTTTATATCTTGTTCACTTAAATAATTTTTTGCTATTACAGAATCTGATTTTAAAATTCTTCCGTCTGGTGAATTTTTCCAAGTTTGCAGACCCATAAAAGGTTTTGTTTGGTCTGCCATTTTCATAATTATCTCTGCTGATGTTTTCCCGCTTATAGCGAAGTGAAATTTATTTTGTACTGTAGCATAAAAGTTTTTTGTAACTTGGGAATTTTTATCATAATCCATACTACACTCAGCAAATATATCTGTGATTTGTTGATATATCCTTCGCTCGCTTGTGCGAATTGAACGAACTCTCTCTAATAATTCTTTAAAATAATCTTTCCCAAAATAACGACCATTTTTCATCCTATCATCATCTATTGCAAAGCCTTTGATGATAAACTCTTTTAATATTTTAGTAGCCCATATCCTAAATTGTGTCGCTTTTGAAGAGTTTACACGATAACCAACTGAAAGAATGGCATCAAGATTATAATATTTAATTTGATAGTTTTTTCCATCTTCGGCAGTATGTTCCAAAATGGAACTAACTGACTCTTCTTCTAACTCTCCACTTTCAAATATATTTTTAAGATGCTTCGTAATAGCTGGTCGTTGAACTCCAAAAAGTTCTGCAATTTCTTTTTGAGGAAGCCAAACCGTTTCCTTGTGCATAAAAATCTCTATTTTGATATCACTTTCTTTAGTGGTGTAAAGTAAAAATTCTGTTAGCTCCTCTTTTATGGTTAAGTTCTTCATACTTATATCACTGCCTTTTTATTTGTATACAAAACAACTTGTTTTTAAATAGCTAAGTCTCAACATTTGGTTCTATATTAAACCCTCATCCATCTCTTTTGGAACTTCAAGCCCCATAAGCTTTAACACAGTTGGGGCGATATTATTTAACCCACCATTTTTTACTTTTTTTACACCATCGGCATCAACAAAACAAAAAACATCATAAATAGTATGATTAGTCAAAACATGGCCGCTATCATCAACCATCTCTTCACAATTTCCATGGTCACTAATCTGAACTATATTGTATCCATTTTTATCTTCGTATATGCGTCCAAGCTGTTCATCTACTGCTTCAACAGCTTTTAGGGCTGCATCAAAATCGCCAGTATGTCCTACCATATCACCATTGGCAAAGTTCACTACGATAAAATCATATTTACTTTTCATGGCTCTTAAAACCTCATCGCATACCTCTTTAGCACTCATTTGTGGTTGCATATCATAGGTTTTTACTTTTGGACTTGGCACTAAAACTCTGCTTTCATTCGGATATGGTTCTTCCAAGCCACCGTTTAGAAAAAAAGTAACATGAGCATATTTTTCAGTTTCGGCAGTATGCATCTGAGATAATCCTGCGTTTGAAATAACTTCAGCAAGAGTATTTTTAGGAGTTTGGCTTTCAAACATGATTTCAAAATCATAAGAACTATCGTATTTGGTCATAGTTATTACTTTTGCAGGAACTATATCTCTACTAAATTCTTCAAAGTTTTTACTTCCTACGGCTCTACTTATCTCTCTTGCTCTGTCGTTTCTAAAGTTGGCAAAAATAACTCCATCTTCTTTTTTAATCGGATGAGCAAAACTAGCAGGCTCACAAAACTCATCTGTTATATTTTGTGCATACATTCTTTGTATATAATCACTCGGTTTTTCTTTACATGTAGAGCCTCTTGCAAAAAGTGCATCATACCCACGCTCAACCCTATCCCATCTATTGTCCCTATCCATCGTATAAAAACGCCCACTAATTGAAGCTATGTTTATGTGTTCCTCTTCTAGCCTTTTTATATATTCTATACCACTTGTTGGAGACACATCACGACCATCCATCACGGCATGAACAAAAACTTTTTTAGCACTTTTTTCTATAATCTTTACAAGAGCTATTATATGATCTATATGAGAGTGGACTCCACCATCACTTAACAATCCAACTATATGAATATCTCCCTTTACATGCAGAAGATTTTGAAGTGCTTTGTTTGATGCTAAAGAGCCATCTTTTAAAGCCATAGATATCTTGACTAAGTTTTGATACAAAACTCTACCACTTCCGATACACATATGACCAACCTCAGAGTTTCCCATCTGACCTTCTGGCAGTCCAACACTTAAACCTGAAGTTCTTATAAGAGAGTTTGGAACTTCTTTAAAAAGTCTGTCATAGGTTGGAGTATTTGCACTTTTAAATGCATTTAAATTTTGCGTATCAGAATGACCTATGCCATCTGTTATGATTAATAGTGTTTTACTATTTTTTTTTACCAAATTTTAGCCTTATTATTAGGTTAGGAACTTATAAGGCTTATTTTACTAAAATGTACCTTTTATAAATATTTAAATAGGAAACCTATGCTTTACTGGTTATACAATACAACATCAATCAATATTTTACAATACATAACAGTTCGTGCAGGTAGTGCCTTTTTTATTGCTTTTATACTTACTCTTTTTTTAATTCCAAAGTTTATAAAATGGGCGAAAAAGAAAAATGCAAATCAACCCATATATGGCTTAGCTCCAAAATCTCATCAAAAAAAATTGAATACTCCGACTATGGGTGGTATAGTTTTTTTGTTTTCAACCATAACTGCAAGCCTTATATCTGCAAGACTTGACAATATTTTTGTCATTGGCGGACTATTGAGTATCGTTCTTTTTGGTCTTATTGGCATCAAGGATGATATTTCAAAGATAAGTGGTTCAGACAATCAAGCAGGGCTAAGTAGAAAAGCAAAATTTCTTCTTCAAATATTTTCAGCTCTTATAGTTTCTCTTATTATATTTTTCTATTCTGGTCTTAGCAGTGAACTTTTTGTGCCTTTCTTAAAACACCCTATTTTGGACATAGAAATTTTTGCTATAGTTTTTTGGATACTTGTTATGGTGTCAGCTAGCAATGCAGTCAATCTAACAGATGGACTAGATGGACTTGCCACTGTGCCATCGATTTTTTCTCTGCTTACGCTTAGTGTATTTGTATACATTGGCGGACATGCTCTTCTTAGTAACTATCTGTTTTTACCAAAAGTGAGTGGTTCTGGTGAAGTTGTCATAATCGCAGCAGCATTTATAGGTGCTCTTGTGGCTTTTCTTTGGTATAACTGTTATCCTGCTGAGATTTTTATGGGCGACAGTGGAAGTCTAAGTATAGGGGCATTTATAGCATATATGGCGATTATCTCTAAAAATGAGCTTCTTTTAGTTTTTATTGGACTTGTGTTTGTTCTTGAAACGGCATCTGTTATCTTGCAAGTCGGTAGCTATAAAACAAGAAAAAAACGAATCTTTCATATGGCTCCAATCCATCATCATTTTGAGATAAAAGGATGGGCAGAAAACAAAATCATAGTCAGATTTTGGATAATCGCACTCATGTCAAATCTTTTTGCACTGATGGAGATAAAACTCAGATGATATCACTTTTTGGATATGGAAAAACAACAAAAGCAATAGCTAAAAAAATTAAAAATTGTCTTATTTTTGATGATCATTTTACAGATGAAAGCGTAGATGAGTACGGAAACAAGCTTCTACCTCCATCTAAATTCTCTACATGTAAAGGCACTATCCAAATCCCAAGTCCAGGTTTTCCTCTAAATCACAAACTTATAAAACAATCAACAAATCTAGTAAGTGAGTATGACTTCTACGAAAAAGACATGCCTTTTACGATCTGGATTAGCGGAACCAATGGCAAAACAACCACGACTCAAATGTGCGAACATCTTTTGAAAAACACAGGAGCGATTAGTGGTGGAAATATCGGCGAGCCTTTAGCAAATCTTGACAAAAAAAAGCCTATATGGATACTAGAAAGTAGTTCATTTACTCTTCACTACACAAAAAGTGCGACGCCTGGCATGTATCTACTTCTTCCTATAAAACCAGACCACCTAAGTTGGCATGGAAGCTTTAAAAAGTATGAAGAAGCTAAACTAAGCCCTTTAAAAAGGATGAAAGAGGGAAGTATTGCAGTAGTTCCCAAAAAGTATGAAAACTACCCTACAAAAGCAAAGATTATTACTTATGAAGATGAGAGTGATTTAGCAATTACTTTTGGCATAGATATTAAAAAAGTTGCATTTAAAACTCCATTTTTACAAGATGCTATTTTGGCTATGAGTGCAGATAAGATACTTTTTGACAAAATTAATTACGAAAAAATAAACTCTTTTAAAACTGATATTCATAAGCTTGAAGAGTTTAAAGATTCACATGGTAGAGTTTGGGTCAATGATACCAAAGGTACCAATGTAGATGCCACCATAGAAGCACTAAAAAGATACAAAAACGAAGAGATACTCATCATACTTGGTGGCGATGATAAAGGAGTAAGTTTGGACCCACTTTTTGCTACTCTAAAACCTCTACATGTAAAGATATTTGCCATAGGTTCAAATACAGATAAACTAGTGAAACTAGCCCATACAATAAACAAAAATATTGAAGCTTGTTATGAGCTTGAAATTGCGATGGAACTGATACAAAAAGAACACACTACAAAAACCATAGCTCTACTATCTCCAGCAGCAGCTAGTCTAGACCAGTTTAGCTCTTATGCTGAAAGAGGGGAGTTGTTTAAGAAGTTGGCACTAAGATAAAGATATAAACTCTTTCAAATCTGAGCTTAATATATATTTTAATTCTTTCATATTTTCTTTTTTTGTTTTTGTAAATAAAAATCCAAATACAGGATACCTATAAAAGTCTATCTTTCTCAGCTCTAAAACTTCTTCAAATTTTGACAAAAGCTTGTCATAATCAAATGATTTAACTTTATTTGTTGCCATACCTGTAGAATTATCTAAAACCACAATACTATATAGTTCATCTTTTTTATCAGCTAAAATCTTTTTCCAATCAGGCTTTTTTTGATTATAGTAGTATAAATATGGATTAAATCCATATGCTTTATATGTAATATCAGCAGTAGTACACCAACCACCAAACCTCACAGGATTGACTTCTATAGGCAGTAAAACTCCTTTTTTATCTCGTCTTAATTCTACATGTACAGGAAAGTTTTTCATATTTGATAATTCACCAATTTTTTGCATAAAAGAGGTAAATTCTTCAAGATTTTTTTCTATTATCTCTTTTGATGTAGAATATATCCTATCTCCAACATCACTATCACTAAAAAATATGTGTTCCAATATGTTTAAGATTACTGGTTCGCCTAAAGTATTAAAATAAACATCAACAGCGTATTCATCGCCCTCTATACACTCTTCAACTATAAACTCTTTTACATTTATAACTTCAAGAGGATATAAACCTGAACTCTGTTTTACTTCTTCTTTTAAAGAAGCTTTTGCCTTATCCCACTCTTGCTTACATGTAACTCTATAGACACCCATACTCATAAACCCAATAGAAGGTTTTATGATAAACTCATCTATGAAATCTTCATAATTTATATCATCAAAATCTTCAAAATTTATCGCTTTGAAATAAAAATCAGGAAACATAGGTTTTATCAATTTTCTAAATTTTATTTTATCTTTAAAAAGCTCTATTTTATTTGGAATTTCACAAAAATCTAAATTTTTAGCTATCCAACCAATCGAATTTTCAGAAGTACAGTATATAGGTAAATTTTTCGTTTTTTTGGCCAACTCTATTGCTTTAATCTCACTAATTATATTCGTACCTTCAAGTAAATCCAACTCTTCAAGTATCTTTGTTCCAACCACTGGTATATTGTTTTCTTTAAGTGTCATTTTTAAAAAATCAGAAAGGTAAGGCTTATCTAGAAAAAACATTTTATAAACTCCAAAAACAGTATTTTTACATATTTTAGCAAACTTGTATCTTGAAGTAGCTAAATCTTTTAATATTTCTCTTTTTATACGCTTCAAATCCTGCACTCATCATCTTTGCATGTTTTTTAACATCAAGTCCTATATTTGATAATAACTCTTTATGTACTTCTACGCCCATAGTTAATCCTTTGGAAAAATTATGCTGAAAATTATTTACATATGGAGAAAGCGAATTTAAGTAGCATGATTAATGTTATTTTTATAATAAACTGTTATCATTATAACTATAAAAGCATAGAGCCCAAGGTTTGGGTAGACATAATGTTGCATACTTCTTTACATGTAGATACTTCCCTGTCATATATTGCAAATACAAAATTAGGAATTATAATGATAAGAAGAGATTTTTTAAAAACTTCTGTATTGGGAATGAGTGCTATATCTTTAGCTTCAAGTGAGCTTTTTGCGGGTCAAAAAAGTAGAAAATTTAAAGTTGTATGTGACTTTGATATAAAATATGATGAAAAAGAGTTTGAAGCAAAACTATGGAATCCACTTCCATTTGATGCGTCTTACCAAAAAGTAAGATATTTTAAATTTGATGGCAACTATGACAACTACAACATAAATACAAACAATAAGTATGATGCAAAAACACTTTTTACATCTTGGAAAAAAAGTGATAAGAAAAAGCTTCTTCATATAGAGATGGAGATTGAAACCAAGTATAGAGAAGTTAGTTTAGAGTTTATCAAAAAAGCTAGCAGTGAAAATCTACCTATTCCTGAGGATGTAAAACTATTTTTGGAGCCTAGTGCACATATACCAACAAATGGTAAAATTAGAGAAATAACAAAAAAAATAACAAAAAACTTGGATGATAGATTTGATAAAGTACAAGCTATATACGACTGGGTAACAGAGACTACTTTTAGAGACCCAAAAGTTATCGGTTGTGGTATTGGTGATGCTGGAAAGATGGTAGAGAGTGGTTACTTTGGTGGTAAATGTACCGATATTAGCTCACTTTTTGTAGCAATCCTAAGAGCTGCAGGAATCCCTTCTCGTGAAGTTTTTGGAATAAGACTAGGTAAGTCAGATTTTTCTAAAGCACTTGGTAAATCAGATGCTAAAGGATTTGCAAATATCTCTACTTGGCAACATTGTCGTGCTGAATACTTTATACCGGGAGCTGGTTGGATTCCAAGTGACCCTGCGGATATAACAAAACTAGAACTAGTTGAAAACCTTGATTACAATGATGAAAAAGTCAAAGAACTAAGACGAAGATATGTCCACTCATGGGAGATGAATTGGGTTGGATTTAACATGGGAAGAGATTTTATACTATCTCCAAAACCAACACAATTTCCTCTAAATATGTTAGGCTATCCTTACGGTGAGATTGACGATGAAGTTCTTAACTACTACAATCCAAAAGCATTTGCATATAACTTTACATCACAAGAGATTAAGTGATAACACTAGACTGCAAAAATCTAGCTTGTCCTGAGCCAGTTTTAAGAACAAAAGAGGCATACGAAGGGCTTAGTGATGACGATATTTTGGATATTGAGCTAAACTCTTTTGCTTCAATTGAAAATGTAAAAAGGTTCGCAGAATCTCAGGATATTTATCTAAAAGTCAAATCTAAAAACAGAGATATGACTATACTTACTCTCGTAAAGGGCTACAAGTGTGAAATAGAGCAAAAAAAAGACAAAAACTCTTTTTATGCTCTCATAGCTGGGTCTTTAGTCTCAGCTGCACTTGCTAGCACCTGTTGTTTAGCTCCACTTTTGTTTTTGATTTTTGGAGTTAGTATGAGTTCTTTGTCATTTTTACAAGTTTTTACACCATACAAAGAGTACTTTTCATTATTTGCAATCTTAATAGTTATATATCTTTGGTATAACTACTTTACAAAGGTAAAAAAGCTAAGAGTTTGTTCTACCTCTTTATGTAAAAATCATAAACTCTATTTGAGTGTTGGAACGATAACTGTGGCCATTTTAGTCACATACCCATACTGGGTAAATTATTTATTGGGGTAAATTATTTATGAAATTATTATTGAGTTTTATATTGTTTGTATCTTTTGGTTTTGCAGCAAAAGTAGCTGTTATACATGTAGAGGGTATGACTTGTCCATTATGTACTACTGCAATCAAAAAAAGCTTAAAAAAGATTGATGGTGTAACAAAAGCTAAAGTAAGACTAAATACCAAAAAAGCTACTGTATACTTTGATGGGGATGTAAGTAAAGAAGATCTTTTAAAAGCTATAGAAGATGTTGGGTATAAGGGAAAAATAGAAAGTATAGATTAAGTTTATTTAGATATAATTTCATCTCTTAACAGTGGCCTGATAGCTCAGTCGGTAGAGCAGATGACTGAAAATCATCGTGTCCTTGGTTCGATTCCGAGTCAGGCCACCACTTCTTTAGACTTTATAAATTTTATCAAATTTTCTTTTGTTTTTGGCTTTGAAAAAAAGTATCCTTGACCAAACTCGACCCCCATATTGAAAAGCAGTGCTTCTTGCTCTTTCGTCTCGATGCCTTCTGCAACAATTCCGTAGTTAAAACTTTTAGATATAGCAATAGTTGCTTTTACTATTTCTAAATCACTTTTATCTGTACAAATGTTATCTATAAAAGATTTATCTATTTTTAGGTTGTTTATAGGTAGTTTTTTTAGATAGCTCATAGAAGAATATCCTGTTCCAAAATCATCCAAGATTACGCTAAAACCATAATCTCGCATTGCATTTAGTGTCTTTATATTTTCTTCTATATCATGCATTATATGAGTTTCTGTTACTTCTATACCTATATTGTGTGAACTCATACCTGTAGTTTCAACTATATTTTTAAATGTATCTAAAAGATTTTTCTCTATTAGTTGTGATAGGGAAACATTGATAGAGACTTTTTGTATTGCATTTGATATTTTATTTATCTGCATAAAATCTTCACATGCTTTTGTAAAAACAAACTCTCCAATAGCATTTATAACATTCATATTTTCGGCAATTGGTATAAAATAGTCTGGAGGAACTACTCCTAAATCACTATTTTTCCACCTTATCAGTGCCTCCATACTTACTATCTCTCTAGTTTCAAGACTATATTTTGGTTGATAAACAACATAAAATTCACCATTTTCTAAAGCAGTTGAAAGTGCTTGTTCTGTAATCATTTTTTTATTTATTGCATTAGACATATTTTTTGTATAGTATTTATATCTATTTTTACCATTTTGTTTTGCTTCATACATAGCAATATCAGCATGCTTTAACAAAGATATTAAGTTTTCTTTTGTATTTGTGTATCTAGCTATTCCTATACTAGCACCAATTCTTAATACATGTTCATTTATACATATTTGCTCATTGATTGTATTTAGGATATCTTTAGCGATTTTTTCGCTATCGTCTATACTAGTACAAAGTAAAATTGCAAACTCATCGCCACCTGTTCTAAATACACTGTTTTCTTTTTTGCTATATTTGACTAATTTATTGGATATATCACATAAAAGAAGATCGCCAACATCATGACCCAAAGTATCATTCACATTTTTAAAACCATCTAAATCTAAAAAGAGTAGAGACAATTTATTTCCATTAGTTTCAATATTTTTCAATTCCTCAGATATAGTCTTTTTCATCTGTCTTCTGTTTGGAAGAAGAGTAAGAGAGTCATGATATGCTAAAAACTCTGTCTTTTTTTGCTCTTTTATGTATTCGGTTATATTTAACTTTATAGCTAAATATCCCGTAAGTTTGTTGTTTAAAAACATAGGAGTTATGGATGATTTTTCATAATATATCTCACCATTTTTTGTTTTATTGATAAAATCACCACACCATTTTTGACCCTTGTCTAATATTGAATTAAGATTTATGTAAAACTCTTCTGGCAAATCTCCAGATTTTAGTATACTCGGATTTTGACCAAGAGCTTCTTTTTTTGTATAACCTGTATTTTTTGCAAAAGCATCATTAACATAAGTTATGCGTCTATCTACATCTGTTATTACTATTGTATCATCACTATTTTCCACTGCATATCTAAAAGACATTAACTCTTTTTTATTTTTTATTGATGTCGTATAGACATACATGAGGATAGCTAACAACATAAACACAGAAACAGACATATAAGTTGCTATTTGCTCTTCTCTTTTTTGTATTTTTCTGTGTTTGATATCTAGTTCATTACTGAGTAGCAATATATCTTTTTCTAGTTCTATTTTAGATACTTTTATCTTAATATTTTCAATTTTTTTAAGTATTTTTTTAGCACTTTTAATATTTAGCTGAAATGCCACTAGCTCTTTTGTTTGTTTCTTTAACTTTTCCAACTCCAAAATATTGTTGTCTAAAGAGCTGGTATTTATCTGCATGTTAAGATAAATTCTAAATAAATCAGACAATGAACTATCCAATAATTCATCTACATAAACTTTTTGTTCACTAAAAATCTTATCTCTTTTAATTGCATCTGACAAACTCATAATATAAGAGATAGAGTATAAGCTAGAAGCATTGTAGGATTTAAATTTTTCCAATAAATTTCTTTTTTTAAAAAACAATCTTTCTACTTCAATAAGATTTTCTTTTAGTTCTGCACCATAAGACTCATAGATATTGCTATTTTTTAAAAGTACAATTGTGTCTTGAAATTGTTTTATCTCTTTTGCTATGCTATCAAGGTTTATTAATTTTCTTTGACTTGACACAAAAGAGTCAAAATCTTTGTTGATGATTTTGATTTTGATTAGATTGTTATAGTAGGCAGTATATTTTTTTTCACTACTAGAAACATATTGTGTATAGACAAATATCATTGCGATAAAACCCATAAGAACGAGCATAAAAATAGTTAATAAATCTATATTTTTTATAAACTCTTTAAAGTAGTCTATTTTATTTTTCATATTTGATTAACTCGCCATTTAAGGATTTTAAAAATGAAACTATGTTTTCTATTTCTTGATTTGTTGCTGTTTTGCCTAATTGGTATCTCAACATAAATTTGACAACATTTTTTAGATTATTGTATCGACCATCGTGCAAATATGGAGCTGTTTTATCTATATTTCTAAGAGTAGGAACCTTGAAAAAATATTTGTCATCAGTGTCTTTAGTGACTTTATATCTTCCTAGGTTGTTAGTTTTTGAGTCTTCGACAAAGCCAAATTTACTATATAGATTTCCGCCGATATTTATGCCATTGTGACATGCTATGCAACCTTTTGACTTAAACAAATCATATCCTTTTTTTGCTTAGCAGTTATGGCATTTTCATCTCCTCGGAGATATTTATCAAGTCAGAATTTGGCGTGATTAAAGTTTTTTCATACTCAGCTATTGAGTCCGTTATATTTTGTTTTGTTATGCCATCTTTATATATGTTGGCAAATTTTTCTTTATATGAACTATTTTTTAGAGTCTTTATGAGATTTGGAAAAGTGTTTCCCATCTCTACTGGATTTTCTATCGGCCCAGCAGCTTGATCTTGCAAATCTTTTGCTCTACCATCCCAGAATTGTACAAAATTGTATCTCGAGTTTAATACTGTTGGAGAGTTTATATTGCCTTTTTGTCCATCTATGCCAAAAGATGCTTTTTGATTATCATCCCCTCCATCATTTAAAAAATGACAGCTAACACAAGCCACAGTATTATTCTTAGATAAAATAGTATCAAAAAATAGTTTTTTTCCTAACTTAGCTTTTTGTGTATTAACATCTGTAACATGTAGAGGTATAGGAGTTATTGGCTCTGCGCAAAATATAGTTGTAAAAAGAATAAGAATCATTAAATATTTCATATACAATTTTACATCAAGTTTACTTAAAAAACATGTTTATATGGTATAATTCTGATTCTAATAAAGGAACTACCATTACAGCATTCATACAAGGTTTTTTAATCAGTATTGGTCTAATTGTTGCCATTGGGGCACAGAATATTTATGTGCTTAAGCGTGGGCTGCTTAAAGAGTCTGTTTTTGCTGTTGCACTTGTATGTTCGCTCATAGATGCTCTTTTTATTGTAGCTGGAGTTAAAGGCTTAGGTAAATTTTTGGAAGTTTTTCCATTTTTTATAACTTATATCACTTGGTTTGGTATAGTATTTTTATTGGGTTATGGTTTTTTAGCACTTAAATCAACTTTTAGTAAACATACTATGAGCGTAGATACAACTTCAAGCAAAAAATCCACTGCCAAGATTATCCTAACGCTGCTTTCTCTCTCTTTTTTAAATCCACATGTTTACTTAGATACTATTGTTTTAGTAGGAACTATTGGTAGCAAATATATAGGAGTTGACCAAAATTTATTTGCATTTGGAGCTGCATCATCATCTTTTGTGTGGTTTTTCTCTTTAGCCTACGGGAGTCGTATTCTTATTCCATTATTTAAAAAGCCCATAACATGGAAATTTTTAGATTTTTTCACTGCATTTATTATGTTTTTTGTGGCATTCAATCTTTATACTAGCCTATGATTTTTTATCTTTCATATGTTTAATCTGCCACTTTAAACTTTTATAGCGAAGTTTACTTCTTATATGTTTTATCTTTTCAATATCTTCCATATTGACGCTAATAGAAGTGTGTTCTATATCTTCTCCTTCGCCCATCTCAATGCTATCTGACTTACTAAATTTTCCAATCTGTTGAGATGGAAAAACACTTCTATGGCCTGTTATTAAGAATGAAATAACAACACTTATGGCTACATAATGAGATATTTGAGTACCGAAAAGTTCAACAGCCATAATGATAGATGCAATTGGAGAGTTTGTAGTACCTGCTAGCACACTTACAAAGCCAAGAGCAGCGAAGAGAGCGACATTATCGCCTATGATATGTCCAAAAACAACGCCACTTGTAGCACCTACAAAAAAGATTGGTGTAATAATACCGCCACTACCTCCAGCTCCTAAAGAGAGACCTGTAAAAATAGTTTTCATAATAAAATCATACCAATGAATATTGTCTGTCAATACAGTTTGACTCATAAAGGCATTGGAAATTGTATCTAGACCAAGTCCAAGATATTTATCTGATACAAAAAATGAAAAAGAGACCATAAGAAGTCCAGCACCAAAAGCTTTTAGATAGTCATTATATGGGATTTTTTTGAGTAAGCCTTCAATTTTATGCAGTACTGTTATAAATGCATCTGATACAAGCCCAAAAAATATAGCTGCTATAACAACTTGTCCAATCAATGCTAGGTTTAAATCTAAACTTTTGAAAAAATCAATATCATAGTAAGTGTACTCAACTCCCAAGAATTGAGCAGTAGTAAATGCAGCAAAACCAGCTATAAATGATGGCAAAAGCACATCATACATAATAACTCCGATAATAAGAACTTCTACGCCAAATATAGCCCCTGCAATTGGAGTACCAAATATCGCAGCAAAACCAGCACTTATACCACAAATAACAAGTTTTTTTCTATCTTTTTTAGAAAACTTCAGTATTGTTGAAACAAATGATGCTGCTCCAGCACCTATCTGAGCTCCTGGTCCTTCTTTACCGACAGATCCACCAGCAAATATAGTAACAAGCGTAGCGATTAGTTTTACAGGAATAACTTTTACATTGATATATCCATCTCTTTTATGCACTGCTTCTATGACTTTTTCTGTTCCATGTCCTCTTGCATTTGGAGCAAAAGTTTTAACAATCCAAATAGTTAGCATAAGTGCGAATGGCAGTAAAAAATAGTAGTGAAAAGGCAGATCGTCTCGACTTGCTTCACTAAGATGAAGAAGTTTTATAAAAATTGACATTAAAGCACCGATTAAAATCCCAACAACAGAAGAAAGGAATAGCCATTTGGAGACACTAAAAAATATAACGGTTTGTTCAGCAAGATGTTTTCGCACAATAATTCTTTACATGTAAAAGTATAATGGAATTATAATACTTTTAACAACGAAAGTAAATGCCTAGCAAGGCTTTTTGCAAAGAAATTTCAATCTTTTTTACTATTCACAGTTTTTTATGCAAAATTTATAAGGAATTACCTCGCCGCCAAAATTTACATAACAAATATCAAAACTTTTTGAACAACCACAATTGTTACTACAAGATTTTTGTTCCAACTTTAAAAAATCGTTCAAATATGGTTTTCTTGGCTCTCGTGGTCTTCTTATTCTATCTCTTCTCATCAAATTAATGCTCTCTCTTAACTCGTTTTTTCTTGTACAAGCATATTGTTTTTTTGCTCTATTACACTCTTTAGAAAAATAGTTATAATCTTGTTCTAGTTGTATATATCTTTTATCAAAATCATACTTATAGTATCGGTAGTCTCTTAAAAGGGCGCCTCTAAAAACCCTTATGTCCTCAGCATTATAGCAAATATGCTAATGCAAGGCGAAATTATGCAGGAGCTACTAGTAGCTTCAAATGATTTCAACGAAGCAGTAGCGTGTTTGCTATAATGCCCGTAGGGAGCCAAAGAGAGAGGCAATCTTGCACAGAATTTTTCATCGCCATAGCTAAGGCTATGACTCAAAAAAAGTTCTGCACAATCTTACCTCTCTCTTTGGCTCTGAGGATATAAGGGTTTTTAGAG
>Ga0256840_1000476_pt1 | contig 41136 bp, 44 predicted proteins | sample 355202metaG_FD_185969 | JGI IMG/M metagenome (GOLD analysis project Ga0256840, IMG submission 185969) | Hydrothermal vent microbial communities from Mid Atlantic Ridge, Atlantic Ocean - 355-202 | ecosystem: Environmental > Aquatic > Marine > Hydrothermal vents | place: Atlantic Ocean: Mid...
TTGCACTTAAAGTTTTTTTTGAGTTATGATAACACTATCACAATGAAGGAGTGAAAGATGAAACTAGAAATGAATTGGATAAGTGTTTGGACACTTGCTATGACAGCATTGGCGTCATTGAGCCTGAGCTATTTTTATTTGAGCAATGCATTTATGCCTCACGCTGAGACTATTTTTACTTACTATATACTTACTATAACACTACCCTATATAGTATGGAAATACAATCAAGTCAAATTTGTAGAAAAACGTAGCATTGTTATACAGTTTTTAAACGATTAATACCTCTATACTAAGTTCAAGTCAATAAAATATAGAAAATATATGAGGAGTAAGCATGATATTTACTATAGATAGCATGCAGGAAATACTCCCAAAACTCCAAAATGAGTTACAGACAAATGAGCTAGTGACCTTTGACATACTTAACCCTGACCTCTATACATTTTACGCAGGTACAGAAGTCACCATAGAAGATACCAAGTATCTCTATAGGGGCTACAAAGCATGGGTGGATTTGGCAGAACTTCTCAAGTGTAAGATGCTTACACCCCAAATGTCTGACTACCCTTTGGTTACAATAACCTTTAAAAGGCTCGTTGACGATAGTTTTCATACAGAGGTCAAAACAACAGAAAAATACGGCACCAACTCACACTTTTCACATATACACAAGATGGAAGAACCTGCCTTCTTTTACTACTATAACCAAGCTCTAGACAACGTAAAAATAGCAGAAAAAACGCGTATCTTAAACCTCGGTATCAACAGAGGTGATGAGTTTGAAGTCATCAAACAAAAACTAGATACCCATACCTATGAAACTATAGAGTTTGTAGGCATAGACCATTCACAAACTGCTATAGCTCGTGCAAGAGAGCTATTTCTTCACAAAAACTTTTCTTTTTATGCTGAAGATTTAAACCAGATAGACACACTTAAACTAGAGCCATTTGACTTGCTCATAAGCATAGGCACACTACAAAGCCCGAGCATACACTTCAAACCCTTCTTTATGAAACTTGTACAAGAGTACCTCACAAAAGATGCATCCATCATCTTGGGTTTTCCAAACTCACGCTGGGTTGGGGGAGAACTACTATATGGTGCAAAAGTACCAAACTACGCCATGTCCGAACTAGGGCATGTACTTAGTGACGTCATATTTTGTAAAAAGTACCTACAACAGAAAAAATATCGAGTCACCATAACGGGAAAACAGTATCTATTTCTCACTGCCACAAAGATACATTAAGTAAAATTCTCTATAATCCTATGATATAAAAATTATAATTTAGGGAAACAGAATGAAACTTTCACTTTTTACAGCGTCATTACTTTTAACAGGATGCCTTTATGGTTCAGAAGCACATCAGCTTACAGCTACACAAGAGGGTATGCAGGCCATTCAACTTTTAGGAAAAACACTTAAAACACAACTTAAAGAAAAACTTCAACTAGACAGTAATGGTACTGCGGCTATTACCTTTTGTAGTACACAAGCCCAAAATATTACCTACCAAGTCAATGAAACTCTTCCAGTTCATGTAAAAGTAAGACGTACCTCTTTAGACCTTAAAAACCCTGCAAATCAAGCAGATGCTACAGATATAAAAATAATGGACCAATACAAAACGGCTATAAAAAAGCAGTCAAAAGCTGCGATGATGCCAACAAGAGTCACAGTAGGAGAGAGTACACGTATCTACAAACCACTTGTTGTGGGTGCAGTATGTCTCAAATGTCATGGAGACAATGTTTCACCAGCTATCGCTTCTAAAATACAAGCATCTTACCCTACAGACAAAGCTATAGGCATGAAACTAGGTGATTTTAGAGGTGTTATGGTTGCAGAAGTAGCAAAACACTAAGCTTCTAGCATTTTTTTAGCTGTTTGTCATGCAAACGGCTAAGTAACACAAGTGCCACTATGCTCCCCATCAATGCCCATCCCATATCTGACTGTGTATCCCATACATAGCCTTGAGTACCTAAAAATGCTTCTGCATCTTCGCCAGAGGTCAATGCTACCCACCACTCTATCAGCTCATAAAAAGCAGAAAATGCCAAAACAATGCTCACGATGATGTAGTTTAACCATAGTTTAGACGCCTTAACAACCTCTAAACGCAACAGTAACTCTCTTGCCAAAATAGCAGGGATGAACCCTTGGGCAAAGTGTCCTACTTTGTCATAGTTGTTTCGCGTTTGATCAAACATCTCTTTTATCGTGTCGAACAAAGGTACTTCTGCATAGGTATAGTGTCCACCCACCATCAAAATAATCATATGTATGAGTATCAGTGTGTAAAGTAGGGGTGTGAGTGGGAACTTTTTATACGTAGCTATAATCAACACAAAGCCTATGAGAGCAGGAAACACTTCTAAAAACCAGGTAAAGGTGTCTTTAGGTTCCCATGCAGACCATGCCAATACCAAAATAAAGATAATAATCCAAATACTTTTCATTTATTTCACTCCTGTCATCAAAAAGACTGTGTAAGTGCCTTTTGGTTTGTCTATGGTACTAGCAGTTTCAAACTTCACTTCTTTAAAGCCCACCTTTTGGGCTAACCCTTGCAACATATCTCGCTCAAAGCCATGGTGAAAGACTCCTGTATTGTCAGAATGAAAGCCTCCATCTTCTGTGTCTAAGTCTGCAATGGCTATAAAGCCATCAGGCTTTAACATCGCATAAAACTTAGCAAAGAGGGCTTCTATGTCTTCTAAGTGGTGTATGGTCATAGAAGAAATGATGCCATCAAACGTTTTGTCTATACTTTCTACGCTTAAATCTTTCTCTAACACTTCAAGCTCGCAAGGAAAGTCTTTGTTTTTTAACTCCAAAAGCATAGCAGGGGAGTTGTCTACAGCTACTATCTTACCCACATGAGGAGCTACAAAATAGCCAAGCAGTCCTGTACCTGCACCAAAGTCCATAACTTCCATAGTGCTATTAAATTTTATATTTTTTACTATCAGTTCCGTTATGCTTTTTGCCGATTGTGCAGAACCCGACTCAGTATCCCATGTTTTTGACTTATGTGCAAACAAATCTTTTTTACTATTCATTGGTTTTCCATATTATTTAATTTTAATTTAGTTCTATTTTAATATTATTTAGCATGATACTAAAACAGCGTCTCTTGTTTTTCCATCTTGATGTTATCCCAAAAATAATCTACATGTTTTTCAAACATAGATACCACGGCAGAGGTCGATTTTTTGTCCAATTTTAGCAAAGAAACCTGCATTTGGTAGAAAAATAGGGGGGAAAAGAACTCATTTGCGAGTAATAGGGGGTCAGAAGACTTTATCTGCTCATCCTGCATCATACCAAAGAAGAGTCCAGAGAGCTTTTTAACGTTTTCTTGGTAGAAATGCTCGTTATATATCTCACGTATACGCTCATTACGGAAGATCTCCTGCATAAGTAGCTTGTAAAGGGCTTCATTTTGCCCGTCAAAGCTCAAAAGCTTAAAAGTAGTACCTATACTTGCCAAAAGGGCTTTACCCTGTTTTTGAAGCTCCTGTGTATCTTTTCCTTCAAACAAGGTGACTATAGCAGACGAGGTGAGGTTGCTTATGAGTGTTTCAAGTATCTCATCTTTGTTCTTAAAGTGGTTATACAGGGCAGACTGCTTCACTCCCATAGCTCCTGCTATGTCCCTTACTGTTGTGGCCTTGTATCCTTTACTTGCAAAGAGTTTGAGTGAGGTTTTCAGTATCTTCTCTTTGGTTTTACTTCCTTTAGTAGGTAGGGAAGTGACGCTCTCATCGTTCATAGTGACTCCTTTGGTGCTATTATAGTGAACATTTGTTCATATGTCAATAGTTAACATTTCATATTTATGAACAAGTGTTCTTTTAGTTTTACTTTCAATAATTTTAAAAAGAACAACTGTTCATTTATAAACTCCTCCACGCTTAAACAAGTGAACACTTGTTCTCTGATACCTCTATATGACCCTATTTAACGAGCTTTATTGAGTATTGTTAACTCTACTGTAGTTTTATATATTTAACAATAGGTTAGATATGGATATAATACTAATAAATATTAATTATTGACTATATTTAGGCATTTATCCAAAAACTATCAACCAGAAAGATAGGTGAAAATATCAATCGCACAAAAATAATTTTCCAATAATCCATATTTGAAAAATAAAAATGTAACATGTAATATTGGTAAAAATATCTTTTTACCAATATTCTCAATTTCCTCTATCTAAAATTTTAGTGCAGACTAAAATCAAAAAGAGAAATTTCAATGAATGTTATGGAGGATGTAAATTTTATATGATGTAGTATTTTATTTTTTAATATGCTTATCTGGAAAGATATATGTATTATGCTCATTTTCTGAATTTCTAAAATCATTATTTACTTGTACAATTATCCAAAGGAGAAGTGATATACTTTTTTAATAGAATTTACATTATGTTAACCAGTACTATTATTACACTAAATAAAGAAGCTTTTACACTCTTTATTTAGATTTACTCTTGTATTGGCTTTTAGCTATTTCGCAGCACATTTACCTGCTTGGCATTTCATCTCTTTTTTCATAGACTTCATTTTCCCTTTTCCTACACCTTGAAGTGATTTAAGTGTTTTCCATTGTTCTTTACTGACTGTACCTTTGATGCCTCTAAGACAAGTCAACTTCATCATGGTTGCCTGCGTTTTAAGTGTTGCTAGTTTTTCTACATCTTTTTGTATCTCATCAAGTGCTACATCTTTTTTGCATTTTACTTTTATCTCTTTAGCTTGTTTCGCTATTTTACTTTTAAGTGCCATCATCTCAGGCATCATCTTGTCTCGTTGTGCTTCAAGTTTTGTTTTTTGCTCTGCCGTAAGAGCTAGCTGTGCATTGTCTTTATGTTTTTCTACCCATCTCATAGCTGAAGGAAGTGGTAAAAGCAGTGGTGACCCCATGCCTTTTTTCATCCCCTTTTTGCAAGTCTTCCCTTTTTTCTGGCAGCTTCCACCTTTACAGTCTGTATCGGCTTTGGGCTTAGGCTTTTCTGCTGTCATCCCTGCTCCACATTTACCAGCCTGACATTTCATGCCTTCTGCCTGTGCGGGTATAAAAAGTAATGCCATAGTTGCAAGTGTTGTAAGTGTAAGTTTTTTAATCATTGTTAGTCCTTTGTTATTTTGATAGGACTATCATACAAGAGTTGTATTAATGAGGTGTTAATAGTGAAGATGAGTAGTATGTCATCTCATCTTGTTATAGACCATTTTCATCAAAAGAGGGGGTATCATCGTAGTCAAGATAATCACCATGATGATAGCTGCATATATCTCTCCCTCAAAGATGCCACTCACCCGCCCTATCTCTGCAAAGATAAGCCCAACTTCACCACGAGGTACCATAGAAAGCCCGACTATTACACGCTTTTTAAGTGTTAAGTGAGACATAAAAAAGGGAACTATCATCTTACCTACCACAGAGACAAACAGTATGCTAGCAGTAAATATCCATACATAAGAAGAAGTCCAGTCTATACTCGTCAAGTCGACAGAAAGTCCCACCGTGACAAAAAAGATAGGGGTAAAAAGAAAAATAATAGGTCTCATTTGCAGCTCAATACGTTCTGCAAATTTATGGTTCTCTCCTACTGCTACACCAAAGGGGAGAAAAAACCGTCTAGAGAGTGCAAGCCCTGCTGCAAATCCACCGATGATTTCAGGTGCACCCATAAGATGTGCAAGCCATGCAAAAAAGAGTACCAAAGAGATGATAGACACAGGTATAAGACCAGGATAGTTTGTTTTTCCATCAAACTTTTGTATGAGCATTGCCATGAGTTTTGCAGCTATAGGTGCAAGTATAAAAAAAGTAATGATAAACAGAAGTACCCTACCCGTATCTAGTAGGTTAACTTCTCCACTTTTAGAAAAGTCATAAAGCAATGCCAGCAGAACCACACCAAAGATATCATCGAGTACTGCAGCACCTAAGACTATCTCGCCTTCGTGACTTTGATGTTTTTTAAGATCTTTGAGTACTCTAATAGTAATGCCGATACTCGTAGCCGTTATAGTCCCACCAATAAACAATGACGTAATAAGTGGTAGGTCAAAGAGGTATAAACCCACACCTGTACCAAGCCCTAAAGGTAATAAAAATCCACCAATGGCTACGATGATGGAGTTTTTACCACTTTGTGTAAGCCGCTTGATGTCTGTCTCTAAACCTACATCAAAAAGGAGTAAGATGATGCCTATTTCTGCAAGTATCTTGATGGTGTCATTGAGTGTTACCCACCCCAGTAGTGAAGGACCAAGAAACAAGCCCGCAGCCAGTTCACCTAAAACTGGAGGAAATCCCAAACGGGCAAATATCTCAGCAAATATCCTACTACCCACCAATATCAATAATAATATAAGTATAAAATCATGTGCTTGCATAGTGACTTATTATAGCAAAATTATAAGTTAAATGGGGAGGGGTTCAACTTATGTAAATAACGCTTTATTTACTTTTGCCAAGTAGCTAAGTTGTTTTAAGGTTTGGGCATCTAAAGATTTTTGCTTTATCTTAGTCATCATACCTACAAGTACATCATATTTTTTCAAGTCTAACGTTTGCCTATGAAGGGCAGCCGTACTCAAGTACTCTAACACATCTTCACGACTTACAATGTTTTGTGCATCTAGTGTTCTAAGTAACAAAGAAAGATACATCTCATCTTTTTCATCGACCATCGCAGCAGCGAATTCGTCTGCTATTTCTTCTTCAAGTCCTCTGTTATAAAGTACAGCAGAGATACCAGATGTCACAGAGCTAGGGTTTTGGTTTTGAGTCTGCGTAGGGGCAGATTCCATATCTGCCCTATGCTCAATATTCTCTGCAACCACAGGACTAAGAGCCAATCCAGAGATGATAAGTGTAAATGTTATAAAGTTTTGTTTATTCATTTAAAATCCTTTGGATTATTGTAGTAAAGTAAGGTAAATGACCCTACGTATTTCTATTTTTTTCATACCCCATCCTAGGCTCCTCAGCCATAAGCATCTCATCCATACCAGCATCTATAAGCCCTTTGTTTGGATAGCGTATCTACCCTTTTTTTGGATAATTGGTTGTTTGGTTGTTTTGATTGTAGGGGCGGATATGGAATCTGCCCCTACGGTATCACGGTGTTTAATTTGGATGATGCCATGGATGTGATTTGGCATAACCACAAAATCATGTAATGCGACATTTGGAAAATCATTTGTTATGTCATACCACAACCGTTGTACCATCTCCCCCGCCACATTCAAAACCGTTTCGCCATCACATATTTCACCAAACAAATGCTCTCTGTTTTGTGCCGTGATGGTAATGAAATAATACCCCGCACGTGCATAATCATAATGAGGTAAACGTATGGAACGACGATTGTGTTTATACCCCTCCATCACAACAACCCCTCATCCGAAAACGAAAAATACCCCTGCTTCGAGAGTATGACATGGTCTAACAACTCTATGCCCACAAGTTTAGAAACCTCCATCAACCTCTGGGTAATAGCCACATCTGCCCTGCTCGCTTCTAGTGTACCAGATGGGTGGTTATGGGCGATGATGATGCCTGCGGCTCTGTCGGCTATAGCGTCAGCGAATACTTCTCTGGGGTGGACGAGTGACTGGTTTAGCGTACCTATAAACACCGTACGGGTGTTGATAATGTGGCTCGCACCATCTAGGGTGATGGTGAGGAAGTGTTCTTGCTGTCTGTTGGTGTATTTGTGCAGCTCTTCATACACATCTTTTGCATCGGTGATGCGTCTGTTGGTACGTATGAGGTAGCGTTTGCTTAGTTCTAGCGAGGCGAGTATCTGTGAAGCTTTGGCTATGCCTAAACCGTGGATGTCACAGAGTTTTTCTAAAGTTAGTGAACGGTCACTGAGCTTGTCGAAGTGGTCGAAGTGTCTGTCCATAAGAGAGATAATCTCTTTGCTCAACTTACGTACATCTTTGCCATGTACACCAGAACCTAGAAGTATGGCTAAGAGTTCGTCATTTTTTAGAGCTTCTACACCTTTATTGAGTAATTTTTCTCTGGGTTTGTCGTCTTTGTGCAGGTCTCGTAAAGCGGTCATAGTTCAGCCTTCTTCTGTAAAAGCATAAGGTGCTTTACGCATACCCATGATTTCTTTATTGGATGTCGCAAATTGCGACTTCCAATGTTTTAACTCATCATCTGCAAGTTGGAACATAAAATCATCTGGAAATCTATCGCTATTTCTTTTGACTTGCTCATTGAGCCTTCTTATATCTACTTCATACAACTCCGCCAAATCCCTATCTAACATCACCTGCTGACCACGTAATCTCAAAATCTTAGAACTTATTTCACCTTGTGCTACTAATGCTTCCATTCCCTACTCCTAATGCGTATAAGAGTATTGTAATAGAAAATAATTTTTGAGGTCAAAAATATGTCAAATTGACATATTTTTATATTTATAGTGGTTAAATTACTTAAATGTTAATAATTTATACAAATTCTAGACTCTATTGTGTACAATATGCTAAGAAAAGAATATAATGTTACTACAAAAGGAGACATCTTGTCCTCGGAAGAAAAAAACACAAAAGAGTTACTTGACTCTTGGTTATTGACTTTACTCAAATACCAAGGTACAGACCTACATGTCAAAAGCAATGCCCCTATAAGAGGCCGTATACAAGGGGATATTAAACGTTTAGGAAAATCAGATGTAGAGGAAAGTACCCTAGAGGATATTGTCAAATTCATCACAGCATCTGCCTACTCTGATTTTATGGATAATAAAGAGTATGATGGTACATATATGCTTAGTGAAGCATACCGTTTTCGTGTCAACATCTACCTACATCAAACAGGTTATGGCTTAAACTTTCGTCTTATTAAAAATAAAATTTTAACACTTGAAGAGCTTAACCTTCCCCCTGTGTTACATAAACTTGCTAAACTAGAGCGTGGGTTGGTACTTATCACTGGGACAACAGGAAGTGGGAAGTCAACCTTACTTGCAAGTATCATTGAAGAGATTAACCAAACATATAATAAACATATTATAACCATTGAAGATCCTATAGAATATACCTATAAAGATAAAAAATCTATTATAGAGCAACGTGAAATAGGCATGCATACCAAAAGTTTTTCAGCAGCTCTTAGGTCGTCAATGAGAGAAGACCCTGACATTATCGTTGTAGGTGAAATCCGTGATTTAGCCACAGCAGAAAGCATACTTCAAGCAGTAAATACAGGGCATTTAGTCTTCTCTACAGTACATACCCTTGATGCAAAAGAGACCATAGACAGGATGGTATCCATCTTCCCAACAGAAGAACAAAACCGTGTACGTGCAACTTTAGCTTCCTCACTGGAAGCAGTTGTTTCACAAAGACTCATAAAAGGAAAAGCAGGTATCATGATTCCTTCGGTTGAAATCATGTTTAAAAGTTTACTTATACAAGACCTTATAAGAACGAACAAAGATAATGAAATTAGTGAGTATATGAGTCAAGATAAACAATCTCTAGGGAGCCAAACATTTAATCAATCTCTCTATGACTTGATAGTAACAGATAAAATATCTGAAGAGTCCGCTTATAAATATGCATCAAGTATTTCTGATTTGAAACTCATGCTTTCTCTTAGCGATACATTTATATCAACCCAAGACAAAGGCTTGACTTTAAAAGAAACAGATTAGTCTTCTGTTTCTTCTTCAACTTTTAGAGGTTTTTCTACAGCTTTAGCCAACACTTCTACATACACTTCTGTAGCACCTGTAGCTTTTACGGCGTCAAGTCCTTTGATGAGTTCTTCGTAAGAAATGACTTTTGCATCGTCTGCTGTAGCCCCTACTTTGCAGTCAAAGTCCCAGTACATGAGCTTTTTGTCTGGTAGGTCTTTTTTCTTTTCACGTTTTACATACTTACGTATGTCATTTTTAACAGCTTCAAGTACTCTATCTTCATGTTTTTTCTCATCTGTTAGTTTGTAAACTTTTTTCATTATCTTCTCCTGCTACTTTTTTTATCTAATTTATCTAGTTTTGCTTGTAAGTTTGAACCTATTTTCTCTGCATGAGGGTTTCTAGGTTTCTTCTTTTTTTCTGTGGGTGTTCTGTCGTTCTCTGGTTTTGCGTTGGCTGGTTTATTTTTAGCAGGTTTTTTGTTTCTGTCATTACCTCTACTGTTGTTTTTACCACCACTGTTGTTTCCGTTACGGTTACCGTTACGTTGTCCACCAGCACGCTTACCGCCACCTCTACCATTTTGTATAGGTTCTGCTTCTATACTAGGGTCTGGTCTAAAGGCTTCTAGGTCAACTTTTTTGATGCTAGACTTTGTAAAGCGTTCTATGGCTCTAAGTAGGTCATGTTCGTCTATACAAACAAGCGACACTGCCTCACCTGCCATACCTGCGCGTCCTGTTCTACCTATGCGGTGTACGTAGTCTTCTGGTACGTTAGGTAGCTCGAAGTTCACCACATGAGGTAACTGGTCGATGTCTATACCACGAGCCGCGATGTCTGTAGCCACGAGTACTTGTACACGTCCTTCTTTAAAGTCTGCCAAGGCTTTGGTTCTAGCCCCTTGAGACTTGTTTCCATGAATGGCTGCTGCTTTGATGCCTGAGTACTCTTCTAGCTGTTTACACACTTTGTTTGCACCGTGTTTGGTACGTGTAAAGACAAGGACTTGTTTCCAGTCGTTTGTCTTGATGAGCTGTGCTAAAAGTTCTCTTTTACGGCTCTTATCTACAGGGTATACCACTTGGCTTATCTTCCCTGCTGTTGAGTTTTCGCGTGCTACTTCTACAAGGACAGGGTCTTTTAGGAGTCCTGATGCAAGTGTTTTTATCTCTCTTGAAAAGGTTGCTGAAAAGAGTAAAGTTTGCTTATGTTTAGGCATCATAGCCATAAGTTTTTTGATGTCATGTATGAAACCCATATCTAGCATACGGTCAGCTTCATCTAGCACAAGTGTTTCTACTGCTGAGAAGTCTATGCCATCTTGGCTTGCGATGTCTAGTAGTCTACCTGGTGTTGCGATGACGATGTCCACACCCTTTTTGATGGCTGCAAACTGAGGGTTGATGCCCACTCCTCCAAATATGACCATAGAACGGTAAGACATGTACTTACCGTAAGTAGCGATGCTATCTGCTACTTGAGCAGCCAGTTCACGCGTAGGGGTAAGTACCAGTACACGGATTTGTTTCTTTTTCATCTGAGGTTTGCTCTGAGAAAGACGTTCTAAAAGTGGGAGTGTAAATCCTGCAGTTTTTCCTGTGCCTGTTTGTGCCGCTGCAAGTACGTCTTTACCTTCTATGACTAGAGGTATGGCTTTTGCTTGTATAGGTGTAGGCTCTGTATAGCCTTGTTCTTTGACTGCTTTAAGTAAAGACTCATTGAGCCCTAGTTCTGTAAATTTCATGATGTTCCTAGTAACCGAGCCTTGCATTTTCGCATTTGTCGGTCTTAGGCTGAGTAAGTTTAAATTTTTAAAGTGTATGACCGATGTACATTTATTACGCGTATTATAGCGTAATTTTTGTATAATGTCATTTTCTTATATTTATTATAAAAATGTCCTCATCGCTTAACTGGATAAAGCAGTGCCCTCCTAAGGCGTAGCTCGTGGTTCGAGTCCACGTGGGGATACCAATTCATTACAAATGCATAAAAATTATACATATCTTTCTCAAACCTATAAACTCAAAAATGGAAAACTTCTCTGGCAATGTAGACGGTACAGGTGGGCTTGTAGCCATGACAGACTCAAACTGGTTCATGTCTATTGTCATCGCAAGACAACCACACTTCCCCAACCAACCTAAAGATGTTAAAATTTTATGGGGCTATGGACTTTACCCTGACCGTGTGGGTAACCATGTGAAGAAAAAGATGTCTGAGTGTACAGGTGCTGAGATGCTTGAAGAACTTTACTACCACCTTAAAGTGCAAGACCTTATGAAACCAGTCACGCAAGCAGGAAAAGTAAACTGTATCCCTGTAGCTATGCCGTTTGTAGACTCATTGTTTATGCCTCGTACACTAGGTGACAAACCTGAAGTACTGGTAGATGGTGCTACAAACTTCGCCTTTTTAGGACAGTTTGCTGAAGCAGAAGATGACTGTGTCTTTACTGTAGAGTACTCAGTACGCACCGCACAGATGGCAGTCTTTGGGCTGTTTGAGTCTGACCGTGATGTGACCCCTATGTATGACTCCATACATAACCCACTTGTGCTTATGAAGGCAGCGAAAGCTATCACCAGATAGACACTCTTGATACACTAACCCATAGTCAGAATGTGGGTTAGTTTTTTATGTGTCTACTTACTACTCTCTTTGTAAAAAACCGTAAAACCATTTCAACAGTAAATGCCAAGGCAAAGGCACACACTATATAAAAAGTAATCATCGGCATTTCATGTACACTTGTATAGTAGAGTGTCAGTCCAGCTATGGCAAACATGCTTAGCACCGCAGAAACGATGAGTATACGGTTTGCTCCTGTTTTTTCTATGCAAAACAAATGTCCCACATGCGTAAGTCCCTGAATAATAAGTACAATAATCGCCGCAATGCTCGTAATTTGAGTTAGGTTTAAAAACAAAATCATAGGCACTATTAACACAGCACTAATAATAAGCCCTTCATAGGATGCATGTATGCTATAGGTATAAACTTTAGGAAGGTTGCCCTCTTTTGCTAGGGTATAGCCTATCTCTGTTGCTGCATAGAGTGTTGCATTTATTGCAGAAGCTGTAGCCAAAAGAGCCGTGGCAGCCATGATTTTAAAACCTAAAGATCCAAATATAGGCTCAGCAACTTGTGCTAAGGCATAGTCTTGAGCTTTGAGTACTTCAGGGAGTGTCATGTTTCCAAGAACGGCTACACTTGTGAGCACATATAAAAGTCCTACCAGTACAATGGTAATGGTCATCGCTTTTAGCATAGTTGTTTGTGGGTTTTGCATGTCTTCTACTGTGTTGGTAATGACACTAAAACCTTGGTAGGCAAAGAAAGTAAGTCCTACAGCAAAAAACATCTGGTTCATAACAGGCATCTCGGTACTGCTCAAAAGCTTTGGATCTACATAAAAAAGTGCTACGCCTACAAAAACAAGAAGTATAGACAGTTTAATAAAAACAATAATATTTTCCGCCTTTGAAACAAAAGCCGCACCTATGAGGTTGATAGAGATAAAGAGTGCCACAACACCTAGAGCAAATGCATTTGCATCCATCATCCCATCAGGCACAAAAGTGACGGCATACACACCAAATGCCTTAGAAACGGCAGCGATGGTAATGAGCTGGGAGAAGTAAAAAAGTATCCCTATGCTTCCTGAAAACAGTCCCTCACCATAGCCTTGCACCAAATACTCAACCATCCCTCCACGAGAAGGATAGGCAACAGCCATTTTTGCTAAAGAGTAGCCACTTAAAAGTGCAGCAGCCCCTCCTAAAATAAAAGAAAACCAAACAAGATTTCCTGCTATGGAACCTGCCTACCCAATGACTATAAATATACCTGCACCTACCATAGACCCTATGCCAAGAAATATAGCACTCCATAGTCCAAAAGCTTTTTTGTTGTTCATCTGTCTCACTTTCACTTGTGTATTGCTGTAATTATAGTGCAAAGTATGTCAATTTGACATATTTTTATACTTTTTACAAAAAATAGACTATCATACACCTATACACACCATACAAGGAGCCAAGGATGGACGGAATGATAAAAGTAAGCTACACAATAATGTGTAAAAACGATGTGAATATAGAACTCACACTCAACAAACTACTAGAAAATGAAAAAGTAATGAAAGCCATAAAAAGTGAGTTTGCAACAGGACTACGTAACCTTGCACTAACGTCTCCACACAACAGTGAAGTGAGCATTAAAAGTGCAAAAGAGGTGTATGAACTTGAAGTGAGTAAAAATGACTTTGCAGACTTACTAGAACTTGCAGAAGAAGATGCACGCAAAAACAAACGTCTGAAAAAAGAGTGTGATGGCGTGGAGTTGGTAGATATCGTTACTATTGACTAGTACATTTCTCTAAGACAAGAGACTTTGTGGAGTCTCTTGCTGACTACTTTTTCTTTATGGGTTTTTCACCATTTCTATAGATAGCAAAAAGTAAGAAAATTACCAATGCACCCATAACCACATTGACTATGCCATTAAACATAGTACTAAGTCCTGCACCTATGCCAATATGCATCATATCTGAAGCACCAGCGATAATAGCAGTAACCACACCTACGATCACCGATACAGTCACAATGAGCTCTCCAAAAGCCAATACGATGTCTCTTACTTTTTCAGTAATGGGAGAAAGTGATACAATAAGTTTTCCTAGCATACCACTTAACAGCCCTCCTCTTTTTTCCTCTACTTCTATTTCTTCTTCTGTTTTTTCATCTGACATATTTTCTCCTTATAATAGTATATTTCATTTATATTATAACAAACTATATTACTATTTTTGCATATACTTTTTATTTATGTAGACAGAAAGCGGTATCTGTACGATGTAAGCAAACATGATAGGTAGCAACATAGACACACCAAAAGTTGCACTTGAGAAGGTAGAGATGACAAGTCCTAAGGTGATGTAACGCGTGATGGAGTGCCAAAAGGCTGCTCTTTCTTGTGGAGAGTCAAGGTCATATATCCATTTTGAAAGTAAGAAGGTAAGAAAATAAAAGGCAACAACTGCGAGCAGTGCCACAGCAAATAGCTCTGGTTCAAAGTCATATATCTCTACTAAAAGTTGTGAACTTTGTAGTCCAAAGAGGTAGAATAAGATGATAAAAATACTAATGTGACTGATGTATTTACGATAGGTTTGTATGAATTGTACTAAAGGTTTAATGTAAATAATTACCCTGCTAGCGATGAATGGTATGATGATGAGTAGTTCTATAACCGCACTACTAAACCTACTAATGCTTATGTCTGACTCATAACTAAGACCAAAATAGACGGAACTATACGTAGCAAAGAAATGTAACATATATAAAGAAAGTGAAATAGCAACTAGGTTGATGAAGAGTAATAAAAACCCAAAAGAAGTATCTCCACCTGATTTTTTAATCCAAAACATCACCATACCTCCACCACTGAGTACTGAAAGTAAAAACAACCCTGCAGAGATGCCAAAATCATTTGTCATATAGCCTATTGCGATGGCGATAATAGGTAACGCGACATAGTTCACTAAAAAGCCTTTAAAAAAAACCTTTTTATGCTCCCATATAAGCTTAATGTCCTTCATTTTAAAGTTAAACAATGAAGGCATAATAAGGGTAATACCCGCAAAAAGACAAATGTTTGTACTAAAGATGAACCCGTCTGTGTAACTCCCGTAGCTAAACCCTAAAATAGTACCAATAATCACCACAATAATTAACTGCATCTTTTTCCTTTAAATCACTAAGAAACAAATTATAGCATGTAAAAATTTTATCCCTTATTTTAATAATTATTATTTAAAGATAATTATTATTATTTAAGTTTAGAAAGCGTACAATACCTTAAGGATAATTATTATCCTCATATAAAAAGGATTAAAAATGAAAAAATTAACCATGACAAATGGACGAGAAGTAGAAGACAATCAAAACTCAATTACTGCAGGAGAAAGGGGTCCTGTACTTATGCAAGATGTACTGCTTATGGAAAAACTTGCACATTTTGACAGAGAAGAGATACCCGAACGTATCGTTCATGCAAAAGGTGCAGGTGCTCATGGGACTTTTACGGTTACTCATGACATCACAAAGTACACCAAAGCTTCTATATTTGCTAAAATTGGTAAACAAACCTCTACTTTTACACGATTTTCAACAGTAGGAGGTGAACGTGGCTCTGCCGATACTGCACGAGACCCAAGAGGATTTGCAACCAAGTTTTATACCGATGAAGGTAACTGGGACTTAGTGGGTAACAACACACCCGTGTTTTTCATACGTGATGCGATGAAGTTTCCTGACTTTATACATACACAAAAACGCTTACCTGACTCTAACCTACCCTCTAACACAATGAAGTGGGATTTTTGGTCAAAGACACCAGAGTCATTACACCAACTTACTACTCTCTTTTCTAACCGCGGTACACCTGATGGCTACAGAAAGATGAATGGATATGGTAGCCATACTTACAGTTTTGTGAATGCTGAAAATGAACGCTTTTGGGTGAAATTTCATCTTAAAACGCAACAAGGAAACCATACACTAAGAACAGATGAAGCGACTAAACTAGCAGGTGAAAATCCTGACTACTCTACAGAAGATTTATTTGATGCCATTGAAAAAGGTAACTTCCCTAAATGGACATTTTATGTGCAAATCATGCCAGAGATAGAGGCTGAAACGTATCATATCAACCCTTTTGATGTGACAAAAGTATGGCCCCATGGTGACTACCCTCTCATGGAAGTAGGCATACTCGAACTTAACAAAAACCCTGAAAACTATTTTTCTGAAGTAGAACAAGCTGCATTTTCTCCTACAAACAAGGTACCAGGTATCAGTTTTTCACCTGATAAAATGTTGCAAGGAAGACTGTTTTCATACCCAGACACACAACGCTACCGTCTAGGAGTAAATTACAATTCTCTACCTATCAACAAGCCAGTCAACGAGGTCAATAATAACTACAGAAATGGGTACATGAGACATGATGACAATGGTGGAGCCAGTACAAACTATGAGCCAAGTCACTTTGCTTCAGTCGCTCAAACCAACAAGAACAATGAACCACCATTTAAGATAGATGGCAATGCAGACAGATATGCTTATGACACTTCCCTAGAAGATTATACTGCACAGGCTGGGAATCTTTACAGAGTACTTGCACCCAATGAACAAGCTGATTTGGTTAAAAATATTGCAAACTCAATGGAGGGTGTACCTGAAGATATTGTCAGATTACAACTAAGCTATTTTACTGCTGCAGATGCATCTTATGGTGAAGGTATTGCGAAACATTTGGGCATAACGCTGTAAGTGTGACTGTATGGAGTTAGTAAATACTCAATGTATTAAATCTAACTCCTAAATATATGCTTGTTAGTAAAATCAAGAAAATGCAGTGTGTTTTACAACTGACTTTACATTATAATCCTTATTTTATATGTGTGTTTAGATGCTCCAAATACGCACTCTCTATCCACGAAGTGTCACCTGCTATGACATCTCCTGCATGAAAAGTAGGTATCTGATTTCTTACGCTTAGGTAGTTGTTTGTCATGATGAGAGGTTGCAGTACACCGTCTATATGTGGGGTATCTTTCATCACAAAGCCTTTTCCTAAGTCAGAACTTTTCATGTTTGAGGTGGCTACTATCATAAAGTTATCAGCCGTGAGTTGTCCCCCTTCTCCGTACGCTTCGGTGATGACAAATGTCTTTTCATAGAGCAAGACTTTATCTAACCACTCAACCATAGGGGCTGGCATGTTGAACCACATGATGGGTGTGATGTAGATGATTGTCTCTGCCCAAAGAAGCTTTTCGACCTCTCTGTCTACATCATAAGTATCTTTTGTGGTATCTGAAAATTTTACTTTATGCCCTTTGTCTGTGAGGTTTTTTTCTGTTAAGTGAGCCAAAAATCCATTGAGCTGTCCTTTTGCATCAAAGATGGAGTACCCACCTGTTACTACTAATATATTCATATAATTTCCTTTTTTACTTTGTTAGCTCTATATGCCATGTGGGTTCGTTTGGGGTTGTCTTCACCTCTAGCATCACAGTCATCAAGCTTTTTTGCCTGTTCTTCATAGGGCATACCAAAGAAGAAAAATATGAAATCCCAAATGAAAATGATAACTTTACGGATAAAGTTCCAACTATCAATAATAATTTTTATCATACTCTATTGTCCTAACGCAAAAACATTTATATGTGCCATTGTATTTCCTTCGTTCGTTATAATCACATCATAATGATGATGCACCGCGTCCTTGCATTTGTCTATAGACTTTTGCTCCATAGCCTCTATGATGGGCATATGCATCAAAACAATGTCTTCTAAGCTTGCTTCAAATCCTTGAATCACATTAAAAACAGACGACTTGGTGTACTGCTCTCTCCACAGCTTCATAATCAGACAATTATCACAAGCACTCAAGAGTACTTCATGAAATAACTGGTCATGTTTGACTAAAAGTTGAATGTCCTTTGCTTTTGCCGCTTTAAGCATTTGTGCGTATTCTTCTTTCATCAGGTCTAGTGAACTGTCTTTTTTCATAGACTCCACTGCATATAGCTCTAAAGCTTCTCTAGCTTCATAGATTTCGATAATCTCATCTTTTGAGTAGGCCTTAACATGTGTGCCTACATTGGGAGTATGTTCGAGTATACCTTGTGCCACTAGGGTTATGATGGCTTCTCTTACGGGTGCTTGTGACACACCAAAAGCTTTGGCTAGATGTGCTTCTCTAAGCTTTTCTCCCACCCTTATCTCACCCTCAATAATACTTTGCATCAAGCTAGAAGCTATCTTATCTTTAAGGGGTACTTTTTGTATATCTAGTTTCACTTCATTCCTTTGTATCAAATATTATCGATAATCGATTATTACCTATACTTACTTAAATTAAAATAAACCCAGATTATGCATTAGAATCGTTTCAAATTCTAATATACATTTTGGGATAAACTCCATGCAACTCTGCTATACTTAGACATGGCAAAGAAAAAGAAAAAATACCTCATAAAACTAAACAATAAAATACGAAACTACTTTAACGGGCAACCTTTTGACGAGGGTATCACCACCCTTGATGAAGACAAGCTTATAGAACTGGTCATGTTACTCGAACTGGAGCTACTCTCTCATGAGCGTGATGACATGATACGTGCCTTGCGTCGTGCATGGAGTGAAGAAGGAGCTGGTACGCGTGAGATGATAGTCTCTTACCTCACCAAAGGACACAAAGCCACCCACTCTGGACAAAGAGAAAAACACAACGATGACAAAGTTGGTAAAATCATCAGTATACTCTCAAACATAGAACACACTGCACAAGAAGAGAACATCATACTTGAAGCCTTTATAGATGCAAAACATTCTAAAATAACCCCCGAAAAAATACGAAACAAACTGACCTACATGCGTGTCAAAAACAACCTAAATAGTTTAGAAAAATCACTCGATGTACAGTTTAACAGTATGAATGAAATGGAGTTTTACCATAGCTTTACTTTTGGGCTTAAAGAGGTGGATTTCAAGAAGTTACTTTTGTGCCAAACAGAGTCACTGCAGCTTGATATCATGTCGAGTTTTGATGATACAACGATGATAGAGAAACTACGAGAAATAAAAAAAGATACTATCAGCAAAAAGCAAGAAGAGCTTGATACTTTTCTAGAGCTAGTAAACACAGAAGTACATCCTTATTTAACGCACGATGAGATACATAAAGCACTCAAAAGTATGCCGCCTGAAGCAGCACTTTATCATACTCCATTAAGTCTCGATATCATCGAAAAGATATTAACTAATATTAGTGACAAATATGATGTCTTTGAGAGTACAGACCACATCATCATAGAGAAAGAGAAAAACCATGACTTATTTGGGACACAACTCTACTACAATACCTCGGTATCATACGAAAAACCTTTTCTCTACAACCTCATTTGGAAAGGTGCAGAGCTTCCTGTAAAAGAAGATATCAATGGTGTCAACGATGTCCTACTAGGACACTTCAAAATAGCTGTAACCGACATACTTGAAGATATGAAAGAAGAATCTGAAAAACTAGATATAGAGGATGAGACTCTGCATGAGTTCATCGTCCGTTTTGTAGAGCCACAGATACGCTCTTCTAACACCCTAAAGTTCAAAGAAAAAAGCAAACGTCGCATACTCTTTCACTTTGGTGACTACATCAAGCCCTTACTTGCTAAACAAAAACGTGAAGAGCTTCTTGCTAAAACCATCCGTGACTTTAAAAACCTCTTTCCTCTCGCACGACAGCTCAAACGCAAAATAGCCTTTCATGTAGGGCCTACAAACTCAGGTAAAACCTACGCTGCACTTAAAGAACTAGAGTCTGCAACTACGGGGTACTACCTCGCCCCTTTACGTCTACTAGCACTTGAAGGGTATGAAAATTTACAAAAAAATGGTGTGCATGCTTCCCTCATCACAGGAGAAGAAGAGATTATAGATGAGGAGTCAACACACATCTCTTCTACCATAGAGATGATGAACGGTTCAGTCGATGTCGATGTCTGTGTCATAGACGAGATACAAATGCTAAGTGACCGTGACCGTGGCTGGGCATGGGCAAATGCACTCATGGGAGTACCTGCAAAAAAAGTCATACTCACAGGCTCTGAAAATGCTCTGCCTGCGGTGAAAGAGCTTTGTGAGTATTTGGGCGAGGAGCTTGAAATCATCCACTTTGAACGCAAAAATGAACTAAGCATGATGCAAACCCCTGTGAGCATGAAACGCATAGAACCTCAGACTGCCATCGTCGCCTTTAGCCGTCGTGATGTACTCTCGCTCAAACAACAACTCTCAGAGCGTTACAGCGTGTCTGTGGTCTATGGTAACCTCTCTCCTGAAGTACGTCGTGAAGAAGCCAGACGTTTTAGAGAAGGCGAAAGTCAGATACTCGTCTCCACCGATGCCATAGCTATGGGTCTAAACCTCCCCATAAAAACCCTACTCTTTGCTAAAGATAACAAGTTTGACGGCATACGCAGACGCGAACTGCTCCCTACTGAAGTCTCTCAGATAGCAGGACGGGCAGGACGTTATGGCTTTGAAGAAAAAGGCTATGTGGGGGCATTGGAAGAAAACACTCTATCTACCATAGCCTCGCTTTTTCATGCACCCCTACCCGACATAGAACTACCTGTGTCTGTCATGGCTTCTCTAGAGCATGTCATGCTTATAGGTGAGATACTCGAAACAGAAAACATCACTACTATACTAGGCTTTTTTGCTGACAACATGGAGTTTGACGGCCCTTTTAATGCTGCAAATATCGACAGTATGTTAGAGATAGCCGCCATAGTCGATGAGTACCACCTAGACCTCAAAACACGCTACTTTCTAAGCTGTGCCCCTGCGAGCATCTCTTCACCCTACATAGAGTCCGTCTTTCACCGCTACATTAAACAGATAGAAGCAGGAGGACAAGTACTCTACATCCCACCACGTGACCTCCCTGCCTTTGCACAGACCAACGACATGTTACTCAACGCTGAAGACAGAGTACGAGAAATATCACTCTACTTATGGCTTAGTTTTAAGTTCCCTGACATATTTCAAGACGTAGAAAAAGCACTACAAGCCAGACTACGCCTTAACAGCTACATAGAAAACTCCCTACGCCAAGGACACTTCACTAAACAGTGCCGTAAGTGTGGGAAAGTGTTAGACTTTAGCTATAGATTTAGCATTTGTGATAGCTGTCATACATCTGGGAAACGTGGATACGGAAATGGTGGTAGCCGTGGTGGGTATAGGGGTAGGAGGAGAAGATGAAAATTATAAAAATTCTTCTTATTGGTATTGTACTATTTGTAGTATGGGTATTTAAACCTGTCATACTATCTTATTTTAATTCAGATACCCAAACCATCTATGATAATACAACTGATAGCTCTAAATATGAAAAAGAACTCTATGATCATAAACAATTAGATCAAACTATAAATCAAGGAAGTTCTTCTCCTTTAAAAATATTTAGGTGTGATGGTAGACAACATTGTAGTCAAATGAATTCTTATGAAGAGGCAAAGTATTTTCTCAAACATTGTCCAAATCCAAAAATGGATGGAGATAATGATGGCATTCCTTGTGAACAACAATTTGGAAGATATCATTAATAACATGAGTAAAAATGTTAGATTTCAACCTCGTTCTTCCACTCTATGGTGGGACATAGTCAGATTATTCTTTATGTGTTGCACTAGAGGATTGGTGAAACGAAACTAAGTAAAGCTATAGAAAAATGATATAATCCTATTTAAATATAAAACTAGGGAATAAAATGGAAAACATACAACACTACATAGACTTAGCTGTAGCAATGGCTATGAATTATGGGCCTAAGCTCTTACTAGCTATCATCACGTACTTTATAGGGTCTTGGCTTATTAAAAAGATTACCAAAGTTGTAGACACGGGACTTAAAAAGAGCAAAACAGATGTTTCTCTTAGAGGTTTCTTACAAAGCCTCATCTCTGTTGTTTTAAAACTTATGCTTATCATATCTGTTGTTACGATGCTAGGCGTTGAGACTACTTCACTCATAGCAGTACTTGGTGCAGCTGGGCTTGCCATAGGTTTGGCGTTGCAGGGTTCTTTGTCTAACTTTGCTGGTGGGGTACTTATACTCTTTTTTAAACCTTTTGAAGTGGGAGACTACATCAAAACAAGTGCCCATGAAGGAAAAGTAGAGGAGATACAAATCTTTGTTACCATCCTTAGAACTTTGGACAATCAACGCATCATCATCCCAAATGGTATCGTGTCAAACGAAAGTTTAGTCAATGTCTATAGCAATGGACAAATAAGACTTGCCCATACTTTTGGCATAGGTTATGCAGACAACATAGACGAGGCAAAAGCTGCCATAGAACGGGTAGTACAAGCTATGTCAGGGATATTGAGTACCCCTGCTCCTGCCATACATGTAAGTGCCCATGCAGATTCTGCTGTGGAGCTTTTACTTTGGTCATGGGTAAAACCTCAAGACCATTGGGCTGTACATTTTAAGCTCTATGAAGAAGTGAAAAAAGAGTTTGATAGAAGTGGTATTAGCATTCCTTTTCCTCAAAGAGATGTACATATCATCGAGAAAACAGCTTAGTTTTGTAGTTACGCTACAACATAACACTTTTTGACATCCTAGGGACAATCGGCTATACTGAATCTATGAAAAAGTATTTTATAGCCTTACTGTTCACTTGTATGGGTTTTGCCAAACCCCATGTAGCTATATTTCCCATGCAAGACATCAATATACCTATTGTCTATCAGAACCTCCTTTTTGCTTCAGGTTTTGAAGAAGGTGTGTACATTGATGATGTACTTGTACCTGACAATGAGGACTATGACTACATACGTGGCAAAGACAATGCGACAGGTTTTAGCTGGCCCATAGACATCCGGGGTGCGAGTCAAAGTGCTTTGCACCGTGTATCTGAAGGTGCAGACAAGGTGCTTCGTTCTGAGATAGTCTCCCTATTGGGTCATGACCACACCTCTACCCATGCTCTGTATAATCAAGAAGATACTAGACCCAAAGAGGACACACAACTCACTTACGAAATACTCAATATCACTGAAGGTAAAAAAGACCTCTATGTACGCTACTGGATGAAAATAGATGGCAATATGCTGGGCGAGTCAGATAAGTGGCGAGCGTTATTTGAGTACAAAACAAAAGACTACAAAGACCCTGGAGCTGGTGGTACGGGGTATCGTTTGATTGCTTTTATCTATACAGATAAAAATGGAAACCCATCGTATCACCTACAAGGAGATAAAGATTCCGACCATCCTATCTGGGAATGTGACACACTAACACCTACCAAACCATGCAATAATCACAATGTACCTGTAGTCTTCAATAAATGGTTTTTGACAGAATACTATTGGCACTGGAGTAACGGCAATGATGGGTACATGGTCTGGAAAATAAATGGTAAAATAGTAGGAGAACATCATGGAGCTACCACACGAAATGATAATCCTATTGATTTTATACTCTTTACTCAACTCTATGGTAACGCTACACCAAAACATCAATGGATAGATGACATAGAAATATGGGATAGTATGCCAAACTAAGCTATAATACCCGTAATATTACGCAAGGCAAACAACACATGGCACAACAATACAAAGTCACCACCCGAAGTAAACTCCTCCCCTTTCTCTTTGAGACACTAGCAACCAATGGTGGCTGGTCTAAAAAGACTGTTAAGCAACGCTTACAAGGTTCGTCTATCTTTGTTAACAATCAAGTACAAACCAAACATGACTACATCGTCGTACCCGATGATGTCGTGAGTGTGGGCATGGCACAGCGTGCAGGACACCATACTTCTCCACAACATGTCAAACTAGACATCATCCACCAAGACAAAGACCTCATAGCCATCAACAAACCTGCAGGACTGCTCTCAGTAGGTACAGTAAAAGAAAACAAAAACCATGCCCTAGCCCTACTACGTCAGCAACTCACACGAGGCAAAGAGAGAGTACAACTCTGGCCAGTACACAGACTAGACCGTGACACCTCAGGCATCTTGCTTTTTGCTACGTCTAAAGAAGTACGTGAAGCGGTGATGGACAAGTGGAACGTAACAGAAAAAACCTACTTAGCCGTGGTAGAAGGCACACCCAAAACAGAAGCTGACACCATCACCCAAGCCCTCAGACTTGATGAAAAAGAGTACCGTATGCACGTAGGCACACACAAACACGCCAAACCTGCCATCACCCACTACAAAACGTTAGAGAGTAACGAGAAGCGATCCTTGCTAGAAGTACGCATAGAAACAGGTAGACAACACCAAATACGTGCCCACATGGCATGGATGGGCAACGCCATAGTAGGCGACGAACGCTACGGTAAAAAAGGTGGACGCATGGGACTTCATGCGATGAGACTGCATTTTGTGCATCCTGTTAGCCAGAAAAAAGTACTTTTGGAAGTGGATGCTCCTAGTGATTTTTATGGGTTGATGAGGTAACATCACCTATCATTCTCGTTTCTTCCTCTCCCGAGGTGGAACATAATCAGATGACTATTTTGTATGTGAAAGTTATACTACACATCTACAGTTATAATAAAACGTAAAATTTATCTTTAGCTGTTATAATATTTAAAATAAATTCTTTGACTCGTTCAAAGAACTTCTATATAATTATCAAGGACAAGATTATGGAATTTTTAGATAGGTTTTCACTTCAGGATGTCGCTACTGTATTTATTGGGTTGGTTGTAGTCAGTATTGTAAGAATTTGGTATGACTATTATGTAAATAAAAAGAAAGCTACACAATTTGGTAGTTCACTAGGTATTTATAACAACCTTCTTGATGATACAAAAGAAGGTCTTATTATTATTTCAGATGATGACCATGTTATTTATAGCAACGCAGAAGCTGCTGATATACTGAACACAAAAACACATACTATTGATGCAGACTATCTTCGTACAGTTTCTGTTGCAAATGCAGATAAAACAGAAACAGAAAACTTGCTAGACATCATACAATCAAAAAACCATATACCAAATGCCTATATCATGCATTCTACAGAGGCATTAGCCATTTCTATCAGTATCAATAACATACAACCTCATTCTCATACAGATGATACTTGGCATGTAGTTATCTTACAAGACATGACAAGCATTAATGAATTAAGAGACAATGCAAGAAACCTTTTAGATGCTTAGTAATTTCAATTTTAGGGTCAGAACTAAATCTTAAATCATAAAAAACATCTGCACATGCAAATCATACTATGATAAAATGTATTTCTAAGTCTTATAGTCAACTACCCAAGGAAAATACAAAGTGCATAAAATAACTCCCTCAAACAACCTACTAGCCCTCAACAAACCCAAAGGCTATGTCGTCACACGTTCCGATGAACGTGGACGAAAGACAGTATATGACCTTTTGCCTGAGTGGGTTTTTACTGAGGGGTGGATGCCCATAGGTCGGCTAGACTTGGAGTCTAGGGGTCTGTTACTGTTTACACAAAATGGAAAGATAGGCAATGTCTTGACCAAGCCGGGTGGCTGTAGGAAAGTCTATGAAATCTGGGTGCGAGGACATGTGACAGATGCACACATAGAAGAATCATACAGAGGTGTAGAAAGTAAACATGGTCTACTCAAAGCACTCAGCGTAGAGAAGATAAGCCAAGGCGGGGCTAAAACCAAACTCCGCATAGTCATAGACGAAGGAAAAAATAGACACATTCGCCGTCTTTTTGGAGCTATGAAAGACCCTAAGTTTGGCACACCTCTAAAGGTCTTGACTTTGGAACGTGTGAGCATCGGGTCTTTTAAACTTGACATTGAACTAGGAGCATGGCGTTATCTTAGCTTAGAAGAAGAAAAAACTTTGCTATAATATCAACATTATAAGCTAGACCAAGGAACTACCATCAAAGCATTTGAAAAACTCAACCTACACCCAGATATACTAAAAGCCGTAGCACTGGAAAACTACCCTAACACTACAGCCATACAAAACAAGGTCATACCTGCAGCTATGAAAGGTGTAGATATACTTGGGGCTTCTAAGTCTGGTACGGGGAAAACAGCTGCTTTTGTACTTCCATTACTAAACAAACTACAAAAAGTAGTCAAAAAAGATGAGAAGGTAGTGCGTGCTTTAATCATCGTGCCTACCATAGAACTAGCAGACCAAGTCTCTCGTACCATCGTGAGCTTTTCTAAGTACTTAGACATCCAAACAGTTAAAGTACAAGGTGGCTCTAAAAAGACAGACCAGATAGCACGCATCAAACAAGGTGTAGACATAGTAGTAGCAACCCCTGGACGTTTGCAAGACTTCATCTCAGACAAGAAGATAAACCTTGAACACGTAAACACCGTCATACTCGATGAAGCAGATACCATGCTTGACCTTGGGTTTTTAGCAGAAATCAAAAACATTTTAAAGTCTTGCCCTGCAAACAAACAGATGATGTGCTTTTCTGCTACCATCTCTCAAAATGTTAAAAAACTAGCCAAAGAGTTTTTACGTGACCCTCTCATAGTAGAAGTGTCCAACAGACGAGACGTGGTCAATGCCATACACCACAGAGCTTACAAAGTGGACAAAAAACGCAAGGCAGAACTTGCAGCTAAGCTCATAAAAGACTTAGGTGTTGGGCAAGTGCTTATTTTTGTTAACAAAAAAGATACTGCAGACAAGCTGTACGAGTACTTTAAAGCACAAGAAATCTGGACAACCATTATCCATGGAGACATCAAACGTGGGGGACGTGCTAAGGCATTGACACTCTTTAAAAGTGGAAAGTCACAAGTACTCATAGCCACGGACATCGCGGCAAGGGGCATAGACATTCCAGAACTACCAATGGTCATAAACTATGACTTGCCAGAACTCACCGATGACTTTACACACCGCGTAGGACGTACAGGACGGGCTAACCATAAAGGTGGGGTCATCACCCTACTGACCATCCATGACTATAACGCTTTTTCTACCATAGAAAAACACCTCAAACTCAACGTCAAACGTGACATCATGGATGGTTTTGAGATTACCGATAAGCAACCACGCCAAGCTCGTCCACGCAAGAAGTCTTTGCGTGAGAAAAAAGGCTATATAGACTACGATAAAAAACGTAAGTTTACCTACGCTGCACAAAAAAAGAAGCGTGAAGAAGATAGGAAAAAGGGTATAACGAAAAAGGGTTTGAAGAAAAAAAAATAGCGTGAGGTGAACTACAGCTTCTTAAAGGTAGCAAAAAGTGGATTATGGTCGGAGAGACTATGCTCCTCTAAAGCTTTAGACTCTACAAGTTCCAAACCTCTGTAAAAGATAAAATCCAACTGCTTCCCCATAAATACCTTGACCCCTGACGCCTTTGGATAAGGTACCATTTTTAGTTCTAGTTTTTCTCTTATTTCATGGAGTTTTTGCATACGTTTTTTGTTCCATGTGTTGAAGTCTCCTGCAACTATCATCGCTCCTTTATGTGACTGCATAAGAGATAAAAAGCGTTCGAGTTCTCTATCATAACTCTGATTTTCACGAAAATTAATGGCATGGACATTGAGCATCAACAAGTTTGAACCATCTTCAAAAGAATAACGGCTAACCAATAGGCTTTTGTGTGAAGCAACAAAACTCTCTTTTGCTTCAGAGAGGTATGCTTGTGCATAGTTTGACTCTACCCTACTTGCTGTAAGCACACCATAAAATGCACCTCGCACTTCAAGGTTGGCTGCGGCATCAAAAGCGAAATCTAAAAGATTAAAATAACTATCATCCATAAAGTTTGCTTCTTGAAAAAGCATAAAGTCAAGCGACTTTTCATGACGTAGTAAAAAGGGGGTAAAGTCTGGGTTTTTGGTGTTGTTTTTATAGACATTCCAACATATCAGAGAGAAACACTCAGGCACGAAGGTACGGCAGGTTACACCTTGACATGAACGATGCTGGAGTATGGAGGGTTTAAACATTATAGTAGTGGGGCAAACACTTTCATGACATTTTCTACCGCTTCTCTAAACTTACTAGGCTTCTCCATGCCTCTTGTGGCGTTTTTCATCAACCTTTGCATCCAAGATTCTATAGTGTGTATAAATTTTTCTGAGTAGACAAAGGTGACGACCTCATAGTTTAAAAAGAGACTTCGATTGTCCAGATTGACCGAGCCTACCATTCCACCTAGATTATCAAAGAGTATGGCTTTGGCATGAAGCATCTCACCTTCATACAAGACCACATCTACCCCAATGTCATCAAGCTCTCTCATGTAAGGGCTTCTACCCATATCTGCAAGTATATGGTCTGAATTTTTAGGGGTAATGAGCTTCACATCCACACCCTTATGATGGGCGATGACAAGGGCTTGCACCATGTTATCATCGGGTACAAAGTATGGTGTAACTATCCAAATACGTTCTTCTGCATTGTAGATGGCATTGAGCAGTGTTTCATAAAGTGCATCGGTAGGAATGTCAGGACCAGAAGGCACCACTTGGACTATCTGTTCTCCTCTGTAGTTTTCTTTTTTGGGACAGTGATGCTTCTGGCTCTCTTTGGTTGCATAGCTCCAGTCGTTATGAAAAATGGAGTAAAAATCATCAACAGCAGGGCCTGTCAGTGTGTACATCAAGTCTTCCCAACGTTTTGTACCGTCATTTACACCCATATACTCATCGCTAAGGTTCATCCCTCCACTAAGCAACCTGCTTTGGTCAAACAGATAGATTTTTCTATGGTTACGCAGATTGATGTAGTTTTGCAAAGGACGCTTTAAGATAGGTACAAAAAATGCCACTTCTCCACCTGCCTCCTTAAGTGCCTTAAAACCTTTGGGATTGAAACTTGCCCCCAGTGAGCCTACCAAGTCCAAAAGTAAACGTACTTTTATTCCTTCATGTGCCCTTTTTGTAAGCGCTTCAAGTATCACTTTGGTAGTTTTGTCAAACTGAAAAACATAGGTACAGATGTCTATGCAGTACTCTGCATTGGCTATCTCTTCGAGTAACTTTTCATACGCCTCAGAACTACTGGTGATAAGCCCAAAGGTATTACCTTTGGTAGCAGGTGGGATGCCGTTTTTTTCCAATATACTTAAAATGCTATGGTTAGACACATCCAGAGTGTAGGCATCTCGTGAACTTGGGGTATGAAACGCGACATACTCTTTTGTATGCTTGGACTCTCGCTTTCGTATACCGATAATAAAATACAAAGGCACCGTAATAAACGGTAAAAAGACAATGGCAAGCATCCACGATATCATACTTGTAGGAGAGCGTTTTTGGTAGAGTATATGCCCTATGGCTGTAAAGATGAGAAAACCACCGAGTATAACAAAAATATAGGTATATAATAGTTGTGCCGTAGTCATCCTCTCACCCATTTCATATAAAGTAGAATAATTATAACATTTTAGTATATAATAACCTCATGATAGATAACTTCAAAACAAAAGACTTTACACTTGTACTTTCTGGTGGGGGTGCCTTGGGCATCGCCCATTTGGGTGTGCTGCATGATTTAGAACAAAAAGGTCTTGAGCCTGCAGAACTTGTGGGTACGAGTATGGGTGGCATCGTTGCTGCTTGTGTCTCCATAGGCTTAGATGAAGCTCAGATATATAATGAGATACAAGCATTTACTTCTCTTACAAAGTGGGTAAAGTTCTCTTTTTCTGGCAATGCCATTGTGGACAACAGCAAGATAGAAGCCATCTTTGCCCAACTCTTTGGAAGTAAAAAGATGAAAGAGACCATCATACCCCTCAAACTCATCGCCACAAACCTTTTAAACGGGCATAAACGCGTCTTTACAGCAAAAGATGATATCTACATCAAAGATGCCGTGCTTGCGACTATGGCGATACCTGGTGTCTTTGATGAGCATACCATAGAGGGAGACATCTATGGTGATGGCTTTTTGTGTGAAAACCTAGGGGTCAACGAAGCCAGCTTTGATGATGTACTGGCTGTAGATGTCTTGGGTGCTAACTCTTTTGAAAAAGAACTGCCAGACAACTTTTTCAAAACAGCCAATGTCATGCAAATGTTTGAAAAGTCCATGCGTCTACTCATAGCAAACCAAAGTAAAACACATGTGCAAAATGCAGATAAAAACATCATCCTTATAGAGCCCAAGACAAAAGACTACAACACGTTTGCATTTCATAAACACAAAGAGATACGTGCTTTAGGGCTTGGGTTACTTGATTAAGATATTAATAAATATAAAATAGGATTTTTCATGATAACTACAGGTTTTACCTACTTAGCTATACTCATTATGATAGCTTCAAGTATCGTCTACATCGAAAAGAAGAGCCAACATAAGCTCTTTGAGTACCTGCCTGCCATTGTCATCATCTATTTTGTTGTGATGCTCGCTTCTACCTTTGGACTGTGGGAGAAAACAGCGTCAGTTACAGCTACCTACAAGAGCGTAAAGTCAAACCTTTTGCCCGCTATGATATTTCTCATGCTCCTACTTGCAGACATGAGGGAGATAGTCAAACTCGGACGTAAGATGCTTCTCACTTTTTTACTAGCATCGACAAGCATTGCCCTAGGGTTCATAGGTATGTTTGCCCTCTTCCATACCTCTTTTGGTGCTGAAAGTTGGAAAGCATTTGCCGCACTAAGTGGCTCATGGATGGGAGGTACGGCAAACATGGTAGCCATACAAGGAGCCTTAGACCTCCCCGACTCTGCCATGGGCTACACCCTACTCATAGACTCCATAGACTACGCTATTTGGGTTATGATACTTCTAGCACTCGTACCCTTTGCTAAACGTTTTAACACATGGACAAAAGCAGATACTTCTGTCATAGATGAAGTAGGCAAACGCTTAGCTCTAAAAGAAGCAGACAAAAAGCCCATCAGTTTTGATAGTCTCTTCTTCTTACTAGGTACTGCCCTCATAGTCTCTGCTCTGGCACAGTATGGAGCAAGCTTCCTACCCACCACAGACTTCCTCACTAGCACCACGTGGATAGTCATCCTCGCCACCCTTGCAGGCATACTCTTTGCCATGACTCCCTTAGCTAAAATCTCAGGCTCTTCTGAACTAGCCAATATCATGCTCTACCTCATAGTAGCCCTCATCGCAAGCCGTGCCAACTTCGCAGAACTCACTGAGGCCCCTCTTTACATCTTCGCAGGGTTCGTCGTCATCGCTATACATGTAGTCATCATGGTTATCTTCGCAAAACTTTTCAAACTTGATCTATTTAGCCTAGGTGTCGCTTCACTCGCCAACATAGGTGGTGTTGCCTCAGCCCCTATCTTAGCTTCTGCCTACTCCAAAGCCCTCATCCCCATAGGTGTACTCATGGCGATGATGGGGTATATATTGGGTACTTTTGGTGGGTTGATGGTTGGAAATATTTTAGAGAGTATGGCGTAGTCTGTATTTTTTGACATTTTTTTAGTATAATAATGTATTAAGTCATTTTATTCAAATTTTTGAAGTAGTTAAAAGGAATCCCATTATGTATATTTTAAAAGGTATCACATCAAAAGTCTCATCAAGTTTATTATTTATATCTATCAACACTTTTTTAATACAATCACTCTACGCAGGTGACATAGAACAAATACTTCCCCCAGCAAGTAACTTCACCATAGATGGCAATGGTGGTACAGAAGTGATGCGTGCACAATCTGATGGAAAAGTGGGAATAGGCACAATCACCCCAAATGAAAAGCTAGAAGTCAACGGTCACATACGTATGACAGACGGAAATGAAGCTGCCAACACTGTCATGGTCGGTGATGCAGCAGGTACAGCAACGTGGGCAGACATCTCTACAGTTCAAGATGGTACGGGTACAGATGACCAACAACTCCAAGCCTTTACACTCTCTGGTACTGATTTAAACCTTACACTTGAAGATGGCGGTTCCGTAAGTGTTGATTTGACTCCATTAGCTGGTACTGGGACTGATGACCAAAATCTTACACTCTCTGGTAATACACTCAGTATTGAAAATGGAAATAGTGTAGACCTTTCACCTTTCCTAGATAACACAGATGACCAAACCATCACAGCCTTTTCTTTGGATGCAAATAATACCCTTACGATTACATTAGAAGATGGTAATACTCAAACTGTAAATCTCTCTAGTTTAAACAATACTGGTACGGATGACCAAAATATTCAAGATTTAATCTTGACTGGTACAGTTTTAAATATTGGTATTGAAGATGGAGCAAGTGACAGTATTGACCTTGCCCCACTTCAAGATGGTACAGGAACAGATGACCAAACGATTACTGTCTTTAATTTAGATGCTAACAATACCCTGACAATCACATTAGAAGACGGGAACACACAAACTGTTGATTTATCTTCACTTTCTGCTACAGGTACCGATGACCAGAACATCACAGACTTTAGTCTTAATGGAAGTATCTTGACACTCACTCTTGAAGATGGTGGCACTAAAGACGTAAACCTTTCAGACTTTAACCAAACTGCTTCAGTTACAGCAGTCCAAGCAGGACTTGCTGCACACATCGCAACAGACTTAGATATAGACCCTACAAACGAGATACAAGACTTAGCCTATGATGCAGGTACACAGATACTTACTATTACTAATAATGGAGCTGCTACAGATGTAAATCTTTCAGCGCTTAACAATGCAGGTTCAGATGACCAGAATATTGAAGCTTTAGCCCTTAATGGAAATATTTTAACCGTAGGGATAGAAGATGGAACATCTATGGATGTTGATTTATCTGACTTAAATGACACAGCAGCTATTGCAGCAGTACAAACATTACTCACAACGAAGATAGATGATGTCAATACAAGTTTAAATGCACACATTGCAGCTGACCTTGATATCGATGCTACTAATGAGCTTATCACTGCGACTGACTTTAATGGGACACACCTTACTATTACCGATGCAGGTGGTGTACAGACTATTGACCTTTCTGTACTTACTAATACAGGAAGTGATGACCAGAACATCACAGACTTTAGTCTTAATGGAAGTATCTTGACACTCACTCTTGAAGATGGTGGCACTAAAGACGTAAACCTTTCAGACTTTAACCAAACTGCTTCAGTTACAGCAGTCCAAGCAGGACTTGCTGCACACATCGCAACAGACTTAGATATAGACCCTACAAACGAGATACAAGACTTAGCCTATGATGCAGGTACACAGATACTTACTATTACTAATAATGGAGCTGCTACAGATGTAAATCTTTCAGCGCTTAACAATGCAGGTTCAGATGACCAGAATATTGAAGCTTTAGCCCTTAATGGAAATATTTTAACCGTAGGGATAGAAGATGGAACATCTATGGATGTTGATTTATCTGACTTAAATGACACAGCAGCTATTGCAGCAGTACAAACATTACTCACAACGAAGATAGATGATGTCAATACAAGTTTAAATGCACACATTGCAGCTGACCTTGATATCGATGCTACTAATGAGCTTATCACTGCGACTGACTTTAATGGGACACACCTTACTATTACCGATGCAGGTGGTGTACAGACTATTGACCTTACGAGTCTAGATAACAATGGTTCAGATGACCAAAAAATAGATAACTTCACCCTAACAGGTACCACATTAAATCTTTCAGTAGAAGATGATGCTGAAGCAGATAAGACGATTGATTTAGATACAACCTTTGCAACAGATGTTGAAGTAGCTGCAGCTATCGTTGCAAGTGCTGCACTTGATTTAGATAAAGATAGCACAAATGAGATTCAGGCACTTACTTCTACAGATAGTAGTGTAACATTAACTCAAACAGGCAATGATTATGATTTAAGTGTTGCACCTGAAGCAATCACAACATTGACACAAGAAGCGTCACCAAATCAGTTGGATTACAAATACACAAGTGAGAATGCAACAGAAACTATATTTAGGTCAAGTCCGATAGTAGCTTTTGGTAAAGTAAGTAGTGCAGGTACTTTACAGCGTGGTTATGGTGCAACAGTCACAAGAAATAGTGCTGGTAGATATACTGTAACATTGGATACGGCTAGACCAACGGCAAACTATACCATCCAACTTACCATTGTTGATTCTAATGGTCTAGGTAATGATGATTATGATATCTCATATAGTAACCAAGCTACAGGCACTTTTGTAGTTCAAACTGGTGACAATGATAACGGTGGTGGCAACAGAGCCCAAAGAGACAGTGAGTTTATGTTTACGGTTATGGATTACTAGGAAAGAATGATGAAAAAGTTAATTTTTGTACTTTTACTCGTACTTCCTTATTTTTCTGTTGCTGTAACAACAGATGAATTGGTTCAAATTCATCAGCTTACAACGGCTGAAAGAAATGCTTTATCTACACCCATAGCAGAAGGTACATTGGCTTTTGATACGACAGTAAAAAAGCTTTATCTCTATGCAGATACTACATGGAAAGAAGTCTTGTTTAGTCCAAAAGTAGTTGCAAAAACGGGAAACTACACCTTAGTGATAAGTGACAACAATAATGTACTTACCTTCAATAGTACAACAGCTGTAACCCTCACTATACCATCAGGTTTTCCCATAGGCTTCAATGTTTCAGTCTATCAAACAGGCACAGGTAAAGTAACTATAGTCGGTAGTGGTACAACTGTTTTAAACCGTTTAAATAGATTTAGAACTGCAGGTAAAGATGCAGGTGTGGGCATAGTAAGTACAGCGACTGACACATACCATCTTACTGGAGATTTGAGAAAATAAGATGAAGATAAAAAACCCTTTAATTCTCATGCTCATTGTTTTGATGATACCTCTTACCATGTATGGTGCGATAGCCAACTATAACCATTTTCCTACCCTTAAACCATCACATATACTCGATGAAAAACGTACAAATATTAGTTTTGCTTTTGGTATGCGTGTTTTAGAGAGTGACTATACTGGTCCACTGCTAAGACTAAGACGTGCCAGTGACAATACCCAAAAAGATTTTGGCTGGGGAGACAATGACATAGTAGATGTTACAGCCATAAACACATGGAGAAACGGGAGCAATGTGTATGTGCATACATGGTATGACCAAAGTGGCTTAGGTAGAGATGCTGTACAAGTAACCAATAATAGACAGCCTCGTTTCTACCCCAATGCTGTAATGCCCTACTTTCAAGGTGATGGGTCTAATGACCACTTGACTGTAGATACCCCTAATGGTATACAAGATGTTACCAATGCAGGAGATGAAGGAACGGTACTGTCTGTGATGCGTGCAACAACAAGGAACCAACATACCTTTGGTGTATTGACAGGTGTAAATCGATGGAGTTCTCATGTAAATTGGAGTAACAGTAATCTGTACTTTGACCCAGGTATTTGCTGTGACCAAAATAGGTTTATAACCAATGGTTCAAATGCTAATATATGGAAGATGTACACATTTGTGAAAACAAGTACTAACATTATCATACGCACAAATGCAGTTGATAACTTAAATGCCAGCCACACAAATGGTGTATGTACCAGAACAGAGGACTTTGCGATAGGTTGGGCTACGGGTAGTGAGCCAGGTAATCACGCGACAACGTCTTTTACTGAGTTTATTATGTATAAAACAGACATTCTTAGTACTGAGTATCAAAAAATAGAAGACAATACTATGACATTTTGGGGGTTATAATGAAAAATATTATCAAGATATCAAGCTTTTTAGTCTTGCTATGGTCTCTACAGTTTTCATTTGTATATGCTGTTACGGCTGATGAATTACTTCAAGTTCACAAAGTAACAACAACTGAGATGAATAACATTACTACACCACAAGCAGGGAGCATTGTGTTTAATACGACTGAGAATACCTTATATTTTTATACTGGTACAATTTGGAAAAGACTACGCTCTACTGGTACTGAGACCATCATAAATGCAGGTAGTAATGTCGTTATTACAGGAAATGGTAGTAGTTCTGTGCCTTATACGATAGGAACTAATTAGCATGAAACATATAACTATAGTCTCTATGCTCACGGTCATTACTATGTTACCATTGACTTCAGCACCACTGAGTGATGAACTTGTAGTCATACATAACGTGGCTACAACAGAAATGAATGCCATAGTATCCCCTGTGAAAGGTTCACTCATCTTTAACACTGATGATAACGAAGTCTATGAACGTAATGCTACAACTTGGAATAGGATTTCTAGTGACGGGAGTGAAACAAAAATGGTGTCAGGAAATGGATCTTTCATTACTGGTTCAGGAACAGCTCTAGACCCATATATTGTAAATCTACTTATACCTGTTAATGATTGTTCTGCAGGTGCACAGGCATCATCTTGTACTGATATAACAACAACTATAGATGGAACATACTGTATTGACCATGATGGGACAGGAGCAAGTACACCATACTTGATTTACTGTGACATGAATACTAATGGTGGTGGTTGGCATCGTGTAGTAAGAACAACAGAAAACAGCCATCAATTTGGACAGAGAAATGATAGTGTTACTTATGCAGCAGTGACGGATAATATTGGTATTTACGCTACATACCAAAAAGTAAAGAATTTTTCTAAAGTGATGATTAAAAAAGTAGGTACAGCTGATTATGCATCTTATGATTTAGTTTCTACTGTGTCAGGAGAGAGTATACATGATTTGATGACATTTGTAAAAACCCAACCTATGCATATACAAGATGATACTGCATTTGATGGAACAAGAGTCAAGGGTCTAACTTCTGAATATAGTGGAACAAAAGTAGCTGGAACACTTAACTTTAACTACTTTTTTATGGCAGGTATCAGTGAAAGTTATGATAATGATCAAGCCTATATGTCTTTTTCTGATTCTACAGGTTCAAACAATACATGGGGTGATACATGGAGAGGGACAAACCAAGCTGGAACACTTTGGAGCTTACTCAATGGTGATTATTATGCAAATAATAATTACCATATAGGCAATAACTATAGTCAAGCAGGTGCAGGTTATAAAGGAGCCAATAATGGTACATATGAAATATACATTAAATAGTCTATTATTTGTACTTTGTATTTCCAATATACATGCTGCACCATTAAGTGATGAGTTAGTGGTACTACACAGTGCTACCACCAACCAAATGAATGCCATAGCCTCCCCGTTAGAAGGTTCACTTATCTTTAACACAGATGAGAATGAAGTCTATGAGCATAATGCCACAGCTTGGCGTCGGATTTCAAGTGATGGAAGTGAAACGAAGATAGTCGGAGGGAATTGTATGGATGTGACAGGTATGGGGACTAGTTTAAATCCATATGCCATCAATTTCATAATCCCAGGAAAAACACAAGCCTCAGCAGGTGCAACATGCAAACAGATGATAGATACAGGTTGTGCTACTACAGATGGGACATATTGGATTGACCCAAATGGTGGGAGTACTGCAGATGCTTTTCAGGTGCACTGCAACATGACTGCTGATGGAGGTGGATGGACGCTAGTCTTTAGACATGATGTCTCAGGTGGGTTTTTTGCCAATGATGCAGAATCTGATTCTTTTAATGAATCCTCTCCAGGACTCACTACAAAGAAATATTCTATTTTAAACAAAATTGACAGCATCAAAAGTGCTACTCCTTATGAATTTAGACTCTATTACCCTAATGAGAATAGTCGAAACCACTGGAAGCAAACTTTTAACCCTAGAAGTGGGCCATCTTCGATAAGACCCGTTGCAGGGTACACAGCTATTGCTATTGACTCAACAGGAAGTTACTGGGGAGGACTTGAACGCAGTACTTCTTCTCGTACATTTCTAGATGGATCGGTCAATCATGGGAATTGGTGGTATGCCATTGGTACACATAACCAATATGGAAGTGGAATGCCTGGTCCTTCTGTAGTGGTAGATATTGTGGAGTTATATATAAGATGAAAACTATACGAAATAGCCTAATAATCATATTTTGCATTGGCACGATACATGCAGCACCATTAAGTGATGAATTAGTGGTACTACACAGTGCTACTACCACAGAGATGAATGCTATATCAACCCCTACGCAAGGTTCACTTATCTTTAATACAGATGATAAAGAAATCTATGAGCGTAATACTACCGCTTGGAATAGGATTTCAAGTGATGGGAGTGAGACGAAGATAATGGCTGGGAGTTGTATGGATATAACAGGGGTTGGCACAGCTGGAGATCCGTATATCATCAATGCTACACTTCCTGCAAAAACACAAAGTACCGCTGGAACAACTTGTAAACAAATATTGGATGCAGGTTGTGCCACACAAGATGGAATGTATTGGATAAACCCAAATGGAGGTACTACTGTAGATGCATTTCAAGTCTATTGTGATATGGGTGGTGGAGGATGGACACGACTTGATTATGCTACAGACTTACAAGATACAAATCACTTTGGCAATGTGAGTGATGGTAATCGCTGGTTACCTAACAATTTTGTCTTAAATCTTACAAATACACAGATAAATGATATTCGCCTAGCTTCTACAGAAGGAAAACAACGCTACCATGGAACATGTCGTGGTGTGATACATCATTATTACAATGGTGGAAATAATCATAGTTATGCTTTTGGATTTAGGTATCATCAAGGTCATGAAACAGCACATAATCAACAGACATATCCAAGTACAAACATTCTCGTATCAAATGATGGGTGCCAAGCGAACGATGGTACACTTAGGTCAACTGATTTTGACATACTAGATATAAGAGTTCCGATAATTAATGTTCATACTAGGGATAATGGTGCAAGCAGTGAAAAATTTGGTTCACCACTGACAAATTATCCCGCATGGTTAAGGTAAATTATGTGTATTGACATTTTTTTGATAAAATATATACAAGTAATAGTACAAACTATTAAAATTGGAGTCTTTAGATGATAAATCGTATTAAATTACTATTTTTCACTGTTATTATAACCTTGGCACATCCTCTCTATGCCGATGTTATCAATAGCTACATAGAAAGACTGGGTAGCGGTACGGTAAAAGATATCAATTGTCAAAACTACACCATAACTACAGGTGCCTTACTTGATGTCTCGGGTGGAGGAACATTAAGAGAAGTGACAACATTTACTAACAACGGTACATGGGACTACGGTACAGGACGCATCATAGAACTAGGTGCATGGGTGAACAATGGTACTGTGACTGTAAAACCCACTCAAACTGGTGCAACACCAAACCTACAATTTACTACACTTTGCGGCCCTATATCTGTACTAGGTACTTCAGATACCGATGGTGATGGCATTTCAGATGCAGATGAAGGTGACAATGCTGTGGCTCTTGGACATGGCATAACACTAGACCAAGACGGTGATGGTACGTATAACTTTTTAGATGATGATTCTGATGGAGATGGCATACCTGACAGTGTTGAAGGTGGTAACGCTATAGATAGTAATGGAAACGGCATACCTGACTATCTTGATCAACATGTAAATAGTGCTCCAACTACAGACTACAAATACAATGCAGCTATCCCACTTAATGCTGGATCTACTAACCTAGTAAATCCATCAGGCTCAGATGCAGATGGTACAGTTGTAGGATTTAAAGTAACAAACTTACCAACAGGTGGTACACTCACTTTAGCAAATGGTGTAGCAGTTACAGAAGGTCAAGTCTTAACCATAGCACAAGCCAACGGTCTAAAGTTTAATCCAAATGGAAGTACTGATGCTACGCAATCATTTAATATTGCAGCCATTGACAATGAAGGTCTTATAGACCCTACTCCTGCAACATTCTGGATTCCGTTGACAGCGGCAGGTTCTATTACAGGTAATGTAAGTGTGAAAGATGCATATGGAAACTATACACCATTAGCAAATGTAACACTTGTTTTATTTAGCACAAATGGCACAGAAATAGCAAGAACAACCACAGATGCACGTGGTAATTACAGCTTTGATGTACCACCTGGGCGTTACTATGTTCAAGAAGCACAACCAAGAGGCTATTATGATCTAAGTGAAAATGAAGGTGGAGCAGACAATGACTCACACAACGGGCTTATCAACACTATCAATGTCGTCGTTGGGAACAATGAAATAGACAGTGGTAATGACTTTGTAGAAAGCACACACAATGCAAACTGTAACTGTGCTCCTAAACCAATAGTCCCATGTAACATTTGTACGCATGGGTCATATACTGCACACGCATACAATATAAAAGCAGATACTGCCGAAATGCATTGGGTTGATAGTTACTATGAGATAGCTTATGATATATACCTCAATGGGACATTTATTGCTACCGTAGGTGAAGATGAGACACGTTACACATTGACAAATCTTCAAGCCAATACGAATTACACCGCTGCCATCATCGCCAATAATGGTTACGGTGGAAAAACAGCACAAACTATAGTATTTAAAACTAAAGATAGTCTTGGGTGGTTACCTGCTATTTATCATATGTTAAATTAAATTTGATTTGGAATGAATTGAGGTACATGAGAGGGATTTTGTTTTGTAGTTAAGAGACAAACTACCCTTAGGTCCTGCCACTAGCCGCCTTGTCCAAACACACAAGTGACAGGCCTAAAGGTATTTATAGCTTAACTGTCACCATTTTATCTCTTTTGTTACTGTTGGGTAAGGGCATATTGAAAAGTTTATTTTTTTCAATATGCCTAGTTTTTTGATACAATACCCTATGAAAATCATAAACATCCATACTAAAATCCTCAATGCCCCACTCAAAAACCCTTTTGTTACCTCACTTCGTCGTGTAGAAGCCCTAGAAGACCTTGTGGTCATCATAGAGTGTGATGACGGTACTCTTGGCTATGGTGAAGCAGCACCTACACCTCAGATAACAGGGGAGACTATGGGGTCTATGGTGGCTACTATAGACTACCTAAAGC
>Ga0256840_1000477_pt1 | contig 41022 bp, 41 predicted proteins | sample 355202metaG_FD_185969 | JGI IMG/M metagenome (GOLD analysis project Ga0256840, IMG submission 185969) | Hydrothermal vent microbial communities from Mid Atlantic Ridge, Atlantic Ocean - 355-202 | ecosystem: Environmental > Aquatic > Marine > Hydrothermal vents | place: Atlantic Ocean: Mid...
CATCAGAGAATAGAAGGCTATAACCTCTTTAATAACATCACGCATTTAGACCATGTAGGAGATAAAAACCATGGTATTTTGGATAGATTTTTAGCACCATTTGTAGGACATGAAAAACTAGACAACAAAAGTTTTGTAGATTTAGACAATACGGCTCATGAATCACATGAAGAAGAGGGAGGTCACTAAAATGGTAGAAAGTACAATTCACGCAACACAAGCAGTTATTACACTTGATGTGCCTATCCAAGGTATTGTTTGGGGTAGTATCATTACTGTAAACATGTGGGCTAAAAGTATCGGAACAGGGGTTGTATTTTTAGCAGCTTTTCTTTGGTTTAGACACAACAAGGAAGATATGTCAAATTTAAAGTGGGCTATGCCTATTATCGCATTTCTTGCACTTACTGTTTTCTTATTCTTTACACTTATTGATTTGCACCAACCGTATAGAATGATTCATATTTTCACGCATCCACATTGGACTTCATCTATTACTGTAGGGGCATGGCTAGCGTCTATATTTTTAGGACTAGTTTCTATACTTATGTTTATTGGTGTAGGTGAGAAGTTTCCAGGTGTACCATTTAAAGGGTGCTTGTTAACTAAATTTGGTAGAAATAATGCTGGACTTTATGAAAAAATTATGCCATTTTTGGTGTTTTTAGCTATTCCTGTTACGACATATACCGCAATTATCATGGCTCAGGCATCAGCACGCGAGTTATGGCAAGCACCAACAGAAGTGATGCAAATGATGTGGGCAGCACTGATGGCTGGCTCAGCTGCACTTATTTTTATTTCTGGATCATGGACTAAGGAGGCTAGAAAAGATTTAGCACTGATTCTTGCACTTTCTACTTTCTTTTCCTTTGCTATGTATATGTCAGAATATTTCTTCTCATTTAAGTCGTCAGAAGCAGAGGCAGTATTGGCATATGTACATTCAGGTGGAGCATACAACATAGAGTTTTGGATTGGGTTGACTTTAGGGTTTATCATTCCATTCTTTATTGCTGTTGCTAACATGAAAAGTGATAACAAGACATTACTTAAATTTGCAGCACTATTGGCACTTATAGGATTATTCCTAGTTAAAGATGTGTGGCTTAAAATTCCACAATTATTACCATTAAGTTAAGGAGGAGATATATATGACAAAATCAATGAAAAACGACAACAACTTTATCGAAGGTAGAAGATCTTTTCTTAAAGGTACAGCATACTCAGTAGCAGGTGCAACACTTGCAGCAGGGGTATTTAAAACACTAGCAGATACACCTGCACAAGCAGAAACAAAGTTTACACCTACACCAAAAACACTGGCTTTTTACCCGCCATTATCAGAGTGGGATAGCTTTACTGAACTTTGTGGAGAAGATTGGAAACGTGGTGGTACTAGCCGTCATGGTGTACAAAGTAAAGAAAATCCAGATGGTATCAAAGCAATTGAATATATGCTTGTACCAACTTCATGTTCAAACTGTGAAGCTTCATGTGGTTTAACTGCATGGGTAGACCTTTCTACGTATAAAGCTGGTGGACAACTGGCAGTTAAAAAGTTTATGGGGAACCCACTTCACTCTGGGTCTCGTGGTAGAAACTGTGCAAAGGGCTATGCAGCACAATCACAAATGTATGATCCAGACCGTATCCCTTTCCCTTTAATGAGAGCCCCAGGTTCTAAAAGAGGTGAAGGTAAGTGGGTAAGAACCACTTGGGATGAAGCGATGGCAAAAATCGGTAAAAAAATGCACGATACGCTTAAAGTAGGTGATGAGATTTCTAAAAAATCCATCATGTATCACGTTGGTCGTCCAAATGAAAATGGTTTTGGTCACCGTGTACCTCACTCTATGGGTCTTGACGGATATGATTCTCACACTAACATCTGTTCTGCAGGTGCAAGACAAGGAACAATTCAGTGGACGAATGATGATAGAAATTCACCAGATTGGTCAAATGCGAAGTTGATTTTCCTTCAGTCTTCTCACGCAGCTGATGCAGGGCACTATTTCCAACAAGCTGCTGGGCGTATCGCTGAAGCACGTAAAAAAGGTGCAAAACTTGTGGTTATGGATCCTAGACTGTCTAACTCTGCAGGTATGGCAGACTTATGGGTACCTTGTTGGCCAGGGACAGAGACTGCTCTGTACCTTTACCTTGCAAACCGTATTCTTAATGAAAAAGGTATCAATGGTGAAGACCTTGTAAACCACAACTTTGTTAAGAACTGGGTAAACTGGGATCGTCTTATGCAAGACAGAGAGTACCTACAAGTACTTCTTGATAAAAAGTATATCAAGTCAATTCCTGAAGGAAATTCTTACGAAGATTTCATCACTATGATTTCTGAAATGTACTCTCCTTATACACTTGACTTTGTAGCTGAAGAGTGTCGTATAGAAAAGCGTATCGTAGAAAAACTTTACGATATGTTCATCGATGCAGGTGCTAGAGTAGCCACATACATCTGGAGAGCCGGTCCAATAGGACACAAAGGTGGATGGATGATTGCACGTTCTGCATTCTTACCATTTGTTCTTCGTGGTGCTATGGCTGGAGATAAAGGTGGGGTAGGACTACACCACTGGCATGTTATATCAGTCAACGGTAAAGGTGATGCAGCGGCAGAAGCTGGAGAGTGTCCTCCAAAAGTTGATGTGTGGAATGAAATTGCATGGCCACCAGAGTATCCACTTTCTTCATATGAGATGTCTCATATCATGCCTCACTTACTTCTTGATGATGAGTGGAGAGACAAATGGAACTCAAAAGGACTTCAAGTACCTGAAAAGTTAGCGGTATGGATTCCTCGTATGTATAACCCAGTTTGGATTAACCCAGATGGATTTAGATGGATTGAATGTCTTAAGCGTGAAGATAAGATAGAAATGTCATTTAACCTTTCACCTACTTGGTCTGAGACGAACTGGTATTGTGACTTCATCTTGCCTGTAGGACTTGCAGGTGAAAGACATGATCAACACTCTGAAGCAACAGAGCCAAAAAGATGGTTGTCATTCCGTCAGCCAGCATTAAGGGTGGCACTAGAAAAAACAGGCTGGAAACCTAAAGACCCGACAAGAGCAACACTAGAAGCTCATATCGAAGCAGGGCTTGGTGAGGTATGGGAAGAAGTAGAATTTTGGGCAAATATTATGGTACACCATGTAGATCCAGATGGTAGCCTAGGTGTTAGAAAGTACTGGGCTTCTAAAGTTGACCCAACAAGAGCAGTGACGATTCCAGAATGGTATCAAGCAGCATTTGACAAGCTTCCTAACCTTAGAAAAGCAGCAAAAGCAGCTTATCCAGACTCTAAGTATCCTAATTATGATCTTATGAGTGCGACAGGTACATGGCTAGAAGAAGACAATATCTTTAAGCCACAAGAAAGACCATTGAAAAAAGTTGGATCTACTTATGTCGCACATGGACATGAATACGCTGAAGCAGATGTAAAAAAAGATGAATTTGGTGTATTGATGGCAACGGATGCACATGGTAAAGAACAAGCGATTGGTGTAGAAGTAGATGGTGAGTTAGTACAAGGTTTCCATACACTTACTAAAAAACTTGACTTTTACTGTGAATGGTTTAAAGAGTGGAAATGGCCAGAGTATGCGATACCTATTTACCCTACAACAAAAGAAGATAGAGTAAAGATGACGCATCTTGTAACACAAGTGCACCATGACTTTATGCAAAAAGACAATGAGTTTGCACTCAATACTGTATTTAGATTACCATATAATATTCATACACGTTCTGTAAACTCTAAGCACCTTATGGAAATTTCTCAAAATCATAACCCTGTGTGGATATATACAGAAGATGCTAAGAAGCTTGGTATCAAGCAAGGTGATGCGATTAAAGTAACGATTACAGATACGGTCTCTGACCTTGACTCTGGGTACTTCATCGCTATGGCAGTGCCAACAGAAGCTACTATGCCAGGGGTACTTGCTTGTTCACATCATGCAGGTAGATGGAAACTTAAAAATGCTGTAGATATCCCTGGGTTTGAACATAAACTAGGTGTGATGGGGCTTGGAGCTCCACTTTATGATATGACTATGGATGGTAAGATAGGTACACTGAAACCTACACAAGGTATTGTTGAAGGTATGGAATCACGTAAAGATACTTGGCAGTTTAAAGCCTACAATAGAGACCTTGACAACATTTGGTGGGATGGGCTTTCCGGTTCATGGCAAAATGCTGTGGCTCCTTCTCATCCAGACCCTATTGCAGGAAATCATGCATGGCACCAAAAAGTTGTTATAGAACTTGCTGGTAAAGATGATGTGATTGGCGACATTTATGTAAATTATGAAAATAACATGAAAGTCTATCAAGCATGGAGAGATAAATTGACTCGCCCACTTGATAGCAACGATACACTTAGACGTCCTCAACACATTAAGCGTCCAGCAGTGCCTTTGTCAGACAAAGCATATGCTGTAAATCTTAAGGACTAATACCTTTTACACATTAGGGCAGACACATAGGTCTGCCTCTACAAGTTATACAATTTCCTAGATAAATCATCAATATATGTTTTATTTATCTTGAAAGTGGTATAACCTTATTAATTAACATGAAAGAATTTGACACAATGGAAGAACTTAAAATAGAGTTACAAAACCGTATCGCCATTTATGGTCTAATATCTAGACTTATGCTAGTGGAAGTAGATGATGCTTTTTTAGATACGATAGAAAAAGATGAAGCACTTTTGGACTTGTTCCCTAACTATAAAACATGGAGTAAGCGTACAGAGCTTTCACGAAAAGACCTCATAAATGAGTATTATAATGTAGACTTTACAAACCTCTTTTTAATGCATCTTGTACCCTATGAGTCTTTTTACACAAGAGATGACCAGATGATAGAATCAGGTGGAGACAACCCTGTGCTTACACTGTATAATGACTTAGATTTTAGAGTTGAGTTAGACAAAGCAAGAGTTGTAAGCCCTGACCATATTGGTGTAGAACTTGAATTTATGTATATGCTTTGTGTGGCATCTTTGAAGGCATTTACGCAAGACAATAAAGATGCCCTATGTGAGCTTTATCAGGTACAACGGGCATTTTTAAAAGAACATCTTTTGGAGTGGACACCACTCTTTCTCATCAATGCGAAACGTGAATCACGTACACCTTTATACCATGATGGAGCTGAACTTACTTTAGAGTTTTTACTTTCTGACTTCGAGTATATTACAGAGAAACTATCGACTTACTGTGGAAACCCAGTGGTATAATGAAATTACATTTAAATCTTAGTACATGCGTAAGAGCTACCTCAAAATTTTCAGAGTGTACAAAATGTGTGGATGCCTGCCCAGAATCTGTACAAATACTAGATAACTTACCTTCATTTGCAAACAATACTGGAGTAGAAGCAGCAGCTTGTGTAGGGGCATGTCCTACAGAGTCATTTTCTCTTTCTGAGTTTTCTACTACGGAATTTTTCTTTACCTTTTTAGAATCCAAAATTAGACTTATATCACCAAAGTTGAATGTGCCTTGTCTTTCTGTTCTTAGTGTAGAGCATTTTATTTCTTTGGCGTTAGCTTCTGAAGAGACTATCACATTAGATATGAGTGCTTATGATGTAGAGAGTATACTTTATGCGCAAATAGATACACGTATAGATGAAGCGAACTTTGTACTTTCTTCTTTTTCAGATAAGCAACTTGAAACAAATATGGACAAGATTGAAAATAGTGATAAAGACTTAGAAGAAGTGCTGTCAAGACGTTCTTTTTTAGGGTCTGCTTCTTTGAAAGGTGTGGTGAAACATAAACTGACTTTTGATGAAGCTGTTGAAGCCGAGGAGTTGAATGCTTTTAAGCTAGACAAGGCAACGATTGCTAAAATACGAGAAAAAAATATACCTGATAAAAGAAAGATACTCTTTACTACACTGAAGCGTGCAGGTGTTCCTTCTACCTTTGAGGTTTTACCTGAAGAGGAAGTTACTTTTACTTCTCAAAAGTTTGTGGATGATACTTGTACTAATTGTCAGATATGTTACCGTATATGTCCTACTGGGGCACTCACGAGTAATGGTAAGTTTTCTCTCATTAATTTTGATGCGATGCTTTGTGTAAAATGTAGGTTATGTCATGATGTTTGTGAACCTGATGCCATACAACTACAAGCTGGGTTTGAGATAAAAGAATTTTTTGAACCCACCCAGAGAACACTTGCTACTTTCGACATAAAAAGATGTAATGAGTGTGGCAATAACTTTACATACACAGGTGGAGAGCAGACATGTCCACGTTGTAAGATAGAAGAGGAAGAAGCAATGTTCTTACATAGTAATGCTTTAGATATGAAAGCTCTTCTTGAAGATAAAAAAGAAGGCGATAAATAATGTTAATTATCTTTGAGTCGATAGACGAAACTTTTACGAGAAATCATTTAGTGATTTCCATGCATCAGCCTGTTGGGCTAGAAGTGATAGGAATAAAATAATATGAAACCAGAAGAGATAAAACCTGACACAGGTCTTTGTACCATTTTGGGTTATAATGCCCAAACAGGGTATATGCGTAAATATTTTAATAAAATTATGAAACTCAATACACTGAATGCAACTGCCATAGCTCTCAACATTAAAGATGAACACTTTGCTATTACCATGTCTAGTGTAGGACAATCTAAAGTCAGACAGATGATGATAGAAAAAGAGTTTGGAGAAAAGGCTGTTCAGTATTGTGAAGGGCTGAATGATTGTGCGAAGAGAGAAGGGCGTGTAGATTGTATTGAAATACGTGATACTAAGGTCTATGGGTATTGTTTTGATGACGATGCTGAGGCTCTTTTTGAAAATAAAGCATTTTTAGATGACCAGATTTTAGTAGTGGCTAAAATAATGCTCATAGCAAACAGATGGTTTGATGCAAAAATAGATGTGGATAATATCCCATTACTGATAGGAGATAAATAAGATGGATGATTTAAGAAAAGATTTTGAAAATATAAGTGCACAAAACTTTCATGGTACACCTGCATTTGGACCAGATGGCCAATGTGCATCAGATGAAGAGGTAGATTTAAAAGATTATCCTTCTCATACTGAGGCACTGTATGCGAAGCTCGTAGCTCCTCATATCTCTGGTATCTATATTTCTCGATGGGACATTAAAGACATTGCATTAGCCGCGGGTGATTCTATGGCTATTCACCCACGTAAGCGTATGTTTGAACTCCTTATGAAATATGCCACTGATAAAGCGAATATGCAGAAGGTGCTTGAGGCACTTAAAGTGCATATGGAAGACAAGATTTCTATCTATGAAGGATTCATTCAAGATTTCCCTAGTTCAGCAGTAGTGTTTGAACCTAAAATTGAAAAAGCTAGAAAAACGATTAAGATTTTCCCACAGATTATTGAAGAGTATTTTGAGTAATTTTTCTAACCTTAAAAGTATAGACGCGTGTTTTCTTTAAGTTAATATTATATAATATGTGTGTAATGAGGGGAGGAAATAGACTCTTATGACTTTATGCCCTTGTATAGTAAAAGCCTCAAGATATTTTCTGTATACTATTGTTACTAGTTAAAAACAAGGTGTCAGATGTCAGAAATTACCAAAGAAAAAGCACTCGAATACCATAAAAATGGAAAAATAGGTATTGATTTAACGAAGCCCTGTACATCTCAATATGAACTTTCATTGGCATACACACCAGGAGTTGCGATTCCTTGTCTTGAAATAGAAAAAGATGAAAATCTTGCTTTTGAATATACCAATAAAGCAAACCTAGTTGCTGTTATCTCAGATGGGACAGCGGTTCTTGGTTTAGGGGATATTGGTCCCTTGGCTTCTAAGCCTGTGATGGAGGGGAAGGCAGTTCTCTTTAAAAAATTCGCAAACGTCGATGCCTTTGATATAGAACTAGATGTGCATTCTGTTGAAGAGATTGTTGCAACATGTAAAGCCATTGCTCCTACATTTGGAGGCATAAACCTAGAAGACATCTCTGCCCCAAGATGTTTTGAGATAGAACGTATACTCAAAGAAGAGCTTGATATCCCAGTATTTCATGATGATCAACATGGTACAGCCATTATAACAACAGCAGGATTGATGAATGTGTTGGAACTTACCTGTAAAAAAGTAAATGAGATTAAGATTGTTATCAATGGTGCAGGGGCAGCGGGTATCTCTTGTGCAAAGATGTATCAAGACTTAGGTGTGAGGCACATCATCATGTGTGATTCTAAAGGTGTGATTAATACCAATAGAACAGATTTGAATAAATATAAGATGGAGTTTGCAGTTGAAACGTCTGCAAATAGGCTTTATGAGGCGATAGAAGGTGCTGATATGTTTCTTGGACTCTCCGTAGCAGGTGCTTTAACCAAAGAGATGGTGGCTAAAATGGCAGTAAATCCAGTTATATTTGCTTTGTCAAACCCTACACCTGAGATACTTCCAGAAGAGATTATGGAGGTGAGAGATGATGCTATTATTGCTACGGGTCGTTCTGACTATCCGAATCAGACGAATAATGTTTTAGGTTTTCCTTTTATTTTCAGGGGGGCATTGGATGTACGTGCAAAAAAAATAACAGAAAAGATGAAAATGGCAGCTGCTCGTGCTCTTGCTGAGTTGGCAAAAGAACCTGTTCCTTATTATGTAAAAGCAGCGTACCATAATGAAAATATTGAATACGGGAAAGAACATATTATTCCTTTACCATTCAATAAAGAGGTACTTATATGGGTAGCATCAGCTGTAGCAAAAACAGCTTTTGAAGAAGGTGTTGCACGTGTTGACTCTTATGATGATGAAGCATATAAAGAACAGCTAAGATGTCTCATCTATGATACTTCAACAGAGCAATAGGTAAATTAATATTAAAATATATTAATTTACCAATACGATAAATAATAGGATAAGGTTTTAAATGAATAGAAAGTACAGAGATCAATGCATTTAAAATCTTATCTGAATCTGTATGCATTGCTTCAAAATAATGTTTCAACAAGAGAGGAGAGACGGGCTTTTGGTTTAGAGAATGATACACTTAAAAATAAACCAATAAAACAGCTCTTAGCATGGGAAAATAAATATATTCATCATCTCAAAAAGCCTTTGTTGAGTGAGGATGTTTCCTCTTATCTTTATATGGTGACATTTTCATTGGCAATCATTGCTTTTATACTAGGGTTACTTTCTGGGATTACCTTATTGAGTTACAATGGACATGAACCTGTAAATATAGTGTATTTTATAGCTATGGTTGTTTTTCTACCCTTGTTTACCATGTTACTGGTACTTTTTTCTATGCTTAGAGCTAAAAATTCTCAAAGTGTATTGGTACATCTAACTCCAGCATACTGGATGGAAAAGATTTTAAAGTTTTTTCCTAGTATTGATGATAAAAATATTAAAAAATTCAAAATAAACCCACTTCTTACAAATTGGATAGTCATAAGACGTTCACAATTGATAGCACTGTTTTTTTCTCTAGGACTACTGCTTGCATTACTTGGGGTTGTGCTGACTAAAGATATTGCTTTTGCATGGAGTACGACCTTGCACATTACCCCAGAAACGTTTCATGGTTTTTTAAATGCTTTGGCATTGCCATGGAGAGATACTTTCCCAACGGCAGTACCCTCTATAGAGTTGATAGAGCGTAGTCAATACTTTAGATTGGGTGACAAACTTAGTGAAGAAATGATAAGCAATGCTTCGCAACTTGGGCAGTGGTGGAAGTTTTTAGCCTTGGCTACATTGTTCTATGCACTTTTGTTACGATGTGTGATGTATGGCTTAGCCACGCTTGGATATCAGTATGCATTAAAAAAATCATTTTTTTCTTTGGAAGGAGCAAGTTTACTATTAAGTAATATGAATGAAACTATGATTACGACAAATGCTACAGTAGCTGAACATATTGTTTCTTCATCACATACAGATATACAAGAGATACGTCAGTTGAAGGCATCGTATGATTTTGTTCAAGGTTGGGCAATACCTATTTCTAAATTACAAGTGATGAATGATACGATGAAAGTATCGAGTCCCAATATTTTTGAAGTAGGGGGTAGTAATACTTTGTCTGAAGACAGAGCAATAGCACACAAGAGTTTTGGAGAAGTGCTACTCTATGTGAAAGCTTGGGAGCCACCCACTTTAGATATTATTGATTATATTGAAGAGCTGGTTGGCGTTGTAGATACGGTGATACTCTATCCTATAGGTATAGAGGATGAAATGTATCATACAAAAGAAAAATTTATAAAGATATGGATAGAAAAAATTTCTATGATAGATAACTTGATAGACAATAATAAAAAAATATGGATAAAAATACCATGAAAATACATCCTAGGTTTGCTGTTGTTGGACACCCCAATAAAGGTAAAAGCTCCATTGTATCTGCATTGGCATTAGATGATAGTGTACAGATATCAGATACACCAGGAACAACCCATAAGCAAAGGTCTTTTCCTTTAAAAGTAGATGGAAAAGTACTGTATGAGCTTATAGACACACCAGGCTTTCAGAGGGCTAGGTATGTACTTGAATGGTTACAAAAGCATGCTGTATCTGCAGACAAAAAGCATGAAGTTATACAACTTTTTATTAATGAATATGAAGATAATAAACGTTTTAATGATGAAATTGAACTGCTTAAACCTATTGTAGATGGTGCAGGTATTATTTATATAGTTGATGCTTCTAAGCCTTATGGTGAAGAGTATGAGGCTGAAATGGAAATACTACGTTGGACAGGACAGCCTTCTATGGCACTTGTGAACCACATTGAGGAGACAGACTATACCTTAGAGTGGAAGAGGGCACTTGGACAGTATTTTAAGATGGTACGTACCTTTAATCCTATGACTGCAAATTTAGAAGATCACATCTCTATACTTGAAAGCATGGCTCAGCTCAAAGAAGAGTGGATTGTACCTGTTAAAGCTTCTATCATACTCTTTGAACAGTATCATGCGCAGATGCTTGACAAAAGCTGTGAAGTATTAGGTAAGTTGGTTTATGACGCACTGAGTCATAAAGAAGAACTCTCTTTGAAAACAGAAGAAGTAGAAGATAGAGACAAGGAAAAGATTGAAGAGAAGTATAAAGAGTATTTGAGAAAATTAGAGATAAAAACACAAAAGAAGATAGAGAAAATATGGAAGCATGAGCACTTAGAAAAAACGCAAACTTTGTTGACCTTTGAAGAAATAGACTTGTTTTCTCAAGAAGCTGCATCTGTGTTTGGCTTAACACGTAAAGAACTTTTAATTACAGGTGCAACAAGTGGGGCTATTGCAGGTGCAGGGTTAGACTTATTATTCTTGGGGCATACTTTGTTGCTGGGGGGTGCTATAGGAGGATTGGTTGGAGGTGTTGGGGCTTATTTTGGGTTTGATGAACTTTCAGACATCAAAGTGTTAGGGCAGAAGGTGGGGAAACGTTATCTGCAAATGGGTCCTATGAAAAATAGGAATTTCCCTTATATCTTACTAGGACGTGCCATGTACCATACAAGTACGATAGCCAATCGCTCACATGCCTTACGAAACACAGTAGAACTTAATACCAACAACGCTTTTAAAGAGCAATGGTTAGATGATGATTTAAGGGCGTCACTGGAAAAATATCATAAACTATTTCGTGCAGGGGAGAGTCTTGATACGGGTATCCTCGGTGAATATAAAGCCCTACTAGTTAAAGCATTGAAAAAGATAAACAATAATTAGTTAATATTTAAAATGCTTAATAAATATAAGTAAACATATAATATATTGGAGACTTGATGAAATATTTGATACTACTGATGATACCGTACTTACTGCTGGGTACAGAGCAGAGAGTGTTGTTGAGTGCTGCTACAGTACATGAACACACTTATGATCGTTTTGGGAAGAAATATAATGCATTTAACTATGGAGTTGGGTACGAATATAATTATTTTGAAGAATACAATGCATTATACTTTGCTACAAATGTGTTACTTTTAAATGATTCTTTTGAAAACCCTCAACTAAGCATAGGCTTAGGGCATTACTATCGTTTTGATACAGGTGTGATTGATACTGCAGTGGGGCTCACTGGTTTTTTTGGTATCAAAAAGATATATACTGATGAGGACACAAGTAGGGATGGCGGAAAGTTTGGTTTGACAGGAGGGTTTGGTCCTGCGGTGAATTTCTATTATGAAGATATAAGTGTAAACTTTGTGTATGTACCAGGATTTAAATATAAAGAACTTGACACTACAGGGTTTCTGTATATGTACTTCGGATATAAGTTTTAAAAATTAGTATTATTTAATATTAATATGTCTATGGGTTTTATGGATAGTCTGCTTTTCATTTCTTTCATTCCATGATTGTCCTACTACCTTACGCATGAGACCGTCAATGGTACGAATGAATAAAAGATTATGGAGTAGTTTTAAAAATGTTTTTGGTCTTCTTGGAAAAGCACGTAATGCCATAGAAAAACTGATGTCATCATACATAATATAGTGCCAGTACCCTGAAGGGATATAGATGACATCACCATGGTTTAACTCAGCAATCTCTCCTTTAAGTTCTTTTAATGCAGGGTACTTCTCATAGTCAGGATTTTCATAGTCTATGGTATTGAGGCTACTGAAAGAAAAAGGTACACGGTAGATATACTTTGTTTGCTCTGGGGAAAATAACATAATTCTTTTTTTTCCACCAAAATGACAAAGTAAAATGTCTGCCATGTCTATGTCAAAATGCATTTGTACTCTTGCGTCTTTACCTCCTAAAAATAACACAGGTAGTTTTTTAAATAAATGGAGCCCAAGATCAGGGTAGTTGAAATCTTTCGTTAATTGTGGTGCTTCAGCTAGGATATTGTAAAAAAACATACGAAGATTACGCTCACCTTTTTGCAATAAGTCTATATAGGACTTTAATGGCATGTGTGCCGCAGGTGCATGTTGGTGTTTTCTATTGGTTGAGGGTCTACTGTCATAAAGAGGTACAACATTATCACCAGCGACTGTTTTGATATAATCTATATTCCATTTTTTTCGTGCAGACCAATCTTGTGTGAGTTTAGTGATGACAACAGGTTTATTTATATTTTTATATTTTTTAATAAAAGATTTTTTATCGATAGTCTCTATCGTCTCAACAGGCTGTAGTTCAAGCATGACAGAACTTGGTACATGTTAGAGAAGTAGCTAGTGCTAAGGTAGTGTTCATTTCAAACTCTTTAATATAAGTGATGTTAATTATTTTAACAAGGCTATGCTGAAGCAAGCCTTACTGTTGCTTATCCGCTTATCTATACTGCTTCGGTTTGTAATGTTAAAATATAAGCGATTATTGGATAAAATTAACCATATATTAACGAATAGGGAAGTTTTATGGTAACAAGTGAAGCGTTTAAAAAGGTATTAATTAAATATTTAAACCTTGAAGATATGAGTCCAGATGATATTGAAGATAATGATGCCTTATTTGGAGATGATGGATTAGGGTTAGATTCGGTCGATTCTATAGAGCTAGTATTGGCTATAGAAAAAGAGTATGGGGTTAAAATAACAGACTCGAAAAACTATCAAACTATTTTTGCATCTATTCAAAGTCTTTTAACTTATATCAATGAAAATGAAAACAAAAAATAGGGTATATATTACCTCTACCTCTTCAGTCTCTTGTGCAGGTAACAATAATCAAATATTGTTTCAAAATATCCTTACAGGCACTACAGGGATAAAGCAAGATTGTAAATATTTCTTTAATGCAACACCTGCGATTGGGAAATTAGATACACAAGCTACATTTTTTGACACACTTATTTTGGAATGTCAAAAAGTTTTGGAACAGAGCCAATTGGAAAACTACAAAAAAACATTGCTTATCATAGGCTCTTCTGTAGGTGGTATGAAAACAACAGAAGATATTTATATAGACACAAAAGAGTATGCTAATATCAATCCTGATAAACATCATATTCAAGTGATTGCAAATTGTTTAAATGAAGTTTTTGATTTTTATGATGATATTTCTTTTTCTACAGCATGTACATCTAGTGCAAATGCTATAGGATATGCGTATGAAGTGCTATCTAAAGGTTTATATGAGAATGTGTTAGTCGTTGGGGCAGACAGTCTTTCTCAGACAACTGTAGGAGGCTTTTTATCTTTGGGGGTACTCTCACCGAATCCTTGTAAACCATTTGATGAGGCTAGGGATGGTATGAACGTAAGTGAGGCCATAGCATGTTTGTTAATAGAAACCGTGCCTAAAGAGGGAAGTATTGAAGTTTGTGGTGTAGGCTATAGTTCCGATGCGTATCATATGACGCATCCTAAACCTAAAGGAGAAGGTGCCTATAAAGCGATGGAAAAAGCACTTAAAGAGGCAAATCTTACTACGTATGACATAGACTATATAAATGCACATGGAACAGGCACAGAGGCAAATGACAGTGCTGAAGCAGATGCTATTGTTTCATTGTTCCCGCATAAACCATATGTGGGTGCAACAAAGTCTATTACAGGACATACATTGGGTGCTGCTGGAGCGTTGGAAGCTATTATTTCTTCTATGGTGATAGACAAACAAATGATACCAGCTAATCATGCTTTAGAAAGTGCTACAAATAAAGAAATTAATTTAACCAATGAACTTCAAGATAAGAAGATTCACTATGTGATGAGTAATTCCTTTGCCTTTGGTGGGAACAATTGTAGTCTAATATTTGGTAATATTAAATGACTAGTATCAGATTAGAAATAATAGAAAGTGCGTTCGTGTATGCACCTCAAGAAATTGATGTGTTAAATATAAAAAACTTAGTACCTAAAATGATGACAAGAAGACGACTTACCCGCGCGGCTAAAATTTCTATCTATTTGTCCAATGAAGTCTCATTTGACAAGGGCCGTATTGTTTATGGGAGTAGTTTTGGTGAGTTACCTGCAACAGCGAGTATATTGAATGCTATTAGTGATAAAGAGCCCATAAGTCCAACACACTTTCAAAACTCAGTGTACAATACGGCGATATCATATTTGTCAATATTAAATAAAAATGAAGAAGAGTTAATAACTATTTCTAGTGGAGATAAAACTGCTTTAAATGTTTTGAAAACAGGTGCAGTAAAAGCATTGGATGGTGATACGCTTTTACTACTTGTAACTGAGACTCTCAATATTGAGGGTATAGAAAAGGTTAATACATGTGGACAGTATTTGGAATATGGGGTAGCATTGAAAGTGAGACTTAGCAATGAAAAACCCACTTTAAAATATAGTGATGTTGATGAAGACTCAACTGTACCAAATTCTGTAAGAGCTATGTATAATATTACCAAGCAATGTAGAAGAGATAAAGTAAATATTATTGAGGTTCAGTTGTGAAATTGCCTCATGGCAAATACTTACTTTTTGCAAAAGATCTTGTAGAACATACAGAAAAATATATTGTAGTGGATTGCAGTTTTCCTATGATACCTACTTTAGCAATGTTCCTAGAGGCAGCAGCACAATGTACTGTAGGGTTCGATAGGGAAGAGAATGTGAAAATGGGATATTTAACGATGGGGAAAGATATTAAGATATTAAATAATATAAATAAAAAAGAATATTTCTTTAAGATAGAGAAAGGTGCACATGTAGCTGAGTACCATCAGTTTAATTTTGAGGTATTATGTAAAGAGACTGGAGTTAAAGTAGTGAGTGGTACTTTGACTTTGAAAACAGAAATATAAGGGTATGGATATGAAAGAATTTGATGTAGTGATTATCGGAGGAGGACCTGCAGGTTCTATCGCTGCTATACAGTTTAGAAATGCTGGCTACAGTGTGCAAATAATTGAAAAAGTGAAATTCCCACGTTTTGTTATAGGAGAGTCGTTGCTTCCTAGGTGTAATGAATTACTTGAAGATGCAGGTGTACTAGAAGTGGTTCAAGATGCAGGGTTTCAATTTAAGGGTGGTGTTACTTTTGAAAATGAAGAAGGTGAAGAAAAGGTCATACATTTTACAGATAACCTAGGACAAAAACACAATAGTTCTTTTCAGGTACGCCGTGAAATATTTGATCATACGTTATTACAGAGTGCAGAAAAACTTGGTGCTAATGTGGCAATGGAAAGCGAAGTGATTGCTTATGATGAAAATGAAAATATTGTAACCGTTTTGCATAAAAATGGGCAAGAAGAACATTATCAAGCTAAAAAAGTCATAGATGCATCAGGATATGGTCGTGTTTTACCAAGGCTGTTAAATCTTGCTTCAGATTCTTCTATGGCATCAAGAAATGCTATTTTCTGTAGAGTTGAAAATGACATACGTGCTACAGATGGAACAGATGGCTATATCAATGTTTATATTGTTGGCAATAACGATGCTTGGATATGGAACATTCCATTAAGCGATACTGTGACATCTGTGGGTATTGTCTGTTCAAATGAGTATTTTAATGCATATGATGGTGATGAAAATGCATTTTGGAACCATGTGGTTGAACATAATTCTCATGCAAAAGTACGTTATGCAAATGCTACAAAAATAAATAAGGTAGGTATGATAGGTGGCTACGCTTCAAATGTAAAAACAATGTTTGGTAAAAACTTTGTTTTAGTAGGCAACGCTACAGAGTTTTTAGACCCTGTATTTTCTTCAGGGGTTACGCTTGCCTTAGAATCTGGTTTTAGAGCTGCAAATTTAGTGATTGAAGAGTTTGAAGGAAAAAAGGTAGACTGGAAAGTTGCGTATGAAGACTATATGATGATAGGCATTGATGTATTTAGAGAGTATGTTAATGCTTGGTATGATGGACGCTTACAGACCATACTGTTTTCAGATAAATTAACAACAGAGAAAATAGAGCGTAAAGTAGTCTCGGTGTTAAGTGGGTATGTATGGGATGAGACAAATATGTTTGTACATTCACCTAAAGGGGCGATTGAGCGTATTTATAACCTTTTGAAGTAGTCGTTATTTGCAAATAAGGATACTTTGACAAATACCTACATTGTCTATCTCTTCAACCAGTTCAAGTCCTGCTTGATGAATATAGTCTAGCATATCCACGGCATTAAACATCTTACTATAGCCATTTGCCATTGCAGTAAAATAGGGCGAAGTGTTGATGATGCAGTACGCAGATGTTTCAAATCGTTGTTTATCCCATAGCGGTTCCATAATGTATATGAGAGTATCTTTTGACATACTTTTTTTGATACGTTTGAGTAACGATATAATATCCTCTTCCTTAAAACAGTCAAGAAATTGGCTCATCCAAATGATATCATAGCTTTGAGGAATCTCTTTTGACACATCTAGGATATCTTGTGCAATAAAATGGATATTTTTTTCTAACTTTGCCTCTTTAACATTTTCTTTAGCAAGTGCAATTTGTTCTGGAAGGTCACAGATAGTTATGGAGACGTTAGAATCTACTTGTGCAAGCTGCATAGAAAACTTACCTGTATTACCTCCTATGTCTAAGAGGGTTTTTGGCTTATTTTTTAGCAAAATGTGTATGGCTTCCTCAAAGGAACTGTCTGAGTAATAGTGGTCAAATGTAAACCAGCTCTCTTGAGCTTCTTTAGGCAAAGTTGAAAGAGCAGGATAGATAGTATCCCATGAGCCAAAAACTTTTAGCCCTAATGCTTTTTCTTCTTTGATAGACTCTTCTAAGTAGTAGAGACCTTGATAATTAACATAATGATTATAATTCATGTTAATGTTTGTCATTTTGTCTTTCAGTAGGAAGTAACCTGTTTTTGTGATGTGATACCTATTCTTTGAAAGTTTTACAATGTCTGCACTTAATGATGTTTCAATTAATGTTTGCACACCATATTTGGATAGGTTTACTTTTTGGCTTATTTCATCCAGAGTAAGACCCACTTTATCATGGTTATATAAGACTTCTAAAATACCCAAGTCTCTCATTGACTTTGCAACTTGAAAGACAATAGGCGCAAATGCAATTTTCTGTGCAGCATATTGTGCTTCTAACGCACTTTTTGTATCATTTTCTTGAAAAAAGTTTGGCATATATTCTCATTGTTGTATTGGGCTATGTATAAAGTATAAGATTGTATAGTAGTTTTATTTAGTTTTGGATAAAATTAGGTTACTTAATATGGGGTATTAAGGAAAGGGGTAAGGGATTGATACGTTCATTGTATACTAGTAGTGTTCAAGATAATGGTGATGTTATTATTCATTTGAGCGATAAATCACATCCCTTATTTGAAGCACATTTTCCTCAGTATCCTATTTTACCAGGTTTTGCTCTTATTGATATACTTGCAGAATCATTACTTGATGACATAGTAACTATTCATAAAAGTAAATTTATTAGAAATATTTTCCCCAATGATATCCTAGAATGTGAGATATCTAGCAATGAAAAAAAAAGAAAAATAAAAGTATTTAGAAACAATGAAAAAGTAAGTGAAGTAGTCTATGAAACAAAATAAAGTGATTATTGTTGTCCCTACCTATAATAACCCTGAGAGTATTAAAAAAGTTGTAGAAGATATATTGGCACACAACTATGAAGTGATAGTAGTAGATGATGGTTCTAATCAAAATGTGCAAGACTTATTTTCGTTGGCGGAACAAAAAAACATACATTTTGTTCGACATGAAACAAATCAAGGTAAAGGGCAGGCTATTATCAGCGGTGCACAAAAGGCTAAAGAGTTAGGGTATCTTTATGTTCTTAGTATGGATGGGGATGGACAGCATTTAGCATCACAAGCCCATTTACTCATCGATGAGTGTCATCAAGATGAAATTATCATAGGGGCAAGAAACTTTAATTTGGAGAATGTACCTTTAGGTTCTAAGTTTGGACGATGGTTTAGTAATATTTGGGCAAAATTAAATACAAAAATGATGATTACGGATTCTCTTTCTGGATATAGGATATATCCTATTTCCATCTTAGAACTTCCTATACAAACACAAAAGTTTGACTGGGAGATGGAAGTGCTTATACGTCATGCCCAAACAGGAAAAAATATAAAAGAAGTGCTCATAGAATGTTATTATCCTTTAGCAGAAGAACGTGTGAGCCATTTTAGAAACTTTGAAGATACCATGTCTATAGTGTGGGTACATTTACAAATACTCTTTCACAGACTGATAAACAAAATGCAAAAACTTTTTAAAATACAATCATAAACAATGAACCAGACCAAGCAAAGAGGTAGTAAGCAGAGTATTCAATTGGTGTTAAAGTTATATCACTTGTTTGGATATAAATTCATATATTTTTTCATGTATCCCATAACATTTTTCTATTTTTTAATAGCGTCTAATGTAAAAGAGTCATTACAAAAATACTACACACATTTAAATATAGAATTTACGTCTAAAGTATATTATGAACATTTAAGAATGTTTGCAGTTTCTATGGTAGATAGATTTATATCAAAAATACATCCAGAACATTATGACTTTAGATATGAGACGAAGGAAGTACCTGTAAAAATCTTGTCATCAGGAGGCATTTTACTCTATTCACATTTTGGTGGATGGGGAGCATCAAGTACAGGTTCCCATGTAAAAAATAAGCTCAATATTGTGATGCAAGAGACAATGCTTAGGGATATAAAGTGTTTAGAAAAAGACCTTGAGCTTGAATCTAAGATAAATATTATAGATATTAATCAAGGGTTGATAGCTGTTTCTATAGAAATTGCGAATGCGTTATGGAATGAAGAAATTGTTGCTATTATGGCAGATAGGGCTTCCAATGAAAAGGCAGAAGTGGAAGTACTATTTTTAGGAGAAAAGGCAAAATTTAATAAAAACCCCTTTCAAGTTGCCTATAAAGTAGATAAACCGTTATTGGCATATTTTATTATATGGACTGGTATTCAGCAATATAAAGTAGAATATATACATATCATAATAGATAAAAATAAAACAGAAGCTGATGCGGTGACACAAGCGTTAGAAACTTATGTAAAAAAATTTGAAGAGATTGTAAGATTATATCCTAACCAATGGTTTAATTTATATGATTTTTGGGAGAAAAAATGACCTTAACGATAGACAGTAGAAATATAAGCCTTGAAGAGATTATATCAGCAACAGATATAGTTATTTCAGAAGATAAAGCATTTAAACAGACGATAGCAGAAGCACATGATTTTTTAATGGAACAGATTAAAACCAAACCTATTTATGGTATTACCACTGGGTATGGGGCAAGTGGTAAGAATTATGTTTCTTATGAAGACAGTGAAACCTTACAAAAAAACTTGTTTCGATTTCATGGCTGTGGGGTGGGTGTTAACTTAAGTGAAAAAGTGTGTCGCTATGCAGTCATAATGCGTACAGTCTCTTTAAGTAAAGGACGTTCTGCTGTGAGTATGGATTTGCTACATCGCTTGGAACTGTTAATACAAAAAGACATCATACCTGTCATACCCTCACAAGGTTCAGTTGGAGCAAGTGGTGATTTGACACCACTTTCTTATATCGCAGCAGTTATTGCAGGTGAGCGTGAAGTGTATTATAAAAATGAAATCCGTGATGTGGCTGAGGTGTATGCTGAGTTAGGCATTGAGGCTTATGTGTTTAAGCCAAAAGAGGCTTTGGCTATTATGAATGGAACTACTATCATGAGTGCGATAGCTCTTGATGGGTTAGAAGCATTTGAAGTTATCTTGGATTCAATGGAGTCATATGTTGCGGGTATGTTTGAAGTGTTATTAGGAGATGATACACCAGTGTCAGACTTTGTACATGATTCTAAACCCTTTTTAGGTCAGATGGCGTCTGCTAAAAACATACAGCATAAGATATCTGGTTCAAAGCTAACACATGGGAGAGATGACAGGTATACAAAGTTTTTTGAAGACAATGATTTAAATATACAAGACAATTACTCTATGCGATGTGCTCCTCAAGTATTGGGGGTGATTAGAGATAATCTTACTATTGCTAAAAACTGGATAGAAACTGAAATAAATTCTGTGAATGATAACCCTCTTATAGATGGAAAAAATAAAAAGATATACACTTCAGGTAATTTCTACGGAGGGTATGTCGCACATGCGATGGATACCATGAAGATTTGTGCTGCAAACTTGGCTGACTTATTAGACAAAGAATTTGCTTTACTTGTAGACCATAAGTTCAACAGAGGTTTGGGAGAAAACTTGAAGCTTGCTCCTGAGTCATATTATCATGGATTTAAAGCGATGCAAATTACACTTAGTTCACTCAGTGCAGATGTGATTAAGAATACCACAGCGGCTTCCATACATTCAAGACCTACTGAGTCATTGAATCAAGATAAGGTTTCCATGGGGACTACTGCTGCAAATGATTTTGTCAAAATGATGCCAGAGTTACATAATATGCTCTCCATAGCATTTATAGGTATGGCACAAGCAGTAGATATACGAGGACAAGAAAAAGTTTCATCTCATCTTAAAGCTATTTTTGATGAAATTAGGCAAATAGTTAAGCCTTTACGTGAGGACAGGAGAATGGATATAGATATTCAAAATATAAAGGTATTATTGATGCAGAAGAAGTTTGTATAAGATGCAAATGTTAAAAGTATTAGTCACAGGAGCCACAGGCTCCATAGGCACTGCGATTGTACAAGAATTTGCTAAGCAAGGATATTATGTTTATATTCATTACTATCAAAATAAAACAAAAGCAGATTCTCTTTTAAAAGAGATAGAGAATGGAACACTTATCCAATTTGATATGCAAAATAAAGAAGAGATAAAAGCATCATTAGAAGGCTTAGATGTAGATGTTCTTGTCAATAACGCGGGTATCATTAAAGACAGTCTATTTTTCTTTATGGAAGAGAGTGATTGGGAAGAGGTAATTAATACGAACTTAAATGCACCTTTTTACATTACAAAATTCATAAGTAAAAATATGATTCGTAATAAAAAAGGAAGTATCGTTAATGTTGCCTCCATTTCGGGGCTTGTTGGTAATGCAGGACAAGCGAATTATGCAGCATCTAAAGGAGGGATTATCTCACTTACAAAGACGTTGGCTATAGAGCTTGGTCGTTATAATATAAGAGTAAATGCTTTAGCCCCTGGTATTATTGAATCAGAAATGATGGAAAATATCCCCCATCAAAAAGAGTTAAAAAAGATGATTCCTCTACAGCGTTTTGGTCGTGCTGAGGAAGTTGCTAAATGTGCTTACTTCATAGGACATGATGCGACATATGTGAGTGGGGAAGTTCTGAATATCTCTGGAGCAATGGTAAGATAGAAAGAATGAATTTAATTTTTTCTATTATTTATGCACCTTTTGTTTTTATGTTATTAAAGTATTATGATGTAAAAATGGTTTCTATGATTATTTTTAGTATAAGTATAGTCTGGTTTTTTATACTGAAAGACAAAAAAGATATTTCTGTACTTTTTCCTTTATTTTATGCAGCGATTGCAATGTTTGCTTTTTTTTCTCAAGCTTTTTTAGTCTTAAAGACCATACCTCTTTTTATAGCATTATTTTTTTCAGGTGTGATACTTGTATCTTATTTTCAAAAAAAATCTATGATTTTAGATTTTGCGCAGAAGATGACTAAAAACCCTATTGGAGAAGAGGAAAAAGAGTATATCCATCAATCTAGTATTTTTTGGTTTTTTGTGAGTCTTATAAATGTTTGTATACATTTTTCTTTTTATATGAGTACAAATCTTGATTTTTGGTTATTTTATAGTTCTGTAGGTTGGTACTTTTTATTTATCTTTGCAGGAATATTCCAATTCTTACATAGACGGTTTGTTTTTTTGAGGAGAGAAAATGCTTAAATATATTTTACTCTTAGTTCTCTTTACCTTTACATTATATGCAAAAACGATACAGTTTTCTGAAGAGAAATATTTTGAATCCTTAGAAATGACATTTTATAAAAAAGGAAAAATTACTTTTTTAAAAGATAAAATTGAAGTCATCTATGAAAATGACAACACTGTTTTAACCTATAGTAATAACTTACTCATTAAGCAGAAAGGATTGGATAAAATAGAGGTAGATTTACGAACGAAACCAGCTATTAAAATGTTTTTTGTGTTATTTGAAGCTATTTATTTTGATAAAAAAAAGATACTTCAAGCGTATTTTACAGCAAAGACAGACAAGGGTGTGACAACGTTAAGACCAAATAAAAACATAGCTGCATATATACATAGTGTACACTATAAAAAACAAAATAAACATTTAGAGTTTTTAAAAATACATATGCGTAACAATGATAGGATATTGATTGAAGAAACCTATTAGATATCTTAACTTTTTTCTTTTTGTTATTTCTTTAGCTGTGCTTGTAGCATTGCAAAGCTATACACACTTTTCTACTTCTTTATTTTCAGTTTTACCTCAGAGTGATGCAAAAAAAATGATTGAAGGTTTCCAAAAAACACAAAATTCTCAGACGCTCTTGGTGTCAGTCAAAGGTTTTGATGAGTCTGCCTTAGAACGAATACAACAAATAGAGATAAAGTTAGATTCTTTAGAGTCTGTATCTCTTAAAGTAAAGGCTAGAAATCATGTCCTAGCGGCACACAACAATGCAAACAAACTTATGATACAAGATGTAAATGTAACAAAACTTACTACAATTGATGTTGCCAAAACACTCAAAAGTCTTTACCATGAAATGACATCTTCTTTTTTTCCTGTTATTATAGATAAAATTGATCCATTTAAAATTTTAATCTCTAAAAAGACTATAGAGATACAAAGTAAAAATGGACATGCCATCTTGGGTGATTATGGATACATGAGTTATTTTACTTTACAAACTAAAAGTCTGAAAGATCATAAAAAAGTATATGACGAGATTCATGACATACTGCGTGATGTAAAAGAGGTACAGTTTTTCAGCCCACTCTTTTATTATGTGGAAAATTCAGAAGCTATACGTTCTGATGTGCAAAATATTATGACCCTTGCCTTTATTATTTTACTCTTGTTATATATTGCGATATTAAAAGATGTTTTATTGCTCGTCCATACAGTTATTACTTTATCAACTTCTGCTATGCTTGCTACAGTCATGCTTTCACAGATGTATGAGCAAATTTCTATTTTTGTCTTTGTCTTTGGTGTATCTATAAGTACTGTTGCTATTGATTATATGTTTCATCATTATTTGCATGGTTATTACAGTAAAGAAAGAACTGAAGGAGTGAAGTTCAATAGGGAAGTATTGTTTGGATTTTTAACAACATTTTTTGCTTTTTTCATTTTAAGTTTTACTTCTTTTTTACTTATTAAACAAATTGCATTTTTTGCTATGGTATCACTTTTTATTTCTTATATACATTTTGCATTTCTTTATCCTAAAATAGGATTTAAAACGTTTATTTTTGACAAGAAGAAAAATTATAAAGTCACTTGTTCTATATCATCTAATATCTTTTTATTTATTTCATTTCTCTTGATACTTGCATCTAGCATGTGGGTGCATTTTGACTTTAATTTAAAAAACCTAGATTATGACAACCAAACATTAAAAAAAACAGAGCACTTTTTTGAGTCAAAATATACTGCACATAAAAATATCTCATTTGCGATACAAGCAGATACTATTGACTCTTTAATTTCTAAGAGTAAAAGACTACAAGCTAGTATACCTACAGCCAAGGTACCTTTATCTTCACTTATGAGTAGCACATCTTATGGAAAAAATAAAGATGTATTTTTACAAATGCATCCATTAAAATCAGCATTAGAACAAGAAGCTAATAAACTAGGTTTTAAAAAAGGATATTTTGATGATGCGTATACTATAGAAAAGTCATTTAGTACGTATACTCAAGAACAAATAAAAAGTTATGGCATAGAGATATTAAAAATAGATAATGACTATATTACCTTTGGAATAGTGAATGAAGCACATTATAAAGAAGTTTTAGCATATGATTTTGTTAAAAGTTTAAGTATCAAAGAACATTTTGAATTGTTGATGCAGGAGTCTGTAAAAAATATTGGGGTATTAGGTGTTTTAGTTATTTTGATGATAGTAATCATGTTTTTGATACTAGCTGGCAATAAATTTGTCTATGCAACGATATTTTTACTATTTCCTGTTACTTTGATGGGTGTGTATGCTTACTTTTTTAGTATCAATATATTGCATTTATTTATGCTTTTTATTATTTTAGCCATTGGAATAGACTATGCTATATATATGGCAACAGATAGTAGTATACGCACTAGAAAAGCTATAAGTTATTCTCTAGTGAGTACCTTTGCAGGCTTTGGAGTGCTTGTGTTTAGCCAGATAAATGCACTGTTTTCACTAGGTATTATAGCTATTATTGGTATAGGGGCTATCTCTATGTTATTATTATGTATGAAGGAAGTATAACGTGTATTTAAGTGTTTTAAATGATAGTGGGAAAGTAAAAAAATACTCTATATCCAAAGATGAATTTGTAGATGTGAGACTTCACGGTCATGTGGGCTATATAGGTACACAATCCAAAGAGTCTAATGCATTAAATCTGTTAAAGGCATATTACTCTGAATCAAAAGCCATCTTACTTGATGAAACAAATAAAGTGATAGTAGAACAGTTACAAGCTTTGAATGTGTCAGAGTTTTCTCAAAAGAGTAAAGAGAAGACGATTTTTGATAACAAAGATTTTTTTCTTATGTATTATACTAGTGGGAGTACAGGTATACCTGTTGGGGCATTAAAGTCGAAGAAAAATATAGAATTAGAAGTACATACTTTAACGAAATTACTAGAACCATATAGTATTAAAAAAGTTATTGTTACTGTGCCTTTTATACACTTATATGGAACACTATTTGGCTTGTTTTATCCACTTTTAAATGGTATAGACATACTCTTTAAAGAACATTTTTTACCACACGATTTACTGGATTTAATAGAACCATATACTATGGTAGTTACAACCCCACTTTATATAAAGGCACTCAATAAGATAGAAGAAGGTAAAAACCTTAGCCAATCACTTTTTATTTCATCAACTGCACCATTAGATGAGGTAAGTGTAGAACAGTTTAATATCAAATATAATACAGATATTATGCAAATATTTGGTTCTACAGAGACAGGGGGGATTGGATATAAATTAAATAAAGATGCATTATGGAAGCCATTTGAAGGCGTAAATTTGAGTGTTAATGCTGAAGAAGAATTAAGCGTATCTTCACCTTTTATTTCTAGTTCTTTGTATAAAGAAAAATTTATTCAAACACATGGAAGTATACAAACATTTGACTATGTTACATTAGAACAATCAGGGTTTAAACTTTTAGGACGAAGTTCTAAAATCTTTAAATTAGCAGGTAAACGTTATTCAACTATACAAATAGAAAATATTTTAGAAGAGATTGAAGGAATTTCTAAAGCGTTGGTTTTTGTTGAGTTGGCAAAAGAATCATTACGAGGTGAATATATAGATATTACCTTAGAGAGTAAAAAAAATTTCTCAACAAAAGAGATAAAGAAAGTATTACAAGATAATTTATCCAATTTAAAATTTTCTATTCAATTAAGTATTGTGGATAAAATTCTTGTCAACAAGGTGGGGAAGAAGATACATATAAAATAACAAGTATTTTATATGTAATGGATGATAAACGTATGCCAATGGCTCATTGTTTTAGATTCTCTTAAGGAGTAGAATCAAGTATTAATCACCTAAATATGCATTTTGAGTTGGATGTTTAAGCCATTGGGCGATGTCTTTACCTAATACTTCAGCTGTCCTACCTAACACAGAGCATGAACTTTTATAGCCAGCAAAGAATCCTCCGCCAGAGTGTCTTTGAGCCCTGAAAGAAGCAAACCTTGTACCATTTTTGTATAATATACCTTTTACTTGTGTCAATTTTCTGTGACCTAAAAATGCGTTACCTTCACTTACAGCATTTGTAATAATCAAGTCTAGATAATAAGGACTATTTCTTTTTGTTGCACGATTGTTTAATATGACTTTTACTTGTGTCGCTTTTGAATATTGTTTAGTGTAATGAGGTATTTGTGTCTGAATTTTACAATCTGTAACAATAGCCTGCTTAATAAATACATCTTTTTTAAAAGGGGTTTTTACATGCATCATAATGGTTTGATTTGTTAAATTAGCAATAGGTGTTAACGTTTGTTTTTGTTTTGCACATCCTGTACTTACTAATAAAAATAAAAGTGTTAGAGTAGAAAGCTTAAATAGTTTTGTCATCACGTTCCTTTGTTTTGTATGAAATAATATTTTATTTAATATAAAATATATCGTTGCTTAATAGGCTGATGTATTATGATACTTTATCAATCCCCATTAAAATAAGAGAAGCCAAAAGTCCCCCCGCAAATCCTGCCAATACATCATCAAACATGACACCCATACCCCCTTTAAGCTCTCTGTCAATCCAGCCTATGGTTGAAGGTTTCCAAATGTCAAAAAGGCGAAAGGCGGCAAAACTAAAGATGATAGCAAGTATTTCAGCATAGGCATAAGGCATAGTAGTAGCGGTTGAATAGGCAATCATCAAGCTCAGCCACATTCCCACTGCTTCATCAATCACAATATGTTGTTGGTCATGCAAGCCTGTACTTTTTTCGTATTTATTAATTTCAAATATGCCTATGATAGTAATGGCTATGGTAAGTGTAAAGAGTACCTCAATACCAAGGTAGTAAAGCACAGCTAAGCCTACAGGAAGAGAAGCTAACGTACCTACTGTACCAGGAGCTTTAGGGCTTAGTCCTGATCCGAAGAAAGTAAGAAAAAGTTTTTGTAGATTCATTTTTATTCCTTTAGTATAGTTATGTGAGTGATGAAGTCTGGTAGAGGCCAATGAGTTTAAGGTAAAATTGTTCTTCACTGAGATTTTCGAGTAATCCTGTATTTGGCATCAGTGAATCATGAATTTTTTGTAAACTTTCAAATCTTTCAGGAAATAATGCAGCCAAAATACTTGCTGAGACTTCTTTACGTACTAAAATGGGAGGCGGTACCAGTCCTGATTTAATTAGTTTCATAATGGACTCAGAATGATAATGAATATGATGGTGTTGTCCATGAGGGCAATTGGCAGTACTTACTAATGTCTTACAAGTATTACAATAGACATACTCATCTACTGTTTTAATGTCAATATCGATACTTTTACAGTGGTCAAAAATAGTAGAGAGTCTATTTTTATCATAAAAAAGACCTAATCCATGGTGGTTTTTCCCCACAACTAGCTGTTGACAACCATAGTTTTTTACTAAATTTGCTTCTAAAATAAGCTCATTCTGTCCTGCAAAAATATAGCTATTTTCAAAGGGAATAATAAGTATTTTATTCCTAGGGATATAGTTGTCTATAAATGCATTGAGTGCATTGTAACGGATTTCATATTGTAATGTATCTAGTGAAAAAGGTTTTCTTAAAAAAATGACCAACAAATCAGAGTCAGATATAGCTTGACGAATCATTCTCTCATGGGCACGGTTGAGAGGGTTTGCTGTCAACATCATGGATGAGACAAATGTTGCACCTGTTGTTTGAATCATCTCTTTGATACGTCTTTTATTGTCTTCTAGTATAGGATAGTTAACGTGTAAATCCCCACATACTGCAAGCTTACCTAGACGAGAAAGTATATTTTTAACCCCTGGATGTGAGGGGTCTGTTGTTCCATAAATATTCTGAAGACGTTTTTCAAAGTTTATTGGAAAAGTTTCATCTACGATGATTTCACCTACTTTATTACCTTCACAAAAGAGGTCAACCGTTTCACCCTTTACAAGTGTTTTTAGAATAGCATCATTTTTCTTACCATTGGGAGCGAGTACAAAAGCAAAAGGGAAGGGGATACCTTTGTATACTTTTTTTTCATTGACTTCTTTGGCCTCTAGCTTATTCATTAATCTATCAACAGGTGCCATAAGCCCAGCTTGCATTAATGCTAAAGTAGAGAGTGCTTCTGTATCGATATAAAGTGATTTTCTTGTTGACATTTTAAATCCTTCTTAGGCTGAACAGGTTATTTCTTTTTAAAGAGATCAAATTTTCTTCTTTTTTCCCAAAGGCTTTTTCTTGAGATACCTAGTTTTTTGGAAAGCTCTGTATCTGGGAACTTGTATTGAAAAGAATTGACAATGAACTTGACATAATCATCTATGGTTAAAATTTCATTTTGATCGTACAGCTTTGAATCGGTGTTGAGCGTGATAGTGTTAAATTCACATTCAAGCCCAGAAGTACTACAGAGTATGAAGTCGTATTCAGTAATTAGGGTTAATACATACTCCCTATCTGCTTTTTTAAGCGTATGTATTTCTGTAATATAAAGTAAAGAATCATTGGGGCTTTTTGATATCTTTTCTTTCCATGTCTTTTCACTAAGGGGCACAAAGGTTAGAAGCTTATCGTTTTCTTTTGCATACTCAAAAACTACTTTATCAATGAGCCTTTGATAGTTAGTTTCTATGACAAGGGGTGTTTGTATGGTATCCATAGGAACATCTATAATGATTTCTTTGAGAAGGTTATCCATATATTCTTGATAGAGTTCGGTTTTCTTTTTTAGTTCTTGAAACTCTTGGTAGTGGGCTATTTTACGTATGAGTTCTTCTATCATAAATGGTTTTACAATGTAATCTTTAGCGCCTAGTTTCAAGGGAATACTTACTGTATCATTATTGATGTAATTCACCATCAATATAATGATTTTATCTTTACATGCTTTAATCAATTGATCCGTATTTTGACCGGGCATATTGGTTGAGAGTAAATAGACATCGCCATTTGTTTTCATCGCTTCTTTTGTTGAACTATATATTTCAGTTTCAAAGTTATGTTCACTTAATTTTGAGGCAATACTTTGTGCCAGATGAAGTTCGTTTTCTACAATGATTATTTTCATAATGTTTTCCAATTTTTGTAAGTTAAATTTGCTACTGCATGTACAGTCACACCTTCTTTTCGTCCTATAAAGCCTAATGCTTCAGAAGTGCTAGCTTTAATGTTGATAAAACTTTTTCTTATACCTAAAAGCGAAGAGAGTGATGCTTTCATCTTTTGCTTAAAAGGGAGAAGTTTTGGTACTTCTGCCATGATAGTCATATCGACATTGCCAATACTAAAGCCAAAAGCATGAATACGTTTTACTGTATCACGAAGAAGTACTTTTGAATCAGCCCCTGCATACGTAGCATCTGTATCGGGGTAAAGTTCACCAATGTCACCCATGCCAGCAGCCCCTAAAAGAGCATCTATTAAAGCATGTATAGCAACATCTCCATCACTATGTGCTTTAAATCCATAAGGAGCATCTATGGGTACACCACAAAGGAACATTTTTTTACCTGTTTCAAAAGGGTGTGTATCTATACCAAAACCTGTGAGTGTTTTAGGGCTAGGTGCTTTTAGGCATGTTACCTTTTGTAAGTCTTCTAGGGTCGTGAGTTTGTGTGCTTTTGTAGAACCTTCAACAAAGTGTACTTTTTCACCTAAAGAAGCAATAGCTGAAGAGTCATCAGAAAAGAGTGTTTCTGTTTGTAATGCTTTTTTTAGTAAATCTGTACGAGAGAGTTGAGGGGTTTGTATGATGTATGTTTTGTCTCTATCTATAGGGTTAGCATTAAAATAGAGTGTATCTGTCACTGGAAGTGTCGGTACTATACACGAAGCTTCATTTTGTGCAGAGAGTATACGTGTTATCATGTCACTAGGTACACAACATCGTGCGATGTCTGATACAAGAACATAGTCTGAACTTACATTTTGAAGTGCATGACTTAAAGAAACTTGTCTACTGTTACCACCTTGCACATATGTATACTCTGCAAAGTTTTTCATTTCTTTTATTTCATCAGGTGTTGAGACAATAATAATCTCATTAAAGTTTGCAGCATGTTCAAAGTGTTCTGCTACATGCAGCCATAGTGGGGACTCTTGCGTATAAATCCATTGCTTCTTAACATTTGTTTTAAAGCGTGATGAACTTCCAGCACCCAAAAGTATCAAAGTAGTATTTGACAAATTAGCCCCTATTGTAATATTTATCTGTAACAATTAGTAACGAATTATACATAAAAAAGCTTCATACCTGCTTTAAATAAGAGTTTTCCACTCCTATTTTATAGGATATTATCTAAATTTAAACCTCATTTAAGATTTTGGTGGTATAACTCCTTATAACTAAAAACGAAGGATACATAATGACAGAACAAAATGTATTAGATGCATTAAAAAATGTAACGTACCCAGGATTTACGAAAGACATCGTGACTTTTGGATTTGTAAAAGATATCGTTGTTGAAAATACAACTGTAGGGATAATGCTTGATATTACATCATCAGCAGATGAAGTAAAGAATGAGCTTATAGAAAAAGGAACAGCTGAGCTTAAAAAAGCTGGATTTGAAGAAATCCATGTAAACATCAATGCACCACAAGCTCCAAGACAGATGTCAAACTCAGTGAGTGGAAAAAACATTGCTCCTCATATTAAGAACTTTGTTATGGTTAGTTCAGGTAAAGGTGGGGTTGGTAAATCTACAACTTCAGTAAACTTGGCTATCTCTTTAGCAATGCAAGGTAAAAAAGTAGGATTACTTGATGCTGATATCTATGGTCCAAATATCCCTCGGATGATGGGTGTAGATGGTCAAAAACCAGAGATTCAAGGGAACAAACTTGAGCCACTTAAAGCGTATGGTGTTGAAATTATGTCTATGGGTGCTATTATGGAAGAGGGTAAAGCGCTTATCTGGAGAGGGTCTATGATTATGAAAGCCATAGAACAATTCTTAAGAGACATCATGTGGTCAGAACTCGATGTACTTGTGATAGATATGCCTCCAGGAACTGGTGATGCACAATTATCACTTGCTCAGTCAGTGCCTATCACTGCAGGTGTTACGGTGACTACACCTCAAGAAGTATCACTTGATGATAGTAGACGTTCATTAAACATGTTTAAAAAACTTGATATTCCTACAGCGGGTATCATAGAAAATATGTCAGGGTTTATCTGTCCTTCATGTGATGAAGAGTCAGACATCTTTGGTATAGGTACTACACTTCCAGTGGCAGAAGAGTTCGACACAGAACTTATCGCACGTATACCTATAGAGCCAGCTATTAGAATAGGTGGTGATACAGGTATGCCAATAGCGTATCATAAACCAGACTCTGAGACAGGTAAACGTTACCAAGAAGCAGCAAGTAAACTATGGGAATTCATAGAAAAAGTAAATGCAGAAGACTTAGCAGGAAATGCAGGTGTTCAACCTACAACTCCTCCAGGTGTAAGTGCTTGTAGTACAGGTGGAGCAGCTGCGGCTACTCCAGCTAGAGCCACTGAAGGTTCATCAACTCCTGTGGAGAATACAGAAGGGGTTAAAATGGCTAAGAAGCCAGCGTCAGATGAAAGTTGCGGCACAGGCTGCGGCTGTCATTAAGCCCATTATTTCACTGTATCTTTGACTAAACGGCTTCGTTCCGTTTAGACAAATCTACAGCAAACTAACGGGCTTAACCTTTCTCTAAACTTTTATTACTTTTTTCATCAATTCTGCAATAATCTTTTGATTATTTTTCTTCAAACTTTCTATGACACTGTCAATATCTTCATCAGATTTATTTTGATTAAATTTAAATCCTCTCGGGAATAATTCCCAGACCCCTTGGGTAAAGGTTGTTGATTCAGCACCTTATTTTTCTTCTTTCTTCTCTTGACTTGCTTTTGCGCCAGTTATAAACTGTTCAAAGTTTTCTACATAGTTGTCAAAGTTTTCTTCGAGCATGTGTTTATATTGAGTGGTGAAAAAATCTATGACTTCTTCTTTTTCTACCTTCATCTCTTCTGCACTTTTAAATCCCATAGCTGTTATCCACGCGTTAAAACGTGATGAGGCAAACATGAGAGAGTTTGTAGCATCTGCTGGAGGGCAGGTATCGTCTATGTGGCTGTTGGCTAGTTGTATGTGTACATCTGCACGTTTGTAGAAGTTGCCGTCTATAGGTGTTTTGTTTTCGTCTGACATGGTTATGTCCTTATTTTTTTCGTATTGTACATTTTTTTGGCTATAATTGCGACTATATAAATAAGTAGGAATACACAATGAAAAACGCAGAAAAACTTAAAAACCTTTTAGAACTAGAAATCATCCCAGACCTAGAAGCTGCCATAGATGAGCTTTTTTCTACTATAGATAAAGCTAAAATGGCGTCCATAGCTCAAAAAGAAGACCTCGAAGAGATGCGTGAAATGCGTACAGAGTGTTTTGCCATCGTGGAAGAGTTAGGGCGTGATGAACTTGAAGAGGATGAGATAGATGAACTTCTTGCAGAACTAGTAGATATGAAAACGGATGAGGGCTAATCTTTTCTATTTTTTCATAGATATATTTTCTTTCTCTTCTTTTAAGACGCTTTTTATCTTTTTTATAATATATTGACATTATCAAACCTCTCGGGGCGCTGATATCTTTACAAAAGGATATTAGGCTGAGATAAGCAGAAATGCTAGTCCCGTTGAACTTGAACTGGTTAAGACCAGCGTAAGGAAGAGATTGTGATTCTACAACAAGTGGATAAATTGATTATTTACAAGATAATGAGATTATCCACTTACTTCGTATAACACTTCTCTCTTTTCGTATTTTATTTATGAAAGAGATAACATGACAAAAGCATTCAAAGACAAATTTAGCACTTCAAACGATGAACTCACACGTGAGCCATTTCCTGCATCTACTAAAGTATATTTAAAAGGTGAAATACACAAAGACATTCGTGTACCTGTAAGAGAGATTTTACTAGGTAACGAAACAAAACTACGCGTCTATGACACATCAGGACCTTACACCGATCCTACAGTAGAAATCAATGTAGACGAAGGCATCCCAGGTATACGTAAAGAGTGGATAACAGGACGTGGCGATGTAGAAGAGTACAAAGGTCGCATTATGGCACCTGTGGACAATGGATATTCTACAGATGAGCAACTAGACTTTGTAACTGCGGGAGCTAAAGGGCTTGTGCGTACACCGCTTCGTGCCAGAAAAGATGAAAATGGAAAGGGTAAAAATGTTACCCAAATGTGGTATGCACGTCAAGGTATCATCACCCCTGAGATGGAGTTCATCGCATTAAGAGAAAACCAAGATGCAGCCATGAGAGAAGAGTACCTTATGGATGAAGAGCGTGAGGCAAGACTTAAAGGTGAAAACTTTGGAGCAAACTTACCAGAGCAAATTACACCAGAATTTGTACGTAAAGAAGTAGCAGAAGGTCGTGCAGTTATCCCATGTAACATCAACCACCCAGAAGTTGAACCTATGATTATAGGACGTAACTTCTTAGTAAAAGTAAATGCAAATATCGGTAACTCGGCTACTACTTCAAGCATCGCAGAAGAAGTGGAAAAAATGGTATGGTCTACACGTTGGGGTGGAGATACAGTTATGGATTTAAGTACGGGTAAAAACATCCACACTACGCGTGACTGGATTTTACGTAACTCTCCAGTGCCTATTGGGACTGTGCCTATTTATCAAGCTTTGGAAAAAGTAAACGGTATCGCTGAAGACCTAACTTGGGAAGTGTTTAGAGATACACTTATAGAACAAGCTGAACAGGGTGTGGATTACTTCACTATTCACGCAGGATTACTTCTTCATCATGTACCAATGACTGCTAAACGTATCACGGGTATTGTTTCTCGTGGTGGGGCTATTATGGCGAAGTGGATGATTCACCACCATAAAGAAAACTTCTTGAACACGCACTTTGAAGACATTTGTGAGATTATGAAGACGTATGATGTGACATTCTCTTTAGGTGATGGCTTACGTCCAGGCTCAGGAGCTGATGCAAATGATGAAGCACAGTTTGGTGAACTAGAAGAGCTGGGACGTTTAACAAAAATAGCATGGAAACATGATGTACAAACACTCATTGAAGGCCCTGGTCACGTACCAATGCACATGATAAAAGAAAACATGGATAAACAACTAGAAGTTTGTCATGAAGCACCATTTTACACACTTGGACCCTTAACGACGGACATTGCCCCTGGGTATGACCACTTTACATCGGGTATCGGTGCAGCGATGATAGGTTGGTATGGATGTGCGATGCTTTGTTACGTCACACCTAAAGAACACCTAGGACTTCCAAATAGAGAAGATGTAAAAGAAGGACTCATCACTTACAAAATAGCAGCACACGCAGCTGATGTTGCCAAAGGTCACCCAGGAGCAAGAGCTAGAGATGACGCGATGTCTTTGGCTAGATTTGAGTTTAGATGGGTAGACCAGTTTAACATCGGTCTTGACCCAGAGCGTGCAAGAGACTACCATGATGCGACACTCCCAATGGAAGCAGCTAAAGTAGCACACTTTTGTTCTATGTGTGGACCTAAGTTTTGTTCTATGAAGATTTCTGCTGAAGTACGTGAGTATGCAGATGAGCTAGGTACAGATGTAGAGTCTGCAAAACAAGCGGGTATGGATGAAATGTCAGAGAAGTTCAAGGAAATGGGTTCTGAGGTTTATGTGGAAGCAGACAAGATAGTAAACGTATAGCGAAGCGTTCTCATTAAATCATGCAAATGCGTGCCTTGTCGTCCCGAACACCCTTGTAAACGGAGTGTTTTGAGAGGGACGACGCTTTTTTTGCTTCGTTTTTTTCTAAAAAAATGACGAGAGAAACAACGCCACGAGTTTAAATAAAGAGGAAAGTTCATCAAACAAAAATGATGACAGACGATTTATGAAAAAGTTAAAAGGAATTAAAATGCACATAGGCATAGCAGGTGTAGGTCTAGTAGGAAGAGTTTTAGCACTAAATCTCTTGCAACAAGGACACACCCTCACACTCTTTGATGCAGACACAGCTTACGGCGAAAAAGCTGCTGGTATGACAGCTGCAGGTATGCTCGCTGTCTTTGCTGAGCTTGAGACGGCTGAGTCTGTGATTTTTGAGCATGGTAATCGTTCTATATCTTTGTGGCCAGCTTTGCTTAAAAAAGTGGGGATACCAGAGGCATACCAGCAAAAAGGTAGCATCATCACTGCTCATCCACAAGACTATAAAGAGTTAGACCATTTTATAGAAACGCTTAAATCCAAAGTCGAAGAAGCATCAGAGATTAAACTCTTAGATAGAAGAGAGTTGACACAGCTAGAGCCTGATTTGGAACAACATGCTAAGGCATTTTTCATACCCCAAGAGGGACAGGTAGATGCACAAAAATTTATGAAAGCATCTAGTGATTATTTACTTAATCATCCTAGTGTAACTTGGAATCAAGAAACAAAAGTGGATGAGGTAAATAAAAAAGGTATTTTAGTAAATAATGTATTTCAAGCTTATGACTGGGTATTTGATACACGTGGTCTTGGGGCAAATGCACAAGTAAAAGATTTACGTGGCGTGCGTGGAGAAGTCATTTGGTTGGATGCTCCTGAAGTGAAGATCACTAGACCTACACGAATGTTGCATCCACGCTATAAAATCTATATAGTACCACGTGAAAATAACAGATACGTCATAGGAGCCACAGAGATAGAAAGTGAAGATATATCGCCTGTATCTGTACGTTCATCACTAGAATTACTGTCTGCGGTGTATAGTATGCATACTGGATTTGGCGAAGCACGCATTGTAAAGATGCTTAGTAATTGTCGTCCGACATTAAGAGACAATTTACCAAATATAGAACAAGAAGAAAAACTAACAAGGATTAATGGACTCTATAGACATGGATATTTACTAGCCCCTGCTATAGTAGAGCAAGCATTGAACCAAGGGATAAATAAATGATAGAAGTCATTGTTAATGGTAAAAGAACAGAGATAAGCTCTGAAATGAATGTAAAACAAATCATAAAAGAGTTAAACTATACACAAGAGGGTTTCGCTTTGGCACTTAACGGTACCTTTGTGGCAATAGCCACTTATGAAAATACTATCATAAAAGACAATGATAGTATAGAAATATTGGCACCTGTACAAGGTGGTTAAATTAATAAAGGAGCGTACTGTGAGTGATAGTTGGAAAATCGGTGGTAAAACCTTAAACTCTAGACTTCTTATAGGCTCTGCACTGTACCCTAGTCCTGCCAATATGGAAGATGCCATTAAAATATCGGGTGCTCAGATAGTGACAGTTTCTTTGCGTAGACAAGCTGCAGGTGGCAATGACAGCACAGGTGGCAATCAATTTTGGGATATCATAAAGTCTATGGGCATAGAAGTCTTACCGAACACAGCAGGCTCTCACTCTGCCAAAGAAGCTATCACCACGGCTCAGATGGCAAGAGAGGTATTTGGTACAAACTGGGTAAAACTTGAAGTCATAGGTGACCAGTATAACTTACAACCAGACCCTTTTGAGACGGTTAAAGCAGCTGAAGTACTCATAAAAGAGGGTTTTGAAGTTTTTCCTTATACGACAGATGACTTGGTAGTAGCCAAGCGTCTTGCTGACGTTGGGTGTAACATCATCATGCCTTGGGGTTCTATGATAGGCTCTGGTAAAGGGTTGATGAACCCTGACAACCTCATAGCTATACGTAAACAATTCCCTGACCTACAACTTGTAGTAGACGCAGGCATAGGTAAGCCTTCTCATGCTACGCAAGCGATGGAACTTGGTTATGATGGTGTGCTGTTAAATTCTGCTATTGCTTTGGCACAAGACCCTGTAAAGATGGCGAATGCCTTTAGAGTGGCAGTTGAAGCTGGACGGCTTGGGTATGAAGCAGGAGTGATGAAGGAGAGGGAATTTGCATCTCCTTCAACACCTACTGTTGGGACACCTTTTTGGCATCAGTTTGACTAAGCATAAATTGAATTTTCGTAGGGTGTTGTGCCATCACAACACCACATCATAAAATCTGTGTAAAATATAAATTTCTCCGTAAGGGTTGATAAAAGGTGTTGTCATGGGACAACACCCTACAAAAAAGGCATGCAATGAAATTTCCAAAATGTGACGAAACTCCATTAGGCATCTACCCAGTAGTAGACAGAGCTTATAAACTAAGACCTCTTTATGAAGTAGGTATCACCACAGCACAGTTAAGAACCAAAGATGCATTCTCAGGTAAAGAGTTAGAAGATGAAGTCATAGAAGCCATCAAAATCTCAGAAGAGTTCAACGCAAGATTTTTCCTCAATGACTTTTGGGAACTAGGTATCAAGCACAAGGCGTATGGCATACATCTTGGACAAGAAGACATTCAAGAAGCAGATGTGAAAGCCATCCTTGATGCAGGTATAAGGCTTGGTATTAGTTCCCATACGCCAAAAGAGATAGATATCGCCCTTGGTTTTGAACCATCCTATCTTGCTATTGGTCCAATTTACGAGCCTATCTCTAAAAAGCTTGTGTATGACACAGTAGGTCCTGAAGATTTGAAGCTTTGGGCTAAAAGTGTGGACTATCCTATCGTGGCTATAGGCGGGATAACTATTGAGAATATCAGCCATGTAGTAGAGACAAAAGCAGCTTCAGGCATAGCAATGATTTCAGATGTGTTGGAAAATGGGGAAATTTCAAAAGAAAAGACGCTTGCACTTATGGAAGCCTTTGCTACTTAAGCATAATAATAGGTTATTTAAAGTATAACACGCTATCAATCTCTTGGGGTGCTAAGTATCTTTAAAATAGATACAGCTGAGAAAACCCATCGAACTTGAACTGGTTAATGCCAGCGTAGGGAAGAGAAGTATATGCGTCACGTACTCCTCTCCTTAATACATATTTTAAGGAAACAACATGAAATCCAAAATTTTAACACTTTCATTCATCGCTTCTACTGCGTTAATGAGCACAGCTACTTTTGCAGAAGAAGTAACACTTGACCCTATCGTGGTTAGTTCTGACTTTAGAGAGAAGAAGCTTTCTCAAACTTCTAATGCAGTTACAGTGCTGAATGCAGATAAATTATATGATAAAGCATCTAGCTCATTTGTAGAAACTTTAGCTACCGTACCCAATGTAAACTTTGCTGCAGGTGCGTCTAAAGCAAAATATATACAAATCAGAGGAATAGGGGAAAGAAGTCAGTTTGAAACACCTATTAATCCATCTGTTGGGCTTATTATTGATGGTATTGACTTTTCTAATCTGACTTTGGGTGCCACACTTTTTGATATCAAGCAAATTGAAGTACTCAAAGGTCCCCAAGGTACAACTTTTGGTGCCAATGGTTTAGCAGGGGTAATTACAGCACAAAGTACTGAACCAACTAAAGAAGCACAAGGGCATATGGAAGCAACTGTAGGGAATTACAATACTAAGGCATTTGGGCTTGCTATGGGTGTTCCATTGATAGAAGATACATTGTTAGGACGATTTTCTTTTTATAGAAATACAAATGATGGTTATCTGAAGAATAGTTTTTTAAACAAAGACGATACAAACCAAGTAGATGAAACAACACTTAAAGGGCAGATTAAATGGCTTGTAAGCGATAATCATACTATTGATTTAAATGTTATGCACATTAATATTGATAATGGATATGATGCCTTTACTTTAGACAACAGTTGGACATCTCAAGCAGATGAACCAGGCGTTGATAGACAAAAAACAAATGCAATGGCATTAAAATCTACTTATGCATTTGATGCAATGACACTTATTTCAAAACTAAGTTACTCTAAGTCAGATTTAACTTATAGTTATGATGAAGACTGGAGTTATGTAGGGCAATTTGATGCAGCTACATACCCATACAAAGGATTTGATGCGTACAATAGAGATAAAAAACAAATTGACATTGATGTACATTTGACATCTAAAGAAAATGGACGCATATTTTCAGATATGAGTGACTGGACAGTAGGTGTATATGCTAAAAACTATGATGAAGACTTAGTAAGAAACCACCCAACAGATTATGGTGCAGATGTTAATTTCAACAGTGCGTATACTTCACAAAATATAGCAGCGTATGCTCAACTCGATACACATTTAAGTGATAAATTGACTATTATTAGTGGTCTTAGAGTTGAAAAATGGGATATGGAGTATAGTGATTCAAATAATGTAGCTATAGAAAATGATGAAGTGATGGTTGGCGGTAAGTTAGGCGTAAATTATCAGGCGAGTCAGAATGCACTTTATTATGTAACGCTTTCACGAGGCTATAAACCTGGTGGGGTGAATGCGGGAACAACATTAGCAGCTGCAGATAAAACATTTGCAACTGAAACGCTTTGGAATGTAGATCTTGGTGTCAACACGTCATATTATGACAATACACTTACAAGTAGGTTTAACCTATTTTATGGAAAACGAAAAGATATACAAATTAAACTTTACCAAGAAGATGAGCACAGCTTCACAGACTATTTAGGTAATGCAGCACAAGGTAGTTATTATGGGTTAGAATCTCAGCTTGATTATTATGTAAATGATGCTTTGCATGTTTACTCGAGTATAGGACTACTTAAAAGTCAGTTTGATGACTACACTGTAACACTAGATGGAAGAGAGCCTGCACATGCACCTAAGTATCAATACAATATTGGACTTGCATATAACTTCTTAGAATCATGGAGTTTTAAAACGAATGTTGAAGGAAAATCTAGCTATTTCTTCTCAAATACACATGAACAAAAATCAGAAGCTTATACGCTTGTCAATGCAAGTGTAGAGTACATGTATAATGATTTATCTGTAAGTGTATGGGCGAAGAATATTATGGATGAAGAATATGCTGTAAGAGGGTTTTACTTTCCAAATAATCCAGGTAATGGATATGAGGCAGAGCTTTATACACAAAAAGGTGCACCAAGAACATTTGGTGTGACACTTTCTTACGATTTCTAGGAACAAGAATGGAAATCTCTGTAGACATCAGCATGTACCCGCTTCAAAAAGATTTTGAAAGACCTATTTTAGCCTTTATAGCATTGCTAGAAAAAGAGAAGCGTGTGGAAGTGGTACGTAATGAACTTAGCACACAAGTACATGGTGACTATAAAGTCATCATGGCACTTCTTGAAAAAGAAATGTTCTCTGTGTTTACA
>Ga0256840_1000478_pt1 | contig 40997 bp, 50 predicted proteins | sample 355202metaG_FD_185969 | JGI IMG/M metagenome (GOLD analysis project Ga0256840, IMG submission 185969) | Hydrothermal vent microbial communities from Mid Atlantic Ridge, Atlantic Ocean - 355-202 | ecosystem: Environmental > Aquatic > Marine > Hydrothermal vents | place: Atlantic Ocean: Mid...
AAGGACTTCAGAAGGGCAGAGCCCAATGAGGTGCTTGAGGTCAGGGTCAACGGGCTTGCCTTTGGTCGATACAGGCTGGGAGAATACAGGGGTGCATACGGGTATGTGGAATCCTACGCCATCTCAAATTCCGGTCTTCTCATAGAGGATGCAGATGGAAAATGGTACTATCTGGCTTTTGACAATATTCATGAAGCTGTGGACGCCATGATGGACGATAACAAAAAGGAGAAGGTTATAGAGGTACGGCGCTTCCATCAGGCTAAATAAATAAAAATCAGTCCCTGCCCTTCGGCAGATGGGGGATTATCCAGCTTATAAAACTGTCCATGCTCCTCGTCTGTATGTAGAGAGTTCCCGTGCCGTGGAATTCCGCCACCAATCCTTCTCCGCTGAAGAGCGTGCTCTTAAGCCCTCCAACACGCCTTACCTTGAAGTCCAGTCCGTCCGTGAAGGCCACCATGTGTCCGGTATCTATGACAAAATGCTCGTTGTGGAGTTCCTTCCTGTATATCGCCCCGAAGCTTGAGAGGAATACCATACCCCTTCCGCTCATCTTAAGGAGGAAAAGGCCTTCCCTTCCGAAGAAGGTTTTTGCCCCTCCCCACTTGGTATCTATGCGTATTCCCTCGCTGCTGGCCAGAAATGCCCCGCTCTGGGCGTAGAGGGTTCCGTCGATTTCCAGCCCCTCTATATCCCCGGGATAGGAGGGTGCAAGCCCCAAAGTCCCAGGCCCGCGGAATGTGTTGATGAAAAAGCTCTCTCCCCCGAGCATTGAACGCTTTAAAGCGCCAAAAACGCCTCCCTTGGCTTTTGTCTCCATCTTTATGGTGGGACTCATGTGCACCATGGCTCCGGCCTCCGCCTGAATGGCCTCCCCCTGGGAGAGCTCCACCTCAAGCAGAGAAAAGCTCGGCCTGTGGTTTATCGTGTATCTCAAAAACATCACCTCACAGAGATTATGCAGGGGTTCCTTATATACCTCCGCATCGTTAATCGTCGAAAAAACCTTTTACTTTCACCGAAAGACTTTTATAATGGCCGGGTTTAGCACTAAAAGAACGTTTAAAGCTCAGCTCTTATGCAGGTGATGGCCATGGGAAAACTGCTGAAACCTATTAAGGATGTCGGTATCGTCGGATACGGTGCCTACGTCCCCATGTACAGGATTAAAAACGAGGAGATAGGAAGGGTCTGGGGTGTTTCGAGCTTTCCTATCAGGGAAAAATCAGTCCCGGGTCTGGATGAGGATGCAATAACGATTGGAATTGAGGCAGCGAGGAATGCCCTTAAAAGGGCGCGGATTGATCCCAGGCTTATAAGGGCACTCTGGTTTGGAACCGAGTCAAAGCCCTACGCCGTCAAGCCTTCTGCAACGGTTATAGCCGAGGCAATCGGTGCAACACCCGATCTGGATGCAGCCGATTTCGAGTTTGCATGCAAAGCGGGAACCGAAGCCCTGCAGGCTGCTATAGGATTCGTGGGTTCTGGAATGGCTGAATATGCCATGGCGATAGGTGCCGACACATCCCAGGGGAGGCCGGGTGACCACCTCGAATTCACCGCCTCGGCCGGTGGAGCGGCCTACCTCCTCGGTCCAAAAGGTTCTGATACCCTCGCGTATTTTGAGGCAAGCTACTCCTACGTAACCGATACCCCCGACTTCTGGAGGAGGCAGCACGAGCACTACCCGAGGCACGGCAACCGCTTCACAGGCGAACCTGCATACTTCCATCAGATAATAAGTGCCGCCAAGACCCTCATGGAAGAGATGGACTACACGCCGGACGACTTCGACTACGCCGTCTTCCACCAGCCCAACGTCAAGTTCCCGCTGACGGCCGCAAAGATACTCGGCATCCCGAAGGAAAAAGTAATTCCAGGACTCCTTACAGGGTTCATTGGCAACACCTACAGCGGCGCAACCCTCGTCGGCGTTTCGGCGGTTCTCGACGTGGCCAAACCCGGTGACAGAATTCTCTGGGTGAGCTTTGGTTCAGGAGCAGGAAGTGACGCCTTCAGTCTCGTCGTGCAGGACGCCATAGAGGAGAAGAGAGACCTAGCACCGAAGACAATGGACTACGTGAACAGAAAGAGGTACATCGATTACGCGCTCTACGCGAAGGCCAGGAGGAAGTACATACTGTAGGGGGTGTTAAGATGACGATTGAAAAGCCCGTGATCATCGGCGTTGGTATGATTCCTGTCGGAGAGCACTGGAAGCTCTCGCTCAGAGACATAGCCGTTGAAGCCCTTCTCAACGCGATGGATGATGCTGGAGTCGAGAGGGTTGACTCGCTCTACGTTGGAAACATGATCTCAGGTTCCTTCATTGAGCAGGAGAACCTCGGCGCCCTTATAGCCGACTGGGCAGGCCTTGGAAACGTTCCAGCCGTTAAGGTTGAGGCCGCATGTGCTTCAGGTGGGGCGGCTGTGCAGGAGGGTGCAAAGGCCGTAATGGCCGGCCTTGAGGACGTTGTTGCGGTTGTGGGTGTTGAGAAGATGACCGACGCCTGGCCGAGCGACGCCACCAGGTATCTGGCCTACGCCGCTGATGCGGACTGGGAGCTATTCCACGGGGCCAGTTTTGTGGCATTAAACGCACTCATAATGAGGCACTACATGAATACATATGGCTACACCGAGGAGGACCTGGCGCTCTTCGCAGTCAACGCCCACGCCAACGGTGCCAAGAACCCCTACGCAATGTTCAAGGGACCCATAAAGGTTGAGACCGTCCTGAAAAGCCCCTACATAGCAGACCCTCTCAAGCTCTTCGATGCATCGCCGGTCTGCGACGGTGCGGCGGCAGTGATAATCACCACACAGGAGAAGGCCAAGGAGCTCGGCGTTCCCAGGGAGAAGTGGGTCGAGGTTGCTGGAATGGGGAGGGCGATTGACACCATAAACCTCGCCAACAGGGAAGACCTTCTCACGCTTAAAGCTGCGAAAATTGCAGCGGATAGGGCATACAGAATGGCCGGCGTTGAGGCTAAGGAGGTCAACTTCTTCGAGGTTCACGACGCCTTTACCGTCATGGCCGCGCTCAGCCTCGAGGCCCTCGGTGTCGCGAAAAAGGGAGAGGGCGCGAAGCTCGCCAGGGAGGGCCAGATAGCGGTCGATGCAAACTACCCGATACAGACTATGGGAGGGCTGAAGAGCAGAGGGCACCCAGTTGGAGCCACCGGCGTTTACCAGACGGTCGAGGCGGTTCTGCAGCTCCGCGGCGAGGCACCTGAGGGGATACAGGTTCCGAACGCCGAGGTAGGTCTGACCCAGAACATAGGCGGTACGGGCTCGAACATAACGGTCAACGTGTTTAGGAGGGTCTGAGATGGGAAAGCCCATGCAGGTTGCAAGGCACTGGAGACACTTCCGCGAGAAGTACGCCCTCATCGGGGGCAAATGTGAGAACGGCCACATATTTTTCCCCTACAGAAGCGTCTGTCCCGTATGCGGAAGCAGGAACGTCAAGGAATATGAACTGAACGGAAAGGGGAAGGTCATAAGCTGGACAATAGTACGGAACCCCCCGAGCGGCTTTGAATACTACCGGCCGTATCCCCTCGCACTAATCCAGCTGGAGGAGGGTCCCGTCGTTCTGGCCCAGCTAACCGACGTTGACCCCGAGGAAATCCATGAGGGTATGGAGGTGGAGATGGTAACAAGAAAACTACGCGAGTTCGACGAGGACGGAATAATACTCTACGGGTACAAGTTCAGGCCCGTTTTGAAGTGAGCTCTTTCCTATTTCTTTCCTACCCTCCGGAAGTCGCCCAAATAGGAAGCGGTGGTAAAGTGGATGTGCGGCTCCTCAAGCCTTTTCGATCTTCATTCGCTCGCCGCTCTCAAACTCCAGCTCCAGGAGGCCCCTTTTCATCCTAACCTTGATACCATCAACGACGGCTTCTATCCCACCATTCTCCGCCCTAACACCAAGCATCCCCGCTATCTCATCCACGCTCTTCAGAGAGCCGTTCATGGTAGTTTCCATGACCTCACCTTCGCTCTCAATGCTAATCCTGAGCTTTCCTTTACCGTCACGTATGAAACTCTCCTCTTTCAATTCCCTTACCTTATCGGGTTGAGGTGGGTGTACACACGGCATCATTTTCACCGATTCAATCTTCACCCGGGGGTTTATCAGGTTTTGCATGAAGGTCCCTGACCATCCTAACCCATATTCCGCTCTGCCCAACCTTCCTAAAGCCGTAGCTTTCGTAGAACTCGATGGCACCCCTGTTTTTCTCACCGACCCACAGCTCAACACGATCCGTGTAACGGGACAGGTAATCCAGACCTTTCCCCATCAGGATGCGTCCGATACCGTGGCCCTGGAATCTTCTGTCGACGACGAACTCATGAATCGCACCAACTATCCTGCCCTCGTACTTGCTGTACCAGTCACGGTCACATACTATAAAGCCCGCGAGTTCTCCGCCCCTTCTGGCCACAAAAAAGCCATCCCTGGCCTTACTCCAGCACCAGCGGAGATAGCGTTTGGCGTAGCCCTCGCCCTCACCACCGTACTCACGGAGTCCCTCGTACCCCCTCATGTAGATCCCGACGAGTTCCTCCAGGGTTTCCGCGTTGAGTCTATCAAGCCTCTCAACTTCTACCGCGCCCATCAGAGATAGTACGGCGACGGGTTTATAAAAGATAGCTCTAAGCCTTAAATGGAGCAAGAAGGTGATTGGGATGGGGAAGGCGAAGCCCAAGTTATGTGAAATCTGCGGTGCACCGATAAGAGGGCCTGGACACAAGATAAGGATCGAGGGGGCCGAACTTCTGGTGTGTGACCGGTGTTACGAGAGATACAGCCATAAGAAGCCCGGGACATTCAGCACCATGCCCACCGGCAGGCGGCCGGTCAGGAGAACTCACATCCCGTCGGGACCGAAGCCCAGGAATACCGGAAGACCCAGAACCGAGCGCCCGCTATACCAAGAGGAGATAGTGGAGGACTTCGCTGACCGGGTCTACCACGCGATTCAGAAAACAGGCAAAAGTTACGAGGAACTCTCCCACGAGATCGGCCTCTCAATGAACGACCTGAGGGCGATCGCTCACGGCTACCGCGAGCCCACCATAAAAGAGGCAAAAAAGCTTGAGAAGTACTTCAAGATAACGCTAATCGAGCGCACGGGCCAGGAGGTTCAGGAAAAAGCCACGGTTCCAAAGGATTATGAACCGACCCTCGGGGACGTAGCAAACATCAGGATCAAGAAGCGGAAGAAGTAACGGACACCGACCAGCGCCCTTCCGAACCACTCACTCGTGTTTTCTTCAGTCCTCATTCTTCGCCCTCTTTGGGGGGTGGAACCCTTTAAGTTTTTCAAAGGTTCTCCAAAGACGCATCAGCTCCTCCCAAGCATCGGTATCTGGGGGAATCACCAGTACATGCGCCGGTGGGTGGATGTCGGTCAGCCGTCCTATGGCCTTCGCGGGGGGAAGGTCCACCTGGGCAACTACGTGCGCGTTGAACCTTCTCCTCGGCTTCTCACCGCTCACGCTCTCAAACGCCCAGTCCGAGAGGGCGGGGGGTATTATCCTTGGATCACCCCGGATCCTCATTCCTCCGTAGCGAACGAGATCGGCCAGTGCGATGCTGGCCTTGTGAAAATCGTCAGTTCTAACCAGGATAAACGTGTTTCTCATCGAACGTCACCGTGGCCCCTTGAATGAAGACCTTTTAAGGGTTCCTCAATGAAAGCCTCGCGTACCTAAACCTTTAAAAACTCATCCGGGCTCATTTATAAAGGGTTTTTAAACCCACCATGTGGAGGTGTAAACCTTGGTTGATATGGGCAATGTAAAGCTCAGAATTGAGAACATAGTCGCTTCTGTTGATCTGTTTACCCAGCTGAACCTTGAGAGGGTCATAGAGATATGCCCCAACTCCAAGTACAATCCGGAGGAGTTCCCCGGAATTATATGCCGCTTCGAGGAGCCAAAGGTCGCCCTTCTGGTGTTCAGCTCCGGAAAGCTCGTTGTCACAGGAGCCAAAAGCGTCGATGACATCGAGAGGACAGTGAACAAGCTGATTCAGATGCTCAAGAAGATAGGGGCGAAGTTCGGTCGGGCACCCCAGATAGACATCCAGAACATGGTCTTCAGCGGCGACATAGGTATGGAATTCAACCTCGATGCGGTCGCTTTGAGCCTGCCCAACTGTGAATACGAGCCGGAGCAGTTCCCCGGCGTCATCTATCGCGTCAAGGAGCCAAGGGCCGTGATACTGCTCTTCTCCTCAGGAAAGATCGTCTGCTCTGGGGCAAAAAGCGAGCACGACGCTTGGGAAGCCGTTAGGAAGCTTATCAGGGAGCTTGAAAAGTACGGCCTCATTGAAGAAGAGGAAGAGTGGTGAAAGGCTTTCTCTTCTTATTCCCTCTTTGTCAGGGTCCCGAACGCTCTGTTTTGCCTTAGTACAATCTCCCGAGAGGCCTAGGAAAGGGCGGTACCCATATTCCTGGCTGTCATTTATTCAGATATTACCGTTAATATGGATATATTTTAATCAATAATCCAAAAATTTCGAATAAATGTTATTTAACCCTAAGTTTTATTGTCTTCAGGTGGAAACCATGGACACCAGAACGTTAAGGATAAAGACTGAGATACTGGGCTACCTCTCGGACACATTTCTGTCAAAGGGCTATCTCTGGATGCTTCCCAAGGTGCTTTCTCCAGTAACCGATCCCCTATGGCCAGACCCAGCGGAGCAAAAAACCGAACTGCTGGAAGTCGAGGTGAGGACGTACGGGATGAGACTGCGGCTGATGCACAGCATGATACTCCACAAACAGACGGCGGTTTCAAGGTTCGGAAGGATATTCGTGCTGTCTCCGAACGTGAGGATAGAGGCCCGGAAACCAGACGGGTGGCACACCTTTGAGTTCACCCAGTTTGACTTCGAAGCCCGCAATCTGAGGATGAAGGACGTAATGGAAACCCTAGAAGAGGTCATTAAGGGAATCGTCAGAAGGTTGTGTGAGGATGCCCTCGTATCCTGCGAGGAGTATGGGAGCATATTAAAAGGAGGCTTCCCAGTTTACAATTATGCCGATTTGGGAGAGGAGGAAGTAAACCGGTTAACACAGGAGAAAGAACGGCCGTTTTTTGTTGTGAACATACCGCGCGAGTTCTACGACTACTACGACGAAGAAACCGGGGAGTGGCATAACTACGATCTCTACGTGCCGGGATACGGCGAGGTGGCAAGTGGAGGTGAGAGGGAGTGGGAATACGAGAAGATAAAGCGGAAGATACTCAAAGGTGGCCTTAAAGTTGAGAACTTCGCTCCCTATCTCAGGATGGTCAAAAACGGCGAGATCATGCCTTCGGCAGGGGCAGGACTTGGAGTGGAACGGCTCGTAACGTTCTTCTCAGGCCTTAGGGATATATCTGAGGCGCAGGTGTTTCCACGGATTCCATACATGAAGGTGGAACTTTGAAGGAGAATTTGGATTCAACGTTCATCCGGTGGTGACGTTTCATCGAGTGAAGACGGGGCATACCGCGGTGCAGGGAAATCCCCCAACCGTAAGTTAGGTTCACTGGAAAGGATAATGGTTTTTAGGGATAAAAATCCGAGATCAACACCAGAGAAGCACTGATGCTTGAAATTAATAAAAATTGCAGGAGGGCATCAAAGCCCCAGAATCTCCTTCGCGGCCTCGATTCCGAGGTCAAAGGCTTTCATGTTCACGTCAACGGCCTTCGGCGGGACGTTGAGCCTTATGACCTCCCTGACATGTTCTGCGTCGAGCGGGAACTCGGGGATCTGGGTGAGTGCCCCTATGAGGACGGTGTTGGTTGTGATGACGTGCCCCGCTTTGATGGCCAGTTCCTCCGCGTTGAAGCCGATCCACTTGGCCCTAAAGTCGTCTTCCACTATCTTCTTTATCTCGTCGAGTTCTGGATAGCGGGCCTTACCCATCGAGACCTGGACGGGGACGATGGACTTGGTGTTGGTAACGATCATCCCCCCCCTTCTGAGGTGGTTGATGTAACGGAGTGCCTCGACCGGCTCAAAGCTGAGGATAACATCACCCCTTCCTTCCGGGACCATCGAACCGTAGACCTCGTCGCCGAAGCGGACGTACGAGACGACGCTTCCAAATCGCTGGCTCATCCCGTGAACCTCACCCATCCTAACCTTGTAGCCTGCATGAAGGGCGGCCCAACCGAGTATATTCGCCGCGGTGAGAACACCCTGACCGCCAACACCCGTAATCACTATGTTGTACTCATTAACGGGCTTCATTCCTCTCCCCCCTCTACTGGCTTGAAGGCACCGAATGGACAGATCTGCGCGCACCCTCCGCAGCCCCAGCACATGCTGGGCTCTATCCTCGCCTGCTTCTCCTCCTCATCCCAGTAGATTGCAGGACAGCCGTAGGCGTTGATACATATCTTACAGCCGGTACAGGCATCCTCATCGACGTAGTATATCGGCCACTTCTCGCCCCTGCGCCTCATCTGACCTATCTTGTAGAGGGCACAGACCTGCCTCGACACGACGACGCTGACTCCTTCGACCTCAAGAGCCTTCTTAACCGTCTCGTAAGTCTTCTTTATGTCGTACGGATCAACCACCGCCACAAAGTCGGCACCCATCGCCTTAGCGACGTCCTCTATCGGAATCCTCTTACCCATGCCGTGGGGCGTCTGGCCGGTGCTCGGGTTAGGCTGATCGCCGGTCATGGCCGTGACCAAGTTGTCGAGAACCACTATGAGCACGTTGGAGCGGTTGTATATCGCGTTCGCCAGGGCGGGAAGACCGGTATGGAAGAACGTTGAGTCCCCAATGGTGGCCACAATGACCTTCTTCTCCTTCTTTCTCTGTTCCTCGCTCACCGACCCGTGCTGGGCCATCTCGAGCCCATGGGCGATGCCGATTGAGCCGCCCATGGCGACGGTCGTGTCAACCGCGTTGAGCGGTGGGAGCAAACCGAGGGTGTAGCAACCTATATCGCTCGGGTAGATTCCCCTCGAGTGGGTGGCCTTCTTTATAGCGTAGAAGCTGTTCCTGTGCGGACAGGCGGGACAGAGGCTCGGCGGCCTCGGCGGGACCACCTCGAGGGCCTTGTTGTACTTGACGTCGAGCTCTTCGTAGTTCAGCGGGGTCTCAAGGTTGAGGAACTTCGCTATGGCGGTAACCGCCCTTCTGGTGGTCATCTCATAAACCCTCGGTACAAGGTCCTTGCCATGTATCGGGATCGTGAGACCCTTATCGTAGGCCCAGGTCTTGACCTGCTCCTCAACCACGGGCTCAAGCTCCTCGACGATGAGAACCTTCTCAAGGCCCTCCATGAACCTCTCAAGCAGGCCGTAGGGAACCGGGAAAGGCGTGCCAAGCTTGAGAACCTTGACATCCTCCACGCCAAGCCAGTGAAGTGCCTCCTTTACATAGGCGTAGGAAAGGCCCGGCGCTATTATGCCAACCTTCGCGTTCTCATTGCCTTCTATCCAGTTGAACGGACAGTCTTCGAGCTCCTTGCGGATCTTCTCGATCTTTTCAAGAATCTGCGGGTGGAAGCGTCTCGCATTTGATGGGACGTCAACGAACCTGTTCGGGTCTTTTTTGAACTTGCCAAACTTCCTCTTGCCGGTCTTTATATCCTCAGGGAGCTCCCCAAGGACGACGTCTCCCCTAGAGTGGGAGCTTCTCGTCGTGGTCCTCAGGATGACGAAGTGCTTGAACTTTTCGCTGAGGTCAAAAGCGTACTTAACCATCTCCTTTGCCTCATGCGGGTCGCTGGGTTCAAGCACGGGGACGTTGGCGAACTTTCCATACATTCTTGTGTCCTGTTCGTTCTGGCTGCTCCACATGCTCGGGTCATCCGCCACCATTATGACAAAACCGCCCTCAACACCCATTCCAACGGAGCTCATGAATGTGTCGGCGGCAACGTTGAGCCCCACGTGCTTCATCGCCGTCATTGCCCTTAAACCGCTCCAAGCCGCTGCGAGAGCGGTCTCGAAGGCGACCTTCTCGTTGGTGGAGTACTCCATGTAAACGCCGGCCTTCTTGGCAACTATCGCCATCGTATCCGTAAGCTCAGAACTGGGGGTTCCTGGATAGGCCGCATAAACAGCGACGTTCGCCTCAAGCGCACCTCTGGCTATAGCTTGGTTGCCGAGAAGGGGAACCTTCTCCCCCGGCTTGTCCCACAAAACCATATCGGTAACTTTTGCCATCCAAAATCACCTCACTCCTCCTTCAAAACTCCCCTTGCCTTTGCAGACTCCACCAGGGCGTGAGCCCCAGCCGCAACGTCCTCAGGCCTTTCGTAGCTCGGAATTCCGTTCGCCTCGAGGACTTCCTTAGCCTTCTCACTCACGTAGCCTGCCATGAAGAGGCCGAGGACGGGCTTGCCGTTGTTGACCTCCTTAACGGCCTTGATAACGCCCTCAGCGTGCTCGGTCGGGGTCATTCCCGCGAAGGTTGGGACGACGCAGATGCTTATGAGCATGTCAACGTTCGGATCCTCAAGGAGAAGCTTTGCGGTTCTGTAGTAGTCCTCGCCCCTGGCACTCGCGATCATGTCGACCGGGTTCTTGACTGCTGCCATCGGCGGAAGGAACGAGCGAAGCTCCTCAATCGTCCCCGGTTTGAGGTCCGCCAGGTTGAGGCCGAGCCGGTCTATCGCGTCGGCTGTGAGGACGCCGGGGCCACCCGCATTGGTCATTATGGCAACGCGCTTGCCCTTCGGAAGCGGCTGGGTGAAGGCCCTCGCCATGCTGAGCATGTCGTCTATGGTCTCCGCGACTATGACACCGCTCTGCTTGAAGGCGGCTTCGTAGATGCGCCAGCTTCCAGCGAGGGAACCGGTGTGACTCGAAGCGGCCCTCGCACCGCTTTCGCTCTTTCCTGCTTTGAGAACTATTACAGGCTTTTTCCGGGTAACGCGCTTGGCGACCTCCATGAAGCGTCTCCCGTCCTTGAGACCCTCTATGTAGAGGGCTATGGCCTTGTCCTCCCCGGTGTCCGCCAGATACTCCATGAACTCGGAGAAGTCCACGTCCGCCATGTTGCCTATGCTGACGAACTTGGAGAAGCCTATCCCCTCCTTGACGGTCTTGTAGATTATCCCAGCTCCTAGAGCCCCGCTCTGACTGATGAAGGCTATGTTACCCTTTTTAGCATCCATGACGAAGGTCGCGTTCATGTCGTCCTGGGTGTTCATTATACCAACGCAGTTCGGGCCTACGAGCCTCATGCCATACTTCCTTGCTATCTCAACGAGCTGGCGCTCCTCCTTCTTTCCCTCAGGTCCAACCTCACCAAAGCCCGCGGTAATGAGGATTATCCCCTTAACCCCCTTCTCACCGCAGTCGATTACCGTCTGCCTGACGAAGCGCTTCGGAACGACGATGACCGCGAGGTCAACCTCGTCGGGGATATCCTTCACGTTTCTGTAAGCCCTGACTCCCTGGACCTCTTCATCCTTGACATTAACTGGATAGACCTTGCCAGCCTTGTATTTTTTGAGGTTTTTGAAGACTTCATAGCCGAGCTTGAGGGGGTCGTTTGATGCCCCTATAACAGCTACAGCCCTCGGCTTGAAGAAGTAGTCAAACGTCATCTGTCACTCACCGTTAAAACCTCGATTGAATCGTATATAAGCTTTCCCAAAACGGACAGTGAGGCAGATATGGACGTTAACAGCCTATATAATGCTTTAATGGGCATAACAGAACATTAAACGGCGGGGTTCATATCATTAACCCGAATGAGAGGGCGCCGTTAAAGACCCCCTGTCGAAAACTTTATAGCAACCGCCGGTTAGTATAACTCCGGAGGTGGTCTGAGTGGTGCAGATTCGGTTTTTGGGACACGCCGCGTTTGAGGTAGCCGGCAGCAAGAGAATTCTGATAGATCCATTTCTTACGGGGAATCCACAGGCGGCAGCGAAGCCAGAAGAGCTCAATGCAGACCTGATCCTCGTCACACACGCCCATGGTGACCACATCGGTGACGCTGTGGAGATAGCCAAGAGAACCGGAGCCAAGATAGTCGCGATGTTCGACGTGGCCAACTACCTAGTCGAGAACAACGATGGGATAACCACGATAGGAATGAATTATGGCCCGACCGAGATCGATGGTGTAGGGATCGTGCAGGTTCCCGCCTGGCACTCCAGCAGCGATGGAAAGTACAGCATAGGCAACGCCTCAGGATACATCGTAAAACTCGACGGAAAGACGATATATCACGCCGGGGACACCTTCGTCTTCTCCGACATGGCCCTGTTCAGTGAGCTTTACGGGCCGATTGACGTTGCCCTCCTCCCAATAGGCGGCCACTTCACGATGGGGCCGAGGGAGGCCGCTAAGGCCGTTGAGCTGCTGAAGCCAGGAAAGGTCGTTCCGATGCACTACAACACCTGGCCCCCGATTTCCGCCGACCCGGAGGAGTTCCAGGGGCTCGTCGGGGACGGAGCGGAGGTCTATATACTCAAACCCGGTGAGGTCCTGGAGCTTTGAAAAAGCTTTTTAAGCTTCCTCCCCCACCCTTTTTAGGTGATAAAATGGTTAGACGGGCCCTTGCACTGGTATTCATCCTCGTAATTGCATCGTCGTTTGTTATACCCCTAATAGGGGCCCAATCCGAAAACCCCAAATACGACCTTATCATCGTCAGGAATGATGATCCGATAGATTACATAGTTGCCTTACCCTATTCAAAGATGCTGGGCATTCCAATCCTGCCCGTTAATCCCAAAGAACTGGACACCACGATGCAGGCCCAGCTCCAGTCATACGCCCAGTTCGGATGGAGTCACGTTCTGATAATCGGTGACTCAAAGGCCGTGAGCGACACCGTACAGGACCAGCTCATGAGCCTGGGCTTTATCCCCGAGAGAATTGGGGGTGTGGTGAGAACCGCAACGGCGGCGAAACTGGCGGAGTACTTCTACCCCAACGGAAAGGACACCGTGGTAATAGCAAGCTCCAGCGACTACGGTTCGGCCCTAGCGGCGGCGCGCTTCGCCATGAACTACGATTACCCTCTCCTCCTCAATCCCGAGACCAATCTCTCGGTGTACACCGAGGAGGCACTCAAGAAGCTCAAACCAAGTTTGGTGATACTCGTCGGTGCCGGCCTCCCCGCGAACCTAGAGCAGACCCTGAACTCACTGGGGTACCACACCTACTGGTACAAGAAGAACGTCGAGATAACAATAAAACCACCGGCGAAGGGGAAAGAGACCGACTGGACAAAGGTCATCATAGCCGTGGCCCTCTCCCTTGCAGTGGCGGTTCCAGGATCCCTCTACTACGCCAGGAAGAAGTGGGCCGAGAACAGGGTTCCCATTGAGGTGCTCACCGAGAAGGAGCGCATAGTTGTCAAGGCCATAGTGCAGAGGGGCGGTGAAGTCAAACAGGAGGATCTCCCTGAACTTACGGGCTATTCAAGACCCACAATAAGCAGGATAATCCAGGAACTTGAAAAGAAGCAGTTGGTTACCAGGGAGAAGATAGGGAAGACTTTCATGGTAAAACTCACAAAAGACATAATCATGCGGGATTGACCCCAAGACAACGGCTTTCAAAAGGTAGAGATAAATCAGAGCCAGATCCTGTTTCCCTTGACCTTTATGTATCCTAATGTCTGAAGTTCCTTGAGGAAGTCCTCGATGGAGTCCTCGTCGAAGTACACGTTGATCCTCTCGTTCTTCCCATCCACCACTATCGGCTCCCGCTCCATAAGGGCTTCCAGGAGCTCGTTCTTTTTCCTGTGCTCCCAGGCCATCTCAAGTATGGTGTCCGCCAGAACCGAGCGGGCTATCCCCTCAAACATGGCATCAACGATGCTCTCCTCGGTTGCGCGGTCCTCGGCTATCCGAAGGGCACTCTCGATGAGTTCCCTATCGACCTCCATGACTTCGACGTAGTAGTGTTTCGCAAGGGTAAACTCCGTTATCATGCCTACGTTGAAGCGTTCCTCCACGGCCTCAAGGTACCCCTCCATCTCCTCTATCGGGAAACGGAGCTCCAACCTCAAGGAATCCAGAGAAGGCACCTCCCGGAGAATCAGCTTCCCATCGTTCTCCACGACCGCCCCGGACTCGAGAAGTGCCATCATGAGCATGAACTTTCCGTGCTCCGACTCGTCAAAAAGTTCCTCAACACGTTTCTCCGCACTAGGTTTCCAGTAGGAGAGGAGGTCATCGAAAGCGGCTTTGAGCTCCTCCAGGCTCTCAGCTACGGGTTCAATTCCCTCTGCCCGTTCAAGGAGCTCGGCGTACGTACCGCTGATGATGGTGTAATGCGCAACATCCGGTCGAACTTCCTCCTTAGTCCTGTTCATGACCCCCGCCCTACTGAGCTCCCGGGAGAGGGTGTTCATATCCTCCTTGCTCAGAACTTCGAACCTCAACGTTCTCACCAGGGAGATAAACGGGTGAGGGGTTATAACCTTATTCACGTTTTCCATCGGTCTCGGCGGGGGGCAGAAGGGTACGGAGGAGCATTCTGAGGGGTTTGTTGGTCAGGGAAGTGAGGGTCTCCTCAACATCCTCCTTGAGGCCCTCATCATAGGTTGTGTACAGGTAGAGGGCGTAGGCCATCATCTTTGGGTCCCCTTCGTGTGTCCGTTCCAGTGCACGGGCGAGTAGGGGATCGTTTAAGAGCTTTTCCGCGAGTGCCCTCATCCCATCAACATCCCCCTCCTCAACGGCCCCCCGAAGTGGGGTGTAGAACCCGGAGATGACGAGTTTGGCGGCCCGTTCAAGCTCCTCAAGCTCCTCAATGGGCGTTCCCAGGTGCTCCTTTTTGTTTAGAACGAGATAAACCAGGGGGGCCACCGCAATCACGAGGGCTATGATGAGGTAAGGGAGCAGTGGAAGGTTAAACGTTTCAGGTAGATTCCTCTTCATGCGTATGAGTACTAGGACCCCCGCCATCAACCAGAGGCCCAGCAGGATGAGGTAGTAAACTCCGTAGTCCTTCCTACCCCGCAGAAGGCGATACTTTGATGGAGCGCCTATACCCTCTAGGTATTTGAGCCGCTCCTCGGCTATCTCAATCTGGGCGCTCAGACGTTTTATCCTGCCGTCGATCTCGGCGAGCACGTTCTCCGTTTTCACATCACCCACTAACTCCTCTGCCGCGTTATCCTTCATAAGGTTTCCCACCCGATGTCCCGACGGTGAGGATACCGCTATCTCTCCCTCCCCACCAGCCGGTAGAAGGCAACCGCGCCCAAGAGTGCGTACGCGTACTGGCCGATGAACTTGTAGGTTATTGCGGTTAACGCCGCCAGTCCGGAGTGTCCTATGCCGAACATGAGACCCACCTCGTTCGCGCCCATTCCCCCAGGGGTTCCAAGGAGGCCTCCAAGAACCTCCGAGTAGATGATGGCCATAACGGCACTGCGGAAGGAGAAGTCTGCACCAAAAGACAGGCCAACCAGGAGGAGGGAAAGGGCATTAAACACCACGAGGAGGGAGGCGACGAAGAAAGCGGCGGCCAGGTTGACGGCCCTCGATTTAACGGCGCTCCATCCTTGGTAGAAGGACCGAAGGCTTTTCTTGATGCCCTCCCATTTAAGCCGGTTTATTGGGTAGGAAACCAGACGATAGTAAAAACCGTCGAAAACTACCGCCCCGAGGAGGAGAAGCACGAAAGGGAGTGCACTCATATCGGAGTTCAACCCCATTATCATCATGCCGCCGACCGTCAACTCAAGGGTTATCGCTAGTGCCGTAGCCCCAAGGACCTTGAAGTAGTCAGTGCCAAGGAACTTGGCCTTGATGATGTTCCCGATGGCGGCGTTAAGTGAAAAAGCCAGGTACGTCCCAGCTAGATTGACCTTCAGGACCTCAGCGTAGGTGGTTCTGGCGACCCCCCTGACGAGAACGTACCAAAGAAGCGTGTAGAGCAGGTACGAGACCACCCCCGCCAGCACCGCCAGGAGGAAGAGTAAGGGGTTGAGGTGCCGTATACTGGCCTGGACGTTGGAGGCCTCGCTCTTTATCTTGTAGAGGAGGTAAAAAAAGAGTACCGCTGTTATAACCAGTGTGGCTGCCTGCTTCCTGCGCATTTGGCTCACGTTCGCTCGTTCTCAAGCAGCCGTCTCACATAGCGTGGCATCTGGAATAGAGTCCCGTGTCTCTCCGGGTCGTAGTAGTAAAGGTCAAGCTTTCCTGCCCTCCCCAGGTCAACCTTGTTGAAGTCAAGGTAGCCCCTTATCCCGACGAGAAAACCCCAGGGTGAGGCGTAGCCGATTACCGGGAAGCTGAAGTAGTGGACGTGATCGAAGACCTTCTTCATCGCCATGTAAGCGTCGAGGAGCTCGTTCGTGAAAAGGTAGACGCTACCGGCCTGCGTGATGTACAGGCCGTTGTCGTTTAAGCGGGTGTACGCGCTCTCAAAGAATCCCTCAGAAAAGAGGAGCTTGGCCGGTCCAACAGGGTCTGTTGAATCCACTATTATGACGTCGAATCTCTCCCCCGTGTTCCGGAGGTACTCAACACCGTCCCCCACTATCACCTCAGCCCGGGGATCATCAAAAACGCCCTTGGCAACGTCCATATAGAGCTTTGAGACCTCTATAACCGTCTCATCAATCTCAACCATGACAACTCTTTCAACGTCTTCGTGCTTTAGAACCTCCCGAAGGGCCCCCCCATCGCCACCGCCGATTATCAAGACCTTTCTGGGACGTGGATGGGCCAGCATAACCGGATGAACGAGAACCTCATGATAACTCTCCTCCCCCACCTCGAGGAGCTGAACCGTCCCATCAAGGACCAGCAGTTTACCGAAGCCCTCGGTCTCGTAAAGCTCCAGCCTCTGGTATTTAGTCTGGGTTTCAAGGAGCCTCTCTTTGACTTTGAAACCCACCCCATATCCCCGCGGATACCACTCAATGAAGGCGTTATCCTCCCTGTTGAATCCCATGTTTCTCACCTAAATCCAGAGACGGGATTGGGGTTTTAAAGTTGATGCCCCCCGGTCCCCGTGCTCAGTTATCCATGTACAATAGTAGCATAAGTTCACACAGACAGCAACGGACATTGATGTACTATAATTTTTGCAACTGCATGGTAAGGATTATAAGACGAAAACACGAAATGTGTCCACAGGTGCGGTAAATGTCCACGGGCCATTCAAACATCAGAAAGGAGCTCTTCCGCAGGATAAAACGCGTGGCGAAAGAGGCTGAGGACGGGATGAGGTACGGGGTACCGCACTTGGTGGGGGAGGTCAGTCTGGAGGGAAACGACCCCAAAGTGGAGGTTGTCGTTGCGGTATTTGAGGACACCAGACACCGTTTCATGATAGTCGAGGGTGGGAGCGTTAAGTTTCTGTTTCCCGTGGACAGTGAGAGCCCCCGCAGGACATTTATGGAACTGTGGATGTTCCTAAACGGGAAGTCCGAAGATAGTCGCATCAGACCTGGAAACACCATAAAAGGCCCCCTTTACGAGGTGCTCCGGAAGAAGAGGTTTGAAATCGTGTGGATGAGCTCCCAGGGGAGTGAGAGCACCGGATACGCCCAGATCGTTGCGATCAGGGACGGCGTGCGGTACAACATGCTGTTCGAGGTTCTGGGGGACAACCTCTTCAGAGTAGTTGACGTGAAGGAGACATAAAGAACAGCGAAGAGAGATTCTCAAACAAAAAGGGACAGTTCAATACGGAAACATAACGACGACCGCCAGTGCCGCCACTGGTTTGTCCCTTACGGTGGCCTCGGCAGAAGCCACGCGGAACTCTTTGAGGTTCCAGCCGCGGACTGCGAATCCCTCCTCGACCATTTTTCTGACCATTTCCTCGGCCTCTTCTTTAGTGCAGTAACCGGAGTACTCGTAGATAAGACCCCCCTGGTTACCCTCACTTATACCGACCCCAAGGGCCGCACTGATGGTCATTCCGGGCTCATCACTCTCCACATGGGCATAGACGGTGGGAAGGAGCATTCCTATGGGAACGTCGTGGACGCCCTCCATCCACTCAATGTGTGCGGGGATGACGCTGCTCAGCTTGACCAGATTAACGTTACCTATACCCAACTTCAGCAGGGCGTTGTCAAAGGCGTTGAGCTTGGTACCGCCTTCGGCAGCGGCCGCGCCTATAAACGCCTTCTTGGGAGTTGTCCAGCTCATCTCAACTTCCTCCGTCCAGTTCTCTCCAGTCTTTCATTTAATGACTTAAACCCGAACTCGCTCACTCGCTAATCAAGCACTGGCTTAAAAACGTTTCGTTACAGCGTGCACTGCGGGAATGGCAAAGCCAAGGAGGGTAAGAGCGGTGGATAAGCCTCCACGCACCCCTCAGGGAGCTTCTCGGGCCTTACTGTTGTACACCTCCACAGCCCTTCCTATTGTGGCCGACACGAATATCCCGAGGATGCTCACGAGGGAGGCGAGGGCGTACATGTGTTCACTCAAAACCCCGTACGAGTATCCGATCTCCCCAACGAGAAGACCGAGAACTCCAAAACTCGAAATCCCGGCAGCCCTTGACAGGGACGTCTTCAGACTTTCCTCCCACACCAGCGCCGTCGTCAGCACTATCCTGACCAAGTATATAACAACGAAGAAGTACACGACGACAAGGGAGAGCTCGGTATCGAAGTTTATTCCCCTCCAAGCGAAGAATATGGGGGCGAAGATGCCGTAGGTCACGCCAGAGATTATGGTGTGAACCCGCTCGTACTGTTTGGTGCCCATGAGGTCGCTGTGAAGGAGTAGACCAACTAAAAAAGCCCCAATGCTGAAGTGGAGGCCTATCTGCTCGCTGACCAGGGCAAGGGACGTCGCCAGTATCATAACCATCCCAAAGACGGCCTCATCACTTTTGAGCCTGCGAAGTTTGGTCACGAGCCACAGCTTGTGCTTTATGCCGATGACGTAATTGATGCCAAGTATAACAGTCAGGAAAACCGCGTCCTTGACGAGTTCGAGGAATATCCCGAAGTAGCTGAGGTGATGCAGTTCGAAATTTATGAGAAGGTACAGAATGACCAAGGTTCCGACCTCGCTTATAACGGCATAAGAGAGGGCTATGTGCAGAAAATCCTTCCCAAAGAAACGTGTCATCCTCAGAACCACGGGTGCGGACGCGACTGAGAGTATGGAGGCGACTATCACGTTGTCGGCTCCCACCCGGTAAGAGGTAAAAGGAACCGTGAGGAGGAACATGACGGTGAGGGTGATGAGATATATCGGGAAGCTCTTCCTGCCGCCCAGACGGACCTCCTCCGGCGTAAGCTCAAGGCCAGCGTATAGCATGAGAAAGAATATACCAAGCTCGGCCAGGAGACCCAGTTCCTCCCTTGGAAGGTTGTGGATGATGGCCCCCAAAAGCAGTCCGGCAGAGATCTCACCGAGAAAGCCGGGATAGCCGAACCGCTCAAAGATCTCAGCGAAAATCCGTGCGGTGGCTATGATAATGAAGACGTAACCGATAACGTCGAACGCCAACAGGCACCCCCATAACTTCTGCGGGGTATCCCTTAAATATCTTTGGCGGTTCTAACTCCCTAAGCCAAGAGGATACCCGCGTTTATCAGGAAATGTACAAGGGACAAATACGGAACAGATGGGTGACGGTCGTACAGATAGAGGCTGAGGAGCTGATAGAGGAAGAGGTACACCGAGTAAATAGGGATAATCTTCAGATACGTGAAGAAGATGTTCAGGTTCAAGAGATGGGTAAACAGGAAGAGCATGCCGACGACCAGCCTCGTCTGGAGGGACGTTCCAGCCCCCCTATAGATTATTCCCTTCATCATGACCTCCTCCGCAACGCTGAAAAGTAAGAGCAGCAACAGGCCCACCGCGGTTTTGCTGAAGGGAATGATCTCACCCAGCCCCCTCCCGAACAGGATGAACGCGGGAACAAGCAGCAGGGAGAATACCACAGTGCCCCTGTCTGGCAGAGAATGAACCAGTTCATCCCTGAAATTGAGGATGAAATAGAGCAGGACCAGGAGAAGGACCGAGAGAAGTTCGTACCGTCCAAGGAAGAGGATCGTTGACAGATAAAAGACCAGAGCGCCCTTAAGGAATATTCCAGAGGTCCCAGACCTCACGGCCACGAAGTACAGCGCCATTAAGATGAAAAAAGATGTGGAGTAGATAGAAGGAACCAGAACCAGAAATACCAGAGCCACGTAGAGGAGCACAACCTGAGTAAGCATTCCCGGGGCCGAAACAAGTGCCTGCCTCATCCAATCCCAGGATATCACGGCGATGGAGATGACAAAGAAAGCCAGCAGAACAACCAAGAACACGAGGTAGGGCGAGGTACGGTACCACATGATGATGCTCTCGGTGAGGGAGTAGATATAGACGAGCACGTACGGTGCTATAAACGAGAGTGAGGCCAGAGGGAGGACCGAGGAAAGCACCTCCGGCCAGTTCTTCTCGTAGAGGGGGATAATGGCGAAGAGAGACAAGGACGCCACGAGCGCGAAGATGGACAGGCGTACGTCGTAATTAGGAACCCACGGCATCATAACAACGCCATAGCCATTGTAGCTCACCAGAGGGCTCAGGAGAACGGAGGGAAAGATGAAGAAGGTTACCATGACCGGTATCTCAACGACTGTGAGCTTTACAACATCGAGTTTTTCATGTAGCGCCCTAAGAAGGAAGGGATAGAGAATGGAATAAACGTACGCTCCAAGGGAAATGTAGGTGGCGGCCGGCACATGAACTCTGGAAACGGTGAGTCCCAGCTGGGCGAGGTAACCTGAGGGGTCCCAGAGCCCGGTTGTAGCAGGGACCACGTATAGATTAAAATCGGAGAGAATATAGAACAGGAGAACTGCATAAAAATAAAAAGCCAGCTTGTTAACCTTACCTGCGGGTTTTATCAGGAGTTCCTCGGCAATGAAGGTATCAAACTCAAGAACCATCTGAAAGAGCTCCCGGAGGTTTAGGCCCTCCCTCGAAGTACTCTTGACCACAGAATACACGAGGTAGAGGGTGGCTGCGAGCGCCACAAACTTGTCCATCAGGAGAGAATAAAGCTGACTGACCGGATAAACTATCCCAATGGCCAGCAGGAGGAGCATAACCATCTTTCTAACGCTCTTCTCGAAAAGGTAGGCAACAACGGGGAGGACCAGGAACATCAACAGGATCGGCAGCATGTTGAGAACTCCCCTGTACTCTACAAGAACCCTATTCGGAAGAATGAACTTCAGCATTATGTTAACGTTCGAAAGGAAGAATATAGAAATGAGGGTGTACACGGTAACGGGACGAAGTCCAAACTCAATTTCAAGGAATTCTTGGAATATGAAGAACGCTAAAAACATCGTGGCGAATATAGCCAGATCGTTGAGAAACGGGGGGAGGCTAACCTGCACGTTAGCGGCATCCAGAGAATCCAGAACGAAATCGTAAACCTGAAGCAGGAGAAGAATGAACACGAAGAGCGAAGCTATCCTCTCCCTAAGCTTCATTTTAACTCCCTCAATCTGTGATTGGAGAGCGGGATTGGCAAATGGAGCTTAACCCCATGTTCACCCACCCAGTGTTAAAGTAGGACGGCCGTTATCTCCACGTGCCTGTCCAAGTCTCCAAATCTTTGAAACTTATAATACTTAAGGGTTGCGTATTCCAGTAAAGATTGCAGGGGCGGACGTAACTTAGAGTAGGTTTTTATCCATGAACCTGAAAGTCCATACATGAAACACTACGAGATTGTAAGGATCAAGGAGGATGGAAAGGTGGAGCTTCCCTTTGAGTACGCCCACGAGCTGGGGCTGGTGGAGGGGGGGTACTTCCTCGTCGAGATAGACCCAGGGCTTAAGGAGGCCCACCTTGAGAGGATAGCCCTCCCCGGGAAGAAGCTCCTCGAAGTTGAACTGGTTGTGGAGGACAGGCCTGGTGTCTTGGCAAAGGTGAGCGGCCTCTTCGGGAGACATGGGGCAAACATCCTCTTCAGTGAGAGTGAGGAGCTTAAAGAACTGGACCTGGCGGCTATCGTTGCCGTCCTTGACGTTAGCAAGAGCAGGATTCCTCTGGAAGAGCTTGAGAGGGAGCTCCTCAATGAGGAGGGGGTAAGGGAGGTCAGCCTAAAGAACGTGGAGTAGGAACAGTAGAAAGAGTGCGTACAGGGCCGCGTTTATGCTCACATCCCTCCCCACAGGGAGGTCAAACCCAATCCCGCGGCCAGTGAGTCCGGAGAGCCTCAGCAGGGCAAAGGTTAAGATGCCTGCACCCACTATAACCACATCAAGGGGCTGGAGAGCCCTGTAAAGATACAGTCCAAAAACCACCACCAAAAGTGGGGGAACTATTGAAAGGAATCGGTAAACCCCTGCAACACCCACCCCAACACCGCGCGATAACCAGTAGTTGAGCTTTGCGAAGGCGGCCAAGGTCCCAACACCCGCGAGGTAAAAGAGCCACCGACCCCACGTCAGACCGCGAAGAAGCTCCGCTTTTCCCAGGGCACTTACGAATGGGGAAACACCGCCGATGGCCAAACTGAGGGCGATAACTGAGACGGCGATCAGGGTATCTCCCCTGTACGAGAGGGCATCAAGACGCCGGCTCCCCCTGGCATCTGAGAGGGAACCAACTGAGAGGAAGAGGCCCCCTTTGATTATCGCGTGTGCGAAGGAGTAGTACACAGCCCCCAGCAGGTTTCCCGTTCCGAGTCCAATAAGGGCGTACCCCATCTGGGAGACTGTCGAGTAGGCGAGCAACCTCTTCGCGTCCCTCTGAAGAAGGGCCATACCCGCCCCGACAAACATTGACACGAAGGCAATGGAAGTGAGTGCGGTCTTAAAGTGGATGCTCAATGGGAGGTATTTGGAAAGGAGCAGCATACCGTACAGGGGCACGTTTACGGTTATCCCCGAGAGAATCACAACCGGTGTTGGGGCCACAGAATTTGCATCGGGGAGCCAGGAGTGAAGAGGAAACACACCCGCCTTAAGAAGCAGGGAGGTAAAGGCTATCGCGATCGCAGCGACTACCTCTTTTGATTGCGTTACGGCCCGGGACATAAGGTAAAGGTTGAGGTATCCTGTCTTGAGGTACAGCAACCCGACTGCAAACACAAAGAAGTAAGATGAGATCATGGACAGCATGAGGTACTTGTACGCGGCCCGCTTAGCCTCGCTGTCCCTTGGAAACGCCACGAGGGAGAAGGTGGACACCGACACGACCTCCATGTAGATGTAGTAGTTGAAGAGATCGCGGGATATAAAGGCACCCAGGAGTCCCGTATGAATCAGGAGAAGCAGGACGAATGGTTTAACCTTTCCTCTGAAGTAAACCACGGAGTAAAGCGCAGCGATGGAAAAGAGCAGCAGTTCCGCCAGGATAAACCACCTGCTGTACGGGCCTACGGCAACCTCAATACCCCCCGTCCGCGTCCAGCCGCCGACGACCTCGCTTCCCTCACCCCCGAAGAGAAAAACCACCCAAGGGGCAAAGGCACCCGTCAGAAATAAGTACTTGGTCAGGTTATTACGGTGTAGGGGAATGAGAAGCGCAGTGGCAAAGGCAAATAACAGCGGAAGTGCAGCGAGCAGAGGGATCACGCATCCACCCCCATGTCGGTTATCAGAGCAAGTGCCAGGGCCGTCAGTGCCACGTCCACCACCAGTGTTGTGAGCATGAGGGTCGCGGGGAGCGGGTCAACGGGGTTCGCGGGCATCACCGGGAACGTTCGGTTTGGTACGTAGCCCGTCCCGATGAAGAAAAGTACAAGCCCAACCGAGAGCACGTTTACGGAGAGAACCTGCTTTATCGGTTTCTCGTTTACCATGATGCCGTAGAGACCTATTAACATTACTAGAACCCCAACGGTCTCCGCGTCAATCATGGTCAACCCACCTGGACAGGAGATAAAACGTAAGGATAAACGCGGCGGCAACCTTTAAGGCCACCCCAACGTTGAATAGTACGATCGTGCCCCCCGGAAGGTAAGGCCTCAGAAAGTTGAAGAAGAAGCCCCCGAACAGGAGACCGGCCAGTGCAAGGGCCGTGAGGAACAGGCCAGAAAACCCCTCCAATAAACTGACCTCCCCTCCGGGAAAGTGCCTTTTTACCCATCTTGGGCCGTACGCGGTCATCAGGAGGATGGCACTGACCGCCAGGACCACACCAGCCTGAAAACCGCCCCCTGGGCTTGCGTATCCGTACAGAGCCAGGTAAGCCCCGTAAGTTACCAGAAACGGTGCCACCAGCGTGGTCGTTGTCTTAACCACTAAGGTCATCCCCATCTCCCCTTCCCTCCCAATATGAGCGAGAAGCCGGTAGCAGCGGCAAACAGAATGGCCACCTCCCCAAGGCTGTCGTAACCCCTCCAGTCAGCTAGAATAGCCGTGACCAGGTTGGGTATTCCCACGTCCTTCCAGTGGGTCACGTAGTAGGTGTAGCTCCCTCCAATGGTCTTCGAGTAATCGAGACCCCAGAGCGTCGCCAAGAGCGCACCAGCTATCAGGATTGCAAGCAGACGCCTCACTCCCCTACCCCCCTAACAGCGTAGAGGAAGAGTCCGGTGAGCACTGCCCCGACAACCACAGCGGACAGGGCCACGTCGGGGGCCCTGAGCATGATAAGCACGAGCACGAACACTAGGCCAAGGAGACCGTAGCGGATAACCGCCCTAACCGGTTCCCTGGATTCCACCACCGAGACGGCCAGGAAAACCATTGCTACCAGAAGGACGCTAAGGATGGTCCCCACCATACATATCCACCACCACTTTGGGTTTTATCCCACGTTTGTAGGCTCCCCTCGCTATTGCATGGGATAGCATGGGGTTGATGAGGGCTATAAGGAAGGCGAGCAGTATGAACTTGAGCCTTATGAGGGGGGGCGCATTTACGGAAACGGCAAGGGCCAGCAGTATGCTCATTGCCCCGCCGGTGTCGCATTTGGAGGTCGCGTGAAGTCTGGTGTACACGTCGGGGAAACGAAGGAGACCCAAAGCTCCGAACAGCATTATGAACAACCCAAACGCCAGGAGGACGAACTCGATCACCTTCCCACCTCCAGGTACCTGGCTGTTATGAGGCCGCCCACGGCGTTTACCATGAGGAGGACTACAGCCACGTCTAGGAGGTAGTACGCGTCCAGCACTACCGAGAGCACCGCCACCATAACGACCACCTTCGTCGTGGCAGTGTTGAGGGCAACCATCCTATCGGCCAAGGTCGGACCGAACACGACCCGGTAGCTGACCACGGCGGCCGTAAAGACCAGGAACCAAACGGTGTACCTGAGGGTCACCAGAAAATTTTCTTCAGCCATTCCTCCAAATCCCCCTTAATTATTCTCCCTGCCCTCTCACCGTCCAGCGTCTCCACGTTGATCCAGTGAACGTACAAATAAGCTTTCCCGAGCTTTTTCTCCACATCCAGCGTCAATGTTCCCGGTGTTAGCGTTATCGAGTTAGCGAGGATCGTCAGGCCCGTATCAGAGTAGAGATCCGCCTCGATCTTAATGATGCCAGGGGTTATGTCCAGGAGGATAACGTTTCTCACGACGCGGAGGTTGCTCTCAAGGAGGCGGAACGCCATGATGAACAGGTACTGAGGAACCACAAAAAGGAAGATGTAGAGGGACTTGATGAGAAGGTGCCCCCTCCCCCGTATATCCTCCGTCAGCATGTCCCTCATTATCACCGCGATGAGCAGCGTGACCACAGCGGCTATGAGCAGGTGAACCTCATCCCCCCAACCCGCCACCAGCAGCCAGAAAGTGAAGAGGACCACCCAGGTTACGGCGACCCTTTCCCACGGGGGGAGCTTCATCGCCTCGTAGCTCTCGTAAAGAACCCTCCTCTTGATGTCTTCGATACGTTCTTTGAGGTAGAAGTGAACCCTGCTCATAATGGAATTTACGGTTTTTGGGGTTATAATAGTTTTGAAACTTCACAACTTCAGACATTTTTTCGAAGGATATACGAGCGATTCCTACTCAATCTGAGCTACCTCTTGGTTGCCATAGCGATCATTTATGGAAAAGTTTAAATCTACGGCCCGCTAGTGATATCGGTGATGTTCATGATTAAAGCCGGAGAATACAAGGTCAAGGAGGGGCTTTACTATACCAAAGACCACGAATGGGCCCAGGTTCTTGAGGACGGGACGGTTCTCGTGGGCATAAGCGACTACGCCCAGAAGGAGCTCGGTGACCTCGCCTACGTTGAGCTTCCGGAGGTTGGAAAGGAGGTCAGCAAAGGCGATGTCCTTTGCGAGCTTGAGAGTGTCAAGGCCGTCTCCGAGGTCTACGCCCCTGTCAGCGGCGAGGTGGTTGAAGTCAACGAGGTTCTTGAGGACTCCCCCGAGGTCCTCAACGAGGAACCCTACGAGAACTGGATAGCCAAGCTCAAGCCGACCAACCTTGAGGAAGAGCTCAAAGGGTTAATGGACGCAGAAGCCTACGCCAAGTACCTCGAAGAGATTTAACCGCATCTTCACCGTTTTCATATTTCCCCTCAAGGGTGGGGCCGAAAAAGAAAAAGAGCTCAGCCTTTCTGGTTCATCATCGGACCGTCAGATACCCTAGAGGTCTTCATCGCTCAATTATAGAAACGGCCCTATGTTTTTAAACTCTTTTTAACCAGGTTGATGGGTGGTCACGTGATAGGGCTCCTGAAGTATTTCCTGCTCCTCTACGGAGGGCTGTTTGCAATAACAAACCCAGTTGGAGCGGTCCCCATGTTCCTCAGCATTACACATGACCTTGACCCCGTAAACCGCAGAGAGATAGCCAATAAAACGTCGGTCTCGGTGATCCTGACCCTGCTGACCTTCGCCCTCATCGGGCAGTGGATATTCAAATTCTTCGGGTCAAGCGTCGATGCGTTCTCCATAGCAGGAGGGATACTCCTGTTCAAAATGGGCCTTGAGATGCTCTCCGGGAAACTCTCATCCGTGAAGATCAGTCGCGAGGAAACCGAGGAGTTTGGGGAGGACGTCGTTACCCTTGAAGAGGTCGCAATAATCCCCCTTGCGATCCCCCTGATCTCCGGTCCGGGGGCCATAACGACGGTCATGATATACATGGCGAAGAGCGGAACCCTGCCTGGAAAACTCACCGTCATGACGACGGTAGTCACGATAGGCCTAACGGTCTGGCTCGTCCTGCACTCCGCAAACAGGATACAGGAACGTCTCGGTAGGGTGGGGATAAAGGTCATGACCAGGATGATGGGCCTCATACTGACCTCTATGGCGGTTCAGATGATAATAAACGGGGTTAAAGGGGCCTTTGGGCTCTGAGGAAACCTTTTAAGGTTTCCCTTCAACCCCCATCCGGTGGTAGTATGAGGGGAGACCTTATCCGTGTTCTGAGTGCCATAGAGGAGAAGGCCAATGAGCTCAAGATGGACGGTTATCAGCCGGACGTGGTGTTGTTCGGCGCCGAAGCGTACGAGTACGTAAAAGCCCAGGTTGCCGAGGAGTTTGGAGGAGAGGAGGAGGTTCTGGAACTGTCCGGAATAACGGTCAGGATCCTCGATGAACTCGACGGCGACGGGGTCGTTGTAGACTCCAGCGCCCTGGGTCTGGGACTCGGCGGTGCCAAGCGCTTTAGGGTTGTTGAGTGAAGCGGTACCCCCTGAGCAGCAGTAGACTCAAAGCCACAGCCATCACGTCGGCCAGACTTCCAGGGTTCCTCAAGTCCCCCTTCTCCCTCATAAAGGCGTCGAGTTCTTCAGCGCTCATCTCCCCGTTCAGGACCCCTTTGGCTTTTCTCATGACCAGTCCCGCTTCCTCCATCCCAGCCTTCCTAATTATCAGGGTATCAGGGACCGTTGCCAGCAGCTCAAGAAATGCTCTCCTCACAGCATTCTCAAGGGAATCCTCCTTAACCATGGAGTACAGACGTACAAAGGTTCTATAGCTGAGCTCGTAGCCGTTTATCCACTCACAGAACACCAGTTCCCTATCGCAGCTGATCTCTGCCAGCCTCTTCAGGTTGACGCTGTCCCTGAAGACCTCCCGAAAAGAATCATCGCTGTAGACGTCGTACTTGACACCGCCCGGGATGCCCTTGGGATTCGCGAGACGTATTGCCCTGTAGAGCTCCATCGTATCCCGTGCCGTGGATTCGCCTATCAGCCGCACCGCCCACTCCCTACCCTCAATCATGTTCCTTCCGGCCGCAAGCCCGATGACCAGGGGAATGGAGAGCGCGGTTACCCCAAAACTGGGGTTGGCATCCTGAACCTCCTTCGAGTTCTGAACGGCCCTTTTTATTAGCTCCCCAATGCCCGCCTCATTGAGTCGGTACGTGCCCCTCCTCAGCAGATCACCGACTTTCGTGGCCTCGTGAAGTATGTCCACCGTCCAAGTCTCGGCAAATAGGAAATTGTAAAAGCTCAGATCGTCGAAATCGCGGTAGCGATTCACGTTGCCTGGTTTGGGAATCGCGGCCTCCAGAAGGGGCCCCAGTGTGAACGCTTTGATTATCCTCCACCGTTCCATTTATATCACCAGGTATATCAGCAGGTACAGGATGTAGAGGGCCAGGACGATCCGCCTAGCCGTTTTCCTGAACATGAGGTAAAACCCAAAGGCCACCAGAGTTACTCCCCAGAAGGCGTCCTTGATGTAGGGGGCGTAGGGTTTAAGGGGTTCCAAGAACGTGGGCTGGAATTCCTTCAACAGAACGAGGAAACCCAGAAAGACCATAACTGAACCCAGCCACCTCACATCAGTCACCCCCCGTGAGCAGGATTACACCGATTACCAGGAGGACCACCGCGGTGAGCGTCCTGAAATCTATGGCCGGCGTTAGAACGCGGACGAACGGCCCCGCCAGGAGCAGAGCACCGAGGAGTATGAGAACGAGGGCGATTACCCGTGAATTATCTCTGTCTGGGAAAATCCTACTCAGTCCATCCTCGGTCTCATCGATGACCGTGTCCAGCCTATCGGGAAGAGAGCCCTCCACCGGCCCGCTCCCCTCCTCGGGTATTATTAAAGCCGCCAGAAAATAGAGCAGTACCATCGCCACTGGATTGAAAACCAGGAGGACCACGAATATAAGCCTCACAAGGGTTGGGTCCACCCCGATGTGTTCGGCGATCCCGCCTAGGACACCTAGAAGAATCCTCTCATTCCTTGACCTTGTGAGTTTTCCCCCCATCTCACCACCACCATAATGGGATAGGGTGGGCTTAAAAACCATTACTCAACCGTCACGTTTTCAATATGTTCGAGGAACTCACCAGCAAAGTGACGGTGGCCCCGATGAGGACAACCGCCAGAACGGCGCCAATCACGATCGGAAAACCCCGACGTGCATGATCATATTCCCACCAGTGGGATATACCAACCAGCCCCATAAGGTTCACACTCCGGCGACCGTCCTCCATACATCCCAACTAAAACAAGGTGAGGAAATGCTCACTTAAGGAGCTTCACGAACTCCCTCATCCATGCGTGGAGGTCGCCGGGGTGCCTTGAGCTGACCCAGTTGCCGTCAACCACTACCTCCTCGTTCACCCATTCAGCGCCCGCATTTACCACGTCGTCCCTGATGGTTATAGTGCTGGTGCCCCTCCTGCCCCCCAGCACTCCGGCGGAGATGAGTATCTGCGGGCCGTGGCAGATGCTGGCGACGGGCTTGCCCTCCTTGAACATCCTCCTAGTTATCTCAATGGCCTTCTCGTTGAGCCTGACTATCTCGGGCGCCCTTCCGCCGGGCAGAACGAGGGCATCGAACTCGTCCGGGTCAACCTCCTCAAAGGCAAGGTCAACGTTGACGGAATAGCCGTGCTTGCCCGTTATCTTGCCCCTCTCAAAACTCGCCACGTAGATCCCGTGCCCTCCCTCTTTTATCCTGTGGAGGGGGTATATGAGCTCCAAGTCTTCAAAACCGTCCGCGCTCAGAAACAGCACCTTCATCTCAAACACCTCCATGCTAACGTTCAGATGAAGATAGGAAAAGACACTTATAACCCTTTCTGGACGGAAATGGTCAGAGCGGGAGCTCGGTGGTCTCCTTGTGAACCTTCAGAACCACCATGGTGTGGGTGGCCTCAACCCCATCCGTTCTCCCGATCGTGTCAAGGAACTCGTTGAGTTCTTCGCTACCGTAGGTCCTTATCTTGATGAGCATGTCGTAGTCTCCAGTGGTCTCATAAATCTCGACGATCTCCGGGTATTTACTAAGCTCCTCGGCCACGGTGGCGTACTTCCCTGCCCTGGACTTGATAAGGATGAAAGCCAGAAGGTTGAAGTTCAAAGCCTCGGGATCAAGTATCACCGTGAACTTCTTTATGATGCCGCGCTCCTTGAGCTTCTTTATCCTCTCATATACCGTGGACTCGGCGAGGTTGACCTCACGAGAAATCTCGCGGAGGGGCGTCCTGCTGTTCTTCTGGAGTATCGAGAGGATCTTCCTATCGACGTCGTCCAAACCCATTCGCATGAGCTCACCACCACTGAAAAAATTTTCGGATAAGTATATAAATTTGCCGATTTTGTGGAACCATACTTTTATAAAACTGGCCAGGCTCTTTAGTTTGAAGAGCTTCTTGGTGGTGTCCATGCCAACGAACGTGACAGCAGAGTACCTAGCGGCCGAGGAGGAGTACAGAAACGCAAGAACCATCCCAGAAAAGATACGCGCCCTAGAGAAGATGTACGCCACGGTGCCAAAGCACAAGGGAACGGAGAAACTTCGACTTCAGATAAAAAGAAAGCTCTCAGAGCTCAGAAAAGAACTTGAAAAGCAGAGACAGCTCCAGAAAAAAGGAAGTGGAGGGTACTCTTTTAGCGTGAAAAAGGAAGGAGCGGCTCAGATAGTCCTAGTGGGACTTCCAAACGTCGGCAAGAGCTCCCTAATGAAGAGACTGACCAACGTTGAGGCGGACGTCGCCGACTATGCGTTCACCACGGTCGAACCCATCCCGGGGATGATGCACTACAGAGACGTTCAGATACAGCTGGTGGAGGTTCCGGGACTCGTTGAAGGAGCATCCCTTGGAAAAGGCATGGGCACGCAGTTGCTTAGCGTTATAAGGAACGCCGACGCCGTGGCTATAGTCGTTGACCTCTCAAAAGACTCCATAAAACAGATGAACCTGCTCTTACGGGAGTTTGAGAGAGCGGGCATCAAAGTGAACAGGAGGCGCCCGCGCGTTGAGATAAAAAGGACGTCCAGCGGGGGCATCATCATAAACGGGGTGGAGAACATCCAGGGTGATGTGGGCGAGGTCATGAAGATGCTCCGCGAGGAGCGCATCCACTCAGCGGAAGTCACTGTGAAGGAACCGGTAACCCTGGAGGAGTTCGCCGACGCCCTGGACGACAGCCTCGTATGGAGAAGGGGCGTGATCATAGCGAACAAGGGAGATGCGGCCGGAAGTAGGGAGAACTACGAGCGTCTGGTGAGAAACTATGGGGAACGCTTTAGGATAATACCTGTGTCGGCACGGCGCGGGGTAAACCTGGATGAGCTCAGGGAGACACTCTACGACCTCGCAGGGATAATACGTGTTTTCACCAAGAGCCCGGGGGAGGACCCGGCTTACCCACCGATAGCCATGAAGAGGGGCTCCACCGTCCTCGACGTCGCCAAGAAGGTTCATAAAGAGTTCGCCAGGAACTTCCGCTACGCTCGGGTCTGGGGTAAGAGCGTCAAGTTCCCGGGCCAGAGGGTTGGAGCAGACCACGTTCTTGAGGACGGGGATGTGGTTGAGATTCATATTAGATAATTAAGTAGAACGACCCAATGCACTCAACTTCACCCCTACGTTCTCGATAAACTCAAAAAGAATGCCAACCGGCGTACGTTCATAACGGGGCCAAATCCTGTTTAAAACCTTTTTTGCACAACCCAACGTTTATAAGCATCGGTGTATAAAGGGTGGCGCCGGTTGTAAAACTTTTGAGGTGGGAGCATGAGAACGCTCGACCTGACCGAGAAGGACCCTTCTAAGAGGATCACCATCTATTTTGAGGGAGAGGAATACGAAGCCTATGAAGGCGAGAAGTTCCCCGTCGCAATGCTCGCTAACGGTGTTTACTGGCTCACAATCAGTACAGAGGGAAGACACAGGGGCGCCTTCACCTTCGGCCCGGTCCCCCTAACCGTTAACGGCGTTAAAAACATCAACGGGAGAAAGCTAAGGGTCAGAGACGGTATGAGAATAAAGAGACAGTCCTACGATGAGTTCCAGGAACAGGTGAACGTGGATAGGGACAAGCCGGTCCTCCGTTATGTCGTGGACGTTGCCGTTATAGGCGCCGGTCCCGCGGGTCTTGGAGCCGTTGAGGAGATCGGGGGAAAACTCACCGTTGCACTCATCGAGGAGAGGGGCTGGCTTGGTGGGGACATGTGGCTCAAGGGCGTTGAACAGGAGGACTTTGGGGATCCAAGGGGAGCCATTGAAAAGTTAACCAATTTTCCGGAGAACGTTCGCGTCTTCCTCAGTACAGCCGCCCTGGGAGTTTTTGACAGGGGAGAGTATCTCCTAGTCCCAGCCGTGAGGAAAGACCAGCTCATCGAGGTGATGGCCAAACGCATCGTCATCGCCACTGGGGCCGTCGACTCGATAATGCTCTTCGAAAACAACGACTATCCGGGTGTATTCAGAAGGAGCGATGCCCTGGAGGTCATCAATGTCTGGGGAGTCGCTCCGGGAAGAAGGGTCGCCGTCGTTGGGGCGTTCCCTGAGGAAGTACTCCCCGAACTGGAACGCTGGGGCATAGAGTATGTTGTCGTGCCAAATCCCAGACGCGTCGAAGGTGTGGGTAGGGTTGAACGCCTCATCGACGGGAACGGCAACGTCTACGAGGTCGACGCCGTGATAATGGCCGACGGAAGAATCCCGGACATAAACCCAGTCACACAGGCCGGTGGAAAACTCAGGTTCAAGCGCGGTTATTACACCCCGGTTCTCGATGACCGACACAGGATAAGGGAAGGGATATACGTCGCGGGGAGTGCGGTGAGTGTAAAGCCCCACCACGCGAACTACCTAGAAGGGAAGCTCGTCGGGGCTAACGTCCTCAAGGAGTTCGGCTTTGAGGCCGAGCCCTGCACCTATAGGGAGAGACTGAGGGAGTACGAGCCCGTGGGCAGACAGATACCCAGGTTCCCGCTCGACGAGTTCAGGGGGGAGGACGTGCAGATATGCGGCTGCGGAGTCACCCTCAAAAAGGTTGACGACGTGGTGAAGAGCGGCATAACAGACCTGCAGATAATTAAACGCCTCACCCACCTGGCCATGGGATTCTGCCAGGGCCGTTTCTGCCTCTTCAACGGTGCCCTCCTAGCCTCACAGAGGAATGGAACGCCAATGGGAGAGCTCGACATGCCCGTCGCAAGGCCTCCCATAAAGAACGTCAGGATGAAGGTCCCCGCGGGGAGGGATTAAAGATGCCGACTAGGAGTTTACCCGAAAGGAGCGAGATAACCATCGTAGGCGGTGGGATAGTAGGGGTTACAATCGCCCACGAGTTAGCGAAGCGAGGCGAAGACGTCACGGTTATCGAGAAGCGCTTCATAGGTTCGGGCTCGACCTTCCGCTGTGGAACGGGAATAAGGCAGCAGTTCAACGATGAGGCAAACGTACGGACTATGAAGCGCTCCGTCGAACTGTGGAGGAAATACAGCGAGGAGTACGGCTTCTCCTTCGAGCAGACTGGCTACCTCTTCCTGCTCTACGACGACGATGAAGTAGAGGAGTTCAAGCGCAACATAGCCATCCAGAACCGCTTTGGCGTCCCCACGAGACTGATAACATCTGAGGAGGCCAAGGAGATAGTGCCGCTCATCGACATAAGCGAGGTTATCGCCGCTTCCTGGAACCCCACCGACGGAAAGGCAGATCCGTTCTACGCCACCGCCGCCTTTGCCCTTAACGCCGAGCGCTTCGGTGCCAAACTCGTCGAGTACACGGAGGTCAAGGACTTCATAGTTGAAAACGGCAAGATTAAAGGCCTGAAGACGAACTGGGGGGTTATTAGGACCGGCACCGTCATCAACGCCACCAACGCGTGGGCCAAGCTCATCAACGCGATGGCCGGGATAGGCGTTAAAATCCCGATTGAGCCGTACAAGCACCAGGCGGTAATCACCCAGCCGATAAAGAGGGGCTCTATAAAGCCGATGGTCATCTCCTTCAAGTACGGGCACGCATACCTAACCCAGACCGCCCACGGCGGCATCGTTGGAGGCGTTGGTTATGAACTCGGCCCGACCTACGACCTCAGCCCGACCTACGAATTTATGCGCGAGGTGAGCTACTACTTCACCAAGATAGTTCCAGCTTTGCGTGAGCTCCTCATACTGAGGACGTGGGCAGGCTACTACGCCAAAACCCCAGACAGCAACCCCACCATCGGAAAAATCGAGGAGCTGGACGACTACTACATCGCGGCTGGATTTTCAGGCCACGGCTTCATGATGGCGCCGGCGGTTGCAGAGATGATGGCCGAACTCGTGACGAAGGGAAGAACGGACCTTCCAGTGAACTGGTACGACCCATACCGCTTCGAGCGTGGAGAACTGCGCGGACAGGCACTCCAGATGGGGTGAAAGCGAAGTGTTAATGGACATTTTCCTGTTTTTCGTTTTCAACCAAAGGTGAACAACGTTTTTATGAAAAAATCCTCATAAACCTCCCCCTCTAGGTTACACTGGTGAAAGGAGATGCGCCTCACTGAACATCCAGTTCTCAGATTTCATCGCGGCAGGAAGGTTAAAATATACTTCGAAGGTCAGCCAGTAGAGGCCTACGATGGTGAAACAATAGCAATGGCACTTCACGCAGCTGGAATCCGCGTCCTAAGCCACAGCAGTGAGAAACACCGCCCTCGAGGGCTTTTCTGTGCCATAGGCAAGTGTTCTTCGTGTTTGGTGAAGGTGAACGGGATTCCCAACGTCCGCTCCTGCATTACCCTTGTAGAAGATGGCATGAGGGTGGAGATGCAGAGGGGGAAAGAGGAGCTCCCAAAGACAGCGAAGTCTCCGGCCTGGAGGGACGTGCCCCGCCACGAGGCTGACGTGGTCGTCATTGGTGGAGGACCCGCGGGATTGATGGCGGCCATAAACGCCGCGGACGCCGGGGCGAGGGTAATCCTAATTGACGAACAGCCAATGCTCGGCGGCCAGCTCATCAAGCAGACCCACAAGTTCTTCGGGAAGAGGGAGCAGTTCGCTGGGATCAGGGGGGTTGAGATAGCGAGGATCCTTAGCAACGAAGCGAAAAAGAGGTATAATATACAGATTTTCCTGGAGACGTCAGCCCTTGGAATCTTCCAGGAGGGTGAGAAAAAGCTCATCACGGCCGTTCGGAGGAACACTGAACTGGTCGAATTTATGGGAAAGAGCCTCGTCGTTGCGACGGGGGCTATGGAGAAAATGATTCCCTTTGAGAACAACGACCTGCCCGGGATTTACGGCGCCGGCGCGATTCAAACGCTCATGAACACCTACGGAGTCAAGCCCGGCGATAGAGTCCTGATCATCGGGGCCGGAAACGTGGGACTTATTCTGGCGTATCAGCTCATCCAGGCCGGAGTTGAGGTGAAAGCGATAGTCGAGGCCATGCCCAAGGTGGGCGGCTACTTCGTCCATGCCGCCAAGGTCAGAAGGCTCGGGGTTCCGATACTCACGAGACACACCATCCTGCGCGCCGAGGGGAAGGAGAGGGTCGAGAGGGCAGTCGTTGCCCGACTGGACGAGAACTGGAGGCCGGTTCCCGGAACGGAGAGGACCTTTGAGGTTGACGTCATAGCCCTAGCTGTTGGATTGAGACCCAGCATCGAACTCCTCCACCAGGCCGGCTGTCAGGTAAGGTACGTCCGCGAGCTGGGCGGGCACGTAACCGTGAGGGACGAGAGGATGGAGACCACCATCAGGGGGATATTCGTCGCAGGGGACTCCGCCGGAATAGAGGAGGCCACCACCGCTATGCTGGAGGGAAAAATAGCGGGCATAGCGGCCGCACTGACGGCGGGGGTTGCCGCTCCAGAATGGCTCAACGAGATAGAGAAGGCTCAGCGCGACCTGTATGAGTTCCGTTCGGGTCCCTTCGGAAGACACGTGCTGGAGGGAATAAAGAAGGCCCTTATCGGAGGTGTCGCCAGTGAGTGAGATTCCCGCTTACCTCAGAAACGGTTACATCACCCCGGAGGAGCTTGAAAAGTTCATCCCCTTGCCGAGCGAGGAGAGGATGAGGAAACGGCCGGTTGCGATTCCGGAGTGTCCGCAGGAGATACCCTGCGCCCCGTGCAGGGAGGTATGCCCCGTCAACGCCATCGAGATGCCTACTCCCAACGATTTGCCGATTGTGAACTACGAGAAGTGTGTGGGCTGCTCCCTCTGCGTTCAGATATGTCCTGGCCTGGCCTTCTTCATGGTGCACTACGTCGGTAACAGAGCAAGGGTAACGATGCCCTACGAACTCCTGCCGGTTCCTAAGAGGGGCGAAGAGGTGATCTTACTCAACCGCACCGGCGAACCCGTCGGCAGGGGGAGGGTTGTTCTCGTCATCCCGCGCGAAAAGAGCATGGGGGATAGGGCGGTTATCACAGTGGAGATGCCCATAGACCTTGCCTGGGAGGTCAGGGGCATAAAGGTGCCAGGGGATGAGGAAGATGGCTGAAGATCCGAGGGAGAGGATAATAATCTGTCGCTGCAACGACGTTACGCTGAAGGAGATAGAAGAACTGGTGGAGCAGGGGATAACCGACATTGAGGAGATAAAACGCCTCACGCGCATTGGGATGGGTCCCTGCCAGGGCAGGACCTGCGTGCCGCTTGTTATAGGAATAATAGCGAGGAAAACAGGCAGAAAACCCGAAGAAACCCCTGTTCCAGCCACGCGCGTTCCAGTGAGACCGGTGATGATGGGAGTACTCGCGGGGGAGATGGACGATGAGGGATAAGGCGGAGACCGTTATCATAGGCGGCGGCATAATCGGCCTTTCAATCGCCTACAACCTGGCCAAGCTCGGGGAGGAAGAAATCGTAGTCCTTGAGAAGGGCTACCTCGGCAACGGCTCGACCTTCCGCTGTGGAACGGGAATAAGGCAGCAGTTTGGCGAGGAGGCCAATATCAAGATGATGAAGCGCTCGGTGGAGCTATGGGGTGGGCTGAGGGAGGAGCTCGGACGCGACGTGGAGTTCACCCAGACCGGTTACCTCTTCCTTATCTACGATGAGGAGGAGCTTGAGTCTTTCAAAGAGAAGGTAACTCTGCAGAATCGGTTAGGCGTCCCATCACGGATAATAACACCTGAGGAGGCCAAGGAGATAGTGCCCCTCCTGAACACTGATGGGGTTATAGCCGCTTCATGGAACCCCACGGACGGAAAGGCCAATCCATTCAAGACCGTCTTCGCTTACGCAGACGCTGCCAGGAGGTTGGGGGTTGAAATCCATGAATACACCGAGGCAAAGGACATCAAGGTGGAGGGAGGCGAGATAAAGGCCGTTGTCACAGACAGGGGGGAGATAAGGACAGAGCGGGTGATAAACGCGGCCAACGCCTGGGCACCCCTGGTAAACAGGATGGCAGGCCTTCCGCTTGATCTCCCCATCCACCCCTACAAGCATCAGAGCGTCAAGACGGAGCCGATAAAAGCCGGCCAGATCGAGCCAATGGTGGTTTCCTTCAAGCACGGGGGGGTTTACCTAACGCAGGAAGCCAACCAGGGAGGGGTTATAGGTGGCTACGGCCTTAAATACGGCCCAACCTACGACATCACACCCACCTATGAATTCCTCAGGGGGGTAAGCTACCGCTTCAGTCAGATAGTCCCCGCCCTCAAATATGTCAACGTAATAAGGGTGTGGGGAGGGTTCTACGCTGAGACCCCTGATGGGAATGCGGCCATCGGTCGGATAAAGGAGGTGGAAGAGTTCTACATAGCAGCTGGCTTCTCCGGTCATGGATTCATGCTAGCGCCCACTGTGGGAGAGGCCCTGGCGGAGCTAATCGTGAATGGAAAAACCGACAAACCCCTTGAGTTCTACGACCCGTACCGCTTCGAGCGTGGAGAACTGCGCGGACAGGCACTCCAGATGGGATAATTTCTATCCTCTTCTTATCATTTCGACGGAAATTTTATAAGCCCCCAATCCTTTCTTCCAGCGATGGCGAAGAGAGAACTCGTAGTTGCCCAGGGAAAACGCGAGAAGACGCTCAAACTCAAGAAACTCCGGGTTAAACGGAGGAACGTCGCTATTCTAGCGGTAGCCATGTTCATCGCCAACGTGTCCTTCGGAATGGCTTTCCCATACCTCAGCGTCTATATGCGCCTCCTCGGTGCGAGTATGTTCATGGTGGGTCTCCTAAGTGTCGCTTTCAACCTAACCTCTACCGTTTCCCAGTACCCCTTCGGCTGGCTCTCCGACTCAACGGGCAATAGGAAGGGATTCATAGCCTTCGGCGTGGCCTCCATAGGTGTGTTCTACACGGCAATGGCCTTCATCGGCTCCGCCGCTGGCGTTTTAATTCTCAGAACCCTCCAGGGTGTCTCTGGTTCTGCCATGACGCCGGCCCACTCCGCCCTCATATCCGAGCTCTCGACCAGGGCGGGCTCGATATTCGGTCTCTTCAACTCCATCGAAAACGCCGGTTACATGGTGGGCAACTTCCTCGGCTCGGCGATAATCGGCTACCTCGGTGTCAGGAAACTCTTCCTCATTTCCGGTCTCCTCCTCTTCGTCTCAGCCGGGATAGTCATCTTAATCCGCGAGCGCCCGACCGGAAGACGCTCTCTCCTCGGCATGATTCTTGTGCAGGAAGGCAGGGAGAGCTGGAGGGCAACCGTTAATGGCTCGGCCTTCAGGCGATTGATACATGGACGCCTTGGGATGTTCTACGCAACGGTCTTCCTCGTCATGGTCGCCAGCGGGCAGTTCTACAGCGTATCGTCGGTTTATTTCAAGGAGACCTTCGGCGAGTGGAGCGTTGGCGTTATCTTTGGCATCGAGAGCCTCGCGGCCGCGTTAACAGGCTACTTCCTCGGGAAGCTGATAGACAGGTATGGAGCCAAGAGGTTCTACCTGATAGCCATAGCGGGCTACGGCTTGGCTTTTCTGCTCTACGCCTTCGTTAAAAACGTCTGGCTCGTCTTTGGAGTGGCTTTCCTCTCGGGCGTCAAGTGGGTTCTGACGATAAACTCGACCTCTGCCTACGTCGCCCAGAACGTTAAGGTCAGCGAGAGGGCCCAGGGGATGGGCTTGCTCAACGCCATGATGAGCCTCGGCTGGGTCGTCGGGCCTCTCATAGGGGGCTATCTCTCGGGAGTAAGCTTCACGTTGAATTTTATCAGCACGCTGGTTCCCCTCGGGCTGGCCTTCGTTTTAGCCCTCAGACTGCCAGAGTGATGCACTCGGGCGGAACGCGCTCGACTATTCTAACGTTCTTCCCGGCCTTGTAGACTTTCAGGCCCTTTCTCCTCAGGCAGTCGGCGTCTATGACGAGCAGAACGACGTCCCTTCCGTGCCTCCTGCCCGTTTCGAGGGCTTCTTCCCTGCTCGTTGTTAGATGGACGAACTGCCTTTTCATCGGCTTAAGGCCCTCCTCCATAATCCGCCCAAGGTTCCTCTTCGGCGTCCCGTGGTAGAGGATTTTTGTTTCCGTGTCTTCCCCGTGGTTGAGCCTTACCTCAAAGCTGTGGCCATACCTCGCCCTGATTTTTCCATCTCTAATCTCGTAGCGCCCCTTAGGGTCCCTTTCGACTATCTCCCTCACGAACTCCTCGGTTACGTCTGGGTAGACCCTTCTCAGGGCATTCACGAGCTCCTCCAGGGGGATGAAGCCCTCTCTGTCGAGTTTAAGACCGAACTCCTCCGGAGAATGGCGAAGTATGTAGGCCATAAGCTTGCTGACCCTCACCCTCGACGGCATGTAGAAAGGGCAGTGGTAGAGGATAAAACCCTTTAGGAAACGTAGCTCTGGGGAACTTTAACCGGCTTCTTAACGTTGATGTCAAAAATTATGAACTCATCGTAGACGTGCCCTATTTCGTAGACATCAACGCGCTTCCCGAGGTTTTCTCCCCGGATGTGAACGCTTATGCGGTATCCCATCCTGCCACCAACGAGAACGCCGTTCCTGAAGCGGAGCTCGAGAACACCTTTGGTTACGTTGAAAGTCATGTTAGAGTTTCCTATGAAAGCCTTCGCAATGGCAGTTAAGTCTTCCTCCGTGATGTTGTAGTAGAGGAACTGCGTCCCGTTCTCAAATGCCTCCTTAAAGGGCTTCCGTTGGAGGTATCTCCCCGCGAAGCTAACTATGTTATATTTCCACGTCATGTTGAGCAACGCTCCAAGAGAAATCCCGAGAGTTTCGTTGGTTAGCTTGAGCCACCTGGCACCGAGGAAGACGTAGACGTCTTTTCCAACTATTATGTCCCTCGTAAAAGTCGATACACCACTCGGAAATGTTATAGTGGTCGTGTTTATGTCTGCCTTTCTGTCCGCGAGATCCACGTATCTGACTCTACGGTATATTACAGTAACGTTCCTACTCTGGGTCAGGTTACCAGTCGTGAGGGTTAGGTTAAGAACCGTGCTCGTGTTCTCACGGTAGGAGAACCGTTTTATTTTCTCCAGGTTGTTCAGAAACTCGTCGAGGGAATACTTTTTGATCTGGCCCGCGGACTTTGATGAACTGGTCGGAGAATAACTCTGAACGCCCGTCGGGGAGCTGGAAGCATGAGAGCCGTTCTCGATGCAGCCCGCTGAGAACCCGATGACGACCAGAACCATCAAGACGTATGCAAGCTTTTTCAACTTACTCACCCGGAGAGGTTTTCTCAAACCTTAAAAAGTTTGCCCGGGAATTCTAGGCATGTCACACTTCAAAAATTTGAACACGCCTCAGAGAAAACTGTTAATCGCCTCGATGAGTGTAGTAATTTCACTCGCGGCCTATGGAAGAACGGAAAGCTTTTACATGAGCCACGGGACTGGAGCTTTAAAGTTCACAGTGTACAACGTTCTTTTCCTTCTCCCCACGCTTCTCGCCTGTGTCTTCCTTGGCGGTAAAAGAAGAAGATGGGTTCCATTCTACGCACTGTTCCT
>Ga0256840_1000479_pt1 | contig 40742 bp, 38 predicted proteins | sample 355202metaG_FD_185969 | JGI IMG/M metagenome (GOLD analysis project Ga0256840, IMG submission 185969) | Hydrothermal vent microbial communities from Mid Atlantic Ridge, Atlantic Ocean - 355-202 | ecosystem: Environmental > Aquatic > Marine > Hydrothermal vents | place: Atlantic Ocean: Mid...
GGATTTAATATGAACCAATATCCACTATGGAAAAATCTACTAATTGTTTTTGTTTTAGCAATTGGTGTGTTTTATGCCTTACCTAATATTTATGGGCGAAGTGCTGTGGTGCAAACCAGTGCGCTCAAAGAACAAGCCGTTAATGAAGATTTGTTAAAAAAAATAAGTGATAAACTTCAAGCGGCAGGTATTGAAAAATTTTCAACTACTATCGAAAACAACACCGTTATCACCAAGTTTGAAACTTTGGATGATCAGTTTAAAGCCAAAGAAATCCTTGATGGATTAACAGGTTATAAATCTGCGTTAAATCTAAAACCTGACGTGCCTAAATGGTTAAGTGATGCCGGTGGCAAAGCCATGACTTTAGGTTTGGATTTACGTGGCGGTGTTTATTTTTTGATGGAAGTAGACATGAAGGAAGCACTAGCTAATAAGAGTAATCAAATTCGTGGTGATGTGACACAAATTTTGAAAAAAGCTAAAATTTCAAAGAAAAGTTTAAAGTGGAATAAAGACAGGTTAACAATTAAGTTTAAATCCAAAGAGATGTCCGATAAAGCTTTTGATTTATTGCGCAAACAAGTCAATGAAGTCAACTTTAAGCAACGTACAGTTGATGGTGTAGAAGCTATCGTTGGTACAATTCGTCAAAAAGCCATTGATGACATAAAAACCAACGCTTTAGAGCAAAATATCTCAACTATTCGTAGCCGTGTTAATGAGTATGGTGTTGCTGAACCCATCGTTCAACGACAAGGTTCTGAGCGTATTGTTGTGCAATTACCAGGTGTGCAAGATTCTACTGAAATTAAAGAAACTTTGGGCTCTGTAGCAACCTTAGAATACCGTGCGGTTGATATGGATCCTGCTCATAATGCTTATGAAATTATGCAAACAGGAAAGCACCCTCCATTAGGTTACAAACTCTATAAAGATCAAGATGGTCGCCCCGTTCTCTTAAGTAAAAGAACCATTGTTACCGGAGATCAGTTGATTGGAGCAACCTCAGGAAATGACCAACAATCAGGTCGTCCTATGGTATCTGTGCGTTTGAATAATATTGGTGCCAAGCGCATGTTGGATTTTACTAAGGATAATGTTGGCAATAACATGGCTGTTGTCTTTAAAGACCGCGTTTTGGTTGGTAAAGAAAAGATTGTGGATGAAGACACGGGAGTTGTCACCACTCGCAACATTTATAAACCGCGTGAAACCGTGATTAGTAATGCCGTTATAAATGATGTATTTAGTGATCGGTTTCAAACTACAGGTCTAGAATCACCAAAGTTTGCATCAAAACTGGCTTTGCAATTGCGTTCCGGTTCATTGGCAGCACCTGTGGATATTGTTCATGAGAAAACCATTGGTCCATCTTTAGGTAAAGAAAATATCGAAAAAGGTTTCTTGTCTGTTTTGGTAGGCTTTGTTGCCGTTTTATTATTTATGTTAGTTTATTACAAAATGTTTGGTCTTGTGGCTAATATTGCACTGGGCTTTAATGTTGTATTGATTGTTGCGCTGTTATCCATGCTCGGAGCAACCTTAACCTTGCCGGGTATTGCTGGTATCGTATTAACCGTTGGTATGGCAGTGGATGCCAATGTTTTGATATTTGAGCGGATTAAAGAAGAAATGCGGGCAGGGACGCCACCTAAACTAGCAATCAATGCCGGTTATGAAAAAGCCTTATCAACCATTGCAGATGCCAATATAACCACATTTATTGCTGCCATTGTCTTGTTTGCTTTCGGAACAGGGCCAATTAAGGGTTTTGCAGTCACCTTAAGTATCGGTATTATGACTTCAATGTTTACTGCTATCATGGTTTCACGAGCAATTGTGAATAAAATCTATGGTGGTAAAGCTAAACTTAAATCACTTTCAATATAAGGAGAAGAACATGAATTTATTAGGAAATGTAAAATTTGATTTCATGGGCAAAAGAAGGTTTGCCTTAATCTTTTCACTTGTATTAATTGCTATTTCAATCGGTTCGATTGTAACGCGCGGTTTAAACTTTGGCTTGGATTTTACTGGTGGAACCTCGGTAGTGGTTAATTTTGATAAAATTGTTGAGCTTGATGCTATTCGTGATGCATTAAAGAGCAATGATTTTATTGATGCCTCGGTGCAAAATTTTGGCTCAGCCAAATCCGTGCAAATAAAATTCCAAACAGCCAATGGGGACGAATCCACTAAATTAGTAAAGCAATTAAAGCATATTGTCACGTCACTTGATGCTAAGGCCTTGGTTGGAAAAGGAGATTTTATTGGTTCACAAGTTGGTGATGAGTTGGTTGAGCAAGGTTCTTTGGCTATTTTATATGCCATTATTGGTATTTTGTTATACGTTACCATGCGATTTGAGTGGCGTTTTTCATTGGGTTCAGTCATCGCTTTGGTGCACGATGTTATTATTACTGTTGGCGTCTTTTCGATTACTCAGATGGAATTCGATTTAACTATTTTAGCTGCTTTGTTAGCAGTGATTGGTTATTCGCTGAATGATACGATTGTGGTGTTTGATCGGGTAAGGGAAAACTTTCTTGGGTTGCGTAAAAAAACACCTACCGAAGTTTTTAATGTATCCATTAATCAAACTTTATCACGTACAATTATTACCTCAATGACCACTATTATAGTGTTAGTTGCTTTATTTGTCCTTGGTGGAGCGATGATACATGGTTTTGCCTTTGCCTTGATTGTTGGTATTGTTATTGGAACTTACTCCTCCATATTTGTAGCCAGTACAGCAACATTAACTTTAGGTATTACGCGTAAAGATTTGATGCCTGTTGAGAAAGAAGGCGCTAATTTGGATCACATTCCTTAGAAATTTAGATAATATTTGAGATTATTAAGGGCAATTAGCATGTGTGAGTTGCCCTTTTTTTATTGCTCATTAAACTGTTTACTATGAAAATTTGGTCAAAAGCTCAATCCTTATTACAAAGCAATCAAAAGCTCTACTTGCTGAGTGTTGTGCAATCTAAAGGCAGTGCGCCAGGGCGTGTTGGATTTAAGATGATTGTCAGTGAAGATTATCAGTTATTTGGTTCAATTGGTGGTGGCTTAATGGAATATAATATGGTTGAAAAAGCAAAACAAATGCTCAAAGATGGCATTGTTAAGCATTTTATCATTGCACAAATCCATAAAGGAGGCACTTCGGCAAGTTCAGGCATGATTTGTTCTGGTTCGCAAGTTATTGCATTTAATTATCTTTGCCCAAATGATTTGCCATTAGTTAACTCAATCCTACAGACAGAGCAGAATATAGAATTCTCTAGTAATGGAATTACCTTAGTATCACCCAATAACGAGAGTGGTTTCAAGCAAATGAGTGCTACTAATTGGTCGTATACTGAATCGATTATAAACAAGCCTATCGCCCATATATTTGGAGCAGGGCATGTAAGCGTCCCCACTTCTCAATTATTAACACAAGTGGGATTTGATGTGTTTTTGTATGATAATCGTGATGATATAAATACTTTTGAAAGCAATAACATCGTTTGTTCAAAGCGAATTATTGATTATAAAAAGGTATTAAAAGAAGTGGTGATTGATTCTACAGATTATATTTTGTTAATGACTCACAAATTTACCGAAGATAAGCTTCTTTTATCTCAATTACTCACGATAAATCATCAATACCTTGGTGTTTTGGGTAGTGAGCATAAAATTAAAGTGATGTTTGAGGCTTTACATGTTCAAGGGATTAGTATGGATAAACTCAATAAAATTCATGCACCAATAGGCCTAAATATTAACAGTCAAACGCCTGATGAAATAGCCGTGAGTATAGTAGCTGAAGTGATAAAATTTAAAAATCGTTAACTACTTGTTTTGGGTCAAGCACTAACCATCACATTTTGCAATAATTTCGTTTAAAGCATTTTTGTTTAACTCACCTAAATATTGTCTAGATTCTTTATTATTGCAATCAAATTTTGTTAACACTATTTTATATAATTCCTCTGCATTATTATACATGCCGCGTTTTCTGAAAACATTGGCAGCTGCCAACTTGTCAGCCATTTCAAATTTTTGTTCTTGCGTTAATTGTTCATTTGTGACTTCAATTTTTTCTTGCATAGACCACCAAACACCAATACCAACAACCCCAAAGACGATAATGGCCGATAACACATAAATCAATACTTTATTGGATTTTGATCGTGCTTGTGAAATGGGTATGAAACCTTGGGTAGTATGCGAATGACTTCTGTCTAAACGCTGTATCCATTTTTTTATAATGGCATTGAGTTGCTCGGCATTTTGGAAACGATCATCGGGATTTTTGGCTAATAATTTGTCTAAAATAGGCTGCAATGCGGATTTTTCTTCTGGGAGCTTTGGTGGTGGTTCGTGGACGTGTGCATAACTCACAGCAAAAGTATCTTCGCCTTCAAAGAGTTTTTTCCCCATAAGCATTTCATACATGACCACGCCTAACGCATAAAGGTCAGAGCGTTCATCAATATCTTGACCCAATGCGCGTTCTGGACTCATGTAGTGAGGCGTGCCGACTACGGCTCCTATGCGAGTGAACTCGCTAATTTGTCCTTGGGCTTTAGCAATACCAAAGTCGAGTAACACGGCTTGTCCTTCTTCATTAAACATGATGTTTTCAGGCTTAATGTCTCGGTGCAGGGTTTTTCTTTTATGTGAATGTGCCAGAGCACTACTCATTTCATCCATGATTTTTAAGACCTCTCGATCTTCAAGTGTGTGGTTGCTGAGTTTTTCTTTTAAATCACCACCGGGGAGTATTTCCATTGCCAAAAAGTAATTTTTATCGACAACACCACAGGCGTAAACAGTAACTATGTTGGGGTGGTTAAATTGAGCAACCGTGTCGCCTTCTCGTTTTAAATCTTCAAGAATTTTTGGGTCAGTGCTGCTAGGGGAAACAATTTTAATAGCGACTTGTCGTTTTGGTTGGAGTTGTTCACCTAAGTAAACAACCGCCATACCGCCTTGTCCTATTTTTTTAATGACTGTGAAATTTGGTATTTGCAATAATTGTTCTGGCACTTTTTTACTCATCAATCCCGATAATTTATTCTAACCTGAAAAATGGCTAAATGAAAAATTTGATAGAGATAATATTGATATTTTATGGTTTTTTGTTTCTGCATCAGAATTATTATCAAAATCACCAAACGCATGCTAAGATTGTTGCACTATGAGTTTATATTTAAAAATACATGTTTAACTACTTTGACAACGATAAAGAAACCATGCGTAAGGTCGATACGGCATGGTTGCGAATGGAGTCTCCTTCAAACTTAATGATGATTACCGGTTTGATGTTTCTTGATAACTTACCAGATTATGCTGTCTTTTTAGATATGATTGAAAAAAACTTCTTGAGTTACCGACGTTTTAAACAAAAAGCGGTTATCTCAACTGCGGGCACCTATTGGCAAGACGATGAGTTTTTTGATATTAAGGGACATGTCAGGCGGGTTGCTTTGCCAGGAAAGGCTGATTATGCCGAGTTACAAGATTTTGTTAGTGACCTTGCATCAACGCCACTGGATAAAGCCAAACCCTTGTGGCAATTTCATATTGTTGAAAATTATGACAAAGGACCTGTGTTGGTCAGTCGTATTCACCATTGTTATGCGGATGGCATTGCCTTGATTCAAGTTTTGCTTTCCATGACCAGTTCGAGTCGTAAAAACAGCTTGAATTTATCACCCGATAGTAATAATAAAGAATACCATCGCAAACTTGGCGTGCTCAAGTCAGTGATAAATCCCGCTAAGAAGCAATTTGCTAACTCACTGAAAATGGCAAACCAAATAAAGTCTATTGGCTTTGAAGCACTGCAAAACCCCGCATTATTGGAAAAAGGCGTCAGCGAAATTGCAGATATTGGTTTAGAGTTATTTAATGCCTTAACCTTGCCTGATGATCCCGAAACCGTATTTAAATCCAAACTAAGTGTTAGAAAAAATGCAGCTTGGGCTGATTCAATAGAATTATCTGATGTAAAAGCCATTGCTTATGCCACAGGCACGACGGTCAATGATGTGCTTATTTCTAATTTAGCAGGGGCTTTGCGCGAGTACATGCTCAAAGTGGGAGAGAATCCCGATGAAATTATTATAAATGCTACGGTTCCTGTTAATTTACGTCCCTTAGAACACGCTAAAAACCTTGGAAATCATTTTGGATTGGTTTTTTTGAAGTTACCAATATTTGAAAGCAATCCACTCAAAAGATTGGAATTTATTCATCAAGAAATGAATGAATTGAAAAAATCCAAACAAGCCATTGTCTCATTTGGATTATTAAGTGCCATAGGTATGGCTCCTGCAAAAGTGCAAAACCTGTTGTTAGACCAGTTTTCAAAGAAAGCAACAACGGTATTAACCAATGTCCCAGGTCCGCAAGTGCCACTTTATATAACTGGGGCGGAGGTTAAGAAAATTATGTTTTGGGTTCCGCAAAATGGCACCATCGGAATGGGAATTAGTATTTTATCCTACAATGGCAAGGTGGAGTTTGGTTTGATTGTAGATAAAAATCTAATTTCTGATCCTCAAAACGTGATTAAAGAGTTTCCTAATCAGTTTGAGGTTTTGACCGAGTGCATGATGATGCATCCTTGGGATGGACAAGTGCATGCAGATATACTTGAATAACCGAAATCCCGATAGTGAAAACACGATTATAGTACAAGCCCTTAGCATGTCTAGGAGCTTGTCCGAGAATAGATAATCTATTACAGAAAAGCTGGATTTGTGCTATTTTCCGCTTTTTTTCGGTAAATAGCGGTGCTATTCTTCTCAAAAAACTGAAAAATAGCCCTAAATCCAACTTTCCTTCACTACGATTTCTATTCTCGGACAAACTCCTAGCAAACCAAGAAAATATCTTATCACCAATGAAGTGACGATGAATTTTATTGATTTGCTATACGTACCAAAAATACTTCTGGAAAGTATTTTCACGCAAGCCCACATGGATGATACGAATAATTGATTGCACTCTAATTCGCGTTTCACTATCGGGATTTGGGAATAAAAAAACCGTTAAAGTTAACGGTTTTTTTGGTTTGACAACGGTAACATAAATTTAATCGGCATCTAAGCCTGTCATGCCCATGATGTTATAACCGGCATCCACATAAGTAATTTCACCTGTAATACCTTTTGCCCAATCAGAACACATAAAAGTGGCTGCATTGGCAACATCTTCCTGCGAGACGGTTGTGCGAAGTGGTGATTTCTCGGCAACATGGTCGAGCATTTTCTTAAAGTTTCCAATGCCTGATGCGGCTAAAGTTTTAATCGGTCCTGCTGATATGCCATTAACACGCGTGCCTTCTGCGCCTAATGAATAAGCCATGTAACGAACATTGGCTTCTAATGCGGCTTTAGCCACACCCATCACATTGTAATTGCTCATGGCTTTAACCGCACCAAGATAGCTTAAAGTCAGCATTGAGCCTTTGCGTCCTTTCATCATAGAACGTCCTGCTTTGGCAAGTGCTGCAAAGGAATAGGAACTAATATCCATGGCAATATGATAACCTTCACGCGTTAAATTTTGTAAATAATCGCCCTGCAATAACTCGCGTGGAGCAAAACCCACAGAGTGAACAATAATATCTATTCCATCCCAATGTTTGCCTAGTTCAGTAAAGACATTTTGAATCTCTTCATCACTGGCAACATCGCACGGCAACATAATGCTCGAACCTGTAATAGCTGCAATTTTTTCTACGCGTTTGAGTAGTTTTTCGTTTTGATAAGTGTAAGCAATTTCTGCGCCTTCACGGTGAAAGGCTTCAGCAATTGACCATGCAATTGAACGGTTGCTGGCAACGCCAACAATTAAGGCTTTTTTGCCTGATAGTAAACCCATAGTTGTCCCCTAATAAGTTCGGATTATTAAAGAGTGTAATAATACGTTAGTTGCGAATGAATTTCATTAAAAAAATCTTTTGTAATGAAATATTAATCCGCATTGTTAACATTTGACATTAGCCACTCTCTGTTTTCATCACCATAAACCATAAAATAAGGGTTTAATAGGTCTTCTTTGGTATTATACATTAATGTTTGGTTGTTTAAAGTGACCACTCGACCGCCGGCTTGTTCAACAATGCATTGAGCGGCTGCCGTATCCCACTCACTGGTTAATCCAAGTCTTGGGTATAAATCGGCTTTGCCTTCAGCCACTAAGCAAAACTTGAGTGAACTTCCCATCGAGACTAATTCATGTTTCCCTAGTTTTTTTAAATAATCAATCACATCTTGTGACATGTGCGAGCGAGAACCCACGATAATTGGTTTTTTCCGAGCTGGTTTTTGTGTGTGAATTTGAGTTCTTTTTTCTTTATCTTTTTTAAAAGCACCATACCCTTTAACGGCACTGTAGGTTATGTCTTGCACGGGAACATAAACAACCGAAAGAATAGAGTGACCCTTTTCAATTAAAGCAATATTGACGGTAAATTCACCATTGCGCTTGATAAACTCTTTGGTGCCGTCCAAGGGGTCGACCAACCAGTATTTATTCCATTGTTTGCGGGTGGAATAGGGAATATCTGCCGATTCTTCGGATAAAATAGGCACATCTGGTGTGATTTTCTGTAACGCCGACACAATGATGTTGTGAGCGGCAAGATCGGCTTTGGTTAATGGAGAGTTATCCGATTTAATTTCGACACCAAAATCAGTTGATTGGTAAATTTCTAAAATTGCATGCCCTGCATCTACCGCAGTTTGCTCAATTTTTGCTAATAAATCAATCACTTCAATAATGCCAATGCTTGGTTATAGGAAGCAAGGTTTCCTGCCAATACAGATGAGGTTTCTAGGTCAATGTCTTTGCCTGAGATATCCGTCATCATGCCACCGGCTTCCTTGACGATAACGCTTAAGGCGGCAATATCTAAAATATTTAAGTCAGACTCAATGACAAGTTCTAACTTGCCAGCCGCTAATAAATGGTAATGGTAAAAATCGCCATAACCACGTGTTTTATGGCAAAGGCTCATGACTTGACGTAATTTTTCCCAGTTTTCAGCCGATTGTGCAAAAGATTTTAAATTCCCAGTTGAATAACAACTATCCTCAGGTTTAATAAATTCACTAATTTGGATGGCTTTATCATCAATAAAGGCCCCTAAACCTTTAGCAGCCCAAGCGGTTTCATTAAAAAGTGGAGCATGTGAAACACCAACAATAATTTCACCGTTGTGCATTAATGCAATTTGAGTGGAGAAAAATCCATATTCGCGCACAAAGCTTTTGGTGCCATCAATAGGGTCAACCAACCACATATACTCTGAATCTGTATTGGATTTACCTGTTTCTTCACCATAAAAGCCAAAATCAGGAAATTGCGCAGCCAAAACTTGCTTGATGACTTGTTCACACTCAATATCAGCTTGAGTGACGGGAGTTAAATCTTCTTTTATCGTTGTGGCAGGTGAGCATTTGTAATAACGTTTAATTATTTGTTCTGCTGATTTTGCTGCGCGTTTGGCTGTTGTAATACAGCTTGTTAAAAAGGCTTGGTTTATTTCTCTAGTCATTCGTTGTTCTGCCATAAATATCTTCAAATCTTTCGATATCGTCTTCACCAAAATAATCTCCGCATTGGACTTCAATTAAGGCAATGTCGTTATCTGTTGGATTCTCTAAACGGTGTAAAGTGTCTTTGGGGATGTAGGTGGATTGGTTGTTTTTTAAAATAAATTCATCATCGCCAACACGTACTTTTGCCTCGCCATTGACCATCGTCCAATGTTCTGAGCGTCTTTGGTGTTTCTGCAAGGATAAAACTTGTCCAGGTTTGACCGTTAGTCGTTTGACTTTGCAATCGGGTTCGTCTTCTAAAATAGTATAACTTCCCCAAGGACGGTGAACAGTTTGGTGGTAAATAGCGGCATCGTGGTTGTTGGATTTCAAAAATTGCACCACGTCTTTTACCCCTTGTGAGCGGTCTTTGTGTGCCACAAGAACAGCATCTTTTGTATCTACTATCATCAAATTGTCAACACCAACAGCGGCAACGATTCGATCACCACTGCGGATATAACAATCATTGGATTCGATGGCAATGGCTTTGCCCTCAATGCGATTGCCGTATTCGTCAGGATCAGCCAATCCAGCCATAGAATTCCATGAGCCAATATCATTCCAATCAAATTTTGAGTCCACCACAGCGCGTTTTTTAGCGTGTTCCATAACAGCATAATCTATGGAAATGTCAGGCATGGCAGCAAAACTATTGGTATCAAACTCTATGGCTGATTGTTGGATGTTTTTTGTTGCAAAACATTCTTGAGCAGCCTTTAAAACCTCAGGAGAAGTGGCTTGCATTTCATCGATTAAGGTTTTTGCACTTAAGGCAAACATGCCTGAGTTCCAAGTGTAATTTCCTGAAGCGACATAATCTTTTGCCGTTTGCAGGTCGGGTTTTTCCTTAAACTCATCAATAAGTGCGGCATCATATCCTTCAATGCGTTGACCAGCTTTGATGTAACCGTAACCTGTTTCTGGTGAGGTTGGGTGGATACCAAAAGTGGCAATAAATCCTTGCTCGGCAAGTTTTGCCCCTTCTTTTACGGCTGTTTTAAAGGCTTGTTTGTCTTTAATCAAGTGGTCTGATGGCATAACAAGCATAACCGCATCTTCGCCAAAACGTTGTTTTACCTCAAGAGCAGCCAAGGCAATGGCTGGAGCGGTATTTCTTCCCATTGGTTCAAGCATAAAAATTTGTTTGTGCATTTCACTCATTGCCACATTGCTGTACATATCGCGGCAGATAAAATAATAATCACGCGATGTCACTGTCATAACAGTGCCATCATCAGAAACATCCAAAGCACGCTCAAAGGTGAGTTCGGCTAAGGTGCTGCCGTTGGCGAGTTTCATAAAAGGTTTTGGGTAAGCTCTACGTGAAACAGGCCACAAACGCGTGCCTGCTCCTCCAGATAAAATGACTGGAATTAATTTCAATTTAATCTCCTAAGATTTTGCATGCAAAGTTGTAAAGAAGTTTGCCAATTTGGCATTTTGATGCCAAGTGTTTGCTTGAGTTTTGAACAATCTAACACCGAATAACTTGGGCGTTTTGCCCGTGTTGGGTATTTATCCGTGGTAATGCCATGAACCATAGGCTTGTTGTCAATAAGCGACATGTGCTCGGCATTTGAAAATATCTTTCGAGCAAAATTACACCACGTTGTTTTGCCAGAAGATGTCATGTGATAAAGACCATCTTGAGGGTTTTTCATGGCTAATGCGGTGGCTAGTGCAATCGAACTGGCAGAAGTTGGGGAGCCGTATTGATCGTCAACAACATTAAGTTCTTGGTGTTCTTTAGCTAGTTTCAACATGGTTTTCATAAAGTTTTTGCCACGATAAGAATAAACCCAAGCGGTTCTAAAAATCATGTGTTGGCAGCCAGAATCTAAAATAGCCAACTCACCTAAAAGCTTGGTGTTGGCATAAATGCCTTGTGGGTCACATTCATCTTCTTCAATCCATGGACTTTCTTTTTTTCCCGAAAAAACATAATCGGTTGAATAATGCACCAATAACCCATCATTAATAACAGAATATTTGGCAAAAATGGCAGGTGCATCGGCGTTGATGCGTTGCGCTAGACTGTGATTACCTTCTGCGTCATCTACAGCGGTATAAGCCGCGGCATTAACGATTATATCTGGATTTATGGCATTGAGTTTCTTTTCAATGTCACTCGAATCGGCAATATTTAATGCCAAAGTTGGCATACCATTGACTTCATAACCTTTACTGGTGGTGGGAATGACTTCTCCGATAAATTGCAGCGTACGCCACAATTCATAACCCACTTGTCCGCTTGCACCTGTTAATAATATTTTCATGGTATAAATACAGGTAGCTTGTTGCTTGGAATATCGCTTAGTCTTAGTGCATTTGCATCTTTTTCAGATAAAGACGGACGGCTAATTGGCCACTCAATGCCGATGCTTGTATCATTCCAAATCAAGGAGGTTTCATCTTTTGGTGAATAAAGGTTGGTGCACATATAAGAAAATATAGCCGTTTCGGATAAAACACAAAAACCATGGGCAAAACCTTCGGGAATATAAAATTGCTTGTGGTTATCGCCAGTTAATATTTCACCATGCCACTGCCCAAAAGTAGGGGAGCCTTGGCGAATATCAACAGCCACATCAAAGACTTCACCTGTTAAAATTTGCACAAGTTTGCCCTGTGGATTTGGGTTTTGAAAATGCAAACCCCGCAAAACCCCTTTGGCAGATTTAGAAAGGTTGGATTGAACGAAATTTACATCAAGTCCCGCCTCTTTGTAACGTTGTTGATTCCATGTTTCCATAAAAAAACCGCGTTCATCACCAAAAACTTTAGGCTCAAACACCATGGCTCCAGAGAGTTTTGTTTGGGTTACTTTCATGAACACTCTTCAACTAAGCGTAATAAATACTGACCATAGCCATTTTTACTGATGGGTTGGGCTAGTCGTGACACATCATCTGCGGCAATCCAATCCGCTTTAAATGCAATCTCTTCTGGGCAAGCAATTTTAATGCCCTGACGTTTCTCGATGGTGGCAATAAAATTACTGGCATCGGTCAATGAATCATGCGTGCCTGTATCCAGCCAAGCATAACCACGACCCATTAATTCCACCATTAATTCATCTTGTTGCAGATAGACTTTGTTCAAATCGGTAATTTCTAGTTCTCCACGAGGAGAGGGTTTGAGGTTTTTGGCAATATCACAGGCTTGGTTATCGTAAAAATATAAACCCGTTACAGCATAATTAGAACGAGGATTTTTAGGTTTTTCTTCTAAATCTATGACTTTGCCTGACTCATCAAATTCTGCCACGCCATAACGTTCAGGGTCTGTGACTCGATAGCCAAAGACGGTTGCGCCAGTTGTTCGAACATCGGCTTTGTTTAATAAATCAACCATACCCGAACCATGGTAAATATTGTCACCTAGGATTAAGCACGAAGGGTGGTTGTCGACAAATTTTTCACCGATTAAATAAGCTTGCGCCAAACCACCTGGATCTGGTTGCGCTGCATAGGTGATATTGATTCCCCATTGCGAGCCATCACCGAGCAACTTTTGAAACAAGGCTTGTTCATGCGGTGTATTAATGATTAAAATGTCACGAATACCAGCCAGCATGAGTGTTGTTAGCGGATAATAAATCATCGGCTTGTCGTAAATCGGTAATAATTGCTTACTGATGGAATGCGTTAATGGGTACAAACGCGTGCCAGAACCACCAGCTAAAATAATGCCTTTTCTTTTCATTGTACTTTCTCTTGACCTAATCGTTGACCTGCATAAGAACCATCTAAAACCCGATCGCTCCATTTTTTGTTATCCAAGTACCATTCTACCGTTTTACGAATGCCACTTGCAAACGATTCCGAAGGAGTCCACCCCAATTGATTCTGTAATTTGGAAGAATCAATGGCATAACGCTGGTCATGTCCAGGTCTATCGGTGACATAAGTGACTAAATCCCGTCGGCATTTGCCTGCAACAGGTCGTAATTCATCCAAAATATCGCACAAAGCATGCACCACTTGGATGTTTTGTTTTTCTTCATTACCACCGACATTATAAACTTCGCCAACTTTTCCTTTAAGAATGACTGTTTCAATGGCGCTGCAATGGTCTTGGACATAAAGCCAATCGCGAATATTTTTACCATCACCATAAACGGGTAAGGGTTCAAAATTTAAAGCCTTGGTAATAATTAATGGAATAAGCTTTTCAGGAAACTGAAAAGGACCGTAATTATTGGAACAATTTGTGGTTAAAACAGGCAGACCATAAGTGTGGTAATAAGCCCGCACCAAATGATCCGATGAGGCTTTTGAGGCAGAATAGGGCGAATTCGGTGAATAGGGCGTAGTTTCGGTAAATAAGCCAGTCTCACCAAGTGAGCCATAGACCTCATCAGTGGAAACGTGTAAAAACCTAAAGTTGTCTTTTTTGTCATCGACTAAAGTTTGGTAATAATTCAAAGCCTGTTTGAGTAAGTTAAATGTTCCCACAATATTGGTGGTAATAAAATCATCAGGGGCATCAATCGAACGATCAACATGACTCTCAGCGGCAAAATTAACAATAAAATCGGGTTGGTGCTTTTTTATAATCTCAGCAACCAAGTCATTATCGCCAATATCACCTTGAATAAAAGTGTAATTATCATTGCCATCAAGCTGTGCAAGGGTATCAAGATTTCCCGCATAGGTTAACTTGTCTAAGTTGATGATTTTGCGTTTTTTATCAAGCACTTGCTGCAAAATAAAATTTCCACCGATAAAGCCAGCACCACCTGTAACTAACCACGTTTGAGTCATTGAAATACCAAAAATTTAAAAGGGTCGTGATTATATCATAAAACAGGCTCATATTTAGCCCGCATATTTCATAGGAATGCAGAATTTTAGGACACAACAGTGAGTCAGTTTGTTCTATTCACCGAAAAACCTAGTTATTCTTACGTTTGCAGGTGAATCGGGCAAAATGACCGCTGTTGTTTTCTAAAAACTGCATAGCTAACTTGGTTGCAAAGTGTGTTTTTTTAATATCTTAATAATATTATTTAATATCAATATGTTAAGCCTGTAATATAGCAATCCAATGAAATATGCGGGTTAATTATCAGTTGAATGAACCCGTGATGTTTTATGATGAACTTTATACTTATAGAATACCTAACTGTTTAAGAGCCTTTAAATCAACACGAATTTGCTTAGCTTTAGTGTAGTTATCTATTTTTATTTGATGACATGAAGTTAAAAAAAGCATAAAACCAAGGAGTAAGAAAAGTATTTTTGTTTGCATGCTTGCTATTATAAATAAATAGAACAACAACTCAAAACATAAACTTTTTATGGCAATTATTTGATTAAATTTGTTCTTTTTTTATCAACGAAGTTCTGTTATATTGGGACTTTATCAACAACCACATCAATTATTATGACTAAACACCGCACGTTAAACTGTAAATTCAATAGATATCTGTGCAATGAATAGCTTAATAATTGTTACAGCCTAAAAATTAATACAGTATAATGTTACAAAAAAATAAAATAATGGACAGGCAATGCCAATAAAAGAAAACAAAATAGAAAATGATTTCATCAAAAAACTCCAAGAGCTAAAATACAAATATCGTCCTAATATTCGTGACAGAAGCTCTTTAGAGCAAAATTTTCGTCAAAAGTTCCAAGAACTAAATAGAGTAAACTTAACAGATAATGAGTTTACTCGACTATTAGAAGAAATCATTAGCCCCAACGTTTTTAACTCCTCTAAGCTACTACGAGAGACAAACACTTTTGAAAGAGAAGATGGTACACCTTTACACTATACGCTTGTCAATATCAAAGATTGGTGTAAAAACTCTTTTGAGGTGATAAATCAACTGCGTATCAATACAAAAGATAGTTTTCATAGATATGATGTGATTTTGCTTATCAATGGTCTGCCATTGGTGCAAATTGAGCTTAAGACTTTGCAGATAAGCCCAAGACGAGCGATGCAACAGATTATTGATTATAAAAATGATGCAGGTAATGGCTATGCCAATACACTGCTTAGTTTTATGCAACTTTTTATTGTCTCAAATCAGAGCAATACCTACTACTTTGCCAACAACGACAACAAACATTTTGCTTTTGATGCTGATGAGAGATTCCTACCTATCTATCAATTTGCAGATACTAAAAATAAAAAAATTATAAATCTTGATGATTTTAGTGATGCTTTTTTAGCTAAATGTAAACTTGCTGAAACCATCAACAGATATATGGTACTAGTCCAAAGTGAGCAAAAACTTATGATGATGCGACCTTATCAAATCTATGCCGTTGAAGCGATAGTAGAGTGCATAGAGGACAACAGAGGCAATGGATACATTTGGCACACAACAGGAAGTGGAAAAACGCTCACTTCTTTTAAAGCCTCTACACTCTTAAAAGACAACGATACCATTAAAAAAGTGCTTTTTGTAGTCGATAGAAAAGACCTTGATAGACAAACAAGAGAAGAGTTTAACCGATTTCAAGAGAATTGTGTAGAGGAGAATACCAACACCCAAACCCTTGTAGATAGACTGCTCTCAACAGATTATGCCGACAAAGTAATAGTAACAACTATTCAAAAGCTAGGACTTGCCCTTGATGGAACAAACAGAAACAATTATAAAGAGGCTTTAGCACCACTTAGCCAAGAACGAATTGTGTTTATTTTCGACGAGTGTCACAGAAGTCAATTTGGTAAAAACAACAAAGCCATCAAAGATTTTTTTCCTAACTCTCAACTCTTTGGCTTTACAGGTACGCCCATCTTTGAAGAGAATGCCAAGAGTTTTATGATAGAAGATGATACAGCCACACTCAAAACCACCAAAGATATATTTGAAAAAGAGCTACACAACTACACCATTACCCACGCCATTGATGATGGAAATGTCTTGCGTTTTCATATAGACTATTTTAAACCAGAGAGTAAAGAGGCACAAAAAGCGACTATCTCAAAAAAGGCAGTAGCCAAAGCCATACTAGAAAAGCACAACAAAACCACAGCCGATAAAAAATTCAATGCCGTTTTTGCTACCTCTAGCATCAACGATGCCATAGAGTATTTTAGAGTTTTTAAAGAGCTTGAACACGATTTAAATATCGCTTGTGTCTTCTCTCCACCTGCTGAGGGCAACAAAGATGTAGCCCAACTTCAAGAGGATTTACCAACAGAGAAAGAGGATAACAAAGTAGAGCCAAACCTTAAAAAAGAGGCGTTAAAAGAGATTATAAACGATTATAATAAACAATTTAATACTAACCATACGCTAAATAACTTTGATGTTTACTACCAAGATGTGCAAACTCGTATTAAAAATCAAAAATACCCAAATAGCGATTTGCCACATAAAGAGAAAATAGACATCACCATAGTGGTCGATATGCTCTTAACAGGTTTTGACTCTAAGTTTTTAAATACCCTCTATGTAGATAAAAATCTACAATACCACGGACTTATTCAAGCTTTTTCAAGAACCAACAGAGTCTTAAACGACGCCAAACCCTACGGTAATATCTTAGATTTTCGCTCACAACAAAATGCAGTAGATGAGGCAATAGCACTCTTTTCTGGTGAAGATATAGGCAAACCAAAAGAGATATGGCTTGTTGATTCTGCTCCTAAAACCATAGAGAAGTTTAAAGAGGCAACAAAAAAACTTGAAACTTTTATGAGCAATTACGGCTTAGAGAACAACCCAAGCGAAGTAGCCAATCTAAAAGGCGATGAGGCAAGAGCGGAGTTTATCAATACTTTTAAAGAGATACAACGCCTAAAAACCCAACTAGACCAATACACAGAGCTAAAAAATGAAGAGCTAGAAGCCATAGAAGAGGCGATGCCAAATGATACGCTAAGAGCCTTTAAATCTATGTATCTTGAAACGGCCAAACAGCTACAAAACAAACGAGACAAAGGCGATGAGGTAAGTGATGAAGTAGAGCAACTTGATTTTGAATTTGTCTTATTTGCTTCGGCTCTTATAGATTATGACTACATCATGAACCTTGTGAGTCAGTACGCAAGTGCTGAGCCTAAAAAGCAAGAGAGTAGAAAAGAGCAACTCATAAACCTACTTAAATCAAACGCCAATCTGCTTGACGAAAAAGAGGATATAATCGATTATATCAACTCACTAGAAGTAGGCAAAGCTTCAGATGAGCAGAGCATCAAAAAAGGGTATGAGGCATTTAGAAGTGCTAAAAATACCAAGGAGCTCAATGCCATAGCTGAAAAAAATAGCCTTAAACCCGTTGAACTTCAAAAGTTTGTAGATGCCATTTTAGACAGATATATATTTGACGGTGAAAAACTAACCGACCTGTTAGCTCCTTTAAATCTTGGATGGAAACAAAGGCGGCTTAAAGAGCTAGAGCTAATGGAAGAGCTTAGCCCACTGCTTAGAAAGATGGCAAAAGGCAAAGAGATTTCAGGCTTGGAGGTGTATGATGACTAAATTAGTACCAAAGCTTAGATTTAAGGAGTTTAGTGGGGAGTGGGAGGAAGACATACTCGGTAAAGTTGTTAAATTTTTAGATGGAAAAAGAAAACCTATTAAAGAATCAGATAGAGCTAGTATGCAAGGAGAATATCCATATTATGGTGCTTCAGGAATTATTGATTATGTTAATGATTATATATTTGATGAAGATTTGATTTTACTTGGAGAAGATGGTGAAAATATTGTTTCAAGAAATTTACCACTTGTTTTTAAAGTTTCAGGCAAATCATGGGTTAATAATCATGCACATGTATTAAAACCATTGAAAGAGCATAAGTTAGATTTTTTAGTACAATATTTAGAAAATTTGTCTTATGCTAAATATAATTCTGGTGGGGCTCAACCGAAGTTAAATCAGGCTGTATGCAAAACTATTCCATTAATAATACCTAAACCAAAAGAACAACAAAAAATCGCCTCGACTTTTCTCTCACTTGACAATCTCATAGAGGCAACCAAGCAAAAAGTAGAGGCTTTGCAAAAGCATAAAAAGGGCTTGATGCAACAACTCTTCCCCTCTGATGGCGAAAAAGTGCCAAAGCTTAGATTTAAGGAGTTTAGTGGGGAGTGGGAGGAGAAGAAGTTGGGGGATATATTTACCATATTTCAAGGACATGCTTTCTCAAGCCATGATAGTAGAGATACTGGAACAAGATGGGTTAAAATTGCAGATGTCGGCATTCAAAAGATGGATACAAAGTCAGCATCATATCTTCCTATAGAATATAAAAATAAATATGAAAAATATTTGCTAAAGAATGGTGACTATGTTATAGCTTTAACTCGTCCAATATTAAATAAAAAATTAAAAATTGCCCCCATCAATAAGACCTATCATAATTCACTTTTAAATCAAAGAGTTGGAAAAATAATTACATCTCAAAATAAAACTTTTGTATATTATTTTCTACAGACACAAGAATTAATAAATAGTATTGAAAGAAATATTGCAGGTAACGAGCCACCTAATTTATCAATGAAACAAATTAATAAAATAAAAATATATATCCCAACCCCAATAGAACAACAAAAAATCGCCTCCACCCTCTCATCACTTGACAATCTCATAGAGGCAACCAAGCAAAAAGTAGAGGCTTTGCAAAAGCATAAAAAGGGTTTAATGCAACAGATGTTTGTGAGTGGGGAGGGTTGAGATGGCAACGCAGAAAAAACTACATACCTACAAAACACTAAAAGGATTGGTTACAAGATTAAGAGATGATTTAAACAATAAAGATTTTGTTTTACTATATGCCTATAATGGAACTGGTAAAACTCGTATATCTATGGAGTTTAAAGAAAAAGGCAAAAGAAAAGGAAATAGAGACACGCTCTATTTTAATGCTTTTACAGAAGATTTATTTCATTGGAATAATGACCTAGAAAACGATACAGAACGCCATTTAATTATTAATCAAGAGTCAAAATTTTTTGATGGCTTGAAAGAGTTGGAGCTAGAAGACAGAATCTTTAATTATTTACAAAGATATTCAGATTTTGAATTTAATATTGATTATGATGATTGGAAAATAACCTTTTCTAAAAATGTTATAAAGAGAGTAAGAGGTGGAGATGATAGAACTGAAAGAGTTGATAATATTAAGATTTCAAGAGGAGAAGAAAATACCTTTATATGGTGTATTTTTCTTGCTATCTGTGAAGTAACACTTGATGATTCAGAATCTTATAATTGGGTGAAATATTTTTATATAGATGACCCTATCTCTTCATTAGATGATAATAGAGCTATTGCCATAGCAAGTGACCTTGCTAAAATACTCAAAAATACTAAAAATACAAAAAGAATTAAAACTATTATATCATCTCATCATGGGCTATTTTTTAATGTAATGGTAAATGAACTCAAACAGCATAGCCATAAAAAATATTTTTTACACAGAGATAAAGAGAGTGACATATATACACTTCAAGCTACAGATGAAACACCATTTTTTCATCATGTAGCCACACTTAGTGAACTTCAACAAGCCGTGCAATCAAATAAAATCTATACACATCATTTTAATATGTTGCGAAGTGTTTTAGAAAAGACTGCAACCTTTTTTGGTTCAGATGATTTTTCTTTTTGCATTCATGGCATAGAAGATGAAGCTTTGTATGCAAGAGCTTTAAATCTGTTGAGTCATGGGAAGCATTCAGTATATGAACCAAGAGAGATGGTTGAAGATAATAAAGAGCTATTCAAAGAGATTTTATCAAATTTTCGTAGTGCCTATAAGTTTGATTTACCAAATATATTTGCAGAACAAACAACACAAGAGGGACAATCATGAGCGAAGAACAACAAAAAATCGCCTCGACCCTCTCATCACTTGACAATCTCATAGAGGCAACTAAGCAAAAAGTAGAGGCTTTACAAAAGCACAAAAAGGGTTTGATGCAACAGATGTTTGTGAGTGGGGAGGGTTGAGATGCAAGATAGAAAAGATATCATCATCTACACAGACCAAAATCAAAATATCAAGTTAGATGTCATCATCAAAGGTGAGACTCTGTGGGCTACCCAAAAGCAGATGGCTGAGCTTTTTGAAGTGAGAGTCCCTGCTATATCGAAACATCTGAAAAATATCTTTGAGAGTGGAGAGCTTGATGAAGATTCAGTTGTTTCCATTTTGGAAATAACTGCCAATGATGGTAAAAAGTATAAAACAAGTCTCTACAATCTTGATGCAATCATAGCCGTAGGATACAGAGTCAATAGCCTTAAAGCGACAAAGTTTAGAATTTGGGCTACAGGTATATTAAAAGAGTTTATCATTAAGGGGTTTGTGCTTGATGATGAGAGATTAAAACAGAGTAAAAACTTTGGCAAGGACTATTTTGATGAGCTTCTTGAGAGAGTTCGCTCAATTCGAGCAAGTGAGAGGCGAATATATCAAAAGATTACAGATATTTTTAGAGAGTGTAGCATAGACTATGATGCAGACTCTCAAGTAACAAAAGATTTTTATGCAACAGTGCAAAACAAATTTCACTATGCCATCACAGGTGAAACAGCCGCAGAGATAATCTACAACAGAGCAGATAAAAACAAGCCTTATATGGGACTTACTACTTGGAAACATTCACCAAATGGCAGAGTGCTAAAAAGCGATACACACATAGCCAAAAACTATCTTCTGCCAAAAGAGATAAAAAGACTGGAGCGAACGGTATCGAGCTATTTTGATTATATTGAAAATCAAATAGAGATACGAAAAGAGCAAGAGTCACCTTTGACAATGCAAGAGCTAAGTAGCAGTATAGATAAATTTCTAAGCTTTAACGACTTTAAAGTTTTGCAAGATAAGGGTAAAGCCTCAAACAAGATGGCACTAAACAAGGCAGATAAAGAGTATGAAGAGTTTAATAAATTTCAAAAAATAGAGTCAGATTTTGATAAATTGGTAAAAAAGACAAAAGGGCAACAATGAGCGAAACAAAACAAAAAGAGTTAGGTAAAATCCTCTGGGCGATAGCCGATGATTTACGAGGGGCGATGAATGCCGATGATTTTAGAGACTATATGCTCTCATTTCTGTTTTTAAGATACCTTAGTGACAACTATGAAGAGGCAGTCAAAAAAGAGTTGGGGTCTGATTATCCAACAGTAGATGAGAGTGAAAAGCGAACACCTTTAGAGGTGTGGTATGAGCAAAATAAGCAAGATGTAGCATTTTTTGAGGACTTGATGCGTAAAAAAGTCCATTATGTCATCAAGCCAAATTTTTTATGGAATAGTATCGCAGAACTGGCACGGACACAAAGCCAAGAGCTTCACAAAACTTTAGAAGAGGCATTTAAATATATAGAAAACGAGTCATTCTCAACAGCTTTTGATGGACTCTTTTCAGAGATAAACCTAAACTCTGAAAAGCTAGGAAAAAACTACAGCCAAAGAAATGAAAAACTTTGTAAAATCATCACTAAAATAGCCGAGGGCATAGCAGAGTTTTCAAATGATTCTGATGTGCTAGGCGATGCCTATGAGTACCTCATAGGGCAGTTTGCAGCAGGTGGAGGGAAAAAAGCAGGAGAGTTTTACACCCCGCAACAAGCCTCTACAATACTCTCTCGTATTGTCTCACTCGATAGTCAAGACCCAAGTATGGGTAAAAAGAAAAAGTTAAATTCTGTTTTTGACTTTGCTTGCGGTTCAGGCTCTCTGCTTTTAAATGTCCGAAAACAGATGGGAAAAGATGGCATAGGCAAAATTTACGGACAAGAGAAAAACATCACCACCTTTAACCTTGCACGAATGAATATGCTACTTCATGGGGTAAAAGATAATGAGTTTGAGATACACCACGGCGATAGTCTAAGCAATGATTGGGATATATTAGCAGAGGAGAATCCCTCTAAAAAGATACACTTTGATGCTATTGTGGCAAATCCTCCTTTCTCTTTGCGTTGGGAGCCAAACGATGAAATAGCCAAAGATTTTAGATTTAAAAACCACGGATTAGCCCCTATAAGTGCAGCCGATTTTGCTTTTTTACTGCATGGATTTCACTTTTTGAATAAAGAGGGGACAATGGCTATTATCTTACCTCATGGAGTGCTATTTCGCGGTGGAGCAGAATCTCGTATAAGAACCAAACTACTTCAAGATGGACACATAGATACTGTGATAGGACTGCCACCTAAGCTTTTTTTCTCTACAGGCATACCTGTTTGTATCTTGGTACTTAAAAAGTGTAAAAAGAGTGATGATGTGCTATTTATCAATGCAAGTGAGCATTTTGAAAAAGGAAAACGACAAAATCACCTTACAGAGGATAACATAGCAAAAATTGTCGATACCTATCAGTATAGAAAAGAGGAGGAACGCTACTCTCGCCGTGTAAGCTTGGAAGAGATAGAGAAAAATGATTTTAATCTAAATATTTCACGATATGTTAGTACGGCAAAGCCTGAGCCTATTATTGACTTGGGTGAGGTTAATGGCGATATAAAACAAGCGACGCAAGATATTGAAAAATACATGAAGGAGCATAATGCATATTTGGAAGAGTTGGGTGTTGAGTTGTTGGGTTAAAACGATAACAAATCGTTGCACCTGATTTTTTCTATATCGAATTTGGGTATTATGAAACTTTAGCAACCACTTAAGCATATACCTCATTTATATAGATATATTCAATTGTGCAGTTTAATAATTGTTAGGCACACAAGATAATCATGCATAGAACTATTTCCCTGTCTGAGTATGTAAAAAAGCGTAATGGCGTAGCCCTTGGCGCACCTGGGTCAATGAGTAATATGTTTAAACGTTCACTAGGAGCGAGTTCATTTTATTTGTTTTGGCAATATTGGAACCCTATATGGGGATATTATCTTTCTCGTAAAATAATGAAACCATTGAGTCAATTGTCAAATGATGAAATTCAAGAAGACCAAGTGACTGCCAATGGGATTTAAAAGGCATGTGGTACTTGAAATATTATACGAAATTCAATATAATTATGTGAAAATACATATAATGAGATTAACGAGGTATATGCATAACTAGGGTCGGATGGGATGGAGATGTACATTGAGCTAGGTTTTTCTATAAAAATTGAACCAATAGTTGTTCTACAGGTTGATTTTTATAGGGAAAGATAGCCAATGTGGGATACATTCCCACCGATTTTAGTTATGTATATACCTCTAACGTGGATAAAAAGGATATATGTTTTCTAGGCAGTTCAAAAGATGACATAGTTTCTTTTCCTCATGATGCGAGACGAGAGTCTGGTTATCAGTTAGGGCTTCTTCAAGCTGGAGAAGAACCTGATGATTGGAAGCCTTTTCCTAGTATCGGTGCAGGTGTTAAAGAAATCCGTATTCACAAAGATAACGAATATAGAATCATTTACGTTACTAAATTTGAAGAATGTATTTACATTTTACATGCCTTTGTGAAGAAACAGCAAAAGACAAGAAAGAGTGATATTAATCTAGCTAAACAGCGCTATAAAGATATTTAATAAATAGCAGGAGTTATTATGAAAAAACAAGTATTAAAATCAGATGAAAATATTTTTGAAGCCTTAGAGGTTGCTAACTCTGGCTATGAAAAAATACGTCTAGACCTTATACTAGTTATTCGAAAATGGTTTAAAAATTCTGGACTTACTCAACAGGATGCTGCAAAAGCACTTTGTTGCACACAACCGCAAATTAGTGCTGTTTTAAATACAAAGTACGAAGAATTTACAATAGATCGTTTAATAAAAATGGTGTCTTGTATAGGAAGAAACGTTGAAATTAAGGTGTTGGAAGCGGCTTAAAACTTAGTGCCATGCCGCATCAAAGGGATCGGAGGAATTGATTTCATCTTGTCGGTTTTAATCGGTTTTTTTCAACTTTGATTTTAGTTTTGAGTGGGATAAATCCCACTATCCATTATGTGTTACTGTAGATAATTTAAAAAAGATTGGGATGAAACCTACTATTCAGTGTGGCTTACTTAAATATTTATTTAAAGGCAAGTTGAGCTTTAATTTGAATAATTAAATTAGCAAATAAATAATAGTTCTTTTTGAATGTGCGTCTATTGTATTCCGTAAACTTAGATTCTGTTATATTGGTGCATCACAAACCACAGCATCAATTATTAGCAAAACCTAAGATAAAATAAGAGTAAAAAAATGGAATACTGGATTGATTTAAAAATAAAACCAAAAAATAAATACTTTCAACCAATTAATAGATTTGTTGAATCTGCCATCAATGGCGAGGTTGATAGTATTGAAGAAATATTTTCAGAAATAAGTGATGTGGCGATAGAAAAATATATAAAGATTAAAACGCATGAATATTACGGCTCTTATATTAATGATTTACAGGGTTGTCCAACCAACAAAAAATCAAATAAAATAAGCATTGATATTACAACAGGTGGCATGGGTCCAGAATTTTCTGTTGCTTTAGTCGATTTACTTGGTGAATACTGTGAAGAAATTAGTGCTTATGTGACTCACGATGAAGATTTTGGACACATACCTGTTAAGTTAACTTATGCACAAGGAAAAGTGTATGAAGACGGCAAAGAAATCGCATTAAGAACATTTGAAGAAGAAGAGATAGATTCTTGGGCACAAGAGCCAATAGTTGACAAAGATATTCTAAAACCCATACAGGATATTTGTAAAAAAGCCACAGCAGATACAAGTTTTTTAGAATTAACAAAAATTTATATCGAGCTTTATACTCCAATCACAACAGTGGCAAGAAAATATGATTTACTTACAGCCCTATTAGATGGTGATGATAAAGAGGAGTATTTAGAATACATTGATGGGGTTTTGAATTTGAGTTATTACAAAGAAAAACACCCTGTCTTTACGTTTTTTAAAAATAAAATGCATGAAAATTTGCAAGAAATGTCTAAGACTGAATACTTAGGATCTCTATTTAACGAGTACAAAAAAACGCTTGTCACATTTTATGTTTTTTGTGATGCAGTCAATGATGAGACAGAAGGAACTTTTGAAGAACTTTTTGAAGAAGTTGATGATCAAGATGACTTTGATGTAGTCTATGAAATGACTGCTTTGTTTGATTTGGGCGAAGAAGAGTAATTATTAGTATGCATCAAAGGCATTGTATCAAAGGAGAACACTAGAAATGTGAGCGAAATGTGAGGACATCCACATTATTTTCTTAGGTTGGTTTGAGAATACAAAACAGATTTCCACAGAGTACAAATAATCGATGGGGTCGAAGGATTTGATTTTTTTGGATTGTCGGTTTTAACCGATGTTTTTCGGGTTTAAGTATAAATTAAACACCCTTTGTCATTCCAGCTGAGCCAAAGCAGGAATCTAGTTACTCGATAATAATCGGGAAACTTATGCTGAAAATAATGAGCTTTAAGACAGTATCTACAACTCGTGAAGTGTTTAACGTGTATTAACGCAGCTACGCATATATAAAACGAAAAATACGTAAATTATGGCGTAATTTTAATGCTTTTATTCAGAAAATAACTGTGATACGATAAAAACCATGAAAAACACTAATATTAAACACGAATTAACAACGATATATGGTGCTAATGCATATATATTAAGTGTTAAATCAAAATAAGGGTCTTCTAAATAATAAAATCATCCCTCATAACTCCAAGAATGAAATCCAAGAGTATTATTTAAGCACTCATCGCTTTATTGGGCAAGCTTATGCCTTTTACTACTGCTTTTCTTTTGCTGATTTGTTGATACCAACGCCATAGGTGAGGGTGTTGATTAAACTTAAAATCAATGACTTGGCAGATATGCATCCAGCCGAATGCGGATATGTCGGCTATCGAGTAATCTTTTCCTGCAAAATAATCCTGTGTGGCTAAGTGTTTATCCATTGTGGTGAAGGCTTCATTGCTTAGTTTTTGGTAGCGTTGGATGGCGAGTTGGATTTTTTCGTCTTCAAACAGTTCGTAGTTGACTCTTTGCCCTAATAACGGTGCTAAGGTTGCGGAGTTAAACATCAACCATTGCAAGGTTTGTGTGCGAGTTTTGAGATTTTTAGAAAGGAGTTTGCCTGTTTTTTCGGCTAAATATTGCAATATGGCTGCCGATTCAAATACGGTTATTTCTGCCTCCGTGTCTTTAATGACAGGTATTCTTCCGTGTGGGCTGATTTTTAAAAAGTCTTTGGTTTTGTTGTCGCCGTTGCTGATTTTTATGTGGTTTAAGTTGTAAGGAATTTGTATTTCTTCCAGCATGATGGTTATTTTAAAGCCATTGGGTGATGCGGTGGTGTAGAGTTCAATCATTGTTTGTGCTCTCCAATAGGTTGTTGATTAAATCATCGATATGTTTTTGTGTGGTCATGCCATTGGTGATGCAGATGCGAATGACATATTGGTTTTCAAATTTGGTTACTGATATCCATTGTTCACCTTTTTGAATGATTTTTTCGACGATTTGGCTTGGTGTTAGCCTTGAATTTTCAGGGGGTAAGACACAAGCAATTGCCATATCTGAGTGGTTGACTAATTGCCAGCCTTTTTGGCTGAGTTTTTTGGCTAAATAGGCAATCAAATCGATGCCGTGTTCAATATGTTGGGCATAACCGTTCCATCCGACGGTTGCCAATGACATAAACAAGGGCAAGCCGATAAATCGACGGGACCATAGCATTGAATTGACATACAAATCTTGTTCGATGTCATTGGAGGGCATGTAATCGGTCGAGACGCTAAACAGTGAGGACAATACTTTTTTATGTTGGGTGAAAAACATACCAGCACCCATGCTGGTGGCAAACCATTTGTGCGCATCTATGGTAATCGAATCGGCTGATTCAATGCCTGCCAAGCGGTTTTTGTACTTCTCTGAAACAATTAAAGCGCCACCCCAAGCGGCATCAACATGCAACCACATTTCATGCTCATCACAAACTTTTCTACAGGCATTAATTGGGTCAATTTTTCCGGCATTAGTTGTGCCGGCGGTGGCAACCACCATGATGGGGATATGCCCCGATTTTATATCTGTTTGTATCGTTTTTTGTAAAGCCTTTGCATCCATTTGACCTTGCCCATCGGTAGCAATTAAACGAATGGATTTTCGCCCAACTCCTGCGGTGGCAGCAATTTTCAACCACGCCAGATGGCTTTCTTTGGAAACATAAATACAGGGTTGCCCTGCAAATGAAGTCACCCCATTTTCAGCATAATCACTATTTTTATAGTGCAGCGCACAAACAAAAGCAGTGGCATTTGCCTCAGAGCCACCGCTGGTAAAATGCCCCGTTGCAGTTGTGGGCATGCCTATGCGTGCTATCATGTGGTTTAGCACATGCGATTCAATTTCTACTGCAACCGGAGCGTGAGACCATACGCAGTTTTGAGGATTAAATGCGTTGCAGATAATATTCGCCACTTGCGCAGGGAAGGTTGGTGCAGGATTAAACAATCCCATATAACCAGGATGGGTCATTTGCACCAAGCCGTGTTGCAGTTGATGAATCGTCCAGTTTGAAATTTCAGTTAATTCTATTGATTGGTTGAAATCAATGGCGTTAAGTTGTTGTCTAAAAGTGCTTATATCCGCATTGGGCGTCACCTTATGATTGGCTGTTTGGTTTTTTACCTTTTGTAATACATGGTGAAGGTTTGTTAAGGTTTTGCTCTTTTCGGTGTTGTTTGGGAATAGGGCGTTAGGTGAGTTTGAGTGCTTCATAGTTAATGGTTATGATTAAGATGCGTTGTATTTTAAAGAATTTATCAGACGGTTACTACCGACAAATTGACGGTATTAACGGATAAATGACGGTTTATCAACATCTGCTGTTTAAATTTTAACCTAGAGGTGTCCTAGAGGTATAATATCGGTTTAACAAGAAAATACATACCATGCAGGTTCTAGACAAAAAAGACAGGCTGTTATTAGCAGCCTTAAAAAAGAATGCCCGAAAATCTTTGGTGGCTTTAGCCAAAGATATTGGCTTATCTCGCAGTGCTACGCATGATAGAATCATCAAGTTAGAAGCCAATGGCACGATAAAGGGTTATACCGTATTGGTCAGTGCTGAGGCTCAAGCAAGCACCAAAGCGGTTTTGCAAATTAAGTTTAAAAATGGCTACAACAATATCCATTTGCAAAAGAAAATCAGCCAAATGCACCCAGTGATTCATTCTCAATGTTTGTCGGGTGAAATAGACATGTTTGCTCATGTGGCATGCAATAATACCGATGAGCTTTCTGAATTAAGAGAGTTGATTTCATCTATTGAGGGTGTGGATACGGTTAAAACATACTTGGTTTTGAAATCGAGTTTTTAAAGGTATATTAATTATTTATTCACTGTTTGTGTAATACGCATGTATTTATGAAATAATAAGCCTTTCATCATAAAAATCAATAGCACCATGAAAACAGAAAAAATACTCTTTTTATTAATATCAATAATTTTAAGCTTTCAAGCTCTTAGCTGGGGTCAAACGGGTCATCGAGTCACTGCGGCGATTGCAGAGCACTACCTTACACCGCAAGCGCAAAAGGCGGTTAATGATTTATTGGTGAATGAGGATATGGCTGAGGCTTCCACTTATTTTGATGAAATGAAATCGAATCAAAGCGAGTTTTGGCAAAAAACCGCATCGCCTTGGCATTATGTCAATGTGCATAAGGGCAAAACCTATGAGCAAGAGGGCGCACCATCCGAAGGTGATGCAGTGACTGCGTTAAAGATGTATTCAAAGCTGATAAAAGACCCTAAAAGTAGTTTTGAAGATAAGCAACTCGCACTTAAATTTATTATTCATATTATTGGTGATTTGCATCAACCCTTTCATACAGGAGTCAGTGAAGATCATGGCGGCAACAAAATAAAGGTTAATTTTTTCTGGAAAGATTCCACTTTGCATCGGGTTTGGGATGAAGATTTGATTGACCGACAGCTTTTGTCCTACAGCGAGTGGACGGATTGGTTGTGCAAAAAGATAACCGATAAACAAATAAAACAATGGCAAACAACCGACCCTACCGTATGGATAGCTGAGGGCGTTAAGTTGCGATTAGGGCTTTATCCTGAAAAAGATAAGTTGTCGTGGAATTTTCAGTATAAAAACTTACCCATTGTTAAGCAAAGATTGGAGCAAGCAGGCGTTAGAATTTCCTTTTATTTAAATGAATTGTTTAAATGATTTTGTTATTTTTTTTAGGCTCTATGTAAAATGAAGTGGGTAAAGTATAATTATTAGCCCATGAATAGTGAAGCATTAATAGGCATGGCTCTTGGGTTAAAACTCACCATCTATTTCAGATTCAACGATGTGAATCAAGAAGAAAAGTTGCTTGACTAACATTCTTGAAATCTGCCGACTTCAGACTAGTAATAGCCTTTACAATACCTATCAGGTAGCCATTAGGGGCAGGGACTTTAGTCCCGTTGTTTAAAAGACGGACTAAAAGTCCGAACCCCACCAACTCTTGAGCAGTGATTTTTGTAATGGTCATTCTTTTTTGATGGGTGTTGCCTATCGAAATAATGAAAAATTCAAGAATATGATTTACGTTATTATGCGGAAAATTGAAATTTTATTATCCACTGTATTTCACATAGGGCCTTCTTTAATTGCCTCAAAAAGCATAATAAGTTTGTCTTTATCCAGCTTACCATCTGTTCGCACACTGCTGCATAAATCAATGCCAAATGGTTTAACATGCTCATAAGCTTGTTTAATGTTTTGCGGTGTAATGCCTCCTGCTAAAAATAGTGGAACAGCAATTTGTTGTCGGATTTTTTTGCTTAAATCCCAATTGTGGGTTCTGCCTGTGCCACCTAACTCTTTTACTTTTAAGTTTGGATTGCCACTGTCTAATAAAATGGCATCCACATGCTGCGATACGTTAATCGCTTGTTGAACCGAATCATCATCAATAACATGAATAACTTGGACCAATTTGACGTGCGGCAAAGCTTTACGAATCTGATGATAAGCATTATCAGTTAGTTCATCAACAATTTGAATGGTTGTTGTTTGTGCTTTTTTATAATGGGCAATTATATTTGCAGCTTTAGTTTGACTAGTTAGTAAGAAAGTAGCAATTGGAGGCGGTGTTTTTTTGGCTATTTGCTGGATTAATTCATCGCTAATGATTCCTGGCCCACTTGGCATTGCGCCAACAAGTCCTAAAGCATCAGCTCCGCACGCTATAGCCATTTGGGCTTCTTGCAGAGAACTAATGCAGCAAATTTTAATACGTGGTTGCGCCATTAGGTCACCGATTTTGGGTATGAACCTAGCACTTTAAGCTTTGTGGTAATTCTTTCCAGCATTCTAAGTGCTTTTGCCATGTTTTCGTCGTCTTTGTGTCCATCGACATCGATAAAAAATACATAATCCCATTTGCCGCGTTTGGAGGGACGTGATTCGATGCGTTTCATGCTAACACCGCAATCATTAAGGGGTTGCAAAATATGGAATAGGGCACCTGGCTGATCTTTTGCAGCGACTAATAATGAGGTCTTATCGTCACCACTTGGCACTAACACTTGTTTGCCGATAACGAGGAAACGTGTAGAATTATCACTGCGGTCTTCAATTTCTTGGTGTAAAACCTCTAAACCGTACATGGTTGCCGCACTTAAACCAGCAATGGCGGCTGCATGATCAGTAAACTGAGCGCGTTTTGCTGCCTCAGCATTGGAACTAACAGGTATACATTCAGCATGAGGTATATTTTCTTTAAGCCAACCACGGCATTGAGCCAGCGATTGACGGTGAGAAAAAACCGTGGTAATTTCGTTAACATCAACGGTTCGGCTCATCAAGTTGTGGTGAATGGGTAAGTCTAATTCTCCACATATTTTTAAAGGCGAAGATAAAAACATATCTAAAGTGTTATTAACAGCACCTTCGGTTGAATTTTCTACTGGAACCATGCCAAAATCAGCAATACCTGCTTCCACTTCGGCAAAGACAGAATCAATTGAAGTCACTGGCATAGCGGATACAGAATGACCAAAATATTTGTAGGTTGCCATTTCTGAAAACGTTCCTGCAGGACCAAGATAGGCAATATTAAGTGGTTTTTGCTGTGCCAAACAGGCAGACATGATTTCACGAAATAATCGCACCAAGGTTTCATCTTTAAGCGGGCCTTCATTGCGCGCTTTAACGGCACGCAGGACTTGAGCCTCGCGCTCGGGGCGATAAAAAGCACCACCTGATTTACTTTTAGCTTTGGCTTGAGCGACCGATGAGGCAATGCCTGCACGTTCTGATATTAACTCTTGAATGGTCGCATCAATTGTGTCTATTTTGTCACGTAACTTAGATAAGTCTATTTTGTTATCCATGGTCTTTCTCAAAGTCTTTCATGTATTGAATCAAAGCATCAACCCCTGCAATCGGCATAGCGTTGTATAAACTGGCACGCATACCGCCAACAGCACGATGACCCTTTATCGCTTTGATACCGACTTTATCTGCGCCCGCAATAAAATCATCATTCAGTTTTTCATCTTTTAGTAAAAAAGTGACGTTGACTTTAGAGCGACTTTTAACTTCGACTTCATTTCGGTAAAAGTTACTGTTATCAATAAAGTCATAAAGTTTACTTGATTTGGCATTATTTCGAGTTGCAACCGCCTCAAGCCCACCGGTGTTCTTAATCCAATTTAATACCAAATTCATCACATACCATGGAAATGTTGGCGGTGTATTCCATAAAGAATCGTGTTTGGAATAAGTGCGGTAATCCAACATTAAGGGTAAGTTGTTGGGTGCTTTGAGCTGTAATTCTTTTTTGATAATAACAACAGTGATGCCTGCGATACCCAAGTTTTTTTGCGCACTGGCGTAGATTAAATCGTATTTGGATACATCAATTGGGCGTGTCATGAGGTTAGATGTCATGTCACACAACATTGGAACACCATTGTTTTCAGGCACTTCTTGCCACTCAACCCCTTCGAGTGTTTCATTAGTGGTGTAATGAAAATAATCAAAACTATCATCCAATTGCGACATGTCGTAGTTGGGGATATGGGTGTAAATTTCATCTTGTTTGTAAGGCACAAGTGGTCTAGCATTGCAGAATTTTTGTGCTTCTAAAATAGCAGATTTCCCCCAATGTCCGTGGACAAAATACATGGCTTTGCCTGTAAGACTGGAAAAATTCATCGGCATCATCGAATACTGCAGACGCGCACCACCTGGCGTCATCAATACATCGTAATCATCGGGAATAGATAAGATTTCACGAAGTAACTCTTCGGTTTCTTTAACTAATTTTCTAAACACAGGTCCACGGTGTGAAACTTCCATAACCGATGAACCCGTACCACGCCAGTTTGGCATGTCATCAATGATTTGTTGTTTGACAGAATCTGGTAACATGGCAGGACCAGGGGCGAAATTGTATATTTTTTTTGTGCTATTTGTCATAATGTTATAAATATGTGAAAACTAATTTAAAAAATTGTGTTCTAATGTACTTAATTAATAGGATAATACCATGAAATTTAAAAATATCATTAAAGAGAATGAAGTTACTGACGAAAGTTTATATAAATCACGCCGCAACTTTATTAAATCTGCTTCAATCCTAACTGCCAGCACATTAATTGGCTCAACAACAGCGAATTCTTTTGAAATTGGTAAACACGAGAGCACCAATAAATACAATATCAAAAATGAAGCCATAACTGCCAAAAAATACGCAAGCAGCTATAATAATTTTTATGAATTTGCTACCTCGAAAGATGCGCCAGCAGAGTTGGCACACACGCTCAAGCCAGAGCCTTGGCAAGTTGAAATAACAGGCCATTGCAAAAACACAGGAGTTTTGGATTTAGACGATATTGTTAAAAAACAAACACTTGAAGAAAGAATTTACCGTTTTAGGTGCGTAGAGGCATGGTCAATGGTGATACCGTGGCTAGGTTTTAGGCTCTCTGATTTAATCAAACAACTCGAGCCGACCTCAAAGGCTAAGTACATTTATTTTGAGACACTAAAAGACACCGAACAAATGCCAGGGCAATACCGCCAAACCATTCCTTGGCCTTACCGTGAAGGCCTGCGTATGGATGAAGCCATGAATGAATTGAGCTTTATGGCGGTGGGCATGTACGGTGAAAAATTGCCCAACCAAAATGGTGCACCACTACGTTTAGTAGTTCCGTGGAAATATGGTTTTAAAAACATTAAATCCATTGTCAAAATTTCATTTCTTGAAAAGCAACCTGTCAATTCATGGAATCAAATAGCTGATGATGAATACGGATTTTATGCCAATGTCAACCCTGAGGTCGATCATCCGCGGTGGTCACAAGCCAGTGAACGCAGAATCGGTGCAGGTTTTTCATTATTCAATCCTCGCATTGATACCTTGAAATTTAATGGTTATGGGGATTACGTTTCGGATATGTATAAAGGCATGGATTTGCGGAAATATTTTTAAAGACAGTTAATATGCGTCTATTATTTTTTTCTCTATCAATAATCTTAATAGCGCTATTTGTCTTTAAGGTTTTTTCGTCGTCTTCCAGTGCCAAAGAGATTATCAATGAGCAAAAACCGCTGCTAGAAACCGAGCTAAGAAAAAATGGTTTAAAACTTGGTTCTGAAGTATTTATTCGGATATTTAAACAGGAAGAGGTGTTAGAGCTGTGGATTAAAAAAGATTCACAATTTCAACTGTTTAAATCCTATAAAATATGCACTTACGGCTCAGAAGGCTTGGGTCCAAAGCTCAAAGAGGGTGATGGCAAAGCACCAGAAGGATTTTATTACGTTAAAAATGAGCAACTTAACCCAAATAGTTTATACCATTTGTCCTTTAATCTAGGGTTTCCTAATAAATACGACCGAGCACACGGCCGCACAGGTTCAGCCTTAATGGTGCATGGCAATTGTGTTTCTGTTGGTTGTTATGCCATGACCGATAATAAAATCGAAGAAATCTATACTTTGGTTCATGAGGCATTAAATAATGGCCAAAATTTTTTCCGTGTGCATATTTTCCCTTTTAGAATGACAGCTAGGAATATGTTAAAATACAAAGATTCTCAGTGGATTGATTTTTGGCGAAACTTAAAATACGGTTATGATTTTTTTGAGAACAACTCTCAAAAAAGACCACCTAATGTCGAAGTCATCAACACTCTCTATGTTTTTGATTAAACTTTTCTGATACACAATTTCCAACATTTTCCTGACTTTTAATCGACAAACGCCTTTGTTTTTTTAAATTATTTATTACCTCAAACTCTATTGTGACGACTGTATTTGGGTATTGGTTTTGTCATGTGGAGACTAAATTTTATAGTAATTACGCCTAAAACAATATTTATACTTGCATTAACGATAGTAATACTATTATAATTGCGAGCATAACTTAATGATGGCTACGAAATGAAAAATTTACACATACAAATTGATATAAATTCAGCTTTGTATTCTAAAAATCCAAATTCATCTGAATTGGGAAGAAAGATTATTAATAAAAGTATTGAATTAATCTATGAAATTGGCTTTGAGGCTTTTACCTTTAAAAAATTAGGAGCCTTAATTCAATCTCCTGAGAGTTCGATATACCGATATTTTGATAATAAACACACCTTGTTGCTTTATTTAACCAGTTGGTATTGGACATGGGTTGAGTATCAAATGGTTTTTGTTACAACTAACGTTGTCTCAGCTCATGAACGCTTAAAAAAGTCTATAGAAATATTAACTAAGCCTGTTGTTGAGGATAACGAAATTTCTTATGTTAACGAGGTGTTGTTATCAGAAATCATTTTTTCTGAGTCAATAAAGGGTTACCACACCAAAAGTGTTGATGAAGAAAACAAAAAAGGGTGCTTTAAAGCTTATAAGCGGGTTGTACGGCGCGTAAGTGAAATTGTCTCGGAGATTGATGAAGATTTCAAATACCCGCATATGTTGATTTCAACAGTGATAGAAGGGGCTCACCACCAGAAATACTTTACTGAGCATTTGCCGGCATTAACTGATGTAAGCAACGAAGAAGATTCCATTACACAATTTTATACCAAACTGGTATTTAACTTTTTACCAAGAGAAAAAACATGAAAAATTATTTTGATTTCAGCCATTTAAAAGGCGATTTATTTGGCGGTGTAACCGCTGGTATTGTGGCATTGCCCTTAGCGCTTGCTTTCGGAGTTAGTTCTGGGCTAGGTCCCAGTGCGGGTTTGTATGGGGCTATTTTTGTTGGTTTTTTTGCTGCCCTTTTTGGTGGTACAAACACCCAGATTTCTGGACCAACGGCACCCATGACTGCAATCAGTATGGTGGTTATTGCGGGGATTTTAGCCGGTTTTGAGGGCGATGTTTCCAAAGCTTTACCCGTCATATTAACCGTGTTTTTATTGGCTGGAATTATGCAAATTGGTTTGGGCTTTTTGGGTTTAGGAAAATACATCAAGTACATCCCATATCCAGTGGTCTCTGGATTTATGACTGCCATAGGGGTGATTATTTTGGTGACGCAAATATTGCCATCGGTTGGATATTATCCAAAGGAGGACATGCAATTTGTTGAGAAATTTAAACCTTATGCAGAAGAATCTTTGCTTGATGGTATTTTAAAAGACGAAGCAGGCGAGGGCATCATGGTGCTTGAAACCTTTCAGGAAACCATCAAAAGAGCGGCAGAAATTACGCCAGATCAAATTTTACAAGAGTCACAATCTTTAGCAAATACAGCTTCCTCAGGAGTACTTGGAGCTTTAAAAGTAATGCCTAATGCTTTAGCTAATATTAATTGGATAGAGTTATCTTTGGCACTTGCAACCATATTGATTGTGTTTGGATTTAAACGCATTACTAATAAAATCCCCAGTGAACTTGTTGCCTTACTAGTGGTATCGGGTGTCGCCTATGGTTTTGGTATGAATTATCGTTCGATAGAACAAATCCCAAGTGGTCTCCCTGTTCCACACATGGATATATTTACCGAATTCAGTTTGGGCAGCGTGACGCCTTATATCTTTACCGCACTAACCTTGGCATTATTGGGGGCAATTGACTCCTTATTAACCGCAGTGGTTGCCGATAACATGACCAAAACCAAACACAAACCCAATAAAGAACTCATCGGTCAAGGCATTGGTAATTCAATTGGCGCGGTCTTTGGAGGTATTCCAGGAGCTGGTGCAACCATCAGAACGGTTGTTAATATTAATGCTGGAGGAGTTACGCGAATCTCAGGTATGATTGCTGGTTTGTTGTTATTAGTTATTTTATTAGCTCTCGGACCTGTTGCATCACAAATTCCTGCCGCTGTTTTAGCGGGATTATTAGTCACTGTTGGTATTGGTGTGATGGATTATAAAGGGCTTAAAGCCATTCCTTATATGCCAAAACCAGAAGTCATCATAATGATTGTGGTGTTGATTTTATCATCGGTTTGGAATTTAGTTTACGCCGTAGGCATCGGTTTAGTCTTTGCTTCATTAATGTTTATGAAAAAAATTGGTGATTTAACGGCTAAACAATCGGATGTTAAGAACATACGTGAAGAAAAATCATGGGATGATGAAGCCGACTTCCCTGATGAACTGGCTGAAACTGTCTTTATTAAGCACATTAAAGGACCTTTGTTTTTTGGCTCAACTAGTGATTTTCAAGTACTAGCAAAACAAATTCCTGAAACTGCATCAACGATTATTATCCGTATGGATAAAATGCCCTACATGGATCAATCGGGTTTGTATGCGATGGAAGATGTACTGATTGATTTAGCTAAGCAAAACAAAACGGTATTGCTTGTGCATATTGATGAGCAACCCAAATACATGATGGAACGTATTGATATAATTCCTGATTTAATACCCAGCGAGCAGATTTTTGATGATTTTAAAGCCTGTTTAAACTGGATAAAAACTAATAAACTAAGCAATAGTGAGAAAAAATAATGAAAACACAAACTAAAGAAATTCAAGAAAATTTAACACCAAAATGCGCCCATGATATTTTAGTTCAAGGAAACAAACGCTTTGTTATGAACCTAAAGGCTCAAAGAAACCTACAAGAACAAGTTTTTGAAACCAGTCAAGGGCAATTCCCCTTTGCTGTAATTTTGAGCTGTATTGACTCACGAGCACCTGCTGAATTGGTGTTTGACCAAGGCATTGGAGATATATTCAGTGTCAGGGTTGCAGGCAATATTATCAATGAAGATATTTTAGGTTCAATGGAGTATGCTTGCAAAGTAGCCGGTTCTAAAATTGTAGTGGTGATGGGGCACTCTAAGTGTGGTGCTGTTACTGCGGCGTGCAATCATGTCGAGTTGGGAAACATTACTGCCTTGTTAGGTAAAATACAACCAGTGGTTGAAGCGGTTAATGTTGATACCAGTGATATGCATGATGATGTCATTGAAGAAGTAGCGCATTTGAATGTTGAGCACTCTATTAATCGCATTCGAAAAGAAAGTGAAATTTTAGCCGAAATGGAAGAAAAAGGTGAAATTGAAATAGTAGGCGCGATGTACGATGTTAGTACTGGGTTGGTGGAATTTTTATAAGTAAATCCACAACTCACTGGAGCAGGAACTTGAGTCTTGATTATAAAGTCTTTACAACATAAATCTGCTTTATTTAAACCTAGCACTCTAGCCTCATGCTGACCCTTTCCTCTCTTCTTTTTGGGTCGGTGTGGGGTTTTTTAAGGCACGGGGTTCTAATAAAATTAATCAATTGAAAACCTACAAATGCCCATTGGCATTTATATAGAATTATAAAATCATGAAAATATTTAAGAATTGGAAAGACGATATTCCTGCAAGTATCGTTGTTTTTTTAGTTGCAGTTCCCTTATGTTTGGGTATTGCAATGGCGTCAGGTGCACCACTTTTTGCTGGTCTTATTAGTGGTGTAATCGGTGGTATAGTCGTTGGCATTCTCAGTGGTTCTTCATTGGGAGTTAGTGGTCCTGCGGCGGGATTAGCGGTGATTGTATTAAATGCAATTACGGACTTAGGTAGTTTTGAAGTTTTCTTAGTGGCAGTTATGTTGGCTGGAATTATTCAAATTATTATGGGTTTTGCCAAAGCGGGAATCATTGCTTACTTCTTTCCTTCTTCTGTTATTCATGGCATGTTGGCTGGTATTGGAGTGATTATATTTTTGAAGCAAATTCCACATGCCTTTGGATACGATAATAATCCAGAAGGTGAGTTAGCTTTCCAACAAACCGATGGAACTAACACCTTTGAAAGTTTAATGTTGATGTTTAATTACATCAGTCCTGGCGTCGTTATTATTTCTTTTGTTTCTTTAGTGATTCTAATGCTGTGGGACACTAAGTTTATAAAAAGTTTTAAATTAACAAAGGTGCTTCAAGGACCTTTAGTTGCAGTGGTTGTTGGCATAGTTCTTAATCAATTATTTAAAGCTTTTCCTGCATTAACCGTACAAAATAGTCAGCTTGTTAATATTCCTATTCCTGAGAATTTCACAAACTTCTTATCGAATTTCACACGACCTGATTTTAGTGCTTTATTGAACACAGAAGTTTATATTGTCGCTGTTATTATAGCTGTTGTGGCAAGCTTAGAAACATTGCTTTGTGTAGAAGCATCAGACAAGCAGGATACTTTAAAACGGGTAACACCCACCAATAGAGAGTTAAAGGCTCAAGGAGTGGGAAATATTATCGCTGGTTTTGTTGGAGGGTTGCCTTTAACTCAAGTAATAGTTAGAAGCTCTGCCAATCAACAATCGGGAGGCAAAACAAAACTCTCAACAATACTACATGGTGTTTTTTTATTAATTAGTATTGTTGCTATTCCCAGTATTTTAAACATGATTCCACTAGGTGTTCTTGCCGCAATCTTATTGATGGTGGGTTATAAACTGTCAAATATTGCTTTATATAAAAGGTTATACAATGAAGGACGCGGGCAGTTTATTCCATTTATAATCACTATTTTGGGTATCGTATTTACGGACTTACTTACAGGCATTGCCATGGGTATGTTTGTGGCTACTTTTATTATTTTAAGAAATAATTTCAGAATTCCTTTTAATCTTCAAAGAGAACAACTCGAAGGAAAAGACAACATAAAGATTGTACTCTCAGAAGATGTGACCTTCTTAAATAAAGCAACTATTTTAAAGACACTGGAACAAATTCCACGAAACTCTCGTGTGGAAATTGATGCCAGCAACACACGATTTATTCATTTTGATGTATTTGAGATAATTGAAAACTTTATCAGCAGTGCTAAACATCGAAATATTTCGGTAAAAACAACTAACCTCTATAAGAATAAACAAAAAATGCCGATACAGCACCTTAAATTAGCTCCACAAGACTCACAAGGAGGAACATGATGATGCCTTCTAAGTTTTGGTTGTTAGTCAGTGTTTTATTTTTGAATGCTCCTGTTTTTGCGGCAAAAGATGATGTAGGGAATTGGTTAATGTATTTTGGCAGCAATAAAATTAATGAAAAATTTAGTTTGCATACGGAATTTCAATTTAGGAATCACACGCTAATACCTAATAATACCGAGCAACTTTTAATGAGAACAGGACTAAACTACCATTTTGCAGAGGACAAGTTCGTTACTGCAGGATATGCCTATATTCCTTCATATGAATTTGAATCGCCTCAAGACGCACCTGAAGTTGAGGAACACAGAATATGGCAACAGTTTATTGCCAATCAAAAGTACTCACGAGTCAAGTTAGAACACCGGTTTAGGCTTGAACAACGTTGGATTGATGGCGATTATAAAAATAGAGTGCGTTACCGAATGATGATGTTTGTTCCACTAAATAAACAACAGGTGCTATCACAAGGCAGTGTATTTTTAGGTATTTATGACGAACTGTTTCTCAATACGAAAGACACGATATTTGATAGAAATAGGCTTTACGGTGCAATTGGCTATCAGTACAAGAAAAATATTGGTTTTCAAATGGGTGTTTTACACCAACGCGTAGAAAATTTTGGTAAATGGTACTTGCAATTTGGTATGGTATTTAATACAGATTTTCTATCTCAATAAGCTAGATAATACCTATATCGGAACTTGGATAATGTGGCATTAATAAGTTATTACCTGTCAGGTTTCACAACGTTGTTGATGTAAACCCATCTTGTTAGAAGACTTTAATCTTAACAACCTTTGTTTAAATTGGCTAGGATTTTGTTTAAA
>Ga0256840_1000480_pt1 | contig 40676 bp, 38 predicted proteins | sample 355202metaG_FD_185969 | JGI IMG/M metagenome (GOLD analysis project Ga0256840, IMG submission 185969) | Hydrothermal vent microbial communities from Mid Atlantic Ridge, Atlantic Ocean - 355-202 | ecosystem: Environmental > Aquatic > Marine > Hydrothermal vents | place: Atlantic Ocean: Mid...
CTGTAATTTTTTGAATGCGAAACAACGGTCGTAATATCCACCTCCCATTCCTAAGCGGTTTCCTTTGTTGTCAAAGCCGAGCAGTGGCATGATAACTAAATCAAGATCTTCGGTATTTATTAGTTTGCTATTTTTTACGATTGGCTCTGGAATTGAAAAACTATTGTGCTTGTATTCGGTGCTTTCATTAATAGGAGCAAAAACTAAATTATTTTCTTTATTTAAAGAAATAACGGGTAGGTAAAATTGTTTGTTTAAATTCGTAAAATTTGATGACACAAGCCCTGATGGATCGGCCTCACCACGTACTGCGTGATAAAGAGCAATATTTTTAGCCTGTATGAACTCACTTGATTGTTTGATATTTTTAACTATGAGCTCAGACTTTTGTTGCTGCTCTTGTGTAGTTAGTCGGCTACGTTTGTGCGATAGTATTTGTCTGATTTTATCTTTGTTGTTTATGTTTAGCTTGGGCATGAATAAAATTATGGCATAAAAAAACCACCGATAGTGGTGGTTTTTTGTTAGAACATTGAAGAATTAGGAGAACCTTTTTTTGGAGCGTGACCTAGAGGCGATCTTGAGGCGTTTCCCTGGTTTTATTTTATTGTTTCGTAAATTATTTAATCGTTTGATCTTTTTAACTGATGTGCCAAATCTTTTGGCAATACGATATAAGTTATCACCACGTCTAACCTTATGATAAACATAACGTCCACCACGAATACGCCTCTTCTTGTAGTGCTTTCTTGCTGATTTATTATGTACGTCAGCTGCAGGTGGAAGTCTTTGGATGACTTGATTTAAACGTCCTGCATACTGTCTAGGTAAGATAATACGATTGGAGTGACGAGGGGTTGTAATGCCGTGTAAAAATCCAGAATTTAATGATGATAATGTGTCAGCAGGTAGTCCGGCCACAAGTGCTGCTTTTTTTAGGTCTACAGGCTTGTTTACTTGAATTTCTGTTAGTGCATAGGTATTTGGAATGCCTCTTAGTTGAACTCGATAGTGTCTTGGATTGCGAAAAATCTCTTTAAACGCTAACAGGCGTGGCACATACTGTTTAGTTTCTCTAGGTAGGTCTAAGCTCCAGTAATCGGTTCGTTTACCACGGGATCTATTTTTAGCTATCTCTTTATGTACTCTATATTCACCTGCATTATATGCTGCTAATGAGAGTAACCAATCGCCTCTAAACTGACGATTGAGTTTCTGTAAATAATCGAATGCAGCCTTTGTTGATTTATAAGGATCAAGACGTGCATCGTAGCTACGAGTTTGTTGTAAGCCGAATCGTCTTCCAGTAGCAGGGATAAATTGCCACATGCCTGCAGCCCCTGCATGTGAATAAGCTTTATTGCGATATGCGCTTTCTACAAAAGGTAATAAAGCTAACTCGGTTGGCATTCTGCGGCGGTTAAGTTCGTTGACGACCATGTAGAGATATTGAGATGAGCGATCAGCAAGGCGTTGTATTCTGCGTGGGTCTCTTGAGAATTGTGTGGTGAATTTTCTTACTAAAGGTTGGTTGTTGTAGTCACGAATTTGAAAACCTTGGTATAGCCGATTCCAAACATTGCCATAGCTGTTTTGTTTTTGTTGTCTCTGTTTGTGGGCTCTTTGGTACTTTGTGCGTTGTAGTTGGGCTATTCTTGCTTGGTAGGCTTTCTTTCTTGCTAAATTCTGTAGGTGGATTTGTCTTCTTTTAGCTGCATAAGGGTCTTGTTTAACTGGTTGCTGTTGAGCATGTTTTTGTGGAGTTTTCTGTGTTAGCTTATTAGGTGGTTCAACGTAACGTAACACCCCTAATTCTTTTGCAATATTTTGCAGTTGCGTATCATTTGAATTAGCTAGCGCAGGTGTGCTAAAACTAGCCCATAAAAATAAAGGAGCAAGTAGCGATGCTGTTGCAGTAAGTTGTTTTTTAATAGTCATGAACCCCAAAACCCTGTGTTTTTAAGTTATACAAAATTTAGAAGCACTAAACGTATAACTGATTGTCTGATTTTTTAGTATAAGTGCTAATTAATTTATGATATTAGTGTGCGATATATTACGTACCGTATCTGAAAATATAGTACGATTAAGCTTATGCGAGAAACCTTATCATATTATGAGTAATAATTCAGTAGAGTATATGGAAAGCATTGTTAATAGCCAATCAAATTGGTATGAATCATTATCAGGTAAATCGAGCCTTGAGGAGCTAGATTGTTTGTGTGCGGAAACATTATCTGAAATATTTGGGTACTACGCTATTGAAATGGGTGTGTTAAGTGGAAAGCATGACTTGTTAAAACACTCTCGTATTACAGCAGGTTTTACCCTACTTGATAATACAAGTGTCAAAATAAAAAAATCATCATTTGAACAAGATAGTAATCCATCATCAGTTATTTCTACGACAGAACAATTACCTATAGCAACTGATAATATAGATTTGGTGATTGCTAGTCATACCTTAGAATCCTCAAAAGATCCTCATCAAGTACTACGTGAAATAGATCGTGTGCTTGTGCCAGAAGGTCATTGTATTTTGATAGGTTTTAACCCTAACCCTGTTTCACGAATTGGACAATTTTTAAAGTCACGTTTTAAAAAGGATGAAAGCCTTTATAAGACACGAAGCGTTGCACACGTTAAAGATTGGTTTTCATTGCTAGGTTTTGAAGTGGTTGATGTTAACTATATGGGAATGCGTCCAGCAGTTAAAAACAAAAGAATATTTGATGCTTTGGGTTGGCTGGATCGTTTTGGAGAGTTTGCAGGGTCTTTTCTGGGTAACATGTATGTGATTCATGCGAAAAAGCAAATGGTAGCGATGCGCCCAGATAAAAAAGTATGGCTTGCACCAGCAGTTTTAAGTGGTGGTAAAGTGGTTTTAAATAACACTGCTCAAAAAATTCGTCGTCAAAACTATTCTAATTTATAATTTTTTGAAGTTATCCTATGAGTTCTGATCAAGTAATAGTCTTCACTGATGGTGGTTGTCGAGGTAACCCTGGTCCTGGTGGGTGGGGGGCTTTAATTCGTTTTGAGGGGCATGAAAAAGAAATATACGGTTATGAAGAAGAGACTACTAATAACCGAATGGAGCTTATGGCTGCTATTCGTGCTCTAGAGATATTGAACCGTGAATGCTCGGTAGTGCTCACTACAGATTCGCAATATGTACGCCAAGGCATTACCGAGTGGATGGATGGTTGGAAAAAACGTGGCTGGAAAACAGCGGCAAAGAAGCCTGTAAAGAATAAGGATCTGTGGAAACGTCTTGATAAAGCCGTTAAACAACATGATGTGGATTGGCAATGGGTCAAGGGCCATAGTGGTCACGAAGGTAACGAACGTGCTGACGATTTGGCAAATCGTGCCATGGATGAAAAGAAGGGCAATATATAATGTTGAGACAAATTTTTCTCGATACTGAAACCACAGGTTTAGAAATTCGTGACGGTAACCGTATCATTGAAATCGGTTGTGTTGAAATGATTGACCGAAAACTCACGGGTAATAACTATCACCAATATATTAATGCCGGTCGCGAGAGTGAAGAGGGAGCCTTGAATGTTCACGGTATTACGACAGAGTTTTTGGCAGATAAACCTAAATTTGATGAGATAACAACCGCCTTCTTGGATTATATAAAAGGGGCAGAATTGATTATTCATAATGCTCCGTTTGACCTTGGCTTTTTAAATCATGAGTTGTCGTTGCTAGGCGGCGCTAAAAGAACCATCGAAGATTTTTGTGAAATCAACGATAGCCTCGTGATGGCACGCCAGATGCACCCAGGGCAACGTAATTCATTGGATGCCTTGTGTAAGCGCTATGATATTAATAATGAGCATCGAGAGCTCCACGGAGCGCTACTAGATTCCGAGATCCTTGCTGACGTTTATCTTGCAATGACAGGAGGGCAAACCGCATTATTGTTAGGAGAGACTAATAATGATGGCAGCGATACAAATACTAACTCAGGGTTTGCATTTAATAGGCTTTCTGCGAATCATAAGGTTTTGCCTGTTATAAAGGCGAATGAAAGTGAACTAGAGTCGCATCAAAATTATTTAAAAGAGATTGCAGAAGCTTCTGGAAAGAATCTTTGGCATTAAATATAGGTTAAAATGATAAATTAATGTTTTTTTATCAACCCACCCCCCTTGTTTTTCGATGTTTTGTGTAAGTTTTTAGAGTGTAAAAGGCCAGAAAGTCACACAAAACGTCGAAAAAGAGGGGGGTGGCTTGTATTAAAACCCTATCTGCCTTTCAAAATCCGCTGTTTGTCACGGTTCCAATCTTTTTCTTTAGCTGATGCGCGTTTGTCATGTGCCTGTTTGCCTTTGCCAACACCAATCTCAAGTTTTACTTTGTTGCCCTTCCAATATAGTGCTAAAGGCATGATCGTATAGCCTTTTCGTTCAACAGCAGCGCGTAGTTTCACAATTTCATAATCGTGTAGTAATAATTTCCGGATGCGAGTAGCGATAGGGTTTACATGGGTAGATGCAGATAATAAAGGGGTAAATTGAGCACCCGACATCCATACTTCACCATTCTTTACAAAGACATAAGCTTCTTTTAATTGGGCGCGACCATCACGTAGGCTTTTGACTTCCCAGCCTTCTAGTACTAATCCAGCTTCATAGGTGTCTTCAATAAAATAATCGTGACGCGCGATTTTATTGCGGGCAATGGTTAGCCCACCGTGTCCTTTCTTTTTTTTGTTTTTCTTTGCCATAGTTTATTTGATTCTTGAAACTGTCTTTGTATAAAAGGTGGATTATAACCTGACAGCAATAAATAATCGCTGTTAGAATAGGGAAGTTGAATAATTTAATTTTCTCATTTGCCCATGCCCCATGTTAATAAAAGTGCTTTAGTTCCTTTTAGTGCGTCACAAATGTATGATCTCGTAGCTGATATTGACGCCTATCAAGATTTTTTACCTTGGTGTGGACGCTCGGAAGTTTTGTCGCGTGAAAATAATGTAGTTGTAGGTACGGTAACAATTGCAAAAGGTGCCGTGAATAAGTCATTCACGACAGAAAACCATCAGCAGAAAAACAAGCAGATTGAAGTAAAGCTGGTTGATGGGCCTTTTAAAAAATTAGAAGGTTTTTGGCACTTTGACCCTCTAAAGGAAGATGCTTGTAAAGTATCGTTAGAATTAGAATATGAATTTTCAAGTAAGTTGCTAGGTATGGTTGTTGGTCCTGTATTTAATCAAGTCGCTAATACCATGGTTGATTCGTTTGTGAGGCAGGCAAAGGTAGTCTATGACTGATACGCAATCTAATAAAATTAAAGTCGAAGTTGTTTATGGGTTGGCTGATGAGCAAGCATTACTGGCAGTCGATGTAGTTGATGGTACGGTGGTTAAAGATGCGATTATTACGTCAAAAATTATTGAACAGTTTCCTGATATAGATCTTGAGAAAGTTAAGGTTGGGTTATTTGGTAAGTTGACGAAAATGGATCAAATAGTGCGAGAGCATGACCGTATTGAAATTTATCGACCGTTAATTGCTGATCCTAAAGAGGTGCGTAAACGTCGTGCCGCAGAAGGTAAAAAATTGAAAAAAGGAGGTGCTGATACAGACTCAGTGCCTTCTACGGGTGATAAATAGAATGCGTGGGATGGTGCCGCTAGACCCGCACACTCAGGTTTCCAAACCGGAGTTTGCGGTAGTTTATGTACCTAAGAGAAGCCGAAAACGATTTGCTGCAAATTGCGTAAACATAAAAAAGTCTAAAGAAGATGCGCTAAAAAGTGCAAATAATGAGGATAAAAAATACGCTGCAATTGTTATCGGGCCTTCTAAGTCATCAGAAGGGCAATATATTTATTATCTAGGTGAATGGTTATAGGTGAGTTGCTATAGAAGCTACTGGCTAACCTGGGTTAACTGTTCATTTGAAAAAATCAAAGTAAGGTTTTGTTGTTTTGATGACTTTCTACCTTTGCCAGCGTAGTAAATATAATCCCAGCGATTACTTCTAAAATTATCTTGTAACAATGGATTGCCAAGTAATGAAGCAACTTCTGATTTACTCATCCCCTTTCTAAGCTGGCTTACGGTCTCATTAGAGATTGAATTACCTTGTTGAACATCCATTTTATACACAGCACAGCCTGTTGTAAGTAGCGTAAAGGCAATAATAGTGAATAGTTTAATCATGATGTTTTGATGTTTCTGTTTAGTTGGTTAATTATTCTACAACATCACGGGGGTACTATTAAGGTTTTTTAGTACGAATGGGAGATTAAGCAGATTAGTTGGCTATTTGAGTACAGTTTGAGAAATAAATATAAAAATAGTGATATTTTAGCTTTTCCTTTTTGTGAATAGAAGAGTATAGTACGTCGTTCAATTTTTCATTCGTGTTGTTGAGTTTAAGTGGTCGCAACGAAATGATTTTTTTTGTTTTTGTTAAAAGTAGAGCAATAAAAGTATGCCAAGTGTAAAGTTAAGAGATAACGAGCCTTTTGAAATCGCATTACGTCGTTTTAAACGTACCTGTGAGAAAGCAGGAGTAGTTGCTGAAGTTCGCGCTCGTGAATACTACGAAAAGCCAACATCTGTTCGTAAGAGAGAGAAAGCTGCAGCTGTTAAGCGCAACATCAAGAATTTGAAGCGTGAGATTAATCGTCGCGTTCGCATGTACTAATTAGCATTAATCTATTGTATTTAAAGTAATAGGTCTAAAATGTCTGAATTAAAAGAACGCCTTGTCGAAGATATGAAGTCGGCAATGCGCGCGAAAGAAAAAGATAAATTAATGACTATTCGCACCATTCTGGCGGCGATTAAATTACAAGAAGTTAATACCAGAGAAGACGTTGATGAAGCTGGGGTACTAGCAATACTCGATAAACAGAGTAAACAACGTCGTGAATCTATTACTCAATTTTCAAAAGCAGGTCGTGATGACTTGGTTGCGCAAGAAGAATTAGAGTTAGGTTTTATTAAAGAGTATTTGCCCGAGCCTTTAAGTGACGATGATGTTCAATCATTAATTAAAGAAGCAATTGATGCAACGGGTGCTGATAGCATGAAAGATATGGGCAAAGTAATGGCTCATCTAAAACCCAAAGCTCAAGGTCGAGCAGATATGGGTAAAATCAGTGGTTTAATTAAAGCAGCTTTAAACTAAGCCCTATCCTAAAAGCTTTTCCACCTTTCTGATTCTCCCTCCTGCTCCCCTTCAACAGGAAGTTAAAAAATGTCAGAGAAAAAACCATCTAGTTCAGAGTTAAAAAACGATCGTTTTTTAAGAGCCTTACTCAAACAGCCTGTTGATACCACACCTGTATGGATTATGCGCCAAGCAGGGCGCTACCTCCCGGAATACAAAGCTACCCGTGCCGAAGCAGGTAGTTTTATGGATTTGTGTGAAAATGCAGATTTAGCGTGTGAAGTGACGCTTCAGCCTTTAAGACGCTATGATCTTGATGCCGCAATTCTTTTTTCAGATATTCTAACCATTCCTGATGCAATGGGTTTGGGATTGTACTTCTCTGAGGGAGAAGGTCCAAAGTTTAAAAATCCAATTAAGAATACATCTGATGTAAAGAACTTACCTATTCCTGACCCAGAAGAAGAACTGCGCTATGTTATGAACGCAGTGCGTACAATCCGTCGTGAGTTAAATGGCAGCGTACCGTTGATTGGTTTTTCTGGTAGTCCGTGGACATTAGCTACATACATGGTTGAAGGTGGTACAACCAAAGATTTTGGTAAAGTGAAAGGTATGATGTTTGATGCGCCAGAAACAATGCATCTTCTGTTAGATAAAATTGCTCAAAGTGTCGTAGGTTATTTAAATGCTCAAATTGCAGCGGGTGCGCAAGCAGTAATGATCTTTGATACATGGGGTGGAGTTCTGTCTCCTGAAATGTATAGAGCATTCTCCTTAGATTATATGCAAAAAATAGTTGCAGGCCTTACGCGTGAAGCTGATGGTAGGCAAGTGCCTGTCACCTTATTCACAAAAGGTGGCGGACAGTGGTTAGAAATCATGGCAGAAACAGGTTGTGATGCATTAGGTTTAGACTGGACTCAAGATATAAGTGATGCACGTGCACGAGTTGGTGAAAAAGTTGCCTTACAAGGTAATATGGATCCTAGTACTTTATATGCTTCACCTGAGGTTATCAGAAAAGAAGTGAAAAAGGTTATAGATGGTTTTGGAGATGGCGTAGGTCATGTGTTTAACCTCGGTCATGGTATTCACCAGCATATCGACCCTCAAAATGTAACTGTTTTGGTTGATGCAGTACATGAATTTGGAGCTAAATAGCTTATTTTTTGTAGACCACCACCTCCTTTTTTCGCTGTTTTGTATGTTGATAACAATGTATAGAATTGCGAAAGAGAAGAAAGGTACATATTTTCGGTATATGCTTTAGTATGAGGGTTAGCTAAAAAAGCTGTTCCGGTATCTCAACTCTCTCTTGTTTGATTACTCTGATAACCTTTGTTACAGGTTGTTGCGTTGTCGGGGTCTTATTGCTAGTTGGTGGGGTGGTTCTAGCGGGTATAAGTGTTGGCATCGGGAGTAGGGGTAGCCCTAGGCTGCGTCGTCTGTCATTTTCTCTTTGCGTTGCAAATACGCGCCTTCTGTGGTTTTCATCACGCTGTGCTTGTTCTCGCCGAAACTTTTCTTCATAACGTCTTTGTGTTTCTGGATCGGCATTATTAAGAATGATACCTTGCTGTCTTTCTAAAAAATCTTCTTGATGCGCAAGCATATATTCTTGGATTTCTTGCTCTGTTGGTATTTGTGCGGGGGTTAATGCTTCTGTCACTGTTTCAATAGTGTATTCATCTGGAGGCATGCCAGTTTCAGCATCGAGAGTAACGTTTATTAAACCTTTAGGTGCTTTCCAGCGCTCTTGTTTTGTTCCTTTTAGCGCTACTTTCATAAAGTCTATCCAGATGGGGAGGGCAGCACCTGCGGCGGTTTCTTTTTTTCCTAAAGGGTTAATTTTGTCGAACCCTACCCAAACGGTTGTGACTTTACTTGGAGTGAAACCACAAAACCATGCATCCTTTTGATCATCTGTGGTGCCTGTTTTTCCTGCTAGATCTTTTCTGCCTAAATGGTTAGATCTTGAACCTGTGCCTGTCTGAGCAACACTTTGTAGCATGCTCGTAATCTGATAATGAACATAGGGTTTCATAATACGTTTTGCAGGATGATTTATTGAAATCTTTAATTCCCCCCCTATTTCTGGGGCGGTGATAGGGTCTGCCTTGAAAATTACACTACCATTCTTATCAATAATTTTTCGAATAAAGTGGCTTTCTATTTTGTACCCACCATTAGCGAAGCTTGAATAAGCAGTTGCCATTTCTACAGGAGTGGCAGAACCTGTGCCTAATGAAAGTGTTAAGTCCGCAGGAAGTGTTCTCTTTTTGAAGCCAAAACGCTTTGCATATTCTAAAGCATAGCCAAGTCCAATCTCCTGAAGTAAGCGAATAGAAACTAGGTTCTTTGATTTTGCTAAGGCTTTTCGTAAACGTGTTGGTCCTCCAAAGTTATGATCATAATTTTTAGGCTCCCAGCTACTATTTATTAAATCGATTGGCTTATCATCAACAGTAGTTGCTGGTGAGTAGCCTTTGGCTAAAGCTGCTGCATATATAAAAGGCTTAAAGCTTGAACCTGGTTGACGCTTTGCTTGTAATGCACGGTTGAATTTACTATAGGTGAAGTCAAAGCCTCCTGCAATAGCCTCAATTGCTCCATTTTGAGGGTTCATGGAAACTAACGCGCCTGTGACTTTTGGGAGTTGAACTAACTTCCAATTACCTTTATCGTCTTTTTGTACGCGGATAATATCTCCTGCTTTAATTACGTCATCAACACGCTTAGGTTTTTTTCCGCGGCGATTTTCATTGATGTAAGTTCGTGCCCATTTCATTTCTTTAAGTGTTAACGTAATAGGTTTTTCTTGTTTATATACCAATATTATTGCTTTCTTTTCTCCTGATAGTTTTACTAATGCAGGGTAGAGTCCAGCATAAATATTATAAGTTTTTAGTTTTTTTTGTTGTTCTTCAGAGGACTTAAATTTATTTAGTAAAATTTGGTCTTCTGCTCCACGATAGCCATGACGTAGTGTATATTTTATAAGGTGGTTCCTTAATGTAGTTATCGCATTATCTTGAGCTTTACTATCGAGAGTTGTATAAATATTTAAGCCTAGCTTGTAAATATTTTCTTCGCCAAATCGTTTTATAGCATCTGCTCGAGCCATTTCTGCCATATAAGGTGCATATGTTTGGTTTGCAACGGTATGTATTTTTGCTGAGAGTTTTTCGTTTACGGACTCTTGGTATTCTTCTGGAGAAATATACGATAAGACCGACATTCTTTTTAAAATATAGTCTCTGCGTATTTTCGCGCGTTTAGGATTAATAACGGGGTTGTAACGTGAAGGAGCTTTAGGTAAGCCAGCAATCATCGCGCTTTGAGCTAATGTTAGCTCTTCAACTTTTTTACCATAATATATTTCAGCAGCAGAGCCTATGCCGTAAGCACGTTTACCTAAAAATATTTTATTTAAATAAAGTTCAAGAATTTCTTCTTTATTTAACTCATTTTCAATTCTAAGAGCAAGAAAAGCTTCGCGTAGCTTTCTATCTAATGTTCTTTCATTTGTGAAATAAAAGTTTCGAGCAACTTGCATAGTGATAGTGCTTGCGCCTTGCTTTACTCTGCCACTTTTAAGAGCATTGACAACTGCTCGTGTTATGCCGCGAAAATCTACCCCTTTATGTTGGTAAAAGCGCGAGTCTTCAATGGCAATGAAGGCATTGCGTAAATTTTGTGGTGTTTGTGCATAGGTAACGGGGCGGCGACGAAATTGGCCAAACTCGGCAATGAGCTTATCTTCTTGACTATAAACTCGTAATGGAAGCTGTAACTGTGCATTTTTAAGCTCGGCAACAGATGGAAGTTTGGGCTGGTAGTAGAAGTATGTTGTCGTGATAATGCTAATACCAATTAACCCAATAGGGATGAGTGGCGCAATGATATATCGAACAAATTTAGTGAGAATGGACATAGTGGGGATTGTACTTAATTTTACAGATAATATTAGGTTCTTTATTAATTATTTATCAGTAGCTAATTATAAAATGAGTGTTTTTTGTAGGGTATTAGAGAAATAAATACCGTCTGTCCTATGGATGATGACTAATATCGGTAAGGGCGTTATTATTACTCACAGAACTTAAAAGAGGTTCGAGGTTTTGGAGCTCTTCTAATAATAACAACAATAAATAGGACTAATCTGTGTTTTCCTTATCAAAGAAAAAAGGCGATCTACTTGGCATTGACATCAGCTCATCTGCCGTAAAATTGATAGAACTCTCTCGTAAAGGTAATGATTATCGAGTCGATAGTTATGCAGTGGCATCTTTACCAGAAGGTGTTACTAGTGAACGAGATATCAATGAAGCAGAGAAAGTAGGAGAAGCCATAAAGCAAGTTGTTAGAAATAGTCGAACAAAGAGTCGGCGTTGTGCGCTAGGCATTCCTTCTTCAATGGCTATTAATAAAATTATAACAATTCCTGCATCGATACCAGCAACAGAACTTGAGGCTCAAATTTCACTTGAAGCTGAGCAGTATATTCCTTATCCGATGGATGAGGTGAACTTTGATTTTGAAGTTTTAGGCCCCTCAGAAACCTCATCAGAAATGGTTGATGTGTTAATTGCGGGAACACGTACTGAAAATGTTGAAGTTAGATTGGCTGCTGCAGAAATGGCTGGTCTTGATGTTGAAATTGTAGATTTGGAATCGCACGCTGTTGAGTTACTGTTTAGAACAATGATCGATGATATGGAAAAACACGATGTTTTGGCTGCAGTAGATTTCGGTGCATCGATGACGGGTATAAATGTTTTTGAAAATGGGAAAGTAGTATTTTCAAGGGAACAGGTCTTTGGTGGTAAGCAATTAACACAGGAAATATCACAGCGCTACGGTCTATCGTACCCAGAAGCTGGGCTAGCGAAGAAAAATGGGAATCTTCCAGAAGGCTATGTGCCAGAAGTTCTAGATCCCTTTAGAGATAATATGGTTAGGCAAGTTCAACGTTTTTTACAGTTTTACTATGCATCAACACAAAAAGATAAAGTAGATAAGGTTTTATTGTCTGGAGGTTGCGCCAGCATTCCAGGTATTGATGAACAAATCCAAGAGGTTATTGGGATTCCTACTGCCTTGGCTAATCCATTTGCAAATGTTGTTTTACATTCAAGAGTTAATCCGGCTCGATTCACAAGCGATATACCTGCAATGTTAGTACCTGCGGGTTTAGCGTTAAGAGGGTTTTCATAATGTCAGGAATAAATCTATTACCATGGCGCGAAGCAGCACGTAAACAGAGTCAACAAAACTTTGTTATGTCAATTGTAGGTGCTATTACTGTTGGAGCATTAGTTGTTGGAGCGGGTTACACCTATATGGACGGGCGTATATCCTATCAAGAATCAAGAAATGCTTATATCCAAGCTGAAATAAAAGATTTAGATAAAGCTCTTGTTGAAATTAAAACGCTCGATGCGAATAGAAAAGCATTGCTTGATCGAATTGGCGTAATCGAAAGATTGCAGTCAACAAGACCGGGAATTGTACATTTATTTGATGAAATGGTGAATGCTTTACCAAAAGGCCTATACCTTACTAAGTTAGAACAAGAAGAGAATAAAATTAAGCTTGAAGGAAAGGCCGAGTCTAGTGCCCGCGTTTCAAGTTATATGAATCGTTTAAATGGATCACCATGGTTGAAATCATCAGATTTAAATACTATCGAGATTGATTCAGACAAAGGTGAAAATAATTTGCGTTATTTTAGTCTTAATGTGACACAGTTATTAAAATCTGGTGCTGAAGAGGAGGATAGATAAAATGGCTATTGATATTAATGAAATAAATCAGCTATTAAATGATCCTGCAAATGTTTCATTGCCTATAAAAATTGGTGCGGTTGTTGTTGTATTTGGTCTAACGTTGGTGGCAGGCTATAAGTTAGTGATTGTTGACCAGTTAGCAACACAAAAATCAGTTCAAGCAGTTGAGTTTGATAAGCGTAAAATATACGAAGTCAAGCAGGCACGTGCAAATCAGCTACCGGCTTACAAAACACAATTAGCAGAAATGCAAGCTTCGTTCGGTGCATTAAAGGATCAACTACCTAGTGATACTGAGATACCAGGGTTGATTTTAGATATCTCAGAAAAAGGCTTAACTAACGGCTTGGAAATAGAGTTATTTAAACCCAAGCCAGAGATTCATAAAGAGTTTTTTGCTGAAAAGCCTATTGAGTTAAAAGCGAAAGGTACTTACAAGCAACTTGCTGGTTTTGTCAGTGACCTTTCAGCGTTGCCACGAATTGTAACAATAAATAATATACACCTTGAGCCTGAAAAGAAAAAACTAACCGATACTGACGGTAAGGCGAAGAAATCAACTATTGCACGATTATCGCTTAAGGCAACGATTAAGACTTTTAGGTATTTAAATGAAGAAGAAGCTAGTGATGAAGCGGGAGGGAATTAAGAATGAATACTAAAAACAAACTTTCTTCCAAAGGCATTTATGCCTGTTTATTTGGAAGCTTTCTGATGCTGACAGGTTGCAATACAAGCATAGCTGATTTAGATGAGTACTTTATATCTAAAAGAGAAAAAGCACCGACACCGATCAAGCCTATTCCGGAGGTAACGCCTTACTTACGTTTTGACTATCCAGATCATGAAAAAGATCCATTTGACGCAGCAATGTTAGCTCCTAACAACGGGCCTAAACAAGTTATTGACCCTGATGGTATTGTGCTAGACACAACAAGAGTACCAGAGTTTTTAGAGGGTTTTCCTTTAGATAGTTTGAAAATGGTAGGAACAGTAGATAAAGATAAAACATTATGGGCCTTGATCAAAGTTCCAGATGGGGCTATTCAAAGTGTAAAGGCTGGAAACTATATGGGGCAGAACTATGGAAAAATTGTTTCTATTGGTGAGAATAAGTTGGAAATGAAAGAAACAGTCTCTAATGGTTTTGGTGGTTATAAAGAAAGAGATACATCCATAGTGTTGGATCAACTATAAAATAATAATAGTTATTAGTCACAATTAACAAAAATAAAAATAGAAATTAAAAATAGTGGGTTATTAAAATGAAAATCATCACACGCACATTGCTAGGCTTAAGCCTACCAGCACTTTTACTAGCAACAGGCAGTAGTTATGCAACGGCACGCTTGCAAACAGTTGATACTGCAATGCAAGCATCAGGAAAGTCTATATTACGGTTACGTTTTGATAGTAAAGTGAGTATGCCCAAGTCTTTCACAATGAAGCAACCTGCAAATATCGTATTGGATTTCCCTGATACGATTAGCGGAATGAAGGTACGAACTAAGAAATTTAATGCTAGATCAGTAAAAAGCGTTAGATTGGCAGGAGCATCTAAAAAACTACGTGTAATGATTACTTTAAATAAGCTGACTAAGTATACAACCAGTATTCAGGGTAATGATGTTGTATTGACCTTTGAAGATAAGCAAGCGGTTGCACAAAAGCCTATTGTAAATAAAGCAGCTCAAGCAAGACAGCAAGCAATTATGCACCGTCAAAAAGCAAAAGCACAACAAGAAGCTAAAGTACGTAAAATAATGCGTGATCGTCAAATTGCTAATAAGAAACGTATGGCACAAGTACCAGAATTAAGAGATCAAAACCTTGCTCCAGGGCCTGTTATAAAGCAAACAAGTATCAAGCATCAAGCTGTTGCTAGTAATTATGTGGCTCGCCCGGCTAAAAAAGCACCTTATAAAGCCACGCAACAACGTATGGCATATAAGCCTAAAAATATGATGGGTGCTGTTGATTTTCACCGTACAGAAAAAGGAGGTGGGCGTGCAATCATTAAGTTGCCGAATTCTTCAACGGCGGTTGAAACACGTAAAGTAGGCAATGTAGTTGTTTTAACGTTAAAAAATGTTAAAACGCCTCAGCCAAGAAAGCGTATTGATGTATTAGATTTTGCTACACCTGCATCTTATTTAGATATCTCTAAAAGCGGTTCAGATGTACAGATTAGAATTCTTACAAATTCAGCATTTGTGTTTAATACGTCACGTAAGGGTAGTGACTTCATTATTAATATCAATAAGAAAGAACGTAAGATAATTAAGAATCCTTTAACATCAAAAAAGAAGGTATATAAAGGTAAAAAATTATCATTAAACTTCCAAGATATCGAAGTTAGATCCGTATTGCAATTACTAGCAGATTTTACTGATAAAAATATAGTAGTCAGTGATAGTGTAAAAGGTAATATCACTTTACGATTAAAAGATGTGCCTTGGGATCAAGCGCTAGATATTGTTTTAGAGTCTAAAGGTCTAGCAATGCGCAATAATGGTAATGTGATTTGGGTAGCTCCAGCAGTTGAATTAGATGCAAAAGAGCAGCGAGAGTTACAAGCCTTTAAACGCAAACAAGCTTTAGAGCCTTTGATAACTGAATATATTTCGGTTAACTACGCAAAAGCTATTGACATGCAAAAACTTGTTAAATCAGCAGGCGGAAAAGAGGCTGGGTCTCTATTGTCAAAGCGCGGATCTGTTTCTGTTGATGAGCGTACAAATACACTATTAGTGCAAGACACAGCATCTCGTGTTAGTGAAATCCGCAACATGGTTAGAAACTTAGATGTTACCGTGAGGCAGGTTTCAATTGAGACTCGTATTGTTTTTGCTACAGATGAGTTTAGTAAAGATTTAGGAGCGCGTTTTGGTGTAACTCAATTCGGTAGTAAGTATGCAACGTCGGGGGGAATCACTGGAACTGACTCAATGGTAAATGATTTAGTAGGTGGTTCTGGTTCGGTAGGTATTCCGTCGCTAGCTGATCGCTTAAATGTTAATCTGCCAGCAGCAGGTGCAGCAGGTAAATTAGCATTATCACTTCTTAGTAAAGATTTCTTACTTGACCTTGAATTGTCAGCACTTCAAGCTGAAAACAAAGGTGAGGTAATTTCTACGCCACGAGTGGTGACAGTAGATAAGAAGAAAGCAAGTATTGAAAAAGGTGTAGATCTTCCATATCTAACGGAAAGTGCGAGTGGTGGAACTACAGTTGCCTTTAAAAAAGCACTTTTAAAGCTTGAGGTTACACCTCAAATTACTCCTGATGAGCATGTCATTATGGACTTGGATGTAAGGCAAGATGAAAGAGAAAAGGACTTTATCTCTGCATCTGGGCCATTGCCCGTAATAGGTACTCGTCATATTAATACACAAGTATTGGTTGATAATGGCCAAACAGTAGTCTTAGGTGGGATTCACGAAGAAACGAATGTTAATGGCGTGACTAAAGTTCCAGTCCTAGGTGATATTCCAATTATTGGAAACTTCTTCAAAGCAAAAAGTCAAAGGAAAAACCAACGAGAGTTGTTAATATTTGTAACACCAAAAATATTGAAATAATTCACCGTATGACACAAAAAAGGCTGGTAATTAACCAGCCTTTTTTGTGTCTGGAAAAGTAAGTTCTTGATTAGTTAGGGTGCAACTGGCATAAACCCATCATGAAAAAAAATATTATTTTGGTTGGTTTAATGGGTGCAGGGAAGTCAACTATCGGAAAAAATTTGGCACGAAGTTTGAGTAAAGAATTCTATGACTCAGACCGTGTGATAGAAGAGCGTACCGGTGTAGATATTGCTACTATTTTTGAAATAGAAGGCGAGCAAGGGTTTCGTGATAGAGAAGAACAAGTTATTGCCGAGCTTTGTGAGCAAGATGATATTGTACTTGCAACAGGTGGTGGTAGTGTTTTACGAGAAGCGAATCGAAGAAATATGTGTAAGCGGGGTCACGTAGTGTATCTTCGTACATCTGCAGAGTTACTTTACTCGCGTATTCGACATGATAAGAAACGCCCTTTGATGCAAACTAATAATCCTTTGGATACGCTTAAAAAACTATTGGATGATCGTGAGCCTTATTATTTGGAGGTTTCCGATACAGTAGTAATGACAGGCAAACAAAAAGTAACAACATTAGTAAGACGAGTGGAAGAAGCACTCAAACAGGAAGCACCTAAATGAAAACTGTAATGAAAACACTTCATGTGGATTTAGGAACTAGAAGCTATCCGATCTACATAGGTAGAGGGCTTTTAAATGACCCTGAATTAATAGACCCTTTTATTAAAGGAAAAACCGCAGTAACAGTTACAAATACAACAGTTGCTCCTTTATATCTTGATAAAGTACACCAGTTAATTCCAGAAATAACTAACACCGACATACTCTTGCCTGATGGCGAAAAGTACAAAACATTTGAAACATTAGGGCAGATTTATACAGAAATGCTCGAAGCTCGTTGTGATAGAAAAACCACCTTGCTAGCATTGGGTGGAGGTGTTGTCGGTGATGTTGCAGGCTATGCTGCTGCAAGTTATCAACGTGGTATCAACTTTATTCAAATTCCCACTACTTTGTTATCAATGGTTGATTCCTCTGTTGGCGGTAAAACAGGAGTGAACCACCCATTGGGTAAAAACATGGTTGGGGCATTTCATCAGCCACAGTGTGTGATCATTGATACAGAAACACTCAATACTTTGGATGACCGGCAGCTGAGTGCAGGTATTGCAGAGATTATAAAATATGGCTACATCAATGACCTCGATTTTATAGATTGGCTTGATGAAAACATGGATAAGCTATTAAAACGCGATCCAGAAGCACTTGCCTACGCGATTCACCGTTCTTGTCAGCATAAAGCAGACATTGTTGCCGCAGATGAAAAAGAAACAGGGCAACGGGCATTACTAAACCTCGGTCATACTTTTGGTCATGCGATAGAAACAGGCATGGGTTACGGTGTTTGGTTGCATGGTGAAGCTATTTCAGCAGGCATGGTGATGGCAGCAGAGCTTTCAAAAGAGCATGGTTGGATTGATGAAGCTGATGTGAATAGTATTCGTGAATTATTAAAAAAAGCCAATTTGCCCATCGAACCTCCCAAAGAGATATTAGCAGAACAATTTAATGACTTAATGTCGATAGATAAAAAAGTGCAAGATGGTGTTCTACATTTGGTGTTAATGAACTCCTTAGGTGAAAGTATTATCAGTAATGATTTTGACCCTGATCTGCTTCAAAAAGTATTGAGTAGAGCAGTTTAAGATGAGCGCAAATGCACAACCTTTACCTAAAGAAAAATACGCTGCAAATCCAGAAGATAGTATTGGGCGAAGCTTCCCTGAAGCCTCCCCTACCTATCGTTCAGAATTTCAACGCGATAGAGATCGAATTATTCACTCAACGGGTTTCCGTCGCCTAGAGTATAAAACTCAGGTTTTCGTAAATCACGAAGGTGATTTATATCGTACTCGTCTCACACATTCCTTAGAGGTTGCCCAAATAGCGCGCGCAATCTCCAGAACATTAAGACTTGATGAGGACTTAACAGAAGCTATAGCACTAGCACATGATATTGGTCACACGCCTTTTGGGCACGCAGGGCAAGATGCCCTCAATGCCTGTATGAAAGACTACGGTGGTTTTGAGCATAATTTACAGTCATTGCGTATCGTCGATAAACTTGAAAAAAATTATGCAGAATTTGATGGACTAAATCTTAGTTTTGAAACTCGCGAAGGTATCCTCAAGCATTGTTCTTTAAAAAATGCAAAAGACTTAGGCGATGTGGGTGAACGTTTTCTTAATAAAACACAGGCTTCATTAGAAGCACAACTTACTAATATTGCAGATCAAGTAGCATACAATAATCATGATATTGATGATGGTTTACGTTCTGGTTTAATCACTATTGAGCAAATGAGAAAGGTTGATTTATTCAGCGAACAATACGACAAAGTAATGTGGAAGTATCCTGAGCTAATAGGTAATCGCTGTGTGCATGAAACGATAAGACGGATGATTGGTGAACAAGTCGTTGACCTTGTAGAAACTAGCAAAACCAATCTGCAAGAATCAAACCCACAAAGTATTTCTGATGTAAGGAATCATGAAAAACAGTTGATAAGCTTTAGCTCGGAAATGATCGGACGTAGCCAAGAACTGAAAAAATTCCTACGTGAAAATTTATATTTTCACCATAAAGTTTACCGAATGACACGTAAAGCTCATCAAGTTATAGAAGCTTTGTTTAATGCCTTTATGGAAGATATTCGACTACTACCACCTGAGCATCTGCAACTTGCAAGAGATGCCTTATTAGATGGTGGAGAGTCAGGGAAGGCGCGGATTATCGCAGATTATGTGGCAGGAATGACTGATAGATACGCAACTAAGGAATATGCGCGTTTGTTTGATGTAAAAGGAAGTGTTTTTTAAGGTTTACAGCTTATACTTACCTTAAAACCGTATTTTAGCTTACCCACCCCCCCTCTTTTTCGATGATTTGTATGAGAAAAGATTAAAATAAACGTAAAAAGGTGAAGGTTAACGTTAAATTAAAGTTTTAACTCTCTTGAAGTTGCTCTAAAGGGTAGGTGTTTTATCTAAATGTTAAAATTTATTATTTTGTGATACTTAAATCTAGAAAATCCTGCCATACCTCATCAGGTTGCCAACTTTCAAGCATTGGTACTCTTTCAGCTTCAGGTAGCTTTAATATCCCTCGTTGATAATGACGCATGAATGCAGAAACCCGCCAGTTTAAAGCGCAGTGAATCCAGATTTTGTCCTTTTCTAAGGCTTTCATTATTTTTAAAAATAAATTTAAATGGGCGTGTGTAGGAGTGTCAAAGGGGACAGGAATATGAAAATAATTCATCCTTGCCTCGCTGACAAAACCACCTTCATCAGGTAGTGCATTGGTTGAATCTGGCATAGCTAGATTGATTACACTGGTAAACCCTGCTTTGGCTATTTCTTCAAATTGGCTTGGAGAAGGCTGCCCAGATGTGGAAATTCTTTCATTTATAACGATAGTGTTGAGAATGCTGTTTAGGCTCATATTATTGGACTCATGCGAGCAGAATATTTTTTAATAGAATTTTAGAGTTGCGTTGAAAATTATAAAGTGCCTTTTTTTTATCTGGTAAATCACTTAAATCACCCAATGTAAAACCTCTTTCTTTAAACCAATCAACAGATTGTGTTGTGAGAACCAGCAGTTGGTTAAGACGCTTGTCTGTTGCAATGTTGCTTATCCGCTTTAATAGAGCATCACCACGCCCGCCACCCGTGTATTCGGGGTGAATAGCAAGGCTGGCAAGCTCTCCAGTGTTATTATCAACAGGGTAAAGTGCGGCACAACCAATAATTTTCCCATCACGCTCAATGACGCTAAATTGGTCAATTTCAAGCTCTAGCTGTTCGCGAGAACGCTTAATTAAAACCCCTTTTTCTTCAAGAGGAATAATGAGATCAATAATGCCGCTTACATCAGCAACCTTGGCTTGGCGAGTTTCTTCATACAAGCTGGCATTAAACATCGTGCCAATTCCATCACGGGTGTATAACTCTAGAAATAGCGCATCAGCCGTTTTTGTGCTGAGTAAATGTACACGTTGAACACCGTTTAATAAGCTTGTTTTAATATGGTTTAATAAACGTTTTTGAGATGGGTGGTTGTGAATAAATTCATTAAGTTCTCTAAGCTCAATATCGGTAGTGGGTGTGGCATTATCATTATGAATAAAAATGAGTTTATCGGCTTGAAGTGCTTTTGCAGTTGCGCTGGCAACATCTTCATAACGTAAATTGAAAGCCTCACCAGAGGGTGAAAACCCTAATGACGAGAGTAATACAATACTGCCCGCATCTATTAATTGCTTAATTAGTTTGGCGTTAATTTTTCTTACCGTACCAGTATGTTGGTAGTCAGTTCCATTATGCACGCCTAAAGGTTTTGCAGTAATAAAGTTACCAGAGAGAACGCCTAGGCTTTCATTAATGATAGGGGGAGTGCTTAGCGCGTGAGTGAGCTGATTTTCAATCTCTACTCTCAACGCGCCAATGGTTTCTTTGGCGACTTGCAGTGTTATATCATCAGTCACTCTTAAATCATCAACAACTTGGATATTGTGTTTTAAAGCTTCAAGGTGTTTATCAACTTGTGAGCGTGCACCGTGCACTAATACAATACGTGCGCCCAATGCTGATAAAATCGCAATATCATGTATCAGTTGAGAAAACTCTTTGCTCTCAATAACCTCACCCTCAAAGGCGATAACAAATGTTTTTCCACGGTGAAGGTGGATGTAAGGAGCGGCTTCTCTAAAGAAGTCTATGCGATTATTATTCATAATATTCGTTATATGTTTTACCTAAAACCCACTAAAGGCATTTTGTATCCAGTTTAATTCTCTATTATCGCCTTCTATGGCTACCACGTCAAAACGCATAGACGACTGGGGCGCGTATTTTTGCTGGTAGGCCAGAGCTGCTTTGATGATACGTTGTTGTTTTTTAGGGGTGACGCTGGCGGCAGCACCGCCAAAATCTGCATTTTTACGATAACGAACTTCAACAAAAACTAGCGTTTCATCATTGTGTTTATCGTCGCGCATAATCAAATCAACTTCTCCTGCTTTTGTCGAAAAATTCTTTTCTAAGAGCACTAAGTCGTTTGATTGTAGGTACGTACAAGCTTGATGCTCAGCATCATTACCGCTCTTTTTTTTGTTAGTAATTTTTTTGGATAGGCTTTTAGACAGACTCGAAAACAAACCAAGTTGCTTCTCAGTCATCGTATGGCAACAGGTATGCCATTTCTAAACTGTGCCCAGCGTAAAGTGCGATGCAACGTTCCATCTTTGCTTAAGCGGATTCGTCCAGATTTTCCATTTAATGAGCTACCAAAGTTTTGTAGATTCTTTAAGCCCGAAGCAATCATAAAAGCATCCATTCCCATAGCATATAAGCGTGGGAAATTGGTTGTTGGTGCAATTTTATTTTTCACGGTTTCTAAAATCCACGGTGTTTCTGTGAATATCAATCCATCAAGCTTGCTGTCATCACTAGGATTGGCCGTACCATTAAAAACGTGAGAGGTCGCGTATATAGGTAGATTTTTTATTTCTTGTCGTAAACTTGGATATAAAACTCGTGCTTGACTTGGGGCTGCTGCCATTAAGATCGCATCTAGCTCATCACTACGAAATGCTAAGTTTTGAGCATCTGCAAAATAATTTAGAGCACTATTGAGATAACTTTTTGTGATTACCACTTTGCCACCGCGTTCTATAATGGCTCTTCGCATTGCATCGCGCAGGCGATTTCCCCATGCAGAATTTGGTGTGAGTATTGCAACACGCTTCTTGCCTTGATTTATTGCAAACTGCGCCATTTGCACTGCTTCGTCTTCAGGTAGTAAGCCAAACTGTTTAAGCTTGTTATTGGTTCTGTTGTTTTCATTTAAAATATAGTTAAGTCCAAGTACTGTTTTGTGTAATTGGAGTTGGGATAGGCTGGTAATCTTGTTTTTATCAAAGGGGCCAATCACAAAATCAGCGCCACGGCTTATAGCTGTTTCATATAGGCCTTCAATTGAGCTATTGGCAGAGTTATATACTTTTAGTTCGGTTCCGTTGCCTGATTGTTTGTGTGCTTCTTGAATGCCTTGTAATAACGTATTTCCTAATTCTGCTCGGCTTCCCGTGAGTGGCAAGATCACAGCAAACTGCTTTTTAGAGGGCTTAACAGGACTTTTTTCTGGTGCGGATTTGTTTGAGCTAACTCCGCCTAAATAGGGTGTAACCGTTGCGGCAGGGGCAGACTTCAAGATATCTGCAATTTTATCATTACCAGGGTGAGCTTGATTACGTTGTTGCCATGATTTTAAGTTAGCACTGGTTATTGAGCTGATCTCGCCCGCATCTTTTGCTGAGCGCGCAATATAGCCTAGATCTAGCCAGCTTTTTAAAACGGTGTGATTGATTCTCTTTCTATTTGCATTTAATGATTGTTTAGGGATTTGTTGGATATGATTCCAAATGCGGTCATGGTTTAGTTTTACTTCATAATCATTCTTGAGTGTTGATTCCTGTAAAACTAATTCTTGAACTAGTGAGATTCTATCCCTACTAGATTGTGCCGCTCGCATTCGAGCATTGAGAATTTTTTTTGCAAGACCGTCGGGTAAACCAGCTGTACGTTGAGGAAGAATTCGCAAAGCCTCGCGATAGTTTCTATCATTTAATGCTAACAGCGCCTGTGTGAAACGAAAACGTGCCTGATTTTCTACGTTTAATGTAGGGTAGCGAAGTGGGGATAAATAGCGTTGCGTGAGGTTGCTATCTTTCATGATTGCGGCGAGCTCTGCCGCTTGTAAAATTAAGCGCTCACGTTCTGGTGAACGATAGTTTTGTGATGCTTCAAAGTATGCACTAGCTGCATCGCGTTGTTTACCTGCTGCAAGTAACGCGTTGGCTAGTTCAATATCTTTTCCTGCAGGTAAAGCATTTCGATCTAAAGTTGGTAATGCAATGGGAGGGAGAGGTACAATGTCTGAAATTGTAGAACACGCACTGAGCGATATTAAAAGCATTAGTATTAGCGAAGAGCGTATCATTCTTTTTTTCACACCAAACATCCTTGTTTAATTTTTAATCAGCCTGAAATATACCACTAATGTCATACGAAAACACAGAGTCAAATTCAGATAGTAGTTTAGATAAAAACCCAGATGAAAGTATCAGTAAAAGTACTCATGAAAAACAAGGAGTACTTTACATCGTCGCAACACCTATCGGTAATCTTGGTGATATAACGCAACGGGCATTAGAAACGCTAAAAATGGCAGATCGCATCTGTGCAGAAGATACGAGAAATACTCGGAAGCTACTCACCCATTTTGGTATTCAGGGGGATTTACAGGCGCTACATGACCATAATGAGCGTTTTAAAGTAGAAGCTGTAAAAAACTGGTTGGATGCAGGTGAGAAAATAGCATTAGTGAGCGATGCGGGTACTCCCTTAATTAGCGACCCCGGTTATCATCTTGTGAGTGAGCTAGGCGAACTTGGTTATAATATTGAGCCAATTCCGGGGGCGAGCGCCATTATCACGGCGCTATCAATTGCAGGTTTGCCAACAGATCGTTTTACCTTTGAAGGTTTCTTGCCAGCTAAAAATGTAGGACGTAATAAAGCCTTACTAGCTAATTTAAAAGAGCCGCGTACACAAGTTTATTATGAATCTAGTCATAGAATTGCGGTAACAATTGATGCATTTTTTGAAATATACGGAGCTACGCGAAAAGTCGTTTTAGCGCGTGAATTGACTAAAATGTATGAGCAAGTTTATCGTGGTAATGTTGCTGGTTTGCAGCAATGGATTAGTGAGAGTCCGATGCATCAAAAGGGTGAATTTGTACTGATGGTTGCAGGGCATATTGAAGAAACAGAGAGTGATGAGATTAATAGCTCGATAGAGGAGCTATTGAAGATTCTTGTGGATGAGTTGCCTGTAAAACAAGCCGCTAGTTTAGCAGCGAAGATCACAGGGCGAAAAAAGAATGAATTATACAAACAGGCAATGGACTTGAGGGACTAAGAGAAATACAAATCATCGAAAAAAGGGGGGGTGGGCTTAAAAATAGCTTGTTTTGATACCCGCCTCCCCCTTTTTTCGATGATTTGTAGGTTTTAGGGGGCGTGAATCGAATATATGGAATATAAAAAAGGGTGATAAGACCAAAGGAGAAAACTGCCTTACCACCCTGTATAAACTTTATGAGGTAGCGTGTTTATTATTGAAATCTAACTAGCCTTGCGCAACTTAGTTCTCGTTTTTTTATATTTAGTTCTCACCAATTCAGATTCATCAAAGTCATCAACATGAATAATACCCATCAGGCGTTTATCAAATTCCGTCAAAGCAGTCGCTTCTTCCTTACTGATCACTTTTGCTTTTAAGCCAGCTTTTATCAACGCTTCACCGCCCACCTTTGGTAAAGTGCCGTCTTTAATCGCTACGCGTAAAGTCTGTTGCAGTGGTTGTAGCTCAAGGCTATCTAAAAAGACTTGGTTTACTTCTGCTAATGGGTTGTTCTCCCCAGCTGTCATATAAGGCCCGCTGGTTAGGCGTTGCCTTGCGCCACTGTCTTGACTGATGATTGCTACGACTTCTTTTTCTAACGAATCAAGCGGTGCTTTAAAACGTTTGCCAATAGGGAAGGCGGCAGTTTTAAGTACACCAGCAATAGCCCGGCTGGGGAAGTTCAGCATTAACTCATCAAAAGCAATTTGGAATTCATGGAAAAGATGATCCAGCGACCACTGAACAATCGGCCATTCATCTCTGGCGTAGTTATTGTCCTTATGATTTTTTAATACCATGCTGGCTAAAAATAGGTTGCTTAGTAAATCGCCTAAACGTGCTGATAAGTTCTCTTTAAATTTAAGTTTTGCGCCTAAGGTCAACATCGACACATCAGCGGTTAATGCAAACACGCTGCTCAAACGATTAATGTGTCGATAGTATGGATTGCAATGACTACTTTCAGCTGGTGAATCACCCACTGGCAAGCCTAAGCCTAGTACGAATGAGCGTGCAAAGTTGCTTACGCCAAAACCTAAATGCCCTGTTAGTGTTGCATCAAAAGCTTCTAAAGTTTCAGCGTTATCTTCGGTTGCCGCCAATTCCATTTCTTTAAGTACAAAGGGATGAGAACGAATTGCGCCTTGCCCAAATATCATCAAATTACGCGTAAGAATATTGGCACCTTCAACCGTAATCGCCACTGGGATGGATTCGTAAGTTGCAGAAACATAGTTCTTAGGGCCTTTCATAACGCCTTTGCCACCATGAATATCCATCGAATCAGTCAAACATTGTCGTGCCATTTCAGTACAGTGATATTTTAAAATGGCGGAAGCCACGCTGGGTTTTTCACCATCAACAATAGATTGCGTGGTTTGAATGCGGGCAGAATCAATAATGTAAGATAAACCTGCAATGCGCGCTAATGGCTTTTCTACACCTTCAAATTTGCTAAGCGTTACGCCAAATTGTTTGCGTAAGTTTGCATAGGCGCTAGCGCCAATCACGGATCTTTTTGATGCCGCTACAGCCGTTGTCGGTAGTGTAATTGCGCGACCAACAGATAGGCAATTCACCAGCATCATCCAACCTTTGCCGGCCATGCTTTGTCCGCCAATAATAGTATCTAGTGGTACAAAAAGATCTTTGCCGTTAATAGGGCCATTTAAAAACGCATCACCAACGGGTAAATGACGACGACCAATTTCTAGGTTTGGCGTTGTACGTGGAATGAGCGCACAAGTGATGCCGTAATCTTTCTCATCACCAATCAATCCGTCAGGGTCTTGCAGGTTAAAAGCCAAGCCAATCAAAGAAGCAATCGGCGCAAGCGTAATGTAGCGTTTTGAGAAATTAAGCTTGATACCCAAAACTTTCTCGCCTTCCCATTCGCCCATGCAAACCACGCCTGTATCAGGGATTGAAGTTGCATCTGATCCTGCTGTTGGCCCAGTTAATGCAAAGCACGGAATCTCTTTGCCTTTAGCAAGGCGTGGCAAGTAATAATCTTTTTGCTCTTCGGTGCCGTACTTTATTAATAATTCACCAGGGCCAAGCGAATTAGGTACACCAACTAAATAAGTGATGCCTCCACCCGTGTTAGTTAATCGAAGTAATACTTGAGATTGTGCAACGGCAGAGAATTCAAGCCCGCCGTATTTCTTATCAATAATCATTCCTAAGAAGCCATTATCACAAACAAACTTAATGATGTGATCAGGGATAATATTCCAATTATGGTTGATGCTCCATGCATCTGCCATTTGGCAAAGTTCTTCCACAGGGCCGTCTAAAAATGCCTGCTCTTCTTTTGTAAGCGTTGGCACAGGAGCCGATAAAAGCTTGTTCCAGTTTGGCTTGCCACTAAAAATTTCGCCATCCCACCAAACCGTTCCAGCATCAATTGCAACTTGCTCTGTTTCTGAAATAGGGGGAAGGATTTTACGGATGACTTTGAGCGCAGGCGCAGATACAAACTTCATACGCACTTCAGGAATGGCAAAAACCAAAGTTGCCAATGTAGTGACAATCAATAGTAAGCTTAAAAGCCAATGAGCAGAGAAGATGAATGAGATTAATGTCATTCCCGCTAAGAATATACTCGCCATTTTTATTGGGCTACCGCGAAAAGCGAGCGTCATAGCGCCAACTAGCGTGAGTAAGAATAGTGTTAATGTGGTCATTGGTTCGTACCTATTTTGTTCTGAAGTGTTGTAATGATTAAAAATAGAGCGAGCGTTCGCTTTTATTTTAAGTCAGGTGTAGAATAGAATCAAGGGAATATTTAAATGAGGTCTTATTAGTGTCCGTTACTGCTCGACAACACCTTCAACCAAGCAATGCGTTATATGTTGATTTTTATAATGATTTTACCTATCAAGGCGATGCGCTTTACGGGTTAATATTTGAAAGAAATAAAGACAAGATAAAGGTAAGCAAAGAAAAGTTTGCGATTAAAAATCTAAAAAAGATATTTGATGCAACCTTTCAGCTAAGTACTCAGCTGGGTTTTCAAGCAATGTCATTGCGTGATCTTTCAAAAGCAACAGGCTTGAGCATGGGAGGGCTGTATTCCAGTATCTCTAATAAAGAAGCGATTGCCGTTATCGTTAAAGATGTTGTGTCGGTAGTTTGCGCCGAAATAGTAGAAGAATCTCGCGAACAGCAAGACCCCAAATTAGCATTGCAAACGTTAGTTCGCGGATATTTATACGCATCAACCATACTGCAACCGTGGTTTTACTTTTTATTCTTCGAAACCAAAAGCCTGCCATCAGCAGATCAAGAAGGCTCCTTAAAAATAGAGCTCATCCAAGTAAAAGAGCTAGAAGCACTCATCGGGCAATTAACGCCAGGCTCCGATTCATGCCACAAAGCAGAATTTGTCGCAACTATGGCACTATCCCTAATCCAAGAACGCTACCTAAAGCATTGGAAATATAAAAACCCATCAGAAAGCGTGGATAAATACGCCGATAAATGCCTACAACTGATCTACCGCGCCATTTGTTTGGATGAAGTGCAGCCTTGCACTCAGATTTATGCTTCTGATGGTGAAAACTAGCTAAATTATTATGCCATCCCCCTCTTTTTTCGATGTTTTGTACGTTATTTTTTAATACAAATCGTCGAAAATCAGGGGGGGTGGATATGATTAAAATAGTTTTTATTCTCTATTTTTATGTTTTGTTGTTAGGAAATCTTATTTGTCGTTAAGTTTATTAGACCTTGTGCTAAACTCGCGCCCGTGAGTTGACCGAGCAATCGCGGCTTTAGTTGTAATGGCTGGAGCGGAGGAAAGTCCGGGCTCCATAGGGTAGGACGCCAGATAACGTCTGGGCAGCGCGAGCTGACGGCTAGTGCAGCAGAGAGAAGACCGCCAGAGTGCCTTCGGGTAATTTGGTAAGGGTGAAAGGGTGCGGTAAGAGCGCACCGTGCAATTGGTAACAGTTGTAGCAAGGTAAACCCCGTCCGGAGCAAGATCAAATAGGGATGCAATAGGTGTGTACCCGCACCGCATCCGGGTAGATCGCTTGAGGTATACGGTGACGTATTATCCAGATGAATGATTGTTCACGACAGGACCCGGCTTATAGGTCAACTCACACTCATTACTTAATCCATTGCTTCTGTTGAATCTGACATGATTTAAAAATGGATTTTTGATGTAATTATGATCTGTGAAATATCAAAATTACTATTCTCGATAATTATCACGCAAAAAGTTATTCAAATTACTTTTATTAGTCTTATTGATTTACCTATAAAAGAAACAAAAACAATACATATCTAATGTTAATTGTGAAGTCTGTATTCTATCCGTTTAATTAAAAAAACGAACTACCGTTTGTCCATGCCTATTTTTCTTATGAGGCGCTAACTGCTTGTCTTTTAAAAGAGTTTCTCCCTATTTTTACCTAAAACATTCCTTGTCTTGTGGGTTATTAGTGTTAGTATGAGAGAATGTAGTAAAAAGTGGTGAAATGTGGTTTTTTAATCTTTTTGCTAATTTTAAAAAACTAACTTGGCATATATTAAATGTTCTTGGGTTCTTCATATTTAAATCTAGATGCTAAAGGTCGGGTAGCAATCCCGACTAAGTATCGTGATGCGATTAAGGGGGATAATGAGGGTGAGTTGGTTTTAACGGCTGATCATGGTGGTGAATGTTTGGTGTTGTATCCTTTAAGTAAATGGATGGAAACGCAAGCGTCTATCAGAAAGCTGCCCAATATGAATAAGGGTGTAAAAAACCTGATGCGTACCGTTTTCGGTTATGCAACAGAAGTGAAGATGGATGGTCAGGGTCGTATTATGGTGTCTGAGCCATTAAGAGATTTTGGTAGGTTTGATAAGAGGGTTGTGCTGGTGGGTCAAGTCGATAAGTTTGAGCTGTGGAGTGAAGATGCTTGGCTTGGAGGTTCTGGAGATAGGGTGAGTATCGCTGAAGATAGTATTCAGAATGATGATTTACTGAAGAATTTTTCAATTTAGTGCGGGTTTATAAGTTATGTCTGATAAATCCAAGCATGAGACTTTTAATCATGAGACGGTCTTGTTACACGAGGCAGTTGATGCGTTAAGTATAAAAAAAGACGGTGTCTATATAGATGCCACATTTGGTCGAGGTGGGCATTCGGCTGAAATAATAAAGCAACTGGGTTCGAAAGGGCGATTGTTGTTAATAGATAAAGACCCGCTTGCCATCGCTTTTGCGAAGGAAAAGTATAAGGAAGATGGGCGGGTTTTTGTTTGGCAAGGATCTTTTAAGGGTTTCCCGAGTGCGTTGAAGGATGCAGGATTGGAGAAAGCTGATGGATTGTTGCTGGATTTAGGTGTGTCGTCACCTCAGCTAGATGATGCCTCGCGGGGCTTTAGTTTTATGCGTGATGGCGATCTTGATATGCGCATGAATCCCGATGCGGACGAAAGCGCAGCACAGTGGCTTGCTAGGGCTGTTGAAGAAGATATCGCCAATGTTATTTATCAGTATGGTGATGAGCGATTCTCGCGCAGAATCGCAAAAACGATAGTGGAGAAGAGAGCAGAGTCCCCAATCAGTACAACGCTTCAGTTGGCTGAGATAATAGCCTCTTGTATCCCTATGCGAATTCAAAGAAAAGAGCAGGGGAAACACCCAGCAACTCGTAGCTTTCAAGCCATTCGAATCTTTATTAATCGTGAGCTTGATGATTTACACGAATGTTTGGATAACACAAAAGAGTATCTGGCAACCAAAGGACGGTTAGTTGTGATTAGTTTTCATTCTTTAGAGGATCGTATTGTGAAGCGCTTTCTAAAAGCAGCTTCAAGTGCACCTAAGATTCCTCGCGGATTGCCAATCATGGATGATGATCTTTTTGTGCCAATTTATAAAGTAATTAGTAAGCCTGTTAAGCCTTCTAGAAATGAAGTGGAAGTGAATGTGCGTTCACGCAGTGCAATTATGCGAATTGGGGAGATTAATGATGTCAGATAATGGTGCTCAAGAGGTTCAAGCAATTCCAGTGGTGAGAAAACTAACAACGGTTGACTCTGTCGTGAGTTGGCAGTTGCCATTATTGGTGGTTTTGTTTGTAGCAGTGATATTTGTTGCTATTAAAACGGTGGTGCATCGACATGAGTCAAGAAGCTTATTTATGCAATTGCAGGTCTTGGAAAAAGAGCGAGATAAATTATCAGCCCAGTGGAGTCGGTTAAAGTTGGAGCAGGGTACGATGCTTAATCAGGTGCGTGTTGAGCAAAATGCCCGTTGGGATCTGGGTATGAGAATGCCAAAAACATCTGACGTGAGAATGATTAGAGAGCCAGCTAAAAGATCTTTCTTGGTTGTTGATCAGTTGGGTGTGGCGTCAGGTGTATCAAAAGTGGCTTTGGGTAAATAAAACGGAATATGAAGCGTAAAAATAATCATCATCGGTCAAAAAACAAAATGCCTCCTGTGTACAGGGGAAGGCGTCTTGCGTTGATGTTGGTATTGCTGGCAGGTATTGCTGTACTCCTTGGTCGGGCTGCATATATTGACATCTTTCAGCAGTCATGGTTAAAGGAGCAGGCTGGAAAGCGACAGTTGCGGACTGTGACGGTTCCTCCGTATAGAGGAATGATTGTTGATAGGAATGGGGAGTCGTTGGCGATTAGTTCTCCAGTTGCTTCTGTTTCGGTTGATCCGCGTAAGTTGTTAGATGCTCAGCATTTGTTGCGAAAAGCGAGTTTAGATAAAGATGAAAACAAGGCTAGGTTAGCAAAGCTGGATCAAGAAGAGTTAACTCAGAAGATAAGGGAATTAGAAGAATTGGTGGGTTTATCACAAGGCGCATTCCAAGAAATAATTAAGGGGATGCCAACGAAACGTTTTTATTATCTTGCGCGCCAGCTAGAGCCGGAGAAAGCGCAAAGAATTGCAGAATTGAATATACCCGCTGTTAATACAAAGCGTGAGTACAAACGTTTTTACCCCATGGCGGAAACTACGTCTCACGTGGTGGGATTTACTAATATTGATGATGAGGGTATTGAAGGTGTTGAGCGTTCAATGAATGATCGTCTTGCGGGTCATTCGGGACGTAACCGAGTGATTCGTGATGGCCGTGGTCGATTGGTTGAAAATATTGAAGAAATTGAAATTATGGTTCCAGGCGAGACGGTGCAATTAAGTCTTGATCATCGTATTCAGTATTCTGCTTATAAGCTTTTAAAAGGAGAGGTGTTTAAATTAAAGGCAAAGTCGGGCTCGGTAGTTGTGCTAGATACAAAAACGGGTGAAGTGTTAGCAATGGCGAATATGCCAGGTTTTAATCCAAATGATCGCGCTTCACTAAAAGCTTATAACTATCGTAATAGAGCAGTAGTGGATGTTTTTGAGCCAGGTTCAACGTTAAAGCCATTAACTATTGCTGCGGCATTGGAGGCGAGAGTAATTAATTCTGATGTGTCTATAGAAACATCAGGGAAGCTGAAGGTTGGTAGCGTTACGATTAAAGATCACAAAAACTACGGAGCCTTAACGTTATCTCGTTTATTGGCAAAGTCCAGCAATGTGGGTGCAAGTAAAGTTGCCTTATTAATGGATGCTAGTGATCATTGGAAATTTTTGAATCGAGTGGGTTTTGGTCGAAAGCCTGACGCGGGCTTCTTTAGTGAGGCTGAGGGTGAATTGGCGTATTACGACAAGTGGGGTAAGGTTGATCGTGCTTCACGTGGTTATGGCTACGGTGTGTCTGTAAGCTTGTTGCAGCTTGCTCATGCTTATACGGTATTTGCTAATAGTGGTCTTTTGTTGCCCGTGAGTATTTATAAGCAAGAAAGAAAGCCATTAGGGCAGCGAGTAATGTCGCAAGTTAATGCTGACGCAGTTCTAAAAATGATGCAGGCAGTAGTTCAGGCTGATGCAACAGGAGAGAATGCGGCTGTTGATGGTTATCATGTAGCAGGTAAAACGGGCACAGCAAACAAACTAATCAAGCGTCGCTATAGTAAGAATCATTTGGTAGTAAGTTTTATAGGAATGGCGCCTGCTACAAATCCTCGTTTGGTGGTTGCAGTGATGATTGATGATCCTAAAGTTAAGAAAGCAAGCGGGGGTCGTTTGGCAGCGCCATTATTTTCTAAAATAATGGCGAATGCACTACGAGTAATGGATATTGCGCCTGATAATCTTCCAGAGTTAGAGCTTCAGATAAAGGAAGCAATAAAGCCGGCTATGGCATCGCGTTTGGCAGTGGTTAGTGAGGGTGTTGAGTGATGCTTCATCCTACTCTATCTCAATTGCTGGATAATATTGTTGATGTTCCAGTATCGTTAGATATTCATATTTCTTCAATAACTCAAGATAGTCGTGAAGTAAAAGACGGTTGTTTGTTCGTTGCTTTAAAAGGAACGCAACAACATGGTATGGCTTACGCAAGAACAGCTGAAACCCAGGGTGCAGTAGCTATTATTTATGAATCTGATGATAATCAAGTAAGAGTCAAAACAAAAATCCCTCAGTTTGAAATTAGAAATCTACGTGACTCATTAGGCATAATTGCAGATCGTTTTTATGGCTCACCTAGCCAAGTATTAAAGATGGTTGGTATTACAGGTACAGATGGTAAAACTAGCGTGAGCCACTTTATGGCGCAAGCAATTAATGATTGTGCTGTGATAGGTACGATAGGGCTTGGTTTGTTAGATAATTTGAAAAAAGCCACGCACACCACACCTGATGTAATCAAAGTGCATGAAAATTTACAGCTAATAAAACAGCAAGGAATTAATACGGTGGCGATGGAGGTATCGTCTCATGCTTTAGATCAAGGTCGTGTTTTAGGTGTTAACTTTAATGTTGCAGTGCTCACTAATTTGAGTCGTGATCACTTGGATTATCACAAGACTCTTGAGGCTTACGCTGATGCTAAGGAAAAATTATTTCACTGGGCTGGTCTAAATGCGGTTGTACTAAATTTAGATGATAAATTTGGATGTAAGCTTGCTGCCAAAATTAACGAGAAACATGTAGTAGTTGGCTACGGCATTGGTGATATAGAAGATTATCCTGCTGGATCATTAATAGCGGTAAATACAAAATTTACAGTAAACGGAATTTGTGCGGTTATTCAATATGGCTCAGAAAAAGGGCAGTTAGTGGTCTCAGTTCTTGGGCGTTTTAATCTAAGTAATTTGCTAGCTGCCTTGGGCGCAATGCTGAGTTTAGGTATTAGCTTTAACGATGCGATTATGCAGTTAAATAAAGTACAAACTGTAACAGGTCGAATGGAAAAAATAGGTGAAAATACAGTTCTTGCAGTGGTGGATTATGCTCACACACCTAATGCGCTGAAGAGTGTTTTGAAGGCCTTACGTGAGCATGTTGATGATGATGCAAATCTACTGTGTGTTTTTGGATGTGGCGGAAATCGAGATGCAGGTAAGCGTCCACTCATGGCGAAAGTAGCCGAAAAATATGCTGATGTAGTAATCGTGACGGATGATAATCCACGCACGGAAAGCCCAGAAGCGATTATGAAAGATATCGTAGCAGGCTTTGAAAGCACCAAAGCGATTACTATTGAGCATGATAGAAGTACCGCCATCTATAAAGTACTTAAACAAGCTAAAAGTGGTGATGCTGTTCTGATAGCGGGTAAAGGTCACGAGAATGGGCAAATTCTTGCGGATAAAATAATTCCATTTAATGATAGGGAGCAAGTTGAGCAGGCACTGCAAAGTTTGCAGGGAGCCGCTGCATGAGTTGGCTTAATCTACAAGAAATTGCAGAAATGACCGCAGGCGAGCTACATGGTGAAAATATACAGGTTGACTCTGTAGCAACGGACTCGCGCTTAGTTAAATCAGATCAGTTATTTATCGCTATAAAAGGCGAGCGTTTTGATGCGCATGACTTTGTAGCTGATCTTACTGGTATAGCAGGTGCAGCATTAGTGAACAAAAAAATTGACTGCGATCTTCCTCAAGTCGTTGTGAAGGATACCTTGCAAGCACTAGCCGATTTAGCATTGGCATGGCGTAAAAAATTCAAAAATCCTGTGATTGGATTAACAGGCAGTAATGGAAAAACCACGCTTAAAGAAATGATAGCGGCAATCTTGTCTGTTGATGGAAATGTGTTGGCAACATACGGAAACTTAAATAACAACATTGGTATGCCGTTGACATTATTGCGTATACGAGATGAGCATGATTTTGCAGTCATTGAAATGGGTGCGAATCATTTTGGTGAAATAGATTTTTTAACAAAAATAGCGCTGCCTGATGTGGCGGTAATTAATAACGCAGGTGCGGCTCATCTAGAAGGCTTTGGCAGTTTAGAAGGTGTGGCACAAGCAAAAGGAGAGATATTTATTGGGTTGGGGACTCACGGAATCGCTGTAATCAATGCAGATGATAATTTTGCAGATTACTGGAACGATTCCAACAAAGGCCGCGAGGTCTTCACGTTTGGCATTAATAATGAATCAAAAATAAGCGGTCGTTTATTATCGGATGGGGGTCTGATGATAAAAGCAGGTGGTAATGAGGTTAGGGCTAACCTCAAACTGCTAGGTCGTCATAATGCAATGAACGCACTCGCGGCAACGGCGGTTTCGACCGCACTTGGGATCAAACTGGACACTATCATCGAAGGTTTAGAATCTCTACAGCCAGTGAAGGGGCGATTAGCTCCCGTATCTGGCATTAATAACTCGCAGGTTTTGGATGACACGTATAACGCCAATCCAGACTCTGCTGTGGCGGCACTTGAAGTGCTTGCGCAACGTAAAAACACCGTCTTTGTATTGGGCGATATGGGCGAGCTGGGTGAGAATGCGATAAAAATGCACGAAAACATCGGCGAAAAAGCACGTGTGGTTGGTATAAACCGTATGTACTGCTTAGGTGACTACAGTGCAAAGGCTTGCCAAAAATTTGGTGAGAACGGTAAAAGTTTTAGTGAGATGGATACGTTGTTAAAAAGTTTAAAAGAAGACATGACGGACAATATGACGATACTCGTAAAGGGTTCTCGTACCATGAAAATGGAGCGTGCAGTCGAAGCGCTAAGCCAAGAGGATGCCGCATAATGCTAGTTTCTCTCTTTGATTGGTTGTCGCAATATTATTCGGGTTTCAATGTTTTTCAGTATTTAACATTGCGCGCGATTATGGCGGTGCTCACTGCGCTAGGTATTGCATTGATATTAGGTCCTAAAATGATTAGGGCATTAACTAATCTAAAAATGGGGCAACCAATACGTGATGATGGACCACAGAGTCATTTAGTAAAAGCGGGTACGCCAACCATGGGTGGTGTACTCATTTTATTGGGGATTACTGTGGGTACATTGTTATGGAGCGATCTAAGTAATCATTATGTTTGGGTCGTTTTATTTGTGACATTAGGTTCTGGCTTAATTGGTGGTTACGACGATCTCCTTAAACTGAGAGAGAAGAGCAGCAAGGGTTTGTCATCAAAGTTGAAATATTTAGGTTTGTCTTTAGTTGGTTTTGGTGCGGTGACTTATTTATACGTGGTGGCAAAAACACCTGTTGAGACGACGCTTTATTTTCCCGTAGTTAAAGAATGGTTCTGGGATATGGGGTGGATGTTTATCCCTTGGAGTTATTTAGTCATTGTTGGTACAAGCAATGCAGTAAATCTCACTGATGGTTTGGATGGTTTAGCAATAATGCCGACAATATTGGTGGCGGCAGCATTGGGAGTCTTTGTGTATGTAGGCGGAAATATAAAGATCTCAGAATATTTGGATATTCCTTATGTCGAAGGTGCCGGTGAGTTAGTAATTTTCTGTGGTGCAATATTTGGTGCTGGTTTAGGTTTCTTGTGGTTTAACACATACCCTGCTCAAGTTTTTATGGGTGATATAGGTGCTTTATCATTGGGTGCGGCGTTAGGAATCATTGCAGTCATTGTTCGACAAGAGTTAGTGCTACTCATCATGGGTGGTGTGTTTGTTATGGAGGCAGTCTCGGTGATTTTGCAGGTTGGTTCTTATAAATTGAGGGGTAAACGTATCTTCCGTATGGCGCCAATACACCATCACTTTGAATTAAAGGGATGGGCAGAGCCGAAAGTGATAGTTCGCTTTTGGATAATTACCATTATTTTAGTTTTAATCGGTTTAGCGACCTTAAAGGTTCGTTAAGAAAACAGTTTATACGTACAAATCATCGAAAAAGAGGGGGGGTGGCTTAATAAAAAGGCATCAAAACCATTTTTTTTAGTATGTTTGGGGCTTTTGTAGGCTTAGTTGGGACTTTTTAAGTTTTATTATATTTTATTTAAGGTTTTATTTTTAAAATGAACGCACAGCATTCAATAAATTCGGTAATCGTCGGTCTTGGTAAGACTGGGTTATCGGTTGTGCGTTATTTGGCTAGCCAGAATAAGAGTTTTGCCGTTGTAGATAGCCGTCAAACCCCACCGAATGCTGAAGATCTCAAAAGAGATTATGAGGAGGTACCTTTTCACTTTGGCGATTTTAATTCTTCATGGTTTGCATCGGCAGATCAGTTAGTGGTGAACCCTGGTATTGCGGTTGCAACACCAGAAATTCAGCAGGCTAAACAATCTGGTGCTGAAATTATCGGTGATATTGAATTATTTTCACGTGAAATTGGGCAAACAAAACCGATTATTGCAATCACTGGTTCAAATGGAAAAACTACGGTTACATTGCTTTTAGATTTAATGGCGAAAAAATCAGGTGTAACAGTAGCTACAGGCGGTAATGTTGGAACGCCAGCCTTGGACTTATTACTTGAAAGTGACACGGAATTATTTATTTTAGAGTTGTCGAGTTATCAACTAGAAACATCTCCATCGCTTAAAACATTATCTGCAGTTGTGCTTAATGTATCAGAGGATCATCTTGATCGCTACGATAATGATATTGAAAAGTATGCTCAGTCTAAAGCGGCTATTTACAAAAACTGTAAAACGGTCATTGCTAATCGTGATGATGCATATTCTATGCGTTTTGCAAATGAAGCAAAAGGCTATAACACAATAGTCAGCTTTGGTTTAGATAAACCAGACGCTGGGCAATATGGGCTAATTACAGTATCAGGTAAAGAGTGGTTGGCAAAAGGCAGTAAAGCTTTATTGGCAGCTGATGAAATAAAATTACCTGGTCGTCACAATATATCGAATGCACTTGCGGTATTAGCGTTAGGCGAAGTTGCAGGTTTTAAAATGCCTGCAATGTTAGAGGTTTTAAAAGAATTTTCAGGCACAGAGCATCGTACGCAATGGCTTGCAAATATTAAAGATGTAAATTGGTACAACGATTCAAAAGGAACAAACGTAGGGGCTACGCTTGCCGCGCTCTCTGGTCTACCTGGTAAAACTGTTTTGATTGCCGGCGGACAAGGTAAGGGCGCGGATTTTTTGCCTCTTCAGCAAGCTATCAAAGAGAAGGCGTTAGCGGTTGTTCTAATGGGTGAAGACGCGAAAATAATCGCAAAAATCATTACTGATGCTGTTCCCGTAGTATTTGTGGATAGCATGAGCGAAGCTGTAAAAGTAGCTTATGAGTTATCTGAAGGATCAGATGAGTCTGGGCAAATAAATGTGTTGCTGTCACCAGCCTGTGCAAGTTTCGATATGTTTGATAATTATATGGTACGTGGCGAAGTCTTTATGAATGCCGTTTCAAGTTTGGAAAAGGAGGTCGCTAGTGATTAAAAAAATATGTGAAGACTTCAATCCATCTTGGCAGCTTTATGTTGATAGAGGTTTATTGGTTAGCGTGGTTATGTTACTGGGTTTAGGCTTGGTGATTATGATGTCGGCCTCAATTGCAGTGGCTGAAAGAACCTATGGAAATATTTATCACTTCTTTAATCGTCAATTGTTTTTCTTGGTATTGGGTTTAGTCGCTGGTTATTTAACTTATAAGATTAAAACCTCTTTTTGGCAGAATTTTGGTGCAAAACTATTGCCAGTAGTCTTGTTATTGCTTGTGGTTGTACTGTTGCCAGTAATTGGTAAAGAGGTAAATGGCAGTCATCGTTGGATTAATCTTGGTCCAGTTTCATTGCAGGTTTCTGAGCTGGCAAAACTAATAATGATCATGTACCTATCAGGTTATATGGTTCGTCATGGTAAAGGTTTATCACAATCTCCGTCATATAAGCCACTGCTTGTGCCTTTAGTTGTTTTGGGTGTAACGGATGGTTTGCTTATGTTAGAACCAGACTTTGGCTCTGTTGTTGTTATCACAGCAACAGGTATCGCCTTGCTGTTTTTAGGTGGGGTTAAATTTTCTCGTTTGATTTTCCTATTTTTAGGCGCTGTCTCAATAATGATTCCATTGGTGATGATGGGTTATCGTGGTCAACGCGTAATGGCATTTCTTGACCCTTGGGCCTATGCATCAGGTAAGGCGTATCAAACCGTTCATGCATTAATGGCTGTGGGTGACGGGGGTTGGTTTGGTGCAGGTTTGGGTGCAAGTATTCAAAAACTTTTTTATCTACCAGAAGCGCATAACGACTTTATTTTTGCGGTATTGGCAGAAGAATTTGGTTTTGTCGGTATCGTATTTACTCTATTTTTATATGCTTGGTTAGTACAACGAGCATTTATCATAGGCTTTAGAGCGGATAAAGCAAAGTTGCATTATGCCGCGTACTTAGCGTATGGCATTGGCTTTTGGATTGGCTTTCAAGTGTTATTTCACATCGGCGTAAACTTAGCAATACTGCCACCTAAAGGTTTGACCTTGCCTCTAATTAGCTACGGTGGCAGTAGTTTATTGATTACTTTGATAGCTGTTGCCCTGCTCATGAGAGTACACCGAGATACGCAAATATCACGATTTGGTGTAAGTGAAAAAGAAGCGAATAAACAAAAACAGAAAATGGCAAGAAAGACACGTAATGCAAGGGGAGCAAGCTATGCAAGATAATGTTGTAAACCATCAGCAAAAAGCACTTGGTCCTATTTTGATAACAGCTGGCGGAACAGGTGGACACGTTTACCCTGGCTTAGCGGTAGCAAGAGCTTTACAAGAGCAGGGTATTCCTGTGATTTGGATGGGAACCCCCAATGGTTTAGAGGCTCGAGTAATTCCTGAAGCAGATATTGATATGGTTTACCTATCGGTGAGTGGTCTACGCGGAAAAGGTTTATTAAAGTTATTAGCGGCACCTGTGCAATTAGTTAAAGCACTGTTTCAGTCACTTATGATCATGCGAAAAGTTCGTCCATCTGCCGTTTTGGGAATGGGTGGTTTCGTCGCAGGTCCAGGTGGATTAGTGGCATCATTAACGGGCACACCTGTAGTAATTCATGAGCAAAATGCTATCCCAGGTTTAACAAATAAGTTACTCAGTGGCTTTAGCAAAAAAATCTTAGAAGGATTTCCAGGAACATTTGAAGACCGTAAAAATACGATAGGTATTGGCAACCCTGTGCGCAAAGATATTGCAAGTATGCAAAACCCCCGTCAGCGTTTAGGTGATCGTTGGGGGCACGTACATGTATTAATTTTTGGCGGAAGTTTAGGCGCACAAGCATTGAATGAAGTTGTGCCAATGGCATTAGGTGAACTTGCTTTGGATAAGCGTCCTCTTGTTCGTCATCAGGCGGGTAAAAATAAAGATGAAGCAACCACACGCATCTACGAAAAAATGGGTGTTGAAGCAGAAATCACGCCATTTATAGAAGACATGGCAGAAGCTTATGAATGGGCGGACTTAGTGATTTGTCGTTCTGGCGCTCTGACAATTGCGGAGCTATCGGCGGCTGGTTTAGCGTCTGTTTTAGTACCTTATCCATGGGCAGTAGATGATCATCAAACAGCAAACGCAAAGTATTTAAGTGAACAAGGTGCAGCAATTTTAGCGCCACAAAGCGAGCTAACCAAAGAGTCACTTTCTGAGTTATTGAGTGAGCTTTGCGGCAACCGTGATAAATTAATTGAAATGAGTATTAGGGCGAGAGAATTGGCAAAACCACAAGCAACAGATGAAGTTGCCGCGATTTGTGCGGAACTTGCAGGCTACGATTTTAACAAAGATGACTATAGTGGACAGGACAGTAATGAAAAACACACCAGCATCAAGTTTGTTACCACAATAGATCAAGGGGCGAATTATGAAGCAGCCTAATGATCTAGC
>Ga0256840_1000481_pt1 | contig 40628 bp, 35 predicted proteins | sample 355202metaG_FD_185969 | JGI IMG/M metagenome (GOLD analysis project Ga0256840, IMG submission 185969) | Hydrothermal vent microbial communities from Mid Atlantic Ridge, Atlantic Ocean - 355-202 | ecosystem: Environmental > Aquatic > Marine > Hydrothermal vents | place: Atlantic Ocean: Mid...
TATTTTACAAAATCATTAAAGAAACAGAAACAATTTTTATATGTTAATTCTGGGGTTTTTATTTATCTATTAAGCAGCGCCCTAATATTTAGTACTGGTAATTTGATGAAAGAATTAGATAAATCTGTAAATAAGATAATTTGGCAAGTGAATGCCTTTTTGTATGTCTTTTTTCAGATTTTAATCTTTATAGAATGGTATAAGAATTATAGAATTAAAACGTGAGATATGGATAAAATTTTTAATGATGAAAATAAAATAATTCCAATAATATTATTGGCAATACTACTACTATTATTAATGTCTGTTACTTTAGTTTTATTCTTTCGATTTGCTAGAAAAAAAATTATTGAAAAGGAACTAGAAAAAACTACATTAAAGCTAGAGAATCAAAAAAAGATATTTCAAGCAACTATAGAAACTCAAGAAAGAGAAAGAAAAAGAATTGCGCAAGATCTACACGATGCAATTAGTGCAAAATTAAATGTAGTAAGTTTACATGTAAATATGTTACTGGACGACTCCTTAGATACAGAAGAAGAAAAAGATGCCCTAGGAATAGTATTAAGTATTACAACAAATGTACTTGATAGCTCTAGACAAATTGCACATAATTTATTGCCGCCTATTTTAAATAAATTTGGTCTAGTTGCTGCTTTAGAAGAACTATTAAATGAATTTGAATCAACAAAAGCAGTACAAATTAGCAGAGATATAAACTACGATAATAGATTGTCTAAAAATGAAGAATTACACTTGTTTCGAATAATACAAGAACTATTTAATAACTCTATAAAGCATGGAAATGCAACAAAATTAGTTTTAAAGATTACCGAAACGAAAACAGAATTACAAATACAATATTCGGATAATGGAATTGGTTTTAATGTTAAAAAAGCTTTAAATAAAAACGGATTAGGACTTAAAAATATTAAAAGTAGAGTCGCAATATTAAATGGAAATCTAGTTGTAGAAAGTCGAAAAGGAAAAGGAGCAACGTTTAACATTCACATAATAAACAAAATATGAACTCAATTATAAAAATAGCCATTGCAGACGATGAAGAATTATTTCGTCAAGGCATTACATTTATTTTAAATAAGGAAATTAATTTTGATATCATTTTACAAGCAGAAAATGGAAATGATTTTATAGAAAAACTCAAAGAAGCAAACCCTCTTCCAGATATTGTTTTAATGGATCTTAATATGCCACTATTAAATGGAGTAGAAACAACAAAACAAATTAAAAAAACGTATCCGAAAATTAAAATAATAGCACTTACAAGTTATTATAGCAAACCGTTTATTAGTAATATGATTTCTATTGGAGCAGTTTCATATTTGGCAAAAAATACAACTCCAAAAATTGTTATTGAAACTATAAACAATGTGGCGAGAAAAGGGTTTCATTACGATGACAATGTAATGCAAGTAATTCAAGAAAATATATTAAATTCCAATGCAAAAAAAAATAAAAGTCGTTTTGATGTAGATTATTTAACAAAAAGAGAAATTGAAGTTTTAAAGCTAATATGTAAACAATTTACAACAAACGAAATCGCAGAAAAATTATTTTTAAGTCCAAGAACTGTAGAAGGACATCGAAATAATTTATTATTAAAAACAGATACTAAAAATACAGCAGGTTTGGTTGTTTATGCTATCACGAACAAAATCCATTCATTAATTTAACTTTAGCGGTTAAACATTTGCCTAAATGAGTCATTAATCCAAATCTTGATTCGTCTTGAAAATATAAATTTACCAAGTAGATAAAATACGTCTTTGAATTCCAAGATAATTAGCAAGTTCTTATTGTGTTTTAAATTTTTCATTCTTTAATACCAACAAACTTGCTATTCGCTTTTGCTCTTTCAATGTTTTTTGTTTATTTTTAAATTCTTTAAAAAATCTAAATTTTCTAAAACTGGTATTTTTACTGTTTTTCCCATCGTAAAATATACAAAATATATAAGAAATATTATAATTAAATTGGTATTAATTCTCCGTACCGTATAAATACCTAATTTTTAATTTGGTAATTTCTACTCTAAAATAGACTAGGATAAATCCGTCTATTTGTGTTGTTCAATTAATGAAGCTTCAAACATACATGAACAATGGTCGATTCCGAAAAACCAAATTATAAGAGTAGGAAAATTATAAAATATTAAATAATGAAAAATAATAAAGAAATGCCAGATGTAACTAAGGCAACAATGACTCCACAGGATGTTAATCAATACCGATTATTATACCCCAACGTACCAAAAATTCAAGCAATTACTTTAGCTGAATTAATTGCAAACACACCAGGCGTGAATGGCAATTGGAATGATCCACTTCCAAGTAATGATGCATTTAGAGAAACTCGTTTACAAATGGCTGCTACTGGAATTTCAAAGTGCGAAATGGCTATTGGTTGGGTTGTTTTTGATTGTGTGTGTTTAGCACTTGGAGCTGTTGGGTTAAGAGGTGGTGCTAGTTCTTCAACAATTGAAGGTATAGCAAAAGCTACGGCACCAGTAGCATCAAAAATAGAAATAATCATTGCTAAAATGGGAGCTGAAGGAGCTTCAAAAAGTGACCTAGCAACAGGGATGTTCGAGATTCTTAAAATTATTTTTAACGGTGGATGTTTTGGTGCTGTATTCTCTGCATTTGTTGGTAGTTTATCATGGTGGGATGCTGCACTATATGGAGTTACAGGTACAGCAACTATAATTGCTGCTTTAACAACTGATGGTGTAGCATTTATTGCTGAAGTTATTATCATATTAGCAACTGTTGGATTTTTAGCATCAGATAGTGTAAAAGCAGTATCTGCTTGTTCAATTAATTAATAAATTCATTTAAAACCGAGTAGGTAAGGAGAGATTTAGATTTCTCTCCTAAACCTCACAAAGAGCCGTACGTGATAATCTTTCATCACACGGCTCTTCTTAACCCAATTCATCATAAAAGATCAAAATTAGGTGTAAAAGTATTATTTTTAGGTCTTAAAGATAAAAGTAACACAAATAAAAAATTAAGAAAACAAGTTTTGAAATTGCTAAAAAATGGCAAATAAGCTCCATAAGAGCCTATTTATTAAAAGTCGGTGCTACTATAAAAATAACGAAAAGACTGACCCGAGCAAAGCGAACAGATGAATACTAAAAAACAATTAATCCTTTGTAATTAATTTAAGTTTTTCATTATTGTAAAAATAATCTGCTAACTGGTACCACGAGATTGTTTCTTCTAAGAAATTTGTGTTCATTTCTATTTGTTTTAGTGCATTTGTTTCTTTATTCCATTGGTAAAACATTGCTTTCTTTTGGTCTCCTAAAATCATTATTTTATCATCTTTTAGAAGGCCTAATTTTCTATAATTACCAATAAATGCTCTTTCGTCTTTTTTCTCCATTTTTAGAATGTCTTTTCCAAAAAGAGTCGTTTCGTAACTCCAGTTAAACATTCCGAATAAGGTTGGAAAGACATCTATTTGTGAAGCTAGTTTGTCTATTTTTTTGTTTGTAGTATTTGGTGCATTTATTATTAATGCTGGTATGTGGTAATTTTTTACATCTAACTCCCATTTTCCTGCACTACTTGCGCAATGGTCGGACATTATAACAAATACGGTATTTTTAAACCATGGTTTTGTTTTTGCTTTTTTTAAGAATTCTCCTATGGCATAGTCCGTATATTTAACTGCACCATCTCTTCCTGTTGCTGGAGGTATATCAATTTTACCTTCTGGATATGTATATGGTCTATGATTGGAAGTTGTCATTACAAAATCAAAAAATAGTTTGCCTTTTTTATATGCGTCATCTGCTTCTTTAATTACTTTTGCATATATATCTTCATCACAAATTCCCCATGCATTTTCAAAGGTTACTTCATTATCATCAATATTGATTCTCTTGGTGTTTATTTTTGCATCTAATAAAAAACCTCGACCTCTATCAATAATATTAAAGCCATTTCCTCCAAAATAGGTATTCATATTATCAAAATACCCATCTCCTCCATAAAAAAAATTTCTTTCATACCCTTTTTGTTTAAATACTTCGCCAATAGTAAAGAGATTTTGATTGTTTTTTCGCTTTACAATACTTCTTCCTGGTGTTGGTGGTATGGATAAAGATATGGCTTCCATACCTCTTACAGTACGTGTCCCTGTCGCATATAAATTGGTAAAAAATACGCTCTTTTTTGATAAGGAATCTAGGGTTGGTGTTATGTTTGATTTACTTCCAAAACTATGCATAAATGAACCACTTAAACTTTCTATACATATAAAAATTACATTTGGTTTAACAGATAAACTATCGGTATTTTTAATATGTCGTTTTATAGATACTGCATTGGGTTTTAAAAAGGTGTTTTTTGTATACGATGATTTTACGTTATTTAGAGCTATGTTATTATCTATCGTTTTGTAAAACTCCGTATAACTTAATGTATTATTTCTAAATGCTGCAAAGAAGCTATAAATTCCCGTTTTTGACAACTCGTTATTATATCTATTTGTTGACCAATCTGCATCTTTATTATCTACAAATTTTGTATAAATAATGGTTGTAAAAAGTATTGCAGATAGCATGACTAATTTTTGTTTTAAAGATATGCTATGATTAAATGTTCTCGTAAAAACGTTTCTTCTTTTAAAGAAATAAAGGATAAATGAGGTTAGTAACAAAATCCCTAATACTAGATACGGTATTGGATAGGATTGGTTTATATTCTGCACCACTTCATAGGTATATATTAAATAATCTACAGAGATAAAATTAAACCGTCTTTTAAATTCTTCCCAGAATGCTATTTCTGAAAAAAAGGCAAATAGAAAAATTACTATTCCTAATGCAATCGCAAAAAAAGTTATGAATCTATCCAATTTTGAGCCAATATATTTGTTAGGTAAAACGGTTAGATAAATTATATATGGTATTGCAAAAAAGGATATTGTTCCTAAATCAAAGAAAGCTCCAATTATAAATGTTTTGATACTCGCTATTATAGATGCATCTACTTCGGATTTTACCCAAATAAAAAAGACCAATCTCAATAAAAAGGAACTTCCAAAAAAGAATAAAATGTAATATTTTAATAAGGAAAAACGTTTTGCAAATAATATTTTTGACATTGTATGATTTTAAATGAGTTGACTAAAATAATTATTCAAATTATTTTAGTCAACTAGTTATGTATTTATTTTTTTGTAAAAAACTTCTTTTTTTACACGTAAAAAGGTGTGTATCAATAAGTTATATGTAAATATGTCTTTAGCGCAAATTACAATAAAATTTTAAAAGTTTTTCTATTTATGCCTAAAAATTTAATCATACCAATTCAATTTCAAAATGCGCTAAATAGATTTGAAATATTTTGATGTTGAGTTGGTATCACTAGATCGAAAGCTCAAGATACTAAGATTCATAGCATTGGCACATAAATTAAGAGTAGATGCATTAAAATTGGAGACTTTTTGAACAGAATTACTGTATAGTATAATAACCTGAGTTCCAATCTAAATTAAGTATAAAATGAAATACTTTATTTTCCATACAGAAATAGATACAAAATAGCATTGTGATACGATATGATATGGAAATATTCGATTATGATACATAATTTTTATTCTGTCCAGCTAAAAGACTACTCTAACAATTCCGTCTCCATTATGATAAAAAGCACCAATTGTTAATCCTGCTGTTAATGCTGCTGCATTATTTGCTTGTATTGGTAAACCAACAACTTGTAATTTAGAAGTTGGGTTATTAGAACCGATACCAGTATTTCCATTTTTTAAAATAACTAAAGCATTACTTGGAGTACCAGTTTGCCCATTACCAATAGAAAATAATCTATCTGTTGCAACCCACGAATTAGTATTACCACCTCCATTTGTGTTTACAGACCCTAGTGCAAATTCTCTGAAAGAGTCTGCTCTAACATTCATACCAATTGCTAACGATTCATCGCCTAAAGCAAGTGCCCCAAATCCTATTGCTGTTGAATTTATTGCTTCTGCTTGGCAACTTTTGCCTACGGCAATCGACGTATCTCCAATAGAATGTGCTGCCGAACCTATTGCAATAGATGAAATTCCTGTTGCTTCTGCAGATTCGCCAATTGCAGTTGCTGATTTTCCATTTGCTAATGCGCCTTGACCTAATGCCATATCATCTTGTTGTAATGCACTAGCGCCATTTCCTATTGCAACAGTCGATTCTGCTGTAGCTCTAGATCCATTTACTAAAGCTAATGAAGATTGTCCACTAGCAACATTATTTAGGCCCATAGCAACCGAATATGTTCCAATATTTCCTACTCCTGGAAAATTATCATTATAAGAACCATTTCCTGCTCTAAATGCTGCAATTCTTGGATAGAAAAACATTTGACTTCCAGTTACATTTCCCAAAAAACTCCCACTATTAATTACTCCACTTGTTCTAAAACCATCTGTACCTGAAATATGTACATAGCCATTATCTGCAATTATTGTTCTACCAGAGCCAGGGTTAATGCCTTGGTCATACGCCATATCTAAAGTATTATGAGGTGTAACAATTGTTGTAATAGAGTTCGAGGAAATAAGGGAAATCCACTTTAGACCATTCCAATAATAAAAACCTTTTCCGTTTCCGTTTGTTACACTAGCATTGGTGTTCCAAATTAATAAACTAATCTCTGGATTAACTATTGGCAAATTATTATTTATATTGGCTAGGTTAACTCTAGGTATCAATATCCCTTTATCAATTGAATTAATATCTAATAAAGAGGAATTATTTGGATTTACAGTTCCGATTCCGACTTGAGCGTACGATAAAATGCTAAAACTTAATAAGAATACTAGAATTTTTTGTCCTTTCATAATGAATAGTTTAATTTTATATTTTAAAAGTAAGATTTTTTTACATAAAGTAGCTAATATTGTTTTGATAGCTTTTATATATAACAAGTTTTAAACTTAAAACCCTACCCTAATAAATATTGATTTTTAAATCAATAAATTATTAACACAAAAGTTGCATTTATTATTTGAATTTAAGATGTATTGAAGTTGTAAAGTCATTTTTTTGGTTATAACTTTATCACACCAAGTAATCTTATAGTTAGGATTATTTTTTTTTAGTACCTTGCAAAAAAATAATTTTAATGACATTTACATACCCTATACTTGCAGGAATTCTCTCATCCTTGCTACATGTTATATCTGGACCAGATCATTTGGCAGCAGTAACACCTTTAGTTATTGAGACAAAGCGAAAGGCATGGAAAATTGGTCTTTTTTGGGGATTAGGTCATATTATTGGGATGTTGCTAATAGGTGTTCTGTTATTATTATTTAAAGAGTACGTCCCTGTCGATAGTATTTCAAAATATTCCGAACAAATAGTCGCTTTGGTATTGATAGGTGTTGGTGCTTGGGCTTTTTATAGAATTTTTAATGAGCAGAAAAACCACAAACATCCACATATTCATTCTGATGATGAACCTTTTGTGCATATACATAAACATAATCATCATAAAAGCCATAATGAACATTCTCATAATAATGTTGTAAAACAGAATATTCTTACTTCTTTTGGTATCGGTTTTATTCATGGTTTAGCAGGTATTGCACATTTCTTATTACTATTACCTGTATTGAGTTTTAATAATAATATCGATGGGATGCAATACATTATTGGTTTTGCAATTGGTACTATTTTAGCAATGTCTTCTTATGCATTAATTCTAGGTAAAATAGCAAATTACACAAAGCAAGATCACAACGATTTGTTTTTTAAAGGCATTCGTTTTGCAGGTGGTTTATTTGCAATTTGTATTGGGTTTTATTGGCTCTGGCTAACCTATTAGTGATTTGTTCTAATTTTATAACGAAATTACAATTCCAAAATATTTTTAATATCACAGATTACTATGCGATGATTTCCTGTGTCTGCTATGAAAAGGGTTTCTCTTACAGCATAAATAGAAAAAGGCCAATATATTGCACTTTTTGTACCTAATAAATTGCCTTTAAAATCGCTACTTGTATTAAAATTTTCTCGACCGATTAAAAAGTCGGCGTTTTCGTTATTTTTTGTAGGAATTTTATGAAAACCTAATATTCGGCTATTACCAGTATCATTTACTAAAATCCCATCTTTATAAAAACAGGCGTCATAAGTCCAGTTTAAAGTATTGCTTTCTGGAGATAATCGAAATTGATTTTGACCAGCGTTATTAAAATTTTCTTGTCCGATAATAATATCTGCACTTTTTGTAAAAGCATCGTTTTTATCGTTCCAAATTAAAATTCTATAAAATTGTGTATCGGCAATGGCTAAATTTCCTTTTTTATTAATCTTAATAGAGTATGGCCAAATTGGGTCGTTATTTTCGTAATCTCTTGATGTGAAACTTGATTTTCCGATAACTTTATCCGCTTTAGCGAAATTCTCATTTGGAATTTCTTTATAAAATAAAACACGTCTGTTACCTGTATCGGCAATCCAAAGTGATTTTCCGTCCGAAAAAACACCGTAAGGCCAATTTAATGTTTGCGAAGTTGGATCATTGCCAATCGCACCATTTGGTAAATTTTTATTAAAATCTTTTTGTCCTAAAACGACATCTGCAGGTTGCGCATTTTTTGTTGGCATTGTATGCCATATTAATACACGATGATTCCAAGCATCTGCAACAATTAATTTTTTTCCATCGCTCCAAATTCCTGATGGATATAATAGTGTACTTTCAGAAACTTCTCCACCTGCATTTCTACCAATTCCATCGACTTCTATTTGCCCTAAAATTACATCAGGATCTTGAAATTCGGTTGTTGGAATGGTATGCCATATAAAAACTCGATTCCTAGCTGTATCTGAAACAAATAGCATATTATTTGCTACAAAAATACCACGTGGTGCTAAAAAAGGATTCTCTTTTGAGCCTTTAAATAATCGAGCATTTTTTACTTTATTTCCTAATGTTTTATAGTTCATTCTTATTTTTTATATTTTTCCGAAGTCAATATCTCAAAAAAAATTGTCGATTTTAAAATTTAAAGTTTTATTATAAAATGATACTTTTAATTAACAAATTCTCGTAATTAACAAATTCTTGGTAATTGCTCTCCTGGAAGCATACTTACAACACGTTTTCCGCCAATTGCACTTTCCATTATGACTTGTTTTGGATGTTCTGCAACGACTTCGCCTATGATTTTTGCGTTTATTCCATTTTCATCTTTTTGTAATTCTTTTAAAAAATTATCTGCTATAGAAGCGTCAACAAAACTCAAAAACAAACCTTCGTTTGCAACATATAAAGGATCTAAACCTAAGAGTTCGCAAGCCGCATAAACTTGTTCTTCTATGGGTAAATCGTTTTGTTTTAATTCGATACCTATTTTTGATGATAAAGCAATTTCTTTTAAAACCGTTGCCACGCCACCACGAGTTGGATCGGTTAAAAGGTGAATATCATTTCCGAATTTTTCGATTAAATCGATTATGGTATGATTTAAATTAGCAGTATCACTTAAAATTTCGGAATCAAATTCTAAACCTTCTCTAACCGACATAATTGCCATTCCGTGAGAAGCAATATTACCAGAAATGATAATTTTATCGCCTACTTTAATGTTTTTTTCGCTAATATTTGCTTTGGGATGAATGTTACCAATACCAGTTGTATTGATAAATATTTTATCGCCTTTTCCTTTCTCAACTACTTTGGTATCTCCTGTTACTACTAAAACGCCTGCTTTTTCACAAGCAAATTTAATAGATGTTAATATTTCCCAAAATTCTTTCATTGTTAAACCTTCTTCAATAATAAAACTAAGCGATAGATATTTTGGAATTGCACCACACATTGCAATGTCATTTACGGTTCCGTTTACGGCTAATTCGCCAATATTTCCACCAGGAAAAAAGATAGGAGAAACTAAAAAACTATCCGTAGAAAAGGCTAATTTACCATTCATTTCAATAAATGCTCCATCGTGTCTTTCATCTAAAATATCGTTGCTTAACAGGTCAAAAACACCAGTATCTAAGAGTTTATTGGTTAAAACTCCACCAGAACCGTGACCTAAGGTGATGACATCAAAATCTAATTTTGGCATCGGACAACTCATCTGCATTTTTACAAATTTTTTCTTACTCATTTTCTTCTTTATAATTGATAGATTCCCATTTTCTTTTGCGATAAATTTCGCGTCTGCTACTGTATAAATTACTCACATTTTCAGCAGTTTCATCGTGTATTTTATGTACAAAACAATGTCTTTTATGCTTGTAATTTAAATTATTATCATAAAAATTATTCTTCATTTCTTCTAATTCTTCAAAACGATACTGTTCTAAAGGTTTATTCATTTCATCTTTTCTACGTTGAAATTGTTTTGCTTTTAATAATTTGTCAAAATAAGATAATTTTAGAATACTTTGGGCTTGTTCTTCGACAAATTTTACAAATTCTTTATTGTTTTCACCAAAATAATCGTCTATTAATCCAATATCTTTTGCAACTGCAATTCCCCAAGGCAAACATTCTTCGGTAAATTTGGTTGCTTTTTCAATCCCAATGCGTTTTGGTAATAAATACGTCCAATATTCGGAGCCATACAATCCCATATTTTTGGTATGCGGATTTAAAACAATGCCATTTCTACATAACACTTTATCTGCTGATAACGCTAAAGAAACTCCACCAGCACCAGCATTGCCTTGCAATGCAGAAATAATATAATGCTCGGTTGAATTGATAATCTCTAATATTAAATCATCAATTGCATTAATGTTTTTCCAAGATTCCTCTGCTGGATTTTTTGCATTTTCAATCACGTTAAGATGAATACCGTTAGACCAAACATCTTTTCCGCCCATTAAAACAATAAGTTTCACTCTTTTTTTTGCTTCGATAATGGTTTCTCTTAATTGCTTGCATTGGTTAGTATCCATTGCTCCGTTGTAAAAGTCAAAATGGATATAACCAATATTATTTTTTTCTTCAAAACGAATTTCTTGCCAAGTGTCATCATCTATTTTTACAAACGGATTTAATTTTGATTCTGGAATTGAGTCTGCTTTGTCGTCCAAACAAATAATTGCAGGTAATTTAGTTGCGTTTTTTGTAGCAGATTTTAAATGTGTTATCCAAATGGCATTGTCTTTTGTTGCGATACAAATGGCGTTATTTCTTTTGGCTATTATTTCGCCTATTTTTCCTTTTAATTTTTTTTCTAAATGTGCTCCGTAGCAATAATACTCCGCATTAAATAATTTTATTTTTACGCCAGGCGAACTGTCGGCTGCATTAATTTTTCTGATAATGGAGTAAGCTTCATCACTCCAAGAAAACTGATAGTCGTTTTGCGTGGTTTTATTGTTCCATTTCCCTTTAATAGTTGGTTTAGAATAATCTAATTTTTCTGGAATAAAATTTGGATTTTCAAATTTTTCGATGGCTTGTAATATTCCTTTACTTGCCATCTGTGTAACTTCATTTCGGTAAATTTCTCCTTTTGAAACATCGCGCATTGTAAATTCATTATATGCCCAAATATCGCCAGCATCCATTTTTTCTACTGCTTGTAAAATAGTAACGCCCCAAGTTTTTTTGTTTTGTAAAATCGCCCAATCTAATGATGATGCTCCACGATCGCCTTTAATACCTGGATGTACGATAAGACAAACGTATTTGTTATAAATTTCTTTAGGGATTTTTGATGTTAAAAATGGTGCTATTATCAGTCTTGGTTGGTATTCATTAACAGCATTAATCATTTCATCCGAAGAAACAGGAATGTGTACTTGTACTTCGTGATTAAGTCGGTCTAACTCAATCCAAAGGCGTTGTGCCATACCGTTAAAAGCGTCTGTTAAGAATAGGATTTTCATTATAAATCTAATTTTAAAAATTCTTCTAACGGATAAACCATTACATCATTTTTGTATGGATAAATTTCTTTTACTGGAGCAATAATATATGATTTTGTTGCTTTTATATCTTTAATTGCCGTCCAAAAACCACGGCTTAATTTTGGTGAAAGACTTGATTTTATTTCAATTGCTATAATTTTTATACCTTTTACTAATATTAAATCTAATTCTGCACCATCAACTGTTCTATAAAAATAACTTTCAAAATCATTAAATTTATTTATAATATTTTCAATTATTAAAGATTCCCAAGAAGCACCAAAATACGGATTATTATATAGTTCATCATAAGTTTTAATGTGTAATAATGTGTGTAAAACACCTGTGTCTTTAAAATATATTTTTGGTGATTTTATGATTCGTTTTTTGATATTCACATAATATGGTTCTAAAATACGAATCATAAAAGTGTGGTTTAAAATATCAATATATTTTTTAACAGTTTTAGTATCAACACCCATAGATTTTGACAACGCATTATAATTTAGTAAAGTAGAGTTTAAATGGGCTAACATTTTCCAAAGTCTATGTATGTTTTTAGAAGCAATAAAAATACCGAAAGTTTGTAAATCTTTTTCTAAAAAAGTGGTAATAAAATTTTCTCTCCATAAAAAAGAATTCTTATCATTTTTTGTTAAAATACTCTTTGGAAAACCACCTTTTAGATGATAATTGTTTAAAGTTTCCCTATTAATTAATTCTAAAAATTGAAATGGCGATAGTGTATGGTAAAATATTCTACCTGCTAAGGTTTGTGATGATTGTCTTAGTAATTCTGGTGTTGCTGAGCCTAATATTAAAAAACGAATATCTTTATTTTCGTCAACAAAACTTCTAAGTGTGGTAAATAAATTTGGTTTTAATTGAATTTCATCAATACAAAATAAATTTATATTTTTATTTAAATTTAAATACGTTTCAGCATCTTCTAATTTATTTAAATCGGAAGTTTTTTCTAAATCCAAATAAATCATATTATCAAATTGCTTTGTAATCTGTTTTGCTAAAGTAGTTTTACCAACTTGTCTTGCCCCAATTATTGCAGTAACTTGAATAAAATCAATACTTTCTATAATACTTTTAAATAGAACTCTTTGAATACTCATTAATTTCGTAAATTTAACCCTGTTATATATGGAACTACATTACCTGTTTAACAGGGTTAAATTTACAATTTTCTATTAATTGCACCAAATATATTTGAGTTTATTTCAAAATTAACCCTGCAAATCAGGAATTCAATTCCCATTTAGCAGGGTTAAAAATTATTTCAATATAGCTAATATATATTCAATCAATAAGTTATATTATTTGTAGAAAAATTAACTCTCCACCAAACCAGAATAATGGAAATAAGCTGCACAAGCACCTTCGCTACTTACCATTGGTGCACCAAGCGGATTGGTAGGTTTGCATTTTTTACCAAATTCGGGACATTCAAAAGGTTTTTTTATGCCTTTCATAATCTCGCCAGCAATACAATCTTGATTTTCTTCGGCTTCTTCAATATTTACATTAAATTTTGCTGTTGCATCAAATTTTGCGTATTTTTCTTTTACTTTGTAACCGCTCATTGGGATAACTTCCATACCACGCCATAATCTATCCGTTATTTCAAAGACTTCGTAAATTATTTTTTGAGCATCTAAATTTCCTTCTTCACGAACAATACGTGCATATTGATTTTCTACTTCGGCTTTTTCTGCTTCTAATTGTCTTACAACCATCAAAATACCTTGTAGAACATCTAAAGGTTCAAAACCAGTAACTACAATAGGAACTTTATATTTTTCAACTAACGGATAATATTCAAAATTACCCATTATCGTACAAACGTGACCTGCGGCAAGAAAACCATCAATATGACTGTCTGGATCTTCCATTACATTTTCTATTGCTGGTGGCACTAACACGTGTGAAGCCAAAATACTGTAATTATCTAAATTTTGTCTGTGTGCGTGAATTACCGATAAAGCATTTGCTGGTGCCGTAGTTTCAAAACCAACGGCAAAGAAAACCACTTGTTTATTTGGATTATCAGCCGCAATTTTTACTGCTTCTAAAGGCGAATATAAAATGCGAATATCTGCGCCTTCAGCTTTGGCTTCTAACAAACTTTTTTCAGAACCTGGCACTCGTAACATATCGCCAAAAGAACATAAAATTACTTTTTTTTCTAAGGCTAAATAAATGGCTTTGTCAATTAAATTAAGTGGTGTAACGCAAACGGGACAACCTGGTCCGTGAATCATTTCTACTTCTTTTGGAAGCATATCAATAATTCCATTTTTAACCAAACTGTGTGTTTGTCCGCCACAAACTTCCATAATTTTCCATTTTTGAGTTACGGTATTTTTTATTTCGACGAGATACTGTTTTGCTAATTCAGGATCTCTGTATTCTGACATAAATTTCATAATTAGTTGTCTTTTTTAGGAATATATTCATCCACATCAACCAAGTCACCTAGTTCTCCAATTTCTCTAAGGTAATCGAAGGTTTTACGTGCTTCTTCTTCGTTAACAATGCTAATAGCAACGCCTACGTGCACCAATACATAATCGCCAATTTTTGCATCTGGCAGCATTTCTAAACTAGCCTCTTTGGTAATACCACCAAAATTTATCTTTGCCATCCTTACCTTACCATCGTACTGAAGTTCGGTGCTTTTAATTTTTCCTGGTATTGCTAAACACATTGTTTTTTATTCTTTAATTAATAATTTTAATTCTTCTTTACTTGGTAAAACAGTTTTGTATTTACTCGCGAATATTTGCTTATTGTCTTCGGGCAAAGTAAATTCTACAACTGCTTCACTTTTATTTTGACATAATATAATGCCAATTGTTTTATTTTCGTCTGGTAGTTTTATTTTTCTATCGTAATAATTAACATACATTTGAATTTGACCTATATCTTGATGTTTTAATTCACCAATTTTCAAATCAATTAAAACAAAACATTTTAATAAACGGTTGTAAAATACTAAATCTATTCTAAAATGCTTGTCATCAAACGAAATTCTTTTTTGTCTTGCTACAAATGTAAAACCATTTCCTAATTCGAGTAAAAAATGTTCTAATTTATCAATTAGTTTTTGTTCTAAATCATTTTCAGAATAAGATGTATTTTCTGGTAAGCCAATAAATTCTAAAATATATGAATCTTTAATTAAATCGATTGGTTTCTCTATAATTTGACCAATGCTTGTTAATTTTTTTACACCTTCTTTATTCTTGCTTAAAGCAAGTCTGGCATATAATGCAGTATTGTATTGACGTTTTAATTCTCTGACACTCCAGTTATTATTATTCGATTCTATTTCGTAAAATTTCCTTTCGTTTTCATCATCAATACGTATTAAAGTTAAATAATGTGACCAACTTAAATTAAATTTATTGGGTGATATTTGTTGCTTTTTTAAAATAGCAGACAGTGTCTGTTGTTTTTGGTATATTAAAAAAAAACGTTTCATTTGTTGAAGATTGGTTACTGAAAACCCTCTACCAAATTCAGTTGTTAATCCTTTGGAAAGATTTTTTAAGAGTGCTTTTCCGTATTCGGCACGTTCGTTACCGTTTTGTTCTTCTTCAACAATCATTCTACCAATTTCAAAATAGGTAATAACCATTGTTTTATTTATTGTACGAAGCACTTGCTTTTTTGCTTCTTGCAATAAATTTACAATTTGCGTAAAGAATTTTTGTGATTGAAGTTCCACTAATTAATTTTTTATATTCTGATAATACATCAATTGTCCAAACGAGATATTCTCATCGTTTGCTGGCAATTTACGATTTATTTTTAATTCTATTTTGTTTTCTGATGTCAATTGAAATAAATAATCAAGCAACACTAAATTCTGAAAAACGCCACCACTACAAGCAATAATTTCTATATTGTTTTTTTTTGCTTCTCGGATAATAAGCAGTGCTAAAGTGTAAATAAAACTGTTGGCTAAATGCTCTTTGGTATATTTTTTTTGTTTTAATTTCAATATTTTTTTTACAATTAATTGCGATGGGATTTTATCGTAATTCTCCTTCTCTAATAAATCTATCGGTTTATTGCTATCGCATTTTTTTGCTATATTTTCTAATAACATTGGCGCTTCGGCATCATACGTATTTACATCAATAATATTTAACAGCGATGCAACAGCATCAAACAGACGACCAACCGATGCTGTTTTTAACGTATTGTTTTTACTTAATTTACAATAGATTTTAAATTCCGTTTTTGAAAATTTACTTTTTATGCATTTTCTGTCTTCATTACTAAGTAAAGAAAACAACGACAATCTTGGTTCTTTTGCCATTTTATCGTTGGCTAACCAATTAAAATAGTCAAAATGGTTTATACGTTCCATTTTTCTATTTTGATACGTGAAAAATTCGCCACCCCAAATTTTATAATCATCTCCTAAACCTGTTCCATCCCAAATCACACCTAATACTTTTTTGTTTATTTTGAATAGATTGTTTTCTGCTAAAACACTACAAAAATGTGCTTTATGATGTTGAATTTCTATTACATTTTTAGTGTTCTTTTTTAAAAGTTCTTTTCCCAAAATACTACTTTGGTATTGCGGATGTTTATCGATTAGTATCGTTTTTGGGTTGGTATTAAATAGAGAAATATATTTTTGGATTGTAACTTTAAATCGGTTTATTACATCGTAATTATTTAGATTTCCAAAATATTGACTTACATAGATATGTTGGTTTGGTAAAAAGGTAAATGTGCTTTTTAAATGTGCTCCCATTGCTAAAATTTTCGTTTCTTCTAAATTTTCGGTGTTTAAATAATTTGGAGATAAACCACGAGATCGTCTGATTATAATTTTAGTTTCATTTACATATTTAATTACCGAGTCGTCTTGAGGAAATTCTATTTTTAAATTATGATGTAAGAAATAATCTGCTATTGTTGTTAAGTTTTGGATTGCTTCTTTTTTTGTAGTATTAATTGGAGAACCATGAGCATTACCACTTGTCGCAATTATTGGCTTATTAATTTTTTGTAAAATCAGTTGCAAAAGTGTCGAAGAAGGTAGCATTACTCCAGTTTGGTTTAGATTAGGTGCAATATAATCTGCATTTAAGGTAAATCTATTGGTGTTTTCTAATATTACAATTGGTCTTATAATAGACTGTAAATCCATTTTTTCTTTTTCTGAAAGGTTAAATTCTAATTTAACTTGCTTTAGGGAAGGATATAAAACGGCAAATGGTTTGTTATAACGTTGTTTTCTTTTTCTTAAATTTGATACTGCAATTATATTATTAGCATCGCAACAAAGCAAATATCCATTCGTGCTTTTTAGGGCAATAATATTTCCTGCATGAAGCAATTCTACTAATTTATCTATAATTTGATTTTGGCTTACGACGCAAATTTTACCAGAATTTTCTGTTAATTCCATTGTAATGCCACAATCTAAACAACTATTTGTTTGCGAATGAAAACGTCTGTCTGATGGGTTTTTATATTCTGCTTTGCAATTTTTACACATTTTAAAATTACGAAGCGTTGTGTTTTGTCGCTCAAATGGATATTTTTTAGTAATGGCATACCTTGGTCCACAATGAATACAAGTTGTAAAGGCATAATTATTACGTCTATTGGTTGGACTATTAATTTCTTTAATACATTTATCACAAATTGCAAAATCTGGTGTTATCGGAATTTGAATTTGCAGGCCTGTTTTTGATGGTATTATTTTAAAATTTTCAAATTTTTTAATACTTACTTTTTCAATGGTATGGTTTTCAATAATAGCGACCTTAGGCAATTCTTTTACTATACTATTTAAAAATACATTTGCTTTTACTTTAGAGGTTGTTATAAAAATAATAACACCATTTGCATTGTTAGAAACGGAACCAACAAGTTGATTTTTTACGGCTAAGTTATATATAAATGGTCTAAAACCAACACCTTGTACACGTCCTGTAATTTGTATTTTGTAAGTTTCTAGATCCAAAAAAGTATTATGAATTTTGTTTTTGTTTTATTTTAGCAAGTAGCCAATCACACCATTCATCAATTCCTTCGCCTTTTAGAGCAGATATTAGAATGATTTCTAACTCATGGTTTACCTCTTTTGCATCTTTTACCACAGCATCTACCGAGAAAGGCAAATAGGGCAGAAGGTCACTTTTTGAAACCAGCATCATATCGCTTGTTAAAAACATTCTAGGGTATTTTTTTGGTTTATCATCACCTTCGGTTGTTGCCATTAGTGTGACACGATAATCTTCGCCTAAATCAAAGGAAGCAGGACATACTAAATTCCCTACATTTTCAATAAACAATAAATCAATGTTTTCCAAATCATACTCTGGTAAGACTTGATGAATCATTTGTGCTTCTAAGTGGCAAATTCCTCCAGTAACAATTTGCAAGGCTTGTATTCCAGATTCTCGAATACGTTCTGCATCTCGCTCGGTTTCTAAATCGCCAACCATTACTGCCATTTTTATTTTGTCTTTTAATTTTTCGGCAGTTTTTTGCATTAAAGTGGTTTTTCCACTTCCTGCTGATGATGTAATATTTATTAATAGCGTATTGTTTTTAGCCATTTCGTTACGAATAATATCGGCTACATAATCATTTGCCTTTAATAAATTTATGTTGGTATTTTCGCATTGAACGGTTCCACGTGCTGCTTTTGTTGATTTTTCGATACTCATATCTATTTCTATTTTATTATTTAATCGTCAAATTCTACTTTATGAATTAACATTTCTTCTCCTTGGATTAGGTTCTTGCTAGGTTTTTCACATTTTTCACATAAAAAACGATAATTTTGTACTTTAGTAATGTGGTTACAAAATTCGCATTGTATCTTTATTTCTGTTGACTCTATATGTAATTGTACATGATGAAACTTTGTACCACAAGGATACTTTGCTGTATATGCATTGTGCAGTAATCTCGGTTCTATATTAGATAATTTACCTACTTTTAAAAAAATAGCTTTCATTTTATTGAGTTTCTTTGCTTCAAACTCCATTTCGAGTGTCTTTACGATACTATTTACAATTGATGTTTCGTGCATATTAATTTATATAAGATTTTAATTTCTTTATTTCTTCCAGATTTGTTTTAGCCTTTTTTAATAATATTTTATCGTCTACTAAAGTAAATATTTCGTTTGTTTTTTCAAGCATTTCATGGTATTTTTTATTTTCATCTTTTTGATTTACATTGCCAAGTAACCAATACAATTCCAATTGATTTAGTAGGGTTAATGCTCGTTCGAATGGATATTTTTTGGCAGTTCTAACAGCTAATGCCTCTTCAAATAGGCCGAAAGCTTTGTCTAAATTATTGTGCAATTTTGCCTCTGGAAATCCCATCAATGCTGTTGCGTAATTGTGTGAAATCATTGCGTATTGATATGGAAATTGTTCTTTGGTATAAAACTTTATTGCATCTTTAAATGAGGATGCACAAAAGGCGGTCCAAATTGGTTTTTCTTTCTCGGAAACCTGAATTTCAGAATATATCAAAGCTAAGTTATGATGGATGTCTGCAAATTTTTGCGGATGTGTATCTCGTTTAAAGACTTTTAAGGCATTCTGGAAAGTGTTTATTGCTGGTTTGTAATACTGTGGACTACCATTTTTAGACCATGTATATAACAATATTGCTTTTTGCAGTGTGGCTTCTCCCAAAAATTCCGAAATATTAGCTTCTTTAAAATACAAGATAGCTTTGTTTATTAAATCTTTTGATTTTATATATTCGTTTTGATAATTAGCTATTTCGGATGCATTTATTAATAATAAACCTGCATTTACTTTTAATTTTTTTTGTTCCAAATAAACAATAGATTTTTCTTGCAACTTCATGATTTCTATTAACTTAATTTTATCGTATGGTATTGCTATTTGTGCCATTAAACTATTAGAAAGCAATATGTTTAAAGCATTTTTCTCTTCGTCACTTTTTGCAATCGTTATAAATGAACGGACTAACTTTTCTGCATCTTTCTGTAAATTATTATCTAACAGTAAGTTTATGTAATTTTTGACTGTAAATAATTTTTCACTATCCGTTTTGCCATTTTTTATTGCATCTTCATAAATATTTTGGAGTGTTTTTTTAGCTACATTTTCATCTACTATTCCAAAATTATATGCGATTGCTAAATTATGTCGTGAAGTTTCTTTTAAAAATTGTATTTGTTGATTCGTAATTGGATAGCCGTATTGTAAATTGGCTACTATTAATAAATGCATTTGTAAATCATCTTCATTAGATACAAATTCGAAAGCTTTTTGATGGTTACCTAATTTATAAAAAATAAATGTTAATAAATTTTTTTGAGTTAACTTTAGAGTAGGGAATAGGTAAGGTACTTCGGTATCATTCCAGTCTATTGTTGGAACGATAGTATCTTTGTCTATTTTAATAATTTTAGTTGAAGTTTTAGTATTTTCGGTATTCACATTTATCAATTCGTTAAGCCTATTGACACTATTTATGGTATCAATACAGAATTGTTGGTGTTTAGTTGTTGTTAATATTGTAATCATTTTTGTTTACTTTTTGTGTTCCTCTAACATCTTTTGCAGCAGTTCGTTGCATATACATTGCATTTATTTCGGCTAATCTTTTGGAACGATAATTACCAATTTTATGAATTAGTATGTGTTTTGGATTTTTTGTATCTATAAACACGAGTGAAACTTCCCAACGTCCTTTGTTTTTTTCTATTTTAGTTTGTACTTCGGCATCTAATAACCATTTGTCATTTGGATTGTTTCTATTGCTCATTTTATTTTAGGTTTATCCTTTATAAACACTCACTTTTATTAATTTTGTTTTTTCAATGACCTCATACTGTAGTTCTCTATCGGTTGTATCCAAATTATTATCAATAAAAATTTCTCTTACTGCTAAAGTTCTGTCTCCTTTTAAATTACGCGATTTTAATAAAAATTGTGTTGGTTTAAACATTTTTACAAACCATTGACTACTTACTGGTGTTATTAATATTTTTTTTTGTTCTTCAATATAGGTAACGTATGCAAAATGGATGTTTCCAAAAATTGCATTTACCAGTTGGGATTCTAAATAGATATGAGAAGATTTTAGTGAAATTTTACTCATTTTTATAATGCTTCGACTAATTTTAATTCTTCTAAAATATGATTAATTACTTTATCTCCTGCATTTTGTACTTTTTCACTTAATTCGACTTCTAAGCGAGTATTAGTTACCGAAATCAAATAGACTTGAATGTCATTGGGATAATCGTCTAATAATATTTTTTTCGCATACGACAATGCTTGATCCCATTTCATACCATGTAAAAATACCATTGGATCGTTTTCTGGTGCTCTTAAAACTTCTTCTGCTGGTACTTTGTATAGTGTTCCATCTGGTTCGTTAGTATTTAGTACGGCATCTATTAATATTATTTTTTGATGTCCTTTTAATCCGAATAATACTTCAAAAGCAGCGGTTCCCATATCAAAAACATTGATATTTTCATTATCGCCAATAATTTTTTTTAACTTCTCTATGACATAGATACCTATGGCATCATCACTTCTTACAGGATTTCCAAATCCCATTAATGCTATTTTCATTGTTATGGATAATTTTAAATTAAAAAAAACTTTCTTAAGATTATACTTAAGAAAGTTTAATGTATCTAGTTGTTTTTTAGATATTTATAATTTGAATCTTGAGAGTTCAATACCACTACTTTCATCGTGTGCATGTACTGTACATACCAAACAAGAATCGAATGAACGTGCTACAATTCCTACTTCAACTGGATCTGAAGGGTCTTCAATTTCGATACCTGTTAATGCTGCTTCAATAGGTCCTGGGTTTCCTTCTCCATCATTTGGTCCTACATTCCAAGTAGTTGGAGCCATAACTTGGTAGTTTTTAATTACACCATTTTCTAATTCAATCCAATGTGCTAATGCTCCACGTGCTGCTTCGGTTGCTCCGAAACCTTTACCGTTTGGTTTTTCAACTGGTTTAATATAGAACGGTGCATCTAAATCTATTTCAGATAACCATTGTTCAATTAATTTATATATTCTTGGTGCTTCATGAACACGTGCTAGTACTCTTGTAAATACGCTAGCTCCTCCTAATTTTTTATAGGCATCAATAAAGAATGGGTCTCTAATTTGGTGCTCTGCATTTTTAGGATTACCATTCATTAAGCAACGTGCCATTGGACCTGCTTCTACAGCGTGACCATCATATCTAGGTGCTTTTGACCAAGAATATTTTCCATCAAAATCGGATTCGTGTAAAGTTTGTGATTTCGTTGGAGTCGGTAATGGCTCGTCCCATGGATGTAAACCATCTTCTTGATCTTTATACCAAGAATGTGATACGTCTTCTTTTACTTTTAAATGATCAAATTCGTGCCAATTTTCTCCATCAAAGAAGCCACTTGAACTTATTAAAGCTGCATTTCGTCCTTCTATCGTTGGGTTGTTATACATATCTTTATGTAAATACGTTCCAAATGCTAAGAATTTACCAACTCCTTTACCGAAGTCTTTTAATCCAAATTCTTGTCCTGCTCTAATTAACAAACCTAAATCGCTATTTTTATGTGAATCAGATTCTTCCATCCAAGCTAACATATCGTCCCAAGATTTTATTTCTAAATATCTTTCAATAGTGCAACCTAACCAAATTGGTTCTAACCAATCGTTTTTAAATTGTGTCATAATTGCGTGAGCACGTGTAATATCCTTTAAAGTAGGAGCGCACATAACACCACCAGGAACCATATAACTTGAATGTGGCCATTGCCCTCCAAATAAAGCATAAACTTGTACTGGTAGTCCAGAAGCTGTTAAACCTTTTTGAAAAGTTTCTCCTACATAAGCAGACCAGCGTTTTACGACTTCTTTATACAAAGGTTGATTTGCATATTTTTTATTGGCTAAATCGGTAGCGAAAATGGCATAAAACCATCTTGGAATACTTTGTATTGTTTCCGTTGCTTGACCAATTGCTCTTAATAATAGTGCGTTAGGTGGTAGTTTTGTTCCCCAAGCTGTATCTAATGCTGATGATGCACAATATAAATGTGATCCTCCACAAATTCCGCAGATTCTTGGTGTAACAATTAGTCCAGATTGTGGATCTTTACCTTCCATAATTTTCTCAAAGCCTCTAAACATTGCTGCTTGTGTATGGGCACGTGTTACCTTGCCATTATCGATATAAACTTTCACATCTAAATCTCCTTCAACACGACCAACTGGTGATATATTTAATTCTTTTACTGTTGACATTTTAAAATTTTTTAAGTTGATTATTATTTAGATGCTTCCATTATACGTTTGTTGGTAGGCATCACTTTTTTGAAACCTGCCTCCATATAATAGGCTAACTTACTTGTTCCTGTAGGCACTTCTTTTGGGAAAACTCCCATATATTTCATTGTTTTGAAAACAGAACCTTTCATTAAATCGTTATGTGGAAAACCTGGTTCTGTACAACCTAAACAAGGGTGGTTTGAACGTGTCTTACTCGATTGACGATTCCATAATATATTATTACAAGATGCTCTAGTCATTGGTCCTCTACATCCAACTTCGTAAAATAGACATCCTCCTCGTTTACCAAATTCTCCATCTACTTTTTGAGCAAAATTGGTTACATTAGTACATCCATCTTGTACAAAATCGGTAAAGAATGTTTTTGGTCTATGGTACTCATCTATTAATACATCTCCAATTCTACCAATAGATATAGCTACTAAAATTTGTGTAATCCAATCTGGATGTGCTGGACAACCAGGAATATTAATTACTGGTAAACCTCCTTTAGAAACATAATCGGCACCTAAAAAGCCACCTTTGTTTTTCTTTAAAAATTGCATTCCTGTAGATTCACTTGGGTTGGGAGCAACGGCAGGAATTCCTCCCCAAGTTGCACAATCGCCAATGGCAACTACATAACCTGCAACTTCAGATAATTCTTTAATCCAATCTTTCATTGGTCTGTCTGCAAAATAATTCATTGTACCAGTTCCCTCTGGTCCCATAATAATAGAACCTTCATAAACTAATATATCCATTTGCACTTTTCCAGCTATAATGTCTCTTAATAAATCTTGTACTTGATCACCTATTTGTAATCCTGTCGTAGGATGCCATAAAATGTTAAGTCCAAAATCGGTTATAAGTTCAACTACGGTAGGTTCTTCAGCGTTTAAAAAGGACATGGTGTTACCACTACATGCACCTCCTTGCAACCACAATACGTTTGCCATATAAATTTGATTTTAGTTAGTAATATCTGCAATATAGTTACAAATGTTACTAAAAAAAAAAAAACAAACAATTTATAATGATTCTAAATAATATTAGACTTTTAGAAAAATAATTCCCATTTATAAGGTAAATAAGAATTAGAACTTCTTAATTACCAAGAGAATTCGACAATAATTACTTAAATTACTCATAATATCAATTCAACATCAAAATAATTCAAATCTATTTAGCGCATTTTGAAATTGAATTGGCATTACCATTTCTTTATTTTCTGTAAATAGAATTCTTAGTAAACTCAGACCAACAATTAAATACATTAAAAATAAATCAATTATTGCTTGGTATGTCAAAAAAATGGCATCATATTTGCAAACCAATAAGTAATATAAATTTAAAAACATTAAAATGAGTAAAGGAACAGTAAAATTTTTCAATGAGTCTAAAGGATTTGGATTTATCACAGAAGAAGGTGTAGATAAAGATCACTTCGTACATATCTCTGGATTGATAGACGAAATTCGTGAAGGTGACCAAGTTGAATTTGAATTAAAAGAAGGAAACAAAGGATTAAATGCAGTGAACGTAAGAGTTCTCTAAAAATATATACTTCAAATTTTAAAAGCCCATCTATGTAGATGGGCTTTTTTTATTACAATAAATAATAATTATACTTTTTATATTTCTATAATTTATCTTTACAATGTTTTAAAAGTGGTATCTATATTAATTAAAATCTATTAAATTGGTATTAATTAGATACTGAGCAAAGACCATTTAATACCTTATAAAGGCAACTTTCATACATTTAATTTGAATTGCAAATATAAATTTCTGTATTTTAGTACGATTATTACTCCATGAGCTGATAAGCATACACGTCATACTCATCTTTTTAATAGACTTATTAGTTAGCAACAAAAAACCAAACAAAAACAGCAAAATTAATGCGTTGTGGTTTTAATGTAATCAATAGAGTAATCCATTTGAGTACAGAAAGAGGTTTGTGTAGGCGAGATTTATCAAAAATGGATTTTAGTCGTTTAAGTTTAGATATGTGGAAAGCATACGTTTCTACATCAAAAGAAAAGTTCCCAAACGCATCTATTGTTCATGATAGATTTCATTTAGCAAAGTACCAGATTTTAACCTTTATCTTATCTAAGTAAAATTAATTCCATTTATTTGAGTTTCATTTTTATTCTTATTTTAAGAAGAAGGTCTATATATTTTATTATATAAAATATAGTATTTAGATTTAATAATATCTCTTTTTACCTTCATTGTTGGAGTGAGATGACCAGATTCTACAGACCATTCATCAGAAGTTAATTCAAACCGTTTTATTTTTTCCCATTGTCCTAGATTTTTATTTATTAAATCTATTTCTTCTTGAATTTTTTCAAGAACCTTCGTATTTTTAATTACTAAATTAGTATCTGATTCTTCTAAGTCTAAAACTTCCTTTAGAAGTTCAAAATTTGGTTGAATAATTGCGGAAGGCATTTTTTCACTTTCTCCAATAACTACCAATTGTTCTATGAATTTTGATTTTTTTAATTCATTTTCAATTTTAGACGGATTGATATATTTTCCACCAGAGGTTTTAAAAGTTTCTTTTTTACGACCTGTAATATACAAGAAACCATCTTCATCAATTTTACCAAGATCGCCCGTTTTAAAATACCCATTAATAAAAGAAGATTTTGTTTTTTCTTCATCTTTATAATATCCAATCATGTTATTTGGACCTTTAGATAGAATTTCTCCATCTTCTGCTATCTTAACATCAATGTTATTTATAGGTTTACCAATAGTTCCTATTTTTAAACCATTATCATTTGGAGAATTTACCGAAATAACAGGAGAAGTCTCTGTTAAACCATAACCATCAAAAACAGGAATACCAGCAGCATTAAAAATTCGAGCTAATCTAGGTTGTAATTTTGAGCTTCCACAGTACATTGCTTTTATATTGCCACCAAGAGCTTCTTGCCATTTTTTGAAAATTAATTTTCGAGCTCTGTATAAATCACGTTCGTAACTTTTTCCATTTTGTCCGTATGGTTCAAATTCATATCCGATTTTTAAAGCCCAATTAAAAAGTTTTCTTTTAATCATCGACAAATCATTTCCTTTTGCAATTATTTTATCGTGAATTTTTTCTAAAAGGCGAGGTACTACAGTTAGAACATCTGGTTTTACAAATGTTATATCTGCCGAAATTGTTTCAATACTTTCTGCAAAGTAAATAGAATAACACTTAAATTGATATACATACAGCATCATTCTTTCAAAAATATGGCTTACAGGTAAAAAACTCAAAGTATTAATTTGTTCTTCCGATTTTGGAAGTACAGATAGACAAGCATTAATATTACTAATTATATTATGATGTGTAAGCATTACACCTTTAGGTTTGTCGGTTGTTCCTGAAGTGTAAATTATAGTGGCAAGATCATTGGGTTTAATGGTTGTTTTTATATAATCAACTACCGTTTGATTTTTTAATTGGTTTCCTATTTGGATTAAATCATGGATAGAATCACATTCGGAAAAGTTATCAAAAGAAAAAATTTTTAAAAGTGTCGGTACTTCATTTAGAATATCATTAATCTTATGAAATAAGGCTTTATTAGAGACAAAGCAATATTTTACTTCGGCATGATTAAAAATATACTGCATTTCAATTTGACTTGTAGAGTCATAAATAGGAACTGTCTGCGCACCAATTTGCATAATTCCAATATCTGCTATATGCCATTCTACACGACTCCTATTGGTAATGATAGCAATTTTATCATTAACTTTAACATCCATGTTCTGTAATGTTCTACTTAAAGAATTGGCTTTGGTAATGTATTCATTTGTGCTAGTAGATTTCCAATTACCGTCATATTTTGTTACAAATGCCTTGTCTTGTTTGTTTTGTGTTAATTGATAATAAGGGATGTCAAAAAGTAATTTTACATCGTTCATTTATTAGTTGTTGTTAATCGTTAATGTTGTGTTTCGTATTGATAAAAGCTATCAACAAAACTAGAATAATCTTGAGAATTTTCTTCCAAGTAACCAGCAAAATAGCTTTCTGCAATATCGGTATCTGTATGTTTTTCAATTTTCGAAATAATATCATACAATTTACCTAAATCAACTCTAGCTTTTTCAGAAACAGGACTGTAATACGCATAAAAACTTTCAATTTCCCTAGTATTTTGATTTACTTTAAAATCAAATTTTGCCTGAAGCCAAAAATAGCTGCCATTTTTTGAAATGTTTTTTATTATCGCTTTAGTATTGCGTTTTTTTAAAAGATTTTCCCAAATATGATTAAAAACAGTATCTGGCATATTGGGATGTTTTAGGATACCAATATCTTTTCCAATTATTTCTCCAATGTCGTATCCAGAAAGTGTAATAAAATATTCGTTTGCATATTCTATAATACCTTTACTGTCTGTTTTTACCATGATTGGCAAATCACTTTTAACATGAATTTCCTCATCTATCGATTTAACGTCGTCAATCATAAAAAAATAGTATTAATAAATTGATTATTAACAAAGATATACTATAAAAATTAATAAATTACTAATTTCTATACATTTTTTCATATAAATCATCATATTTCTTGCGAATTTCTCCTCGCTTAGTTTTGAAAGTTGGTGTTAATAAATTATTATCTACAGACCAAACATCTGGAGTTAATTCAAATAATTTAATTCGTTCCCATTTTCCAAATCTTTCATTTTTAGTATTTATTTCTAGTTGTATTCTTTCTAAAATTTGAGGGTTACAAATTAGTTCTTTATTATTGTTGCTACATTTAATTTCTTTTCGTTCACACCATTCTTTAATAAAAGTAAAGTTTGGTTGTATGACAGCTGTTGGCATTTTTTCGCCTTCTCCAAAAACAACAACTTGCTCAATAAAAGGAGATTGTTTTAATTCGTTTTCTAATAATACAGGCGAAATATATTTACCTCCAGAAGTTTTAAAAATTTCTTTTTTACGACCAGTAATTCTTAAAAAACCATCATCGTCTATTGCTCCTTTATCGCCCGAATGAAAATAATCGCCTGTCATTACTTCGGCAGTTTTTACAGCATCTTTATAATAACCTAACATTACATTTGGTCCTTTAATTAAAATCTCATCATCTTCGGCGATTTTAATTTCAACCAAATCAATTGCTTTACCTACAGTACCAATTCTAAAACCCTTTTCTTTATATTGATTAACCGTTGCAACAGGCGAAGTTTCGGTCAATCCATAACCTTCCATTACATCCATTCCAGCTGCACAAAAAATCCGAGCAATTCTTGGTTGTAAAGCAGCACTCCCAGAAACCATCGTAGTTAATTCTCCTCCTAAAGCGTCTCTCCATTTACTAAATATAAGTTTACGTGCTATTGCTAATTTTTTTTCGTATAACCAACCATTTTCGCCATAAGGTTCGTATTTTAAACCAATTTTAACTGCCCAAAAGAAAATACCTTTCTTAAGTCCTTTTAGTTGTGCTCCTTTGGCCATAATGCCATCAAATATTTTTTCAAGTAAACGAGGTACGACACTCATTAAGTTTGGTTTTACTTCATTCAAATTATCTTTAATTTTTTCAATAGATTCTGCAAAATAAATAGAAATACTGTCGTATATATATAAGTATTGAAGCATTCTTTCAAATACATGACAAACAGGTAAAAAACTTAAAACTTTAGATTGTCCTTGAATTAAAGGCAATCTATTTTTACTTGCCAAAACGTTACTTACAATATTATTGTGCGAAAGCATTACACCTTTTGGTTTTCCAGTAGTTCCTGAAGTATAAATTAATGTGGCTAAATCATTTGGTTTTACAGCATTTTTTAAAACTTCAACTTTCTCTTGTTTCGACACGTCATTACCAAGTTCTATGACTTCATTCCAATTTTTACATCCATCAATGGCATCAAAAGAGTATATTTCTTTTAAAGAGCTTACATTATTTTTAATTGCAATTGCCTTATCGTATAATTCTTTATCCGATAAAAAACAATAGGTAGCCTCTGCATGATTAAAAACATATTCGTAATCTTTTGCAGAAATTGTTGGATAAATAGGAACATTTTGTGCGCCAATTTGCAAAATTGCCATATCTAAAAGATTCCATTCTGTTCTATTTCTACTTGTAATTACAGCAATTTTATCATTAGGTTTAACACCTAATTCAATTAAACCTCTACTTAATTGATTTACTTTATTTACAAATTCTTGTGTAGAAGTAGCTTTCCATACACCATTGTATTTTGTAACTAAAGCATTATCAATAGGATTATTTTCTAACTGATAATATAAAAAATCGAACAATCGTGTAATCTGTATAGACATAAATAATATTTTTTAGATTTACGCAATTTAGAAAAATAAATAGTAATTTGAAAAGAAATTAACTTCTATTTTTTAATCTATTGTGTATCTTTGCATTCAAATATAAATGTAAAATTGTATTTGTTTTATTCTTAGGCAATAAGTTAAATTTGTTTCAAAGATTAGCAATTACAGTTTATCCGATTAAGAACAATAAAGAGTAAGTATACATGAAAATAGCATACAATTGGTTGAAGCAATTTTTAGAAATTGATATTGAAGTTGAGAAAATAAGTGAACTACTAACAGATTTAGGATTAGAAGTAGAAGGTGTAGCGAAAATAGAATCTGTTAAAGGAGGTCTACAAGGAATTGTAATTGGTAAAGTTCTAACTTGTGTACAACATCCAAATGCAGATAAATTAAAAATTACTACAGTCGATATTGGAGAAGAGTTTCCTGTACAGATTGTTTGTGGTGCAAAAAATGTAGCAGAAGGTCAAAAAGTACCAGTCGCAACTATTGGGACAATTTTATATGATAAAGATGGTAACGGGTTTAAAATTAAAAAAAGTAAGCTAAGAGGTGAAGATAGTTTAGGAATGATTTGTGCCGAAGATGAATTAGGATTGGGAAGTGGGCACGAAGGTATTATGGTGTTAGATGAAAAAAATAAAGTTGGTACATTAGCTTCAAAAGTTTTTAATATAGAAACCGATTATGTTTTTGAAATTGGATTAACACCAAATAGAGCAGATGCAATGAGTCATTATGGTGTTGCTCGTGATTTGAGAGCAGGTTTAATGCAACAAGGAATAAATACCACATTAAAAACGCCACTAGTAAGTAATTTTTTAGTAGACGAACGAACATTTAAAATTGATATTGAAGTAATAGATACTAATTTAGTACCAAGGTACAATGGCGTTTCAATTAAAGATGTAAAAGTAGCCGAATCTCCAAAGTGGTTAACAAATAGATTACAATCTATAGGTTTAAAACCAGTAAATAATATCGTAGATATTACAAATTATGTAATGCATGATATTGGCCAACCATTACATGCATTTGACGCTTCAAAAATTGAAGGAAATAAAATAGTAGTAAAAACATTAGAAGCAGGTACTAAGTTTACAACACTAGATGGCGTAGAGCGAAGTTTACACCAAGATGATATTATGATTTGTGACGCTAAAGATAATCCGTTGTGTATTGCAGGGGTTTTTGGAGGAGTAGATTCTGGAGTATCCGAATTAACAACCGAAATATTTATTGAAAGTGCCTATTTTAATCCAGTATCTATTCGAAAAACAGCAAAAAGACATCAATTAAATACCGATGCTTCATTTCGATTTGAAAGAGGAATTGATCCAAATATTGCTGAATATGCATTGAAAAGAGCAGCAATGTTAATTAAAGAAATAGCAGGAGGAAAGATAACTTCGGATGTCGTTGAAATATATCCTAAAAAAATAGAAAATTTCCAAGTGCTGGTTTCCTATGAAAAAATATATAAACTGATTGGAGATAAAATACCAACGGCAACAATTATGAATATTTTAGCTTCTTTAGACGTTAAAATTAACAGTCAAACATCTTCGGGTTTAGGTTTAACAATACCTTCTTATCGTGTTGATGTACAGAGAGAAGCAGATGTAGTTGAGGAGATATTAAGAGTATACGGATACAATAATGTAAAAATATCGGATAAGGTAAATACCTCGATTCCATATTTTGATAAATTGGATTCAAATACCATTGAAAATAAAATAGCAAATCAGTTAACAGCACAAGGCTTTTACGAAACAATGGCAAACTCATTAACCAAACCAAGCTATGTAGATTTGTCAAATAATTTAAACGAATCCTATAATGTAGAAATACGAAACCCTCTTAGTAGCGACCTATCCGTAATGCGACAATCCCTGTTATTTAGCGGATTAGAAGCAGTACTCTATAATATAAATCGAAAAAACACAAACATTAAATTTTTTGAATTTGGAAATACGTATCATAAATTTAAGGAAAACTATCAAGAAAGTAAGCATTTAACTATTTGTGTTGCAGGAAATAGAACAAAGGAAACTTGGAATACAATTAAAAAAACTTCCGACTTTTTCTATTTAAAAGGAATTGTAACAACGGTATTAGAACGCTTAGGTATTGAAAATTTAAAAACAAAACCAGCTAAAAACGATATTTTCTCTGAAGGAATTGCATTACAAAAAGGAAAAATAAAAATAGTAGAATTTGGAGTAGTAAATGATATCATTTTAAAGAAATTTGGAATAAAAGAATCGGTGTTATTTGCCGATTTTGATTGGAATAATATCCTACAAATTCTTAAAAAAGAGAACTTAATTGTTACAGATTTACCAAAATATCCATCTGTAAAAAGAGATTTAGCTTTATTAATAGATAAAAAAGTAAGTTTTAAAGAGATTTATAATATATCGAAGCAAACAGAACAAAAATTATTACAAGATGTAGAATTATTTGATGTATACGAAGGCGAAAAATTACCAAATGGTAAAAAATCTTATGCAGTAAGTTTTATATTACAAGATAAAAGTAAAACTTTAGAAGATAAGCAAATAGACAAAGTAATGGAAAAATTACAAGATGCATTTAAAAAGCAATTACAAGCAGAATTAAGATAATTGATATAAATATTTGAACCCTTAGTTCCTGTTTTTTTGACTTAATATAAAAGAAATTTATTATAAAATAGGAAAAATTAAATATGTATAAACTAATAATAAGACCAATTTTATTTTTATTTGATGCCGAAAAAGTACATCATTTTACATTTTCTGTATTAAAAATAGGTTTTAAAATCCCATTTGTAAAATCAATAATTAAACGTATATATAGTATTTCAGATACTTCCATGCAAAAAGAAGTTTTCGGACTTACATTTAAAAACTCTGTTGGATTGGCAGCTGGATTTGACAAAAACGCCTTGCTAATAGAAGAACTTGCTGCCTTAGGATTTGGTTTTATAGAAATAGGCACAGTAACGCCAAAAGCACAAATTGGAAATTCAAAAAAACGATTATTTCGATTAAAAAAAGACAAGGCGATAATCAATAGAATGGGATTTAATAATGATGGAGTAGAAGTTGTAGTAAACCGACTTAAAAATCTAAAAACAAACATAATAATTGGAGGTAACATTGGAAAAAATAAACGTACTCCAAACGAAAAAGCTGTAAATGATTATATTATTTGTTTTAAAAAATTATTCGATTACGTAGATTATTTTGTAGTAAATGTAAGTTCGCCAAATACTCCAAATTTAAGAGCATTACAAGATAAAGAACCATTATCACACATTCTTAATTCTTTACAAAAAATAAATAAAGAAAAAGAGAAACCAAAGCCAATATTACTCAAAATAGCACCAGATTTAACAAACGAGCAATTATTAGATATTATTGAAATAGTACAAGAAACAAAAATAGATGGTGTAATAGCAGCAAATACAACAATAGAAAGAAATAATTTACAATCCGATAACCAGAAAGAAATCGGAGGACTAAGTGGAAAACCAGTAACTAATAGAACTACAGAAGTCATTCAATTTTTGTCAGAGAAGTCCAACAAAGCATTTCCAATTATTGGAGTAGGAGGAGTCTTTAATGCAGCAGATGCAAAAGAGAAATTGTATAGTGGAGCAGATTTAGTGCAAGTGTTTACAGGTTTTATTTACGAAGGACCAAGTATTATTAAAAAAATTTTAAAAGGAACTCATTAAATTTCAATACAATAAGAAATGAAAAAAATATTAGGTAAATTTATATTCTTCATTTTTGGATGGAAAACAAATTATAAAGAAGAATTTAAAACAAAGAAATGTGTAATGATTGCAGCACCACATACATCCAATTGGGATTTGGTTTTTGCTATGGCTTTTTATTGGAAATATGGAGTAGATGCAAAATTTTTCATTAAAGACGATTGGACAAAAGGGATTCATGGGTGGTTTATAAAAAAAATGGGAGGCGTTGGTGTTACTCGTGGAAAAAATAATAATTTAGTCGATTATGCCGTAAAACTGTATAATGAAAAAGAAAAATTTATTCTTTTGGTACCAGCAGAAGCAACGAGAAAAAGAGTGCCAAAATGGAAAAGAGGTTTCTATGTTATTGCTAAAAAAGCAGATGTACCTGTTTCTATGGGTTATTTGGACTATAAAAATAAAATTGCTGGTATTGGAGGTTTATTTAGTCTAACAGATAAATTTGAAGAGGATATGCAAAAAATACAAGATTTTTATAAGGACGTAAATGCAAAATTTCCAGAGAATTATAACAAACAAATCTATTAACCTAAGTATGACCTAAACTTGCAATCAAAATTTTTAGACTTTTTCTTAAACAAGGCGTGGCTTTGAAGGACTATTTTTTAGTTTGAAAAGACATAGCGAAGTATAAGGAAAAGGCTGACCCGAGCAAAGCGAACAGATGAATACCAAAAAATAAAATATAAAAGTATGAGTAAATGTGTGTGGAGTGGATTTGTATCATATATATATTAATAACTATTATTGTTTTATATTTGCCTATAAACCTATAACAATAAATAAAAATGAAATTAAAAATTTACAATGCACTTTTAAGTACTTTTTTAATTTTACTCATATCATGTGGCGATTATGATGGAGATTCAATTAGTTGTGATTCAGGTTTAGGTTTAAATACCACTCTAGGTGATGTAATGCTAACATCACAAAACGAAGTAAACAATTTTAATAGAAATAATCATATAAATGGCAGTTTATTTATAGGATTTTGTTCAGATAGAGGTTCTAATAATATAAAAAATCTTAATGCGTTAAGTAGCATTACTGAAATAGATGGCACTCTTTATATTAGCGAAAATAGTCTATTAACTTCTATCGGAGGTTTAATAAATTTAACTCATATTGGTGGTAATCTACAGATTATAGGGAATTCTAATTTAAATTCACTTAACGGACTTAATAACCTAACTTATATAGGTGGTACATTGAGTATTTCATTGATGGATGATTTAGAAAATATAGATGACTTAAATAACCTTAAAACTATAGAAGAAGGTTTGAATTTATGGGCAAATAAAAAAATAAAAAATATTGATGGGTTAATGAATGTAAATACTTTTGGAGGTTATATTTCTATTGTAATGAACGAATCGCTAACTAATATAAAAGGTCTCGGAAATAGTAATTGCTCTTCATTGGATCGTCTAAAAATTGAAAGTAATCATGAACTAACAACTTTAGAGGGACTAGAAACCTTAGAAAACATTGCATCAGAAGGTCTTGATTATCAATCTGGGGAAATTACTATTTATAGAAATAGTAAATTAGAAAATATTAATGCCCTAAGTAATATTAATTATGTAGAAAGAAGTGTTGAAGTCAGGTGGAATGATATATTGCCAAATATTGAAGGATTATCAGGGCTTAGTGAAATTAACGGCCTTTTGTATATTACCGAAAATCCTCTATTATTAACTCTAGATGGATTGCGTAATATTTCAACAATATCAGGAAGTTTAGCCATTTTTGACAATGACAAAGTTCTTAATTTAAATGGTTTAAGTTCTCTAAACCATGTTGGAACAACTCTCAATATTATTGATAATAATAATCTTACAGATTTATGTGGATTAACCACTTTGATTCAAACACTAGATGGTTTAAATGAAGGTTGGTTTGTTGAAAATTATTCGCAATATTTTGAAATTATAGATAATGCTTATAACCCTACAAGAGAAGATATTGAAAATGGTGATTGTTCCAATTAATAGATTTTTATTTTAACACTATTTTTTAGATAAAAACACAGAATCATTACTATTAGTTGCGATGTTTTTTCGGCATCATAAACCTTTACTTACGCGTTTATATTTGTTTTGGTGTTCGTGAATCTCCTAAAGTCGATTTAACAAAACAATAGGCGAAAGAGCGTTAATAATTTTATGGTTTCTAGCAAAATATTATTCTAAATAACAAAAACAAATATTAACGCTTGAGTAAACACTTATTTTGGGCTAGGGCAGGAGCGTTGAGTAAAACCGAAGAATGAGGTTCACGATTTCAAAAAATAAAATATAAAAGTATGAGTAAATGTGTGTGGAGTGGATTAAATAACTACTTTTTACCTTTTAACAATGTTCTTAAAAACAAAATTTCATCTTTTAAAGTGTTAATATGCTCTTTATCTGAGTTAATTATAGTATCTACATTATAAGCTTGTGGATTCTCATTATTATGCTGTGTGATAATTTTTGCAGATTTCTCATCAAATAAATAAGCGACAGTAATATCTAAAACTTTAGCAATTTTTTGTATTTTTGGAACAGTTAACCTAGTATCACTTTTTTCTAGTCTCCCATAATTAGATTGTGTAATTTCTAACTCTAAAGCCATTGCTTCTTGAGAGATACCTTTTCTTTCACGTGCTTTTCTTATACGTACACCAATTTCATTAATCATGATATGAATTGTTTTATGCGTAAAAGTAATGATTATATTTAATATACAACTAAAATAGTTGAAATAAAATCTTATTTTCGAGATGTCAATAATTGACACGCTATGATTAAAAAAATATAGCAATTTTTAACTTAAATTTATATTATTATGAAACATTTTTTTTTTATTTTTGTATTAGCCTTTATGACTACAAGTTTTACCAGCAATAAAACAAATACTCTAGAATCTGTTGGTTGGAATGCGACTTGCTATGTTACAATCAGAAACTCTGAAACTGGGGAAACTAGAAGAGTTTATGGTTCTGGATCTGGAGGAACTCAGGCAGAGGCACTTGCTAATTGTGGAAGTAACGCTACTGCTACAGCTAGAATGTTGGTTGGTATGTTAAATAAACAATAGTTAAAAATAACTTCAAGATTAATCATTCAGTTTTGAGATTTTATTAAATAATTCTCAAAACTGTTTTTTTATTTAAAATTATGATAAAAAAAATCGCTTTTTTGACATTGTCAATATTATTTTACACCATTAGTATATACGGACAAAAAGACTCTATAAATATTTACCAAGTACAATATGAAAGATCTCTAACATTTGAAGATAGCGATAGACCTTTTGTTTCGATATACGAATATACCAAGTTTATTGAATTTAATAAGGCAATTTATAAAAGGAAAAACAAAATTAAAAAAACTAACACACTAGTAAAAGGTGAGCAAGACGATTCAATTTTAATTTTCACTCCATCTAGTAAAAATGTAAGTGTTGTTTATAAAGATTATGATAAAAGAAAGTTATATTCAAAACACGAAGTAGCTTTTAAATATTTCGTAGTTAAGGATGATCTTGACATATGCAATTGGGATATTTTAGACGAAAAGAAATATATTCTAGGATATGAATGTCAATTAGCATCAATGACTTTTAGAGGTAGAAAATATCAAGCTTGGTTTACCTCAAAACTTCCTGTAGGAGGACCTTGGAAATATGACGGTCTTCCAGGAATGATTCTAGAAATTAAATCAATGGATAATTTTATTGCATTTAAAGCAATTGGTTTAAAAAATGAATTACTTACTATAAACTCCATTACAAATCCTTTCAAAACAAACAAAGCCATTACTTGGCAAGAATTCAAAGTTTTATACAAAAAGAAAGCCATTGAATTAATAAATTATAGACCAAATTCAGAATCATTAGGAATTGAAACATCTAGAGGAGGTATAGAAACTTATATTGATGAAGATGATAAAGAATATAATAATGAATTAAAAAAAATACTTAATAAATAAGTTTTTTTACAATTTTATTTATGATTAAAATTAAACAATATTTATTTTTAATATTTATTTTTAATGTAAGTTTAACTTACTCTCAATCTATTAAAGGTACAGTTTATGATTTAGAAAAAAAGCCCTTAAACGCAAAAATAATAATCAAAAGAACTAATAGTTTAAATATTATCAGTGAATTTGTAATTGTTTCAAAAGGTGTTTTTTCTTATGATTTTAAAAAATCATATTCTTCAAGCGATATTATTGTTTTAGAAATTTCTTCAACGGGTTATTCTACCTACATAGAGGAAGTAGAAGTGTCAAAGTTAAAATCATCTTCAGTCTTTAATTTTATCTTATTGAAAGAAAAAATTGAAAAACTCGATGAAGTCATTATAAAAAGTAAAGAGAGACCTTTTTCTGTTAAAAAAGATACAGTTACATTTCGTGTTGAATCATATACTGATGGTACTGAAAAAAAAGTGATTGATTTACTAAAAAAACTTCCAGGAATAAAAGTTGACGAAAATACAAATATCATCAAGTATAAAGGCATAAGGATTGAGACAGTTACTTTAGAAGGAGATAATTTATTTGGCCACAATTATAGTATTGGCACTAAAAATATTAATATTGATTTAATTAAAGAGATTGAGGCAATTGAAAATTATTCTGAAAATAAATTACTCAAAGGTATCGAAAATACTAACAAGGTTTCTTTAAACTTAAAACTGAAAGAAAATAAAACTGATATTTCTATAAATACAGAATTAGGAGTTGGTTATTCTTCAAATGATGTTCCTATTGATGCTTCTATAAATCTTTTATCAATAAGCAAAAAACATAAATCTTTCACTGTATCTACCTTTAATAATATCGGTAAAAATAAATCTCCCTTTAATTATTCTAATAATGGAATTGGCTACGAACAATTAAAAGAAGAAAAATATTTAGTAAAGAAAGTGATTACAGAATATAGTTCACCGAATGTTACAGAAAATAATCTATCTAATATTAATAATGAATTTTTCAATAATCTAAATTCTATTTTTAATTTATCTGATAAAATAAAAGCAAAGGTTAATCTTTATTTTATTAAAGATAGAATAAATATTAATCAATTTTCTAAGAGTAACATCAGTATAGACAATAACGATTTTACGATTTTTGATGACAATTTAATCCTTAAAAAACCCTCTCAATATAGAGGTGATATAGAATTAAAATATAACACTTCTCAATCATCTCTTTTAAAATACAAAATCCGCTTTAGTAACGAATCAATTAACACTAAAAAAACTACTTCCTCAAATCAAAACACCGATTTTTCATCTTTTTTAAGTTCTAAAAGTATTTTCATAAACCAAAATTTAGAATTTACAAAAAAAATATCTAATAGAAAAGCGCTACAACTAAATATATTAAACTCAACAAACCAACTAGATCAAAAATTTTCTCTTTATCCATCAATATTTAATAACCCTGAATTTAATCAAAATATTCAGAATATTGATTCCAAAAAACAAAATACATCTTTTAAGGCACTTTTTTTAGGAAAAGAAAAAAAAGGTAATAAATATAGTTTTTCAGTAGGATATAAATTAACACATGATTTCTTCGAATCTAATTTGTATAATAAAAATAACTCACCACTCATAGTTCCAGTAGAGAATAGTTCAAACAATCTAGAATATTCAAAAAATGAAATCTACACATTTGGTTCTTATAATATAAAATTAGGAAAATTCACAATATCTCCTAATTATTCTTTTAGATATTTAAATCAAATTTTAAAGGAAATATCTATATCTAAAAACTCCAATTTTTTCATTTTTGAACCATCATTAAATCTAGCATATAAAATAAACAAAACATCTTTTATAAGTTTTGATTTTGGTTTAAATAAAGATACGGCCTCTGCTCAGAATTTATTTGCAAATCAAGTATTGATTGATTATAGAATCGTAAAAAAAAACCTATTTAATCTATCTCTACAGAAAAACCAAAATTTTAATTTAATATTTTCTAAAAATGACCTTTTTAATCAACTAGAATTAACATTTAGTGCAAATTACCTAAAACAAAAAGGTAATTTTTTCACAAATACATTAATCAATAATAATTCAACAGAAATTACAAATTTCTTTTTAAATGAGAATACGGATAATTTACTTTTTTATTTTAGCTTATCTAAATTAATTCCCTCTCTTAAAACAAATATTAAAGTTCTTTCCAATTACTCAATATTTAATTATAAAAATATTGTTAACAATTCAGAACTTAGAGACAATAAAAATATTAACTCTGATAATAGTGTCTTTTTAAAAACTGTTTTTAATTTACAAATTAATTTTGAAAATAAAACAACATATCGTTCACAAATAAACAGAAGCACAAATAAATTTATCAACAACTCTATAGAAAACAAGTTTAAAATAATTTTTAAACCAACTAAATATATTTTTGCCACAACTACATTCAATTACTTAATTCCCTCTCTTAACAATAGATCTAATAATTTTTCTTTTTTAAGTTCTAAAGTCTTATACAAGCCTAAAAGCAAAAAATGGGAATTGGATCTGTCAGGTGTTAATTTATTAAATCAGAAGTTTTTCGTTCAAGAAAACAACACAGATATTTCATCTAATATTTTTCAAACAAATCTACTTGGCAGGTATTTTTTAGTAAACTTCAATTACTCTTTTTGAAAACAGATACCTACAATATCAAATAAACAAAGAATTAATCGGGAATTATCACTGAAGATTTACGTCTTATTGAACGAGTTTTTTATCAATTTAAAAAGGTGTTGGAAAGATAAATTTAAAATAAGATGTTTAAGCGACATCATATAATTTTGGTAAAACAATAGGAGAGAGAAGCGTAAGATTTTAGAGGTTTAGCAAGATATTTTTTTACAACTTGCGGTATATATCCAAAATTATGTAAAATAGCCTGAAATACGGCTATACGCAAATTACTCTAATTGTACTATAATGTCTGCGTTATGTTATTTTGCTTTAGTTCACGCGTTGCTATTTTGTTTTTGGAGTTCATGAATCTCGTACCTCGATTTGGACAGCGGTTAAAAATGGGTTTGCATTTCTTTATTTTTTATTCTAAAATGTTTCTTAAAAAATGGTAATGAAATGCGAAGCATACACAAAAACTAAAACAAATATTAACGGATCAAGTACAAAACTTGTGGAGTTTTAAAAATAGTTTGATATTTGTTTCTTAAAAAAAGCAGATGTCAAGTATTGATTTATTACCAATTTTAGAATTACTTTTACCAGAAGTTTTAGTTA